>OCZU010000156.1_pt1 | contig 49572 bp, 39 predicted proteins | sample 1539001 | NCBI WGS metagenome assembly OCZU01 (sample SAMEA3539306, study PRJEB22396) | soil metagenome | biome: tundra; feature: field; material: soil | place: USA | collected 2010-05 | depth 0.15 m | reverse complement strand
ACTTCGCCAGTTGCTCGCTAAAATCTTTTTGCCGCTGTCGATGCTCCTCCACCACTGCAACGGGCGCACGATCGACAAACGATTTGTTCTGTAACTTCCCTCCCACGGTTTCCAATTCTGCTTCCAGTCTCGCGATCTCTTTTTCCAACCGCTCGCGCTCCGTTGCTTTATCAATTACTCCTTCAAGCGGCATGTAGAGTTCACCGTGTGGAACTAGCGTCATCGGCGTACCCGGAGCAGGCTTAAAATCCTTTTCTAGGAGAAGCTCTGAAGCACCCATGAGACGAGCCAATGTGCGAACATCCTCCTGCACCCAATCGCCAACAGGTCGCATCACAAAGCGAACCTTTCTATTGGATGCTATACCGTACTGAGCGCGCAGATTGCGAGCAGAACGAGCAGCATCATAAATTAACCTTGCGACGTTGACCTGCCCGGGTCCCTGAACCACCGCTTCGTTCCAGTTCACGTCGACAAAATTCGTAACCGCCAATGCGAACATGATCGATGTCTTCTGTTTGGCGTCTTTTCCGTGCGAATCTGCTTCATAACCAAGCGTCGCCCAAAGTTCTTCAGTGATGTGAGGCATGAAGGGATGAAGCAATCGCAAGAACGACGAGAGTACGACGTCCATCACAGCAATTGTTGATTTGCGCCGAGATTCGTCGCTTCCAGCAAGGTCCTCTTTCGCTGCCTCTAAGAACCAGTCACAGTAATCGCTCCAGAAAAATTGATAGAGCGTCTGTGCTACCGAGCTGAATTCGTAATTCGAGTAATCTAGATCGACCGCTGTAATTGTCTCTTCGAGGCGGGTGAGCACCTCGATCGAGTAAATTGAAAGCGGGCTCAAATCCAACGGTGAAACGCGTTTACTCGATGGGCCTTGCATTACTCTGAAACGGGCCGCGTTCCAAAGTTTGGTCGCAAAATTGCGGCCCTCTTCTATTTGTTTTTCATCAAAGCGAATGTCCTGGCCGCTCGGCGCGATGCGCATCAAACCGAAACGCAAACCGTCCGCCCCGTACTTGTCGATTAATTCGAGAGGATCAGGCGAATTGCCGAGGCTTTTCGACATCTTGCGACCCTTCTGATCCCGAATCAGTCCCGTGAAAAAAACGTCGCGGAATGGAATGTTGTCTTCGACGCGATCGGATTTTCCAGGTTTGAATTCCAGCCCGGCAATGATCATGCGGGCGACCCAAAAGAAAATAATGTCCGGCGCCGTCACGAGAACGTTGGTCGGATAGAATTTCTCTCGCGTCACTTCATCCATCGTTTCGTAGGCCCAAAGCCACGACGAAAACCAGGTGTCGAGAGTGTCGTCGTCTTGGACCCAACTTCCCGAATCAGCCGGAGGATCAATGCCGACATAAATGCCTTCGTTTTCCGCTCTCGGCTTTCCGCTTTCAGCTTTCCGGTACCACGCCGGGATGCGATGACCCCACCAAACCTGGCGGCTGATACACCAGTCCTGGATGTTCTCGAGCCATTGCGCGTAAACTTTTTCCCAGTGCGCCGGAAAGAACCGGATGAGATGATCGCGCACCACCGCGAGCGCTTCCTCCGTTTTCGGATAACGCAAAAACCATTGCTCGCTGATGCGTGGCTCGATCGGGACTTCGCTGCGTTCGCTAAAGCCGACGTTGTTTTCGTATGGCTCAACTTTTGAAAGCAGTCCCAGTTCTTTCAGCAACTCGGCCGCCTTCGTGCGCGCTTCGAATCGATCGAGTCCATGCAGCTCTGGAACTGCCGGACACTCGATCCGGCCGTTCGCTGTCAAAACATCGATGATTGGTAACTTGTGCCGCGCTCCGATTTCGAAATCCATCTTGTCGTGGCCCGGTGTGACTTTTAGAACGCCGGTACCGAATTCCGGATCGATCGCCTCGTCGGCCACGATCGGAAGTTTCTCGCGAGCGAGCGGTCGCCAGGCGTGTTTGCCAATTAGATCGACATAACGTTTGTCCTTCGGATGAACCGCGACGCCCGTGTCGGCCATGATCGTTTCGGGGCGGGTCGTTGCAACTTCGAGGAACCGGCCCGGCTCTTCCACCACCTCGTAGCGCACGTAGTAAAGATTTCCCTTTTGCGGTTTGGAAATCACTTCCTCATCAGAGAGCGCGGTTTGCGCGGCCGGATCCCAATTGATCATGCGGCGGCCGCGATAGATCAGACCCTTTTTATAAAGATCGACAAAAACTTTTAGGACGGCGCGGACGTATCCATCATCGAGCGTATAGCGTTGCCGCGACCAATCGCACGAACAGCCCAGGCGTTTGAGTTGTTCGATGATGATGCCGCCGTGTTTCTCCTGCCACTCGAGCACGCGGCGCAAAAATTCTTCACGGCCGAGATCGTGACGCGTCTTTTTCTCTGTTTTCCGAAGATGTTTTTCGACCGCAGTCTGAGTGGCGACACCGGCATGATCCATTCCCGGCAGCCAAAGCACTTCGAATCCTTGCATCCGCGCGCGACGCGCGAGGATGTCTTGAATGGTGTTGTTGAGAACGTGGCCCAGGGTCAACGTCCCGGTGACGTTCGGCGGCGGGATGACAATCGAGAATGCCTTCTTGGCCGAACTCGGGTCCGCTTGGAAATCGCGATTCTCGCTCCAACGCGCGTACCATTTGGGCTCGACCGATTTCGGATCGTAGGTTTTTGAGAGTTCCGCCATCGCGGAGAATCATCCGAGACCTGCCGAGGATTGCAAAATGAAAAGCCAAGGAGATGTAGAGGCGGCTGTCTCAGCCGCAAGGGCGCCCGCCTCCACAACCACGATAAACTTGCAGCGCGCTCAGACACCCATCACCTTCCCGCTGCATGTCCGACTCCCGTCCCATCGGCGTTTTTGATTCCGGCATTGGCGGCTTGACCGTGGTGAAAGCGCTTCGCGAATTATTGCCGGAGGAGAAAATCTTCTATCTGGGCGACACCGCGCGCGTTCCCTATGGCGGAAAAAGCGCGAGCACCGTTGAACGTTACAGCCTGGAGATGACGGAACTTCTCCTCAAGGAAAACGCGAAAGCGATCGTGGTCGCGTGCAATACCGCGTCAGCCCTGGCCCTGAAAACATTGGAGCGAACATTGCCGGTGCCCGTCGTCGGCGTAATTCAACCTGGCGCGCAGGCCGCGATCAACGCAACGCGCAATCGCCACATCGGCGTGATTGGGACGCGCGCGACCATTGGCAGCGGCGCCTACGAGAAAGCACTGCTCGCGCTCGATGCCGAAGTTCGTGTGACCAGCCGTGCTTGCCCACTGCTCGTGCCGCTGATCGAGGAAGGCTGGCTAAATGACGAGCTGACCGACAGCGTCATTCTGCGATATCTCGAACCGCTAATTAATGAAGCGATCGACACGCTGGTGCTCGGTTGCACGCACTATCCATTGCTCGCCGACGCCATCGAACGCGCGTTGGGCTCGAAAGTGAAACTCGTCGACTCCGCACAAAACTGCGCCAGCGCAGTAAAGGAACTGCTTGATCGACGATCGTTGCATGCGCCCGCGAAGAGTTCGGGCGATCTGCAAGTTGCCTTAACCGACGCGCCCGACAACTTTCTGCGTGTCGCACGCGAAGCGCTGCAACTGGAGATTGGAGAAGTGCAACTCCGTGAAGTTCTGCACGGCGCGCCGGCCCTGTAGCGGCGCTCTGTGAGCGCCGAAAATATTTAGATCCGGCGGTCATAACCGCCGCTACAGTAATTTCTCGCGGACTTTTTTCGGCAAACTCTTCACCACGAGCTCATAGGAGTGGTCAATTATCTTGCGCAACCCCGCGTCGGGAATTCCGCTTTCGATTTCCACAGTGTTCCAATGCTTCTTGTTCATGTGATAACCGGGCTGGACCTGTTCGTAGCGGTCGCGTAATTCGAGCGCCAAATCAGGATCGCATTTCAGATTTGCCCGGGCCGGAATTTCATCGAGCGCCGCCAGCGCGAACATCTTGCCGCCGACTTTGAAAACAAGAACTGTCTCACCAAACGGCATGCCCTCGGTGACGGCGCGCTTCGCGAGGCAATATTCGCGAAATTTTTCGAGGTCCATTAAGCGAGCGAAAACAGAGTTAACCGCGGATTACGCGGATGTCGCGGATAAGAAAAGAGGAGAAAAATTCAAATCTGGAAACCATGAAACCATGAGCTCGGCAGAAATCTTCCTGGATTTCTGGCTTCAAGATTCCTTCTGATCCGTGAAATCCGCGTAATCCGTGGTTAGAAATTATTTCACCAGGTCCATCAGGCAATTCGTGCACTCAAGATACTTGGCAAATCGCTGATTTTCACCCGCTCTTGTTTCATCGTGTCGCGCTCACGCAATGTAACCGTGTCGAGAAGATTGGCGTCTTTCTCTCCCAGCGTTTCGAAATCGACCGTGACACCAAACGGCGTCCCCACTTCGTCCTGACGCCGATAGCGACGACCGATTGCACCGCTCTCGTCGTAGAAGACGTACATGTGCGGGCGGAGAAGATCGACAATCTCCTTCGCTTTCGCGACGAGCGGCTCTTTGTTCTTTAATAATGGAAACACCGCGCACTTGACCGGCGCCATACGCGGATGAAACCGCAGGACGGTGCGTGTTTCCATATTCCCTTTTTCGTCCGGCGCTTGATCTTCGGTGTAGGCCTCGCAAATCAGCGCGAGCACGGTGCGATCCACACCCGCGCTCGGCTCGACCACGTGCGGAATGAATTTTTGTTTCGTCTCCTCATCAAAATATTCGAGCGACTTGCCGCTGGCTTTTTGATGTTGGGATAAATCATAGTCGGTGCGATAAGCGACGCCTTCGAGCTCCTGCCGGCCGAAGGGAAACTCGTATTCGATGTCAAACGTTCCTCTGGAATAAAAGGCACGCTCTTCTTCGGGCACATCGAGGATGTGCAATCTTTCGCGGGCGATCCCAATGTCTTGGTAAAACTTTATTCGCTCCTTGAGCCAATACGCCAACAAGTCCATCCCCTGCTCCGGCCGGCAAAAATATTCCAACTCCATCTGCTCGAACTCGCGCGAGCGAAAGGTGAAGTTGCGCGGATTGATCTCGTTCCGAAAGGCTTTGCCGATCTGCGCGATGCCAAACGGCAATTTCTTGCGCGAGGTATCGAGGACGTTCTTGAACTGAACGAAGATCGCCTGCGCGGTCTCCGGACGAAGATACGTGATCGAGGATTCATCCTCCGTCGCGCCGACGTAAGTTTTGAACATCAAATTGAACGCGCGCGGCTCGGTCAGATCCTTGCCGCCACAATTCGGGCACTGCTTGACGCCGTTTTTTTCGGGCACCTGGTCGGCGCGTAGCCGCGCCTTGCAAGTTCGGCAATCGATCATCGGATCGGTGAACGTGTCTTCGTGACCGCTCGCTTTCCAAACGGCGCGATTCATCAAGATGGAACCGTCCATGCCGACGACGTCGTCGCGCTCGTGTACCATCGTGCGCCACCAGTAATCTTTCAGGTTACGCTTTAGCTCGACGCCGAGCGGGCCGTAATCCCAGCAGCCATTCAGGCCGCCGTAGATTTCGCTCGATTGGAAAATGAATCCGCGCCGTTTGCACAGGCTGACGATCTTCTCCATGCGTTGCGAATCATTCGGCGTGGCCATACGAAAAAACTAACCGCGGATTACGCGGATGTCGCAGATAATACAGATGCCACGGTCACGAAGGCAGCAAAGAACGAACAAGATTTCTCTGCTTCTTTATCCGTGTTATCCGCGTAATCCGCGGTTAAAAATCATTTCTTCACCGTTACCTCGGTCTTGACCGAGTTCGCTATGAAACAATTTTCGTGGGCCGCGTGATGCAATTTGTCGAGCTCGTCGGCAGTCGGTTGTTTTTCGCCCGAGAATTTAATCTTCGGCTTTAGCGTGACGCGCGTGATTGCCATTTTGCCTTCCGCGTTCTTATCCATATGACCGACGGCGTCATCAAGGTATTCGTCCAAAACGAATTTCTGCTTACAAGCGATCGCGAGAAACGTGAGCATGTGACAACTGGAGAGCGAAGCGACGAACGCTTCCTCCGGATCGACATTTTTCGGGTTGCCAAGATAGGCGGGCGCGGCCGTGGCCGTCATTTCGTGGCCGCCGTCGAATTTCCAAGTGTGATCGCGCGGATACTTCTGATACTCGAACGGCGTATCGCCGCGTTGCCAGGTGAGAGTGACTTTATGTTCGGACATATCTTTAGATAGAATGGAGCGGTTTCTAAGGCAAGGCCTGCCCTGAGCGATAGTCGAACGGGCGCTCCGCTTGCCAGACGGAAAATCGGCAGGCGGAGCGGCTGCCTCTTACAGAGATTTAGAATCAGGAAAGAAGGAAAAAAGGAATTTACTCTGGTTTGCTGGCTTCGTGGTTTGCCTATTCGATCCTGCTTTCCTGTGTTCCTGATTGAATTTCCTCCGCATCAATCTGTGTTAATCTGTGGCTTAAAGAAATCGCGCGATTAGCTCAGTGGTAGAGCGCTTGCTTCACACGCAAGAAGTCGCAGGTTCGAACCCTGCATCGCGCACCATCAATCGCGGGCGGACAGGATTTACGGGATTAACTGGATTGGTTTCCTGATTTCTGGAATCCTCTTGTCCATCTTGTCCGATCACTGACTCATGAAGGAAAACACTAAAATCCTGATCGTGGCGCTGTTCGCGCTGGTCTTGCCGATGAAGCTCAACGCCGAATCGCCATTCAATTTCGCAACCACTCCGGGCAAACTCCCGAAGAATGTCGTGCCCATCAGTTACGACATCCAGCTCAAACCGAACATCGGAAAGCGCTCGTTTACCGGTTCTGAAACGGTGGCTCTGGATGTTCGGAAACCGGCAAAAACGATCACGCTGAATGCAAACACGATCGCGATTGCTTCCGCGAAATTACTGGGATCGAATGGTCGGGTCGAGCGCGCGGCCATTGCCATCGACGTGAGACAACAGATCGCGACGCTGACCTTTCAGAAGGAAATCGCCCCCGGCGCCTATCAGCTTTCACTCGATTTCTCGGGCACGATCAACCAATCCGGACAGGGACTTTTCTACGCGACTTATCAAGAGGAAGCGAGCGGCACGAAGAAGACGATGCTCGGCACTCAGATGGAAGCAAATGACGCGCGACGGCTCTTCCCTTGCTGGGATGAACCGGCCTTCCGTGCGAAGTTTCGCCTAACGGCTACTGTTCCGGCGAGTTTCACGGCCATCTCGAATATGCCGGTCGAGAGCGAGAGGAATACGCCTGCGGGCAAGGAAGTGCACTTCGCGGAAACGCCACCGATGCCCAGTTACCTGGTCGTTTTCTGCGCGGGCGAGCTGGATGCGATTTATGGCGAGGCCGATGGCGTGAAAATCGGCATCGTGACGACGAAAGGGAAGGCGGAGACAGGCCGCTACGCGCTGGAAAGCGCGGAGAAAATCCTGCATTACTACGACGAATATTTCGGAATCAAGTATCCGCTTCCGAAGCTGGATTTGATCGCCGTGCCCGGAGGTTTCGGCGGGGCGATGGAGAACTGGGGCGGGATCGTGTTTTACGAGAGCATTCTGCTCTTCGATCCGGCGAAATCCTCGGAAGAGACAAAGGAGAGCATCTTCGAAGTGGCGGCGCACGAAATGGCGCACCAGTGGTTCGGCGATCTCGTCACGATGGCGTGGTGGGATAATCTTTGGCTCAACGAAGGATTCGCCTCCTGGATGGGAACGAAATGTTCGGATCATTTCAATCCGCAATGGCAGGTCTGGCTTCGCGCGAATGCCGCAAAGCAGCGCGCCATGGCGACCGACGCGCTCTCCTCCACGCATCCGATCCAGCAACCCGTGAAAACGGAAAGTGAAGCAGACAGCGCGTTCGACGAGATTACTTATCTAAAAGGAGAATCGTTCCTCCGCATGCTCGAGAACTACCTCGGCGAAGAAGATTTCCGCGCGGGCATTCGCAGTTACATGCAAGTGCACAAATTTTCCAACTCCACCACCGCTGATCTCTGGAATGCGTTGGGCGAGGCATCGAAAAAGCCCGTCGCCGCATTGGCCGCGTGCTGGACGGAACAGCCCGGTCTCCCGCTCGTTTCAGTCAGCGCTGGAGAATCCGGCCTAACGACTAGTCAAGAGCGCTTCACGGTGCATCAGAAAAACCCCAAGCTACTCGAATGGAAAATCCCCATCGCCTGGCGCGATGTCCAGGCAGGTGCATCCACCTCCCCTCGGGTATTCCTGTTTGAACAAAAATCCGCTGTTCTGCCGGATGTTCAGCCCGGGCAGGTTGCGAAATTGAACGCGGGCGATGTCGGTTATTTCCGAGTGGCATACGACGGCGCGCATTTCGACAAACTGCTCTCCTCGGCGCCGCAGTTGCCCGAGGCCGACCAAGTAAATCTCGTGAGCGACACGTGGGCTTTGGTCGAGGCCGATCGGAGAGCGATCGCGGATTATTTTAAACTCGTGGAGACTTTGCGCGGAGACGATGGGCTTGCGCTGTGGGAGCAGATCACTGCAACACTGAGCTTCATCGACGCGCTCTACATCGGAGATAAGGACCGCCCGGCCTTTCAAACCTATGCACGCTCACTCTTAAGACCGGTGTTCGATCGCGTCGGCTGGGACCCAAAACCTGGGGAGGAAGCGGTGAGAGGATTGCTCCGAGTCAATTTGATCACCAACCTGGGCGACTTCGCCGACCAGGACGTGATCAACGCGGCGCGAGAACGTTTCCAAAACTTTCTCGCTGATCCGAAGATGCTTCCGCCCGATCTGCGGCCTGCGGTGCTCGGCGTGGTCGGGCGTTATGCCGATCAAAAAACCTGGGAGACGCTGCACGAGCTCGGCCTGAAGACGAAGAGCATCGAGGAAAAGGGCCACTTTTACAGCGCGATGGCGGCCGCGCTCGACCCGGAACTCGCAAAGCGAACCCTGCCGCTTTCGCTCACCGATGAGTTGCCGGCCTCGCGCGCGGTGAGACTCGTCGCGAACGTGTCGAGCTCCGGCGAACAGCCTGGCCTCGCGTGGGAATTCGCCCAAGCGCAGCGAAAGCAGCTCGATGGGAAGCTGGATGCGCTCGGCAAGATCCGCTTCGCACCGAACGTAATGCGAGGTTTTTCCGACGCAAAACGCGCGACGGAGCTGGAAGTTTACGCTCAGAAGAATTTGGCCTCAGACGCGAAAAGCGAGATCGCCAAAGCGGCCGAAGAGATCCGCTTCAAAGCCGACTTGAAAGCGCGGCTCCTACCTGAGATCGCGAAATGGATCGCGGCAAAAACGAGCGGGCCCTGAAACTGGTATCGAATGCCCTGCCATTGTAGGGCAAGCGCTTCGCTCGTCACTTATCACTCCTGCTTCGCGCAATTACTCAGTGATAGGAGCGGTCGCCGCGGCGACAAGTCGCAGGTTCGAATCCTGCATCGCGCACCATCTGTCCACTTTTGCTGTGCCTTTAACGATAAAGGAACTCATCATCCGCTCCTCCGGGGCATCGGCTGTCTAGCTGCGGAGCTCAGAAGTTATTGTCGCGATTGACGCGTCCAACAGCCGCTTCAAATCAGAGAACGAAATGTCGGCATCAGCATTGAAACCGGCCATGCCATGTTCGTATTCCTTATTCGGCCACAGGACTTTTATTTCGTGGCGAAGTATTTGCAGGGCCGGTCGGCGGTGACGAAACCCGCCAGTTACCTCAATCGACGCTTGTCGCGCGGCGCAGTAAAGAGTGAGCGATGGCGATTTCTCGACACAGTCGCGACTTGAGCTGCGATTCCACGATTGCTCATCGGAAAGCAACTGCTTCGTCCGTTGCAAAACGCGCAGATCGGGTTCGCCGGCTCGCTCGCGAATGATGCCTTGATTTAGGGCAAAAAGCATCGCGCCGCCGGCCAAGAGCGCGAGAACGGTAAGCGCGTGCAACGCACGCCTCCGACGCGTAGCAAAAGCGGCAAGAGGCACACCGATAAGGAGCGCAATCTTCAAGATCGTCCATCCAGTTCCCTCAGGCATCGCATCACTTCCCTGCAGCACCGGAAAAAACAAAAGCAAAACGAGCAATGTCAGCCAGTAGGCGAACCAACCGAGGTTTCGAACGATGGAAGATGTTGTCCAGAGTCGCATGTCTTTCCTTTTGATGCGGCAACTCAGCAGAATGGATTCATGTTATGCCGAAAACCAATCATTAGGCATAATCGCCGCGCTTCATTAGGCAGCCGAGCATTGCTTTTCCCTATTTAGCAGTTTCTTAGAACCGGCCAAGCTGCCTTCGAAATACGATACAATATTACCTGCCGCATCTGTCGACCTAACCCTTTAGCAGGGTTACTCGAAGGATCGCTCGATCGGTCTTGGCTGCGACTTCAGCAGGGTTCGGTAAACAGAAAGTTAATATGATTAAGTTATTCCTTGGTTTCATTTGTGCGATCGCCATCTGTGTCGTGACGGCGCATGCGCAAAGTTCAAGCACCACCACCACCACAGCCGGTGGCGACAGTACGACTACAACCACCGAAAATAATGGGACCGTGACGGAGTTCGTTCCGGGCACTTCGATCGTGCTGAGCACGGGAACGGGCGAGCCGGTTCACTACAAGTTCAGCAAAACCGTTACCTATGTCACCTCTGATGGAAAGGTGATCGAGTCCTCGAGGATAAGGAAGAGTTCGAAGGTCCGCGTCCACTACATCAAAGACGGTAACGACATGGTCGTGGATAGGGTGATCTACACGGACAAAGACTAGCCGGTCACAAACTGAGGCCCGCTACTTCGAATTTCATTCGAGAGATAGCTGGCAGCTTGGCAAGTCACTAAACTGCGGCAGCCGAAGGGATCACTTCGCTGTCGCAGTTTTGTTTTCACGAGCTCAAGCGCCGCTGCCTATTTGTGGGCTTCATGGATTAGCAGAAAAGGGAAGAGTGAAGTGAAACGTGCTGCCCTCTCCGAGCTTGGACTCGACCCATATTCTTCCCGGATGTTCTTCGACCATCATTTTTGCAATGTAGAGTCCAAGTCCTATGCCGCGACGATCTTGGCTATTTATCTGTGAGAAACGCTCGAAGATGGTTTTGATCTTCTCCGGAGCGATTCCAGATCCGGTATCGCTCACTGAAACTTGCACCTCTTTGCCTCCGGTGGCGGTTCTCGCGCAGCTAACGCAAATTTGACCTTTAGCCGGTGTGAATTTAATGGCGTTTCCGATCAGATTTGACAACACCTGCATGACGCGGCTTCGGTCGCATACAACGTAGCCACACACGTCTTGAGGCTTTGCGCCCAAGGTTATTTCTTTGGCAGCGGCATCTCCTTGGAATCCCTCGACGGCTTCTTTAATGATTTCGCTAACGTCATGCTCTTCGTAGTGGAGGGTTAATTTGCCGACGGCTATTCTTTCGATGTCTAACAAATCTTGAATTAGCCGGAGCATTTCGCCAGCGCTTCTATTGATGGACGTGGCGAGCTCTTTTACATACTTCGGCTCTTCTAACAGATTCTGCGCTGCCAGTGATATGTGATTGAGGGGGTTCCTTAAATCATGGCTTACGATGGCGAGAAATTCCTCCCTGGTCGTAAGAGTCGCCTTGGTTTCCTGGTGGCTCTCTTGTTCCTGGAATAATAATTCAGCGGAAGATTTGGCGGATGCCTGATGATGGCTCCGTGCCCTTTCTGTAGCAGTATCAGCTCGGCGTCGTTCGCCTTTGATTGCTTGGTCCGAAGTTTCTCTTTCCAGGCGCAGTCTTTCATCTCTTTCATCCTGGCGTTCGGCGGGGCTCCGCCCCTTATCCGCTCTCCCTAGATCACGTGAAGCGTCTGAATCGCTTCGACTTTGCAATTTCGCCTTGTCCGCTTCTACTCGTTCAGCATCCCGGCTTAAGTCCGCTTGGTTCTCAGAAGCCAAATCTGAGTCACGTGGCGTCTCGTCACTCTTTTCGCGCTCTCTTTGCTTTGAGGAAGTTTTCTCGGGCGGCATTTCCTTTACCTATGATCCTCGCGAGAGGACGGTGGATTATACCGACAATTTCGCCGGTTATCCAGCGTATTTTAGGCGACAAAACGCTGCACCTGCACGATTTGCACACGAGAAATTTCTGCAGCTGACCCAGGTGCTGAACGATGCTGCGAAATCCGCTACTCGTCGGCGGCCTCGACGCCGCGTTCGACCGCCCCCTCTGAGCGGAAGAACTGCTTGCCAAGGTGCGCGCGGGTAAAGTAGAAGTTACCGTATGGGCTTAATTATTCTTATCGTTTTAATTCTGTTGTTAGTCGGAGCTTTTCCGACACGCGGTTATGGATTCGGTTACGGGTCGCACGGCGTAATCGGAACCATTCTCATCATCGTTTTGATTCTGTATATTCTCGGTCGCCTGTAAGCGCGCTGGTTGATCGAGGTTAATTCGTTAGGCAAACGACGAAGCGCACGGATCGCTGGGCAAAGTCATAGGCGCACCTGGACGCCCAGTTACGCACGCCCTCGTACGGCTTCGACAAATCGAGGTCGCCAAATTAATCGGCTGCCATAGCCGGTGCACTCCCTACCCTTCTAGTTCAGGTCCCTTATCTGCTGGTCCTTACGAGGGACGTCGTCCAAACGCTATTTCCCAAACACTTTCTTCACGTCGCCCACTTTGTTTTGCACCTTGCCAGCGACTTTCTCGGCTGTACCTCGGTCCCGTAGATCGGGATTGCCAATCGCTTTCCCTGCCTCCTCTTTGAGTTTCCCTTTAGCTTCGTGGATCCCGCCTTCGATTTTATCCCTTGTACTCGAGTTCATATATCTAATTCGCGCCTCTCACCGAGTTCGAGCGGGTCTTTCGATAAATATCCAGCGTATTAGCCGATAAAGCCGCAAGTGATAGCTGACTGGGTGGTGAACCGATCCCGGGAAACGATCACGGATCAGACTTCGATTTGTAAATAAGAATGGAATCTGGCGCAATTTGGACCGATTCCGAGCTTAGCGGGAGATAATAATCAGTGCGGTCCGCGGATACGATGGTCACCACGCCTACCATCGCGAAGTTTTGAGCGCGGTACTTACCGAACCAATCGAAAATTAGATTTTCGGAATCCGGCCGCTTCAACCAGGACACGTTCATTGGAACGGCGACAAGATACTTCGGCCGCGCGGCTTCGATCTCCTGAATCATTTCGCGCTGCATCGGAAGCGCGTGCTGGTGGGGCTCCATCAACCCGTAGGTATAAATGTAGCCCGTGGCCGCGTGGCGATGCGAGTAGAAGTAAATCTCCGGCTCAGAACCCAAGACGACGACCGTATCATCAGCGTTGGTATGCTCTTTCAAATATTCCGCGATCCGGACCGCTTCCGGGAATGGATTGCTCCCATAAATCATTCGGCAAGCAGCGACGGAATTGGGCGCAAAAAAGAACGAAGTTCCTGCGAGCAATGGCAAGGTCCAAGCGGTGCCAAATAGCACCAACGGAATGAAACGAACAAGGCGGGCGTATCGCGAACAAAAATTTTCTGCGCCGGCCACCGCCGCGCCCGCTAATAGACAAATGGCCGGAAGGACGAGGATAAAATAGTGTTGTCGAAAGTAAAAACCGGGGCAAAGCGCCAATCCGGAAAAAAAGAGAAAAGCGAGAAGGAAGGCTGCATTGGAGCGAAGTTTTTTGTCCCACAAACATGCGATCACACCGACTGCGGCGAACACCCATAAGACCCATCCCGATCCAATGACGCCCGCTATGTTTCCGAAGAAGATTTGAATTCCTTGGGAAGGCGAAACCAAACCGCCGTACGCGCGCGCGTAGGTCCAAGTCCAAAACCAAAACTTTTCGAAGACCCCATCCCGCCACAACACCAGACAGGTTGCCGCCAGAGGAAGGGCCGCGCCGCCCAGGAAGATCGCACTCCGGACCGATATTTGTCTCCAATTCAGCCGAGCCCGCCAATCCCGATAAAAAAGATAACCCGCACCGAAGGGAATAAAAAACAGCGCGGGCTGTTTCATCAACAGTCCGATGCCGAAAAGAACTCCGGTGGCGAACACGATCTTTTTTGATGGCGAAGACGATGGGCGCAAGAGGAGCAACGCGCCGCCCAGCACCGGCAACATGACAAAATGCGTGGCGTGAGCAGCGAAGCCCAAAACCGATGGACTAACCGAGAGAATCGCGTAACTCGCGGCCGCAACGATCCCCGCGGTTGAATTCACCAGTCGCCGGCCCAAAAGAAACACGAGCACGATAGTCGCCGCGTTCACCACGAAGAGGCCGAGATGAATCCCGACAATCGTTTGTCCGAAGATCGACATGACCAAGGCGTAGGCCGCATAGGTTCCCGGGAACTTCATATTGTAAGCCAGCTGATATGGCGGAATGCCTTGCAACATCAGCTGACCCGCGTAGGCGTATTCGCCCTCGTCGCGTTCGAGAGGAAAACTGAGCAGGCGGATCCGGATAACCGCGATCACAACGAGAGCGATCGTCAGCAAAATCCACCAGGCGACGCCCAAACTCTTAAGTCGAGCTTCAAGGGGTATCGACTTTGGAGAAGTTTTCGCCACAGCTCTTATCGGCGTGCCGGAAAAATGCTGTCGCCTTTTCCCATCCTGGCCAGGCGATACTGAATGGCCGTGGCCAGACAACCCAGTCCGTAACGCACGCTCCTCCGAAAATTGATCGACGACGACTCCGGCAAATATTTCGCAGGACAAGTCACTTCCCCGATGGGGCAGCCGAGCCAAATGATTTGGGCAAGCATTTGATTATCGAAAACAAAGTCGTCCGAATTTTCCTCGAGCGGGAGGCGTTCGAGCAGACTGCGCGCAAAGGCCCGATAGCCGGTGTGATACTCGGAGAGCTTCGCGCCAACTAATAGATTCTCGACTAAAGTCAGGAATCGATTCGACAAATATTTCCACAACGGCATGCCGCCGCGCAAGGCGCCGCCGCCCAGAATGCGCGAAGCCAGCACACAAGGATACAATCCGCTGGCGACGAGCGACGCCATCGCAGGAATAAGCACCGGCGTGTATTGATAGTCCGGGTGAATCATAATGACGATATCCGCGCCGGCCGCGAGCGCGAGGCGATAGCACGTCTTTTGGTTGCCGCCGTAACCGCGATTCATCGGATGCACTTCCACCTGCACGTGCTCCAAAGTGCGCGCGATCACGGCGGTCTCATCGTGGCTAGCATCGTCCACGACGATGACCAGATCGACGATCCCTTGCGCCATGACCTCGTCGTAAGTCCGGCGCAGCGTGCGCGCGGCGTTATACGCCGGCATCACCACAACGATTTTTTGACCGTTAAGCATTATCGTTCAGATTCATTGGCCGGGGGTGGAACTGGGTGTTATAGATCAGTCGGCCCGGTCATCGGGCCAATCCACGCGAAAGATGCCGGAGGGAGAAAGCTTCTCTGGCCACGGAAACAAATATTTGTCGCCAGAAAAGCGGCGAAAGTGAATATCCTCCCGGTTTTCCCAACGGGTCTCTGCCATTTCCGCCACTTTCGTTAAACGTCCTCCTTGCGCAAAAATCTGGCGGACCACTTCGGCACCGAAATATCCCTGATATCCTTCCCAAGGAGAACGCCAGACGACCCAGCGGACGTGGTCAACACCAAAAACATATTCCGGCAATCCTTTGCGCCGCGCCGCTTCGTACACCGGGTAATCGGGAAGGATCTTCATCCCTTGCGGCAACCGTGTATGGAAATAGAGCGGCTCCCAACAATAATTAGTGATCAACACATCGCCGGGCTTTGCCCGTTGTCGGAGAAACTGGCAAGTGTTGGCAACAGTCCCTGGGTTTTTATGCCACAAATCGCCGAGGAACAACAGTTGTCCGGTACCCAGGAAAAGATCGATGGTTTTCGTCGGCACATGCGCTCCAACAAAATAATTTCGATTCGGCATCGCAACCTTCTCCGCCCAAAATGTCCATGGCGTCAACTGCGCCAGAGTGGTGAAGCCAAAGATCAATAGTAGCGGCAGCCAGGTCGCAACCTTCCCGCGGCCGATTTTTGCAATCAAGGTGCCCGCGATCATGGCCATAAGCGGAATCATCGCGGGCGTGTAACGAAGTCCGAGATACCAAAGCGCGTTACTCGATTGCGTCATGGCCATCGCTAAACCGTAGCAAAGAAACGTCAGAAATGTGACGAGCAGTAACGCCGCCTCCCTTTCTTCCAGAAACTTCGGTATGGGCTCAGATTTTGTCGCTTTGCGATTACCTTTTTTTGGAGATTTGCGACTGGAGCGCACCAGACAAATCAGAAGCAGGGCGATAACTCCGATGAGCGGTGTGACTGATGCGCATTCGATCAGGTATTGCGTGAACCGATCGAAAAACTGGCCAATGGACTGCAGGAGCTCGGTGTTTTCGGCATAACCACGGTGCGCCAAGGCAAACCATGGCAGCGTAAAGACAATAATCGCCGGAACGGCAAACCAAAACCAGCGCCGTTGAGATGCGAACGGCTTATAAATGAGCGTTAAAATCCCAAGGACACCTACCGGCACGATCCCAATGGGGTGGGTGTGAAACAAGAGAATCGCGGCCACGGCAAACAGGACGCAACTCCGTGCCGATTTCATCCGGAAAAAAATCCAGAACAACCAGCAAGTAAGAAGCATGTTGAGCGAATAATTACGGCATTGCCTCGAGTAGAGAAGGAATTGCACTGAAAGCACCGTCAAAGCCGCTGCGCAAAAAGCCGCCCAGCGATTTGTCGTGATATGCCAGCCAAACGCGTAAACGAGCAGAATTGTCAGCCAGCCCGCGAGAGCAAAGGGCAAGCGAGCGCTAAATGTGTTTTCGCCAAGAATAAAGAAAGCGGCGGCGGCCACATAGTACTGCACCCAGGGATGGCTCACCATTACCAGGTCGTTGTTTTCTCGCGCCCCTTTGTCCGAATCGGTAAACGTCACGCCATCCCAGGCCCTGGGCACACCGAACTTGACGATGCTCGAGGCGAGCACCGCCGTGTCCCCTTCGTCCGCCCACAAATAATCCGAGCCTAAGTTTGTCAGCAGTAGCGCCAAACCCAGTGCCGCCAAAAGTGCAAAGGGCCACCAACGCTTCATGATCCACCTGGCGCAATGTGGCGAAAAAAGCGGGCCGCGTTGGCGGCCGGCATTACCACGACAATTTTTTTACCGTTAGACATCAATCACTCAAGCTACGCGACCCTTTCACAATCGCGCCTCCCTCATCAAGCCGAATGCGTGGAAAAAATCCGCCGACCCGCTAGGAGCGGCGGAAATTTTGCGCTGCCCACAGTGAGAGCGGGCGGAGCGCGATGCCCGGTTGCCTGAAACACTTTGAGAGCTTGACAGAGATGAATGTCGATCTTCGAGTTGAAACAATGGTGCGTTTCCCGGAGCTTTTAACGCAATGATCATTGTTCAGGATCCGCGTTGCACGGAGTATTCCGCGCCGGGACATCCGGAGAGACCGGCGCGAATAACGCGCACGGTTCCACTCCTGAAAGATCGCCATCACGATTGGGAATGGCGCGAGCCGCAGCCCGCTGATGAAGCAACGTTGTTACGAGCACATTCGAGCGAGCACGTCGCACGCATCCGCGAAGCGGTGCGCGATTTCGACGCGGACACGCCTGCATATCCGAATATCTACGAACATGCTTTGCGATCGGCCGGCGCGGCCATCGACACAGCACGTTCAGCGCTGAAAAGTCAGCGCGCTTTTAGTTTGATGCGGCCGCCGGGCCATCACGCAACGCGCGATCGCGCGATGGGCTTCTGCTATTTCAGCAACATTGCGATCGCAGCGCTCGATGTTCTTGCTGTAGCCGGCGTCGCTGACATCGGGCCGCGGTCAACGACCGCGGCTACAAGGAAGATCGAGCGTGTAGCGATCTGGGATTTCGACGCGCACCACGGAAATGGCACGGAGGATATCGTCGCGCACAATTCACAAATCGCGTTTGCGTCCATTCATCAATTCCCGGCTTATCCCGGAACCGGCGCAAAATCGTTTGCTAACATCGACAATTATCCGGTCGCCCCTTACACGCCGCGCGCCGAACATGTCGACATTGCTCAGCGCGCGCTGCAGAAGCTTTTGAAATTCAAACCCGATCTGCTGCTTGTCTCGGCAGGTTTCGATGCTTACTCCGGCGATCCATTGGTGCAGATGACGCTCGAACAGGAAGACTTCGCCACCTTCGGGGAGTGGCTGCGCAAGATCGACATTCCAGTGGCTGCGATTCTTGAGGGCGGTTACAGCGACGACTTGCCGGAACTAATCGACGCGTTTCTTAGCGGGTGGGAATCTTGTTAGGTAGGGACGCTTCTCCGAAGCGTCCGACGAATCCTAGGCCAAATATTACGGACGGCTCGGAGAGCCATCCCTACCTTCATTCTTCGGCGGGTCGGTTTTGCAGAATCGATTCGATCCGCTGCATCACGGCGTGATCGAGTTGATCGACCAGTTCGCCGGCTTTCATGTTTTCTTTTACCTGCTCCGGTTTGGAAGCGCCGGTAATGACGCTGCTGACATTCGGACTTTTCAAACACCAGGCCAGCGCAAGCCGCGGCAGCGTTGTCCCAAGTTCGCCCGCAACCGTCGCGAGTTCTTTCACCTTGGCGAGCTGCCGGCGCGCTTCATCACCTTGAAATTGTTCCCGCAGCCACTCGTAATTCGGTAAAGAGATACGGGTCGCGCCAGGATCGCCGGAATTGTATTTGCCAGTGAGCAATCCGGAAGCGAGCGGCGACCAGGTGGTCGTGCCGAGTCCGATCTCGCGATAGAGCGGCACAAACTCCAACTCCACTTTGTCGCGATGAAACATGTTGTACTGCGATTGCTCCATCGTCGGCGGAACAAGCCTTAGTTCGCGCGCGATCCCGTAGGCTTCCATAATTGACGAAGCGCTCCATTCCGATGTTCCCCAGTACAGCACTTTGCCTTGCGCAACCAAATCGCCCATCGCGCGCACCGTTTCTTCAATCGGCGTGTTCGGGTCGGGCCGGTGACAAAAATAAAGATCGAGATAATCGACCTGAAGACGACGCAGAGCGGCGTGACATGCTTCGATCACATGTTTGCGGCTGAGTCCTTCCTGATTCGGAAGGTCGCCGCCCCAGAAAACTTTGCTCGAAACCACGAACGTATCGCGCCGCCATCCTCTGCGCTTTAAGATCTCGCCCATCATGATTTCGGCTTCGCCGTCCGCATACGCTTCAGCGTTGTCGAAAAAGTTCACGCCGGCGTCGTAAGCGATCGTCATCAATTTCTCCGCCATCTTGCTGTCGATCTGCTGGGCAAAAGTCACCCACGCGCCGAACGACAATTCGCTAAGCTGCAATCCTGATTTTCCGAGCCGTCGATATTTCATAATTCAAAGCGCCGCCCGAAAACTTCGCTTGGCAAGCGAAAGTGGCAACGCGAATAGTGGGGCTGCGAACGGGCTGTAGTTCAGTCCGCCGCCGGACGGACTCGCGGCGGCGAGCTTGGTAGACCTGTCGCCGCGGCGACAGATCGTGCATCGCTGATTGGCGCTCGCGATTTCTTCGCAGTTAGTAAATAGTTCGCGAACAAACGGGCTGTAGTTCAGCTTGGTAGAACGGTCGCCGCGGCGACAGGTCGTGCATCGCTGATTGGCGCTCGCGATTTCTTTGCAGTTAGTAAATAGTTCGCGAACAAACGGGCTGTAGTTCAGCTTGGTAGAACGCTTGAATGGGGTTCAAGAGGTCGTGGGTTCAAATCCCGCCAGCCCGATGTTTCCGAAAAACAGGCCGATAAATAACGGTATGTTTTATGTCTATGTTCTGAGGAGCCGCAAGACAGGTCGCCGTTATGTTGGATCCTGCGAGAATTTAGGTGATCGTCTTCAACGCCATAATGCCGGCGAATCGAAAGCCACACGACACGGCACTCCGTGGACTCTGCTACACAGCGAAAGTTTTTCGACCCGTCGCGAAGTTGCCGGGAAGGAACGCTATTATAAAACAGGACGAGGACGCGACGAACTCGACCAGTTGGCCCTGTAACGGTCGCCGCGGCGACAGGTCGTGGGTTCAAATCCCGCCAGCCCGAGATTTTTCTCCGCCACCGATTAACACGGATGAAACACAGATGGCTGTGACGTAAAGCTGACAACACTTCCGATTCTTATCCGTGAAAATCCGTGTCCATCTCTGGCTAAAACCTGCCTGCTGATTGCCAGCGTATTGGTTCCGCCTTACCGTCCGCGCCTATGTTGAGCGCTGGAATTGTCGGTCTTCCGAACGTGGGAAAATCCACGCTCTTTAATGCGATCACGAAGACGCACAAGGCGCCGGCCGAGAATTATCCCTTCTGCACGATCGAACCAAACCTCGGCGTTGTCACCGTGCCGGATCCGCGCCTCGACAAACTGGCCGAGCTTTCGCACTCACAAAAGATCGTGCCGACTGCGATCGAGTTTGTCGACATAGCCGGCTTGGTCAAAGGCGCCAGCGCGGGCGAAGGACTCGGCAATCAATTCCTAAGTCACATCCGCGAGGTGGACGCGATCGTGCAGGTGGTGCGCTGTTTCGAGAGCAGTGATATTCATCATGTTAGCGGCTCGATCGATCCCGTTCGCGACATCGAAGTGATCAACACCGAATTGGTCCTGGCCGATTTAGCGGCCCTGCAAAAACGGCGCGATCGTTTGCAAAAAGAAGTGCGCGCCGGATTGAAGGCCGCGAAAGCGGAAAGCGCTATCATCGAAAAGCTGCTGCCGCATCTCGACTCCGGAAAGCCGGCGGTCACATTTGACCTTTCGCCCGAGGAAAAAGAAATCGCGCGCGAATTGTTTTTACTCACCTCAAAATCGACGCTGTTCGCCTGCAACGTGGCCGAATCCGATCTCTCGGCGATTGCTGTAGCCGGGGTCGCTGACCCCGGCTCGCATGCGCAATTTGCCAAGACCGGGATCGACGATCCCGGCTACAACGCGGCGGCGAAACATGTCGAGGCCGTTCAGGATTACGCGCGAAACCATTTCGCGACCGAAGCGGTGGTGATCAGCGCACAGATCGAAAGTGAGCTTGTCGATCTTGGCGAAAAGGAAGCGCTGGAATACTTACGCGGGATTGGAGTGGAAGACAGCGGTGTGAACGCGCTTATTCACGCGGTTTATCATTTACTGGGCTTGCGCACTTACCTCACCACCGGCGAAAAAGAAACGCGCGCGTGGACAATTCACGCTGGCGATAAAGCACCAGCGGCCGCGGGCGTGATTCATTCCGATTTCGAGCGTGGTTTCATCGCCGCGGAAACCGTCCACTTCGACGATCTCATGTCGCTCGGCTCGTTCGCGAAAGCGCGCGAAGCCGGCAAGCTTCGGATCGAAGGCAAGGAATACGTGATGCGTGACGGCGACGTCGTCGAATTTCGCTTCAACGTCTGACCTCTGGAACGCACCCCTCGCGCGGTGGAATCTTGACGCGCCGCGAGAGCCACCGGTATCGAGCCGGGAGACGCACGCGGGAAGATCGACATCTGTTGGTAGGGACGCACCTCCGGGGCGTCCGTAGATTTCATTCTATTGTCGGACGGCTCGGAGATCCGTCCCTACCTTCAATCGTCAGCGCGCAAGTGTGGATTGGGCCTGCCGGAGTCAATTTACTGCAAAAAAGGTGAAACGCGTCGACGCGGAACATTCCGGCATGAAATTCGGCATTTAATTTAAGAAATTTCCCGAGGGCGCCACCGGTGACATCGCGGCAGCGCGCAAGAGTAACGTGCGGGTGCCAGGGACGTAAGTCCGGCTCGAGACCAATGGCCAGCGCGGCGTCTTGCACCCGTTTGTGAAGTTGGAACAGATGCGGATGTCCGGTCCCGACGCCAATCCAGACAATTTTCGGCGAACCCTTCGGCGGAAAGGCGCCGATGCCAGTGATGGGCAGAAAGAATGCGCCGAACTGAATGGCACCGAGCTTTTCACGCAGCGGAAGCTCAATATGTTCCGACACGTGGCCGAAGAAGCCGAGCGTAAGATGCATTTGATCAGGTTGGGTCCAATGCACTCCGTCGATGTGCGGATCAAGATCGACCAGTGCTTGCCGGATGGATAGCGGTGGAGCGATGGCGACGAAGACCCGTTCCATTTTTACGGCGTCCGATGAATCCCGGCATCCGGGCGAACATCGCTCTCGGCTCGCTCGATTGATGACGGCAAGAACGCGTTCACGATTTTCATCGCATAGCCAGTTAGATTTGGGAAGAGCGCATTGGCCGCGATCATAAGATACGCGGGCCAAGGCATGATCAGCGCGGGTTGACCCTTGGCGCAGGCGGCAAGAATTTTTCGCGCGGCGCGCTCGGCCGAGATGGAAACGAACGGCAGCGCGTTCGATGCCGCGAACCATTTCTGCTCGGCGGAGTGGTCGCCTTTGAATTTGGCGTGAACCTGCGAACCGGTGCGCATCATTCCCGGCGTCACAGTCGTGACATGAATTTTATAGCGCGCGAGTTCAGCGCGAATCGCATCGGAGAAACCGGTGAGCGCGAATTTGCTCGCGGTGTATGGCGCCATATGCGGCACGGCGATCTTGCCGCCGATGGAAGAAATATTCACGATGCGGCCGCCGCCGCCACTCCACATCTTTGGAACAACTTGCGAGACCAATTCGACCGGCGCCCAAAAATGCAATTGCATACTTCTCTCGAAATCTTCGCGCTGCATGTGCTCGAGTGGTCCGACATCGACGATGCCGGCGTTGTTGATCAAGATGTCGATCTTGCCAAAGCGTTCTAGGGTTTGTTGGACGGCGGATTGAATCCGCGCGCGATCGAGCAAATCGCATTGGACGGGGAGCACGTCGCCGCCGCGGGCTGCGAGGCCGGCTTTTGCGCGCGCAAGTTCGTCGGCGTCGCGCGCTAAGATCGCAACGCGTCCGCCTTGTTCGCAAATTTGGCGCGCGATTTCCAAACCAAGCCCGCGCGAACCGCCGGTTATCAGCGCTACTTTGTTCCTGAAAGAGAAGCGCGACGTTTGGATGATGCGGGCAATCAGCCAAACGGCGATAAGCAATGCGCCAGCAAAGAAGATTACGCGAAGGATCATCCGAACCGAACGCTCAACGCTCAACGTCCAACGCTCAACTCCGAATGATCAATGCGGCGGCACGGGTCGCCTCTACAATTAGGAGTGTTTGCGGTTGAATCGGGCGACTTCTCGCGCGGTCTCGCGATCGACGGTTCGCTTCTTGAGATCGGCGCGCTTGTCGCGGGCGACCTTGCCTTGGGCGACACCGATCTCGGCCTTCAGTTTTCCGTTTTTCCAATAAAGCTTTAAAACAACCAGCGCGCGGCCGGCGACTTGCGTCTCGCCGTAGAGTTTGTCGATCTCCTGTCGATGCAGCAAAAGTTTGCGGGTGCGTTTCGGCGCTGGGATTTCATGGCTGGCCTGCGCGTACGGCTGAATGTCGGCGTTAAAGAGAAAGGCCTCGCCATTTTCGATACGGGCAAAGGCATCGCCGATATTGGCTTTGCCGGCGCGGATGGATTTGACCTCGCTGCCTTTGAGCTCAATCCCCGCTTCGTAGCGCTCGAGGATATGAAAATCCCGGAGGGCTTTGCGGTTAAGGATCGATTCGGCAGCCATGCTCGCGTGCTGAGACGCGGCGGCAGTTTAGGTGCCGTCGGGTGAATTTTCTATCTGCTCGAACGTAAGCTTGCCCGCGATAATCTCCTTGAGCGCGATGTCACTAAGAGAGGCGCGCGGACCGGCTTCCACCATCGGCCGATGTCCGAGCCCGAGCTGTCGCACGCGCTTGGAGACAACGTTGATCAGGACTTGCTGGTTTGGGATTACTAGAGCTGCTTCCTGAAGGAGTTGAGTCGTCATATTACGCAAGGATCGGACGGGGCGAAATGCTTCCGTCGGGAACTGAAGAATGGCCGTCGAACTGCCTGCGAGAACTGTGGGAGAAAGTAGTGGAGCAAGCATGGCAAAAACGAATATTAATTTTGCGAGTGACGGAAATGGTTGTCAACCGATTTGTTAAGCCTTGCGAAGGCCAGCGAAATACGCGAAGTAAGGCGCTCCGGATCGAAAAACGATCCTTTCAGCTCGGGCTGTGGCTCAGCTTGGTAGAGCGCCTGCCTCGGGTGCAGGAGGCCGTGGGTTCAAATCCCACCAGCCCGATGATTTCTGAAGTCGGGGATTGACGCGCCTGCCACAATTTTTTAGTGAACGAAACCATTCTCACTACCATCGCGATCACCGGCTTCGGGGTCGCGTTTTTCCATGCGGCAATTCCAACTCACTGGCTGCCATTCGTATTAGCCGCCCGCGTCCAGCGGTGGAGCAACGCGAAAACTTTGGCCATTACAGCGTTGGCCGGGACCGGCCACGTGCTGGTGACCGCGACACTAGGCTTTCTCGTCACTTGGTGCGGAGTCACGCTAAGCGACTCGATCGGCAGCTGGTTTCCGCGGCTCGCGGGAGGGCTCTTGCTGTTGTTTGGTTTGTACTACATTTCTCGCCAGCTCCGCGGGAAAGGTCATGTTCATTTTGCGTATCCTCACGAGCATTTGCATGAAGGCGCGCACTCGCACAACAAAGCGGATGCCCCGCATCGCACTTCGGACCGGCTGGCCATCACCAGCCTGCTGGCGCTTCTCACGCTCTCGCCCTGCGAAGCTTTCATCCCGATCTACGTCTCCGGCATTCGGCATGGTTGGAGCGGCTTCGGTTTATTGACCATCATACTCTCGACCGGCACGGTGGCGGGAATGGTAATTTTCACCGGTCTCACCCTTGCGGGAACGAAAAAACTTCAGCTTGGGATACTGGAAAAATATGAGAGCGGCTTGATGGGTGTCTTGCTTTCCGCGGTGGGTGTGTTGATTCTTTTGTTTGAGAAATGACGGCGCGCGAACTCAAGGTTGGTGACCCTGCTCCGGACTTCCGCGCCAGTGCGGTCGGTGGAAAGTATGGCTCCGGCCAGGAAGTAACGCTTGGTGACTTTCGGGGAACTCCGCTCGTTCTTTATTTCTACCCGAAGGACGATACGCCGGGCTGCACCACGCAAGCTTGCGGACTGCGCGACGCCTGGGGCGAGATCAAATCTCGCGCCACAATTTTTGGAGTGAGTGTCGACCCAGCGAAAAGCCACACCCGTTTCATCGAGAAATTTAAACTGCCGTTTCCGCTGCTCTCCGATTCCGAGAAAAAAATGGTGAACGCTTACGGAGTGTGGGGAGAGAAGAGTTTCATGGGCAAGAAATACATGGGCACCGAGCGCAGCACATTTGTCATTGATCGCCAGGGCAAAATCTCAGCGATCTTCCGCAAGGTGAAGCCAGGGGAACATGTCGATCTGGTTAAAAGCGCGCTGAATAAAGATGAGAAGTAGTTGCGTCTTCGCGGATGAGATGCTTGGATGGCTGCTCCAATTGCTATGGGTTCACTGAAGAAGCGACGGAAATCGAAGATTTCCAAACACAAGCGCCGCAAACGCATGAAGGCGAACCGCCACAAGAAGCGTTTGCGCTATAAGGCCTAACACGCGCTCGCGCTTTCACGATTTGCTCCTGAGAGCTGCAGGTTTGCGCAGCGTCACAGCCGAAGGTACAATCGCGACATGAAGGAACAGCAGCATCACGCCGCTTGTTTGCTTCGCTCCTTTTTATTCGCCGCGCTCGTTTTCGGTTTCGGTAACAGTTTGGAGGCACGCCCGCGCCCGAGTCCCTCAGCCGCTCCAGCGCCAGCGAAGAAAACGGAGCGCCGGGACGATTCGACCAATCTCAAGCCGGCCAAAGATCTAATGCTTCGACCGGAAGGCGAACATAAGGCCGAAGCGCTGGCGCATTTCGTCGAAGGGATAGCGTTTGAAGAGAACGGCGAGATGGAAAAGGCGCTCGAAGCGTATCGCAAAGTTCTCAATGTCGATCCCGGGCAGGCCGAGCTGGCCACACGCGTGGCGGCTTTGCTTGCGCGCCAGGACGATTTCCCTCAAGCGATCGATATTCTGAAGGACGCGATCCAGGCAAACCCAAAGGCATCGGAGCCGTTCCTGCAACTCGCCTTCATCTACGCAAAGTATCTGAAGAAGAACGACCAAGCCATCGAGTATGCGAACCGCGCGGTAGCGCTGGATCCGCGCAACATCGAAACTTATCAGCGGCTGTATGAAATTGAGATCGCGGCCGGAGATGAGAACAAGGCGCGCGAATCATTGGATCGAGCCGCGAAAGTAACCAGCGACGATCCCTATTTCTGGAGCCGACTCGGGAAACTTTATGGCTCGCTTGTGTTTAAGCCCGATACGGAGCCGAAACCTGAAATCGTCGCCCGGGTCAACGAATTCTTCAAAAAAGCGGCGGAACACGCCGGCGACGATCCAGTAATCCTGAAAGATGTGGCCGATTACTACGCTTCGTCGCGACAGACAAAAGAAGCGATTCCTCTTTATTTAAGAGTGCTCGAACTACAGCCCGACGACGCCACCGCGCGCGAGAGACTCGCCTCTGGTTTCATATTGACGAATCAGCACGACAAGGCGGTGGAGATGCTCGGCGAAATCATCAAACTCCATCCGGATAAGTATCAAGCGTACGAGTTGCTCGCCCAGTTGCTCGAGGATAACGGCCGCGCGTTGGAGCGCGCAAACCAGAAGGATCAAGCCAAGGCCGAGTTTGCAAAAGCAGCGGCGAGTTACGAACAGAGTCTTTTGATAAATCCGGGACGCGCTGCGATATCTCTGCGTCTGGCGGAATTGCTCATTGGCGCGGTAAGAGACAGCGAACGGGCCGTCGTAATTTTAACGGAAGGAAGGCGGCGTTATCCGGGCGCTCCCGAATTCACTTACCTCCTGGCGATCGCGCTTCGCGAGACCAAACATCCCCAGCAGGCGGTCGCCATGTTCGAAGAGGCGTTACACGAAGGCGAAAGCAGCGCCAGCGAGGTGGTCAATGCCCGCTTCTATTTCGACTACGGCGCGACGGCCGAACAAGCCGGCTTCTACGACAAAGCGGCGGATTTGTTTCGCCGATCAATCTCGCTCGATCCGGCGAATGCCGCCGACGCCTGCAACTATCTCGGTTATATGTGGGCGGAACAGAACACGCACCTCGATGAAGCGGAGGAGATGATCAAACGCGCACTGCAAGTCGACCCGAATAACGGCGCTTATCTCGACAGCCTGGGATGGGTTGAGTTCCGGCGAGGAAAATTCGACCAAGCTTTGGCCGATCTCCTCCGTGCCACGAAAAATATGTCGCGCGACGACGCAGTTGTTTTCGAGCACATCGGCGATACTTACTTAAAATTAAACAAGGGACCGCAAGCCCTCGAAGCCTGGCAGAAGGCCGTGACTCTCGATCCGCAAAATAAAAAAGTGACGGAAAAGATCGACAATATGAAAACGAAAATGAGCAAAGGTCAGCCGGCCAACTCCAATCCGATTCAATGAAGCACTCGGCTGGCAAAGTCCGCTTTACCCAGGAAAAATTCCGATGAGCGACCACGTTACGAAATATCCCACGTCGTGGCAGCAAAAGACGATGTGGGCCGCGCTCACGGCTCTCTTCGTCGTTTTTCTCATTGTCATTGCCTGCTCGGGCGTTTGGGCGGCGGCTAATGTCATCAGTTTTCTACAACCGATTCTAATTCCGGTCGCGATCGCGGCCATTCTAGCTTACCTGCTCGATCCGGTAGTGACGCGGATGTGCAAAGGCAGCCTGAGCCGGACCAAGGCGGTCGTTCTCTTGTTTGCCTTTGGCTTCCTGTTCCTGGCGGGTTTGATCGGATGGCTCGTTCCGACAATTTCACTGCAAAGCGCAAGTTTCGCGAAGGAGCTTCCGGGTTATACCGAAAAGGCACGCGATCGCGTGGTCGATTTGATTGTCAAATATAACCGGACGTTCGGCACTTCAGTCGGCACTCGCGGAAAGACCACATCGTCGGCCACAAGTTTCGTTAACTTTCTGCTCGGGTCACCCACTCCACATCCGCAGTCGACTCCTGCCGCCAGCGTTTCGCCATCGGTCAGTCCGGCGCCCGACGCAAATGCTCCGCCTATCGAAACGATCGCGCCGGCCTCTTCCAAAATCACTTCAGCCGATCGCCAGCGCATCCAGGCTGTCGTTGAAAAACAGATTCCGAACCTCGAACGCTACCTTCCCACTTTGACGGAGAAATTTTGGAATCTTCTCAAGAAGAGTATTGGCGGATTTCTGGGCGTGACTGGTTTCATGCTCAGTCTGGTGTTGGTGCCGATCTATTTGTTTTTCTTTTTGAAAGAGAGGCCGCGCATCGAGGAACGCTGGAAAGAATATCTGCCGTTGCGCGCGTCACCGTTGAAAGACGAAGTGGCTGAGGTCCTGTCGCAAATCAACCGTTACGTCATCGCCTACTTTCGCGGTCAACTGCTCGTCTGTTTGGTTGATGGAACTCTTATCGGCAGCACGTTGACCATTTTCGTCGGCTTGAACTTCGCGCCGCTTATCGGACTGCTCGTGGTTGTCCTGACCATGATTCCATATATTGGCATCGTGCTTTGCTGGGTGCCGGCCGTGCTCATCGCCGCTTTTCAATTCGGAGATTGGTGGCACCCAATCTTGGTGACAATTATTTTTATTGTCATTCAAAACCTTGAAGGAATGTTCTACGCCCCGCGCATTGTCGGTAATTCCGTCGGTCTTCATCCGATGACCGTGATCGTATCGATCTTTGTCTGGGGCTTGTTAATTGGCGGACTCCTTGGTCCGATTCTGGCCGTGCCGCTGACCGCGACAATTAAAGTTTTAATGGCCCGTTATGTTTGGGGAAAACGCTTGCGGAAACAACTTGAGGACAAAATCGACAATGTCCCGGTGGTGCGCGAATCAGAACGCGCGGCTGAAACCTAGGTGCCGGATCGGATCCAATCTATCCTGAGTTGCAATCTCCTCCGTCGCGGGACATAGGAGACAGGAATGCCGGAGAAGATAACGCGCGTCCGACGCCAACGGAAGATAAAGCCATTTCACGGCCTCGAGAGACTTCTTCGTCCGGCTACCCTGGCCATTCTCATTGGCTCGCTCGTTTTCGTCATTGCGCTGGGCCTGATCTTCTTCACCTACGGTTCGAGAGTTTATAACGATTGGCGCGAAGGACGCCTGCTCAACCTCGCGACCAAGCTATTGCGCGAGCAGAAATTCGATGAGGCCACGCGAGTTGCCGAAGACGTCTTGAATATCGATCCCGATTCGCTGCCCGCGTTTTACATTTTGGCTGAGGCCGCGGAAAAGCAGAGCGACGCCGACTCCCTGCCCACGTTCTATACCCTGGCTGAGACGGCGGAAAAACAAAACCGCGACGCGGCCATTGCCTGGCGTGCCCAAATCGCGCGGCTGCGTCATCACGATCTCGAAAGCCAGTTGAATCTCGTATCGGCGGCGTTGCGATTTGGGCAGCTCGATTCCGCGCGCAAAGCTCTGGCCGAGATCGCTCCGTCCGATCGCGACAAAGCCGCGTATCATGTCGTCGCCGGCTGGCTGGCGCGCGCGGAAGGCAATTTGCCGGAACAAGAACGGCAGTTCGCCGCGGCCGTGGAAAAAGAGCCGCACAACGATCTCTACCAATTCAACCTCGCGGTACTCCGGATTCGTTCTTCGAATGCGGAAGAGAGTTCCCATGCTCGCGACACGCTCGATCGCCTGACAAAAACCCAGGATTTTCGTGCTGGCGCTTTGCGCGCCCTGCTCAACGACGCCATTCAATGGAACGATTTCCCGCGCGCGGAGAAGCTTGCCCAGGATTTGCAGATGAGCGAGCAAGTCCGGTTCTCCGATTATCTACTCTGCCTCGATTTCTATCGGAAGCTCGACGAGAAAAAATTCAACGCCCTTCTGGAGAAGATAAAACCGCTGGCCGCCCGCAATTCGACTGACGTCGCGCTCTTGATGGATTGGATGAATAGCAACGCTCTTTTCGCCGAAGTGTTGAAGTGGATGGACAAGCTGTCGTCGTCATTGACCACCAGTCCGCCGCCGGCTATCGCCATCGCTGAGGCTTTCGCTAGTCTGAAGAATTGGTCGCGCCTGAAACGCTGGACGCGTAATGGTTCGTGGGGCAACGCCGAATACTTGCGCCTTGCTTATCAAGCCTACGGATCGAAGCAATCCCGGCAGTCGGCCGCGGACGCGGAGTTCGTCACCTTATGGCAGTCGGCCGAAAAATCCGCCAGCGGGCAGGAAGACCGGGAGACGAATCTCGCGCGCCTCGCCGCCAAATGGAATCTAACGACCGAAGCCGAACAGCTTTGGTTGCGCCTGGCGAAGCACCCGCCTACTCGACGCGAAGCTCTCGATAATCTTTTTCGGATTTATCGTTCGTCCAATGATTTGAAAAAGCTTCTCGATATTGCGCGGCAAATTCATAACAACGCGCCGGACGCCGTGCCCGCGAAGATTACCTTCGCCAGATTGGCCATGCTGCTCGAGCCGAACACAGCCGAAGGCCGGCAGCTTGCCAAAGAAGCTTACGAACAAATGCCGGGCGACACCGCCTGCGCCGTGACCTACGCCTTCTCGCTCTACGAACAAGGGCGCACCACCGAAGGCATTGAGGTCTTGAAAAAGTTGTCCTGGGAGCAATTGCACGATCCGCACGCCGCGGCTTATGTCGCCGTTCTCTTGCTCGATGACAATCAGACGGACGCGGCCAGGGAATACATCGAGGCAACCGAAGCCGGCCATCTCGATGTCGAAGAAAAGAGGTTGCTCGACGATGCTCGCACCAAAGTGAGCACGAACGCGCCCAGCCCGCCGCCCGCCGCTTCTCCTTCTCCTTCCGCGAAACCGGCTCCGTCGCCAACAGCGCCCTCCAAACCCACAGCCACTCCGACGGCCACACCCAGCGCGGCACAATCACCGCCTTAACACGCGCGGCGTTTCTTTCGTGAGGCTCGGGGCCCGTTCAAGGCGCGTGTTCTATGCTTTCGCGAGGGGAGGATTCGTCCATCGCTTTTTCAACGATGATGGCTGCGAGCCGTTCACTCGCCTTGTCGAGCGCATCATTTGCCTTCTTCAAATGCGCGATCTGACGAACCTCCAACGCTTCCTCCACCTTCAACACGCACTGACGAATCGTTTCTTTCTCCATCGCATCGAGCCGTTCGCCGGCAATCTTTAGACCGGACTCCACCGCCGCCAGCATTTCCTCGGCCTTGAGTTTCGCCTCGATCCAGACCCGTTCGTTCACATCCTCGAAGGCGTGATCGAGAGATTCCGCCAGCATCATTTCCACGGCTTCATCGGAAACATCGACCGCGCTTTTCATCTCTAAGATTTTCTCTTTTCCTGTTTTTGTATCGCGCGCCAGGACTTGCAGTATCCCATTCGCATCGATTGCAAATTGCACTCCGACACGCGGAACCCCTTTCGGAGCAGGCTCAAACTCAATTTCAAACTCGCCCAGCTTCCAATTGTCCCGCGCCATCTCGCGCTCACCTTGCAGCACTTTGATCGACATCGCGCGCTGGTTGTGGACCGCCGTCGTAAACATCTCTCCGGCCTTCGTTGGGATGGTGGAGTTGCGCGGAATGATCACGTTCATCAATCCGCCAAACGTCTCGATGCCTAACGAAAGAGGCGTCACGTCGAGCAGCACCACATCGCGAATCGCGCCCGACAAAATTCCGGCCTGGATCGTTGCCCCGATCGCCACCGCTTCATCCGGATTCTGCGAAACGTTCGGCTCTCGACCGAAGAGTTCCCGAACGAACTGGCGCACCAATGGCATTCGCGTCACACCACCCACGAGAATAATCTCGTCCAGATCGCTCGGCTCAAGCTTTGCATCTGCCAGCGCTCGCAGACAGTGAACGCGTGTCCGATCGACGACCGGTCGCGCAATTTTCTCCAGCTCCGCACGCGAAAGATCGACATGAAAACTTTCGGCGCCTTGGAAGAACGGGATGTCGATCCTAACTTCGCCTTCCGTAGAGAGCCTATGCTTCGCGTCCACGATCTCGTCGCGGAGCCTCGCCTTTTGTTCCGGCTTCCAATCTGACATCTGAAATCTGACATCTGAAATGATTGCTCGATCGATATCGTCCCCGCCGAGTCGCGTGTTTCCGCTTGTCGCCAGCACTTCAAAGACGCCGTTGTTCAATTCCAGGATCGACATGTCGAACGTGCCGCCGCCGAGATCGTAAACCGCGACCTTCGATTTACTTTTCAACTTATCGAGACCGTAGGCGAGCGCGGCTGCGGTCGGTTCGTTCACGATTCGCTCAACCGAAAATCCCGCGAGTTCACCCGCCCGTTTCGTTGCGCGCCGCTGCGCGTCATTGAAATAAGCCGGCACCGTGATGACTGCGCGCGAGATCTCCCGGCCAAGCGCGCCCTCCGCATCCCGCTTCAGTTTTTGCAAAACGAACGCCGAAATTTCTTCCGACAAGTATTCGCGCGCGCCAACTTTAATCCGCACCGGCTGGCCTCTTCGCCGCACCAACTCGTAATCAAGATCGACATCTTCCTTCGCAAAATCGTTAGCGCGCAAGCCGATGAGACGTTTTGCCGAGTAAATTGTGGATCGAGAATTCACCACGCGCATGCGCGCCGCGGCCCGACCAGCTATCGTTTCGCCATTTTCCGGAATATGAACCACCGAGGGCGTAAGACGCTGTCCATTCTCGTCGGCAAGTAACACGGGGAAACCCGCATCCATGATTCCGATCAGCGAGTTCGTCGTGCCGAGATCGATTCCAACGATGTCCTCCATATTGAACTGTAGTGGTACTCTCTGAGCGCCGAAACTTGTTAATACCGCGGTCCAGACCGCCGCGGCAGCTAATCCCTGTATGGATCGACAATGTCGCACCCGGCCATGGCCACGCCGAGCGGACGCAATGTGTGCAAAATGCGAATCGTGCCTTCGTGCGCCGCGAGAACATCCGGCAATCGCCGGTACGCTTGCGGCGCTTCATCCAGATCGCCGCCGCGCAGCACAACGCCTTTGTCCGCGACCCACTTCATCATTTCATCATGCCTAACCAGTCCGTCCTGACGGATCCGTTTATTACCTACTTTCACAAACCGTCCTTTCGCGGCCGTACGCGACATAATTCGCCCCGCCCCGTGCACAGTCGAAAATAACGCCTCGCGCGAAGCCGGCGAATCGACACCCTCGATAATAACCGCGTCATCGCCCATGCTGCCCCCGACGAAACCTTTTTGTCCAGGAAACGCAGGCGTCGCGCCTTTGCGAACGACCCAATACTCATCGCCGTTATGTTTTTCGCGCCACGCGAAGTTGTGATGGTTGTGCACTTCTTTGAGGATCTGTCCGCCTAAAATCCCGCGCACAACGTGGCGCGCCACCGCTTCGCGTCCGGCGTAAGCGTAACGACCGGCAAGGTTCATCCCAGCCAGATAATCACGACCGATCTCAGACTTTTCATCTACAACGGTTGGCGGAACATCCATTCCGTCCTTCCCGCCAGCCGCCTTTAAGAAATGCGTGGCCGTTTTATGCCCGAGACCGCGCGAGCCAAAATGCACACCCACCCAAACGCGCTCCTGCTCATCCGCGAAAAGATCGACATAGTGATTTCCTCCTCCCACCGTTCCAAGCTGGTCCGCCGCCGTCGATTTCAGCCCGCGCATCGGTTGTAATTCCCACGCCGGATCGTCAAATAGCTCATGATCGACTCGCGTCTTGCTCTTGCGGCCGATGCCGAATGAAATGTCGCGCACGACGTCGTCCATGATTCGTGCGATCGACAATTGGATCTGAGGAAGCGTTACATCAGTCAGGATGGCAAGGTTTCCGCAAGCGATGTCGAACCCAACGCCGCTCAGCGAAATTTTGTCTTTGTAGGCCACAACGCCGCCGATCGGTTGTGCGTAACCTTTATGACCGTCCGCGCAAAGCACCGCGCGCTCGCCGCCCGCTGCGACACAAGTTTCAATTTGTTTGATCGTCGCGTCGTCGTGCTGCCCAAACACTTTCGTTTTCGGAATCTCCTGCATGTCGCCACCAATTTAGATCAAATAAAAAATCACGACACCTCCGCACATTTTCCACAACTTTTCCTACCCGCGCGGGTTTTCCTCGTTAGATGAGGACGAATGTTCCGAGCGCACGAATCTACCGGCGGAAACACGACGATCAGACGCAAGGACACTAACGCTTTTTTACGAGGGGAGAATAGACATGGGCGCCGGAAGCAGAAATGCTTCCGGCGTTTTTCTTTCAGCAATTAAGATTTTTCGCAGCCAGCACGCGCCACGATTCGACCTCGGCACTCGTTTTCGTCGGCGCTGTGCAGCGGACCGCTTTGATTGAATCGAAAACGACTTCGCGAAAGGGCAACTTGATCGCCGAAGCCAATTGCTTCTTCGAGGTCGCCGGCAGGTCCTTGTAGAGAAGACTCACATGCGGCTGAGCCGGCGGCTTGGCCCGAGATCCAGTGGCACACGCAAGATCGGCAGCCAATTTTTCGAACGCTTTGCCAGTGCTGAATCGCACGAAGAGGCTCTCGGTAAATTTCGTTGAGAACGAAATGTCGCGAATCTTCAATCGGATGGGCGATGCCTTAATCGCTCGCAAAATCTCTCGTGGCGACTCCCGATCTTCCGGAGCCGCAATGATCGTCAGATGTGGTTCGAAGCGCGGCGCGTCGAATTGCTTGGCCAGAATACGAATGAGCTCGCGGAACAATTCACGCTTCGGCGCGGCGGGAATAAGCCAATAAACAATCGCCCGATTTTTCATATTACTGGTCTGCGACCGCGGCAAATTTCGACGTTCATAGAGGATCGCCTGCCATTCAGCGGTTCAATTCCATTCGGGTCAAGGCTAAAGGAGAGGTCGTAGGGTCCGTATTCGTTAGACCATTAAAGCGCTTAGAAAATCCGCGGGGTTTTGTGAAAATCGCTTCAACGCTTGAACGATTAGTCGCTTCGACGCAGAGTGCCCCCAATGCCAACGAATGTTCTTGGAACAGAATTGAAATGCTGTTGCCGCGATCCGATGACCGGATTCTATCGCGACGGGTATTGTCGCACCGGCCCCGAAGACACCGGTTTGCACACGGTTTGCGTTCAAGTGACTCGCGAGTTTTTGGATTTTTCCGTACTCGATGGAAACGACCTCGTTACACCTCATCCCGAGTGGGGCTTCCCCGGATTGGAACCGGGCGATCGCTGGTGTGTTTGCGTCACGCGCTGGAAGGAAGCGCTCAAGCGGGGCCGAGCCGCGCCGGTCGATCTTGAAGCCACGCATTCATCCGCGCTCGAATTCGTCACGCTCGAAGAGTTGCAAGCGCACGCGGTGTAGTAGCGGCGGTCAGAAGTAACCCCATAGCACGCTACTGTTTTCGCTTAAAGTTGTTAACCGCGGATTACGCGGATGAAGACGAATAAAGCATCTGCGTAATCCGCGGTTGGCTTTTGAATCTTCACCGGTCTCCGCAGCTCTGCGGTTGAATAGCAACGAGTTTACCGCCACGGTATCGGCGAATTGAAACTGCCGTTTAGTCTTTTCCTCGCGCTCCGGTATCTGAAACCGAAGCGCACGTTTCTCTCGATCATTACATTGATCTCAATCCTGGGCGTGATGCTCGGTGTAACCGTGCTCATTCTCGTCATCTCGGTGATGACCGGGTTCGATCGCGAGCTGCGGCAGAAGGTGATCGATTTCGACGCCCACATTCTCGTGAGCAGCGAAGACATTTTGCACGACTGGCGCGCGCTCAAGGTGAAGCTCGACCATACGCCCGGCGTGGTCGCGACCGCGCCATTCGTTCAAGGTCCCGTTATCGTCGAGTTCGAAAATCGCCGGCTCGCGCCGATGATCCGTGGCGTCGATCCTGAACAGGAAGAAAAAGTCATTCCGCTGCGCAAGTTCATTAAGCAGGGGAAACTGGATCTTGAAGGCGAGTCGACCGTGCTGGGCATTGAGCTTGCGCGAAAGTTGCGCGTCAAAGTCGGCGACAAGATCACGATTTATTCGCCGGGCAATCTTGGTCAGGTCCTGGATGGAATTAAGAAGCTCGAGAACGCTAAAGGCGTGGAAGAAAAAAAAGCGATCGATGAATTGCGCGACGTGATTTTGCCGAAAGAACTGACCGTCACCGGCATTTTCGAGACCGGCCATTACATTCACGACTCAGAATTCTTGCTTGTGCCGATTTATGTCGGACAAGAATTGTACGGTCTCGGCGATGCCTTGCACGGCATCACGGTGAAAACCGACAATCCCTACGGCGCCGAACGCGTGAAGGAATCAATCGAACAATTTCTCCAGCCGCCCGAGTTCGCCCAGACCTGGATCGACATGAACCACCAGTTTTTCGAAGCGGTCCGGCTGGAACGCACGGTCATGTTTTTTCTGCTCTTCTTCATCGTGGTCGTAGCTGCGTTTGGAATCATGAGCACGCTCATAACCGTAACAGTGCAAAAGACACGCGAGATCGGAATCATGAAAGCGCTTGGCGCAAATATTTCGCAAATCATTTGGATTTTCCTCGGACAGGGAACCGTCGTCGGCCTCTTCGGAACGCTCACTGGCCTCGGCCTCGGTATGACTTTGATTCGCTACCGCAACGAATTTAGTCAATGGCTCGCATCGACCTTGCACATCGAGATTTTTCCGCGCGAGGTTTACCAGTTTTCCGAAATCCCGGCGCAAATCGTGCCGCAGGATGTCTGGATCATTTGCGTCAGCGCGTTCTTCATCTGCTCATTTGCCGCGCTCATACCTGCGTACTTCGCCGCGCGTCTCGATCCAGTCAAAGCGCTGCGCTACGAGTAGATACTGTCGAGACAGCCGTGTCGGTTGCGTTCTGCAGGCGGCACGCCTGCCACTACAGCTAAGAACTGCGCGCGATCAGAGGCAAGAAATTCAATCTGGAAACCAGGAAGCCAAGATGATTGGCAAAGATTCGACTTCCCCCTTTAAAATTCCTGGATTCGTGGCTTCCAGATTTATTTCCTTTTTTCCTGCTTTCCTGATTCGATTCTCTCCGTGTTCTCTGCGGTTAATCTGTACCTACGCGACTGCGCGCGAACGGATTGAAATTCGTATTGCGATCGTAAACGTCGATCCCTTCCGCGCGCTTCAGATTGTTTACGATCCAATACGTGATCGGGGTCGCGACCGTTTCGTAAATCACTTTGGCAAAATATCCGGAGACGATCAGATTCAACATCGTCGGCCATGAAGCGCGGCCGCCAAAAGCGATCAGAATCACAGTCGTTGTATCGACAAGCTGACCAGTGACGGTCGATCCAATCGTGCGCGTCCAAAGCCACTTGCCGTTCGTCCAAAGTTTCATTTTGGCGAGCGTGTAGGAATTGGTGAACTCGCCGAGCCAAAACGCGACCAGACTCGCGACAATGAATCGGGGCACAACGTAAAACACAGCCTCGAATGCTTTCTGGTTCGGCCAATCGGGCGCGGCCGGCACCCAGACGACGAAGAGTCCCATCAACAGCAGGATCGTCGACGCGAAAAAGCCCAGCCAGATCGCGCGGCGCGACGCACCGTAGCCGTACACTTCCGTAAAAATATCGCCGAAGATGTAAGTGATCGGGAAAAGTAATTGTGCGCCGGCGACCTTGGCAATAATCGGGTGTCCGTGAAAATGAAACAGTGGGATCGCGCAGATTTTTTGCCCGACCAAATTTGAGATCAGCAAGATCACCACGAAGACGTGCACCAGCAGATCGTAATAACGAAAGCTGCTCAGTCGCGTATCGCGCGCGGTGAGTTTACGGATCATTTAATTTGGAAGCCAGGAAACCAGAAACATTTTGATATCAATTCTTAGATCTTCCTGGATTCCAGATTTTTTATTCCTGTTGCCCAATCGCTAGTTGGTACGATATCCGCGCGTTCGACCATCAGAATCACCGTTCGCTCCGGCGCACGCGTGCGTTGCCTTACCCCTTTGGGGAACGACGAACCCCTGTTTGTTATTCCTCGTCCGCTTTATCCGCGGTTGGTTTCACTTGGACGTTTATCCCTACCAGCTTCCAGTTCTCATCCTCATAGACATACTTGAGTTGGAAAACGACCTTGCTCGGCTGCGTCGGGTAAGAACCCTTGATCACCAGAAACCCGTCTTCGTTTACCGTTGGGGTTTCTTCAAAGGTCGGTTCCAGCTTCGCGATTGGGGCGATGTTTATTTCCTTGTCGATGAAGGACTGGAAAATCTCCAACAGCTTTGCGGGAGTAACCTCCTTCTGCCAGAGCTTGGCGATTTTGACGTAGAAGTTTTCGAAGCTCTTCGTTTGGATAGCAGTGTTGAACAGGAGAAGGGAATCGAGCGCGAGTGTTTTGAGGTCCTTATCTGTCGGCATCTTGCCCGTGTTCGCCACGAACGGTGTGGCCTTCACATTGAGGCCCAGAAGTTTCCAGGCCGGCGATTCGTAAATATAGGTGAGGTCGAAGGTGACCCTGTTCGGTTGGGTCGGATAATGACCTTTCAGGACGAGAAGGCCATCGCTGTCGATTGCCGGCGGGACGTCGAAAATCGGCTCGGACTTGGCGATGTTCGAGATGTCGTAGCCCTTGTCGATAAATACTTGAAACGCCGCGGTAAATTTATCGAGAGGGACCTGCTTCTGAAACTGGGACGAAAGTTGCTCCTGGTGGAATTGAGCGAAGTTCTTTGCCTGCACGGCCTTGTTGAACGCGAAGAGAGAATCGAATACGAGCGTTTTTAGTTCCTTGTCCTTCGGCAGCTTCGAAGTCTCCGCCTGGAGGAGAAGAGGGATGAAAAGAAACGAAAGGATGATTAGTTTGCGCATCGTCACGGAAATTGTGTGGTTACTCCCACGCCGTCAATTGCTTTGTTACCGTGGCGCGGTTAAGCGAATCATGAAAGTAATGCGGTTGCTTAGTCGCCCGTCGGAATAATGTCCGCGCGTTCCACCATCAGAATGACAGTGCGCTCCGGCGCACGCGTGCGGTGTCGCACGCCTTTGGGAACAACGAATCCCTGACGCGGCCCCAGATCAACCACGCGATCTTCGAGATCGATGAGGAAACGGCCATCCATCACGTAAAAAAACTCGTCAAGCTCCCCGTGTTCGTGCCAGTGATACTCGCCCTCCACCACGCCGAGCCGCACGACTGAATCGTTCACCTGACAAAGCGTTTGGTTGTACCACTTGTCTTTACATTCGTCCGCCAGCTTCCCGACATCGACGACCTCTAGTGGCTTGTGCAGAACGTTCAGAAATGTCTTATAAGGAAAAGGCTCGGATTTCATTTCCAAAAGATTTGCAGAATGGCAACCTCAAGACAACGCTGTGGCTTGTCATCCCAAAAGAAGTGAGGGACCTCTCAATTTGCCGCTAGATTACACAAACAATGGCTGACGAACGCAAGACCCCCGAGATGCGAGCGCAGATGACCGACATCGAGCGGCTTCGCCACTCGGCCGCGCATGTCCTGGCCACCGCCATTCTGAAGCTCTGGCCGGAAGCGCAATTCGCCGCCGGGCCGCCGGTCGAGAACGGTTTTTATTACGATGTCGATCTTCCGCACCGGATCTCACCCGAAGATTTCGAGAAGATCGAGGCAGAGATGAAAAAGGAAATCAAAGCCAACCATCCGTTCGAGCGCATGGAAGTTTCGCGCGACGAAGCGCTGGAAATGGGAAAGAAAGGACGGCTCGCGGCGTTAAGCGATCGGAACGATCCGTCCAAGTTCAAACTCGACATCATCGAAAACATTCCCGCCGGCGAAACGATCTCGTTCTATCGCAACGGCGAGTTTATCGATCTTTGCGCCGGCCCGCACGTCATGCGCACGGGAAACGTCGGCGCATTCAAACTCACCCATGTCGCCAGCGCCTACTACAAAGGCGACGAAAAGAATCCGCAGCTCCAAAGGATTTATGGAACTGCGTTCAAAACAAAAAAAGAACTCGAAGAGTTTTTCGCCATGCTCGAGGAAGCGAAGAAGCGCGATCATCGCAAGCTCGGCAAAGAACTGGAGATTTACATCATCGACGACGACGTCGGCCCCGGCCTGCCGCTCTGGTTGCCGCGTGGGGCCGCGATTATCGAAGAACTTGAGAAGCTTGCCAAAGAAACCGAGTTCGCCGCCGGCTATCAACGCGTGCGCTCACCGCACATCGCGCGCGAGAGTCTTTACAAGAAGAGCGGTCACCTGCCCTACTACGCCGAGTCAATGTTTCCGCCGATGGAGCTTTTCGAAGATCCTTCTGATCGCATAGAAAAAATGCGCCTGAAAACGGAGCTCTCGACCATGGAGAGCCTCTTAAAAGAAAGGAGAGCGCAGCTACACGCCGTCATGGCCACTTTAACGATGCGTCCCCAACGAGAGAACGAAGAAGCCGGTTCGAAACTTTCCGCGGAAGTTCAGGAGGGCAACAGGGCCGTTGCGGAGTGGCAGCGAAAAATCCTGGCTCTAGGCGATACGTACTACCTCAAAGCGATGAACTGTCCGCATCATCACAAATTGTTTGCGGCGGTACCGCACAGTTATCGCGATCTGCCGTTGCGCTTCGCGGAGTACGGCACCTGTTATCGCTACGAACAGAGCGGCGAGTTGTTCGGGCTCATGCGCGTGCGCTCGATGCAGATGAACGACGCGCATATTTATCTTACGCCCGAACAGTTCGAAACGGAGTTCAACGCCGTGAACGAGATGTACTTGAAATATTTCAAGCTCTTCGGGATCGAGAAATATCTGATGCGCTTCTCCACTCACGATCCATCCAAACTCGGTCAAAAGTTTGTCGATGAACCAGAGCTTTGGAAACAGACCGAGGAAATGACGCGCAATGTGCTCAAGAATTCCGGGATCAATTTTGTCGAGGTCCCGAACGAAGCTGCGTTCTACGGACCGAAGATCGACGTGCAAGCATGGAGTGCGATCGGGCGCGAGTTTTCCATCGCGACCAACCAGGTCGATTTCGCGCAACCGCGCCGGTTCGATCTTCGCTACAAAGACAAGGACAACACCGAGAAAGTCCCGCTCTGCATTCATCGCGCGCCGCTCGGCACCCACGAACGTTTTATCGGTTTCCTGATCGAACATTACGCCGGCAATTTCCCACTCTGGCTCGCGCCCGAACAGGTCCGCATTCTGCCAATCGGCGATGAAGCGCCGCTACTCGATTATTCCACCTCGATCCTAAACGAATTGCGCGCCCATCAAGTCCGCGCCGAGATCGATAAGAGCACCGACAAGATCAACGGCAAGATCCAGCGCGCCGAACAGATGAAGGTGCACACCATGCTCGTGATCGGAAACCGCGACATGGATGCGAACGCTGTCAGCGTCCGCGTTCACGGCAAAGGTAATCTCGGAGCAAAGCCTCGATATGAGGTTGTCGCAGATATTCTGCAATCGATCAAAGAGCGCCGTGCTTGATTGCGCTGTGCGAAAGGGACGTTGGCGGGTAAAACATTGGGATGAATCTCCCCGGCGCGCTGAAAAAACATTTTGGCTACGATGCGTTTCGTCCGCTTCAGGAAGAAATCATCGTGGATGCGCTCGCGGGCCGCGATGTGTTCGCGCTGATGCCGACCGGCGGCGGCAAGTCGCTTTGCTTTCAATTGCCGGCCTTGTTGCGCGATGGACTAACGATTGTGTTGTCGCCGCTGATCTCGTTGATGAAAGATCAGGTGGATGCGCTGCAAGCGAGCGGGATCGCGGCGACGTTCTTGAATTCGACACTCGACGGGAATGAAGCGCGCGCGCGTTTGCGCGGACTTTATGGCGGCGATTACCGGCTGCTCTATGTCGCACCGGAACGACTAATGTTGGAAAGCTTTTTGGAGAAGGCAAAACAATGGAACGTCTCGCAGATCGCGATCGACGAAGCGCATTGCATCAGCGAGTGGGGCCACGATTTTCGGCCGGAGTACCGGGAACTGGCGAAGCTTCGGACGCATTTCCCGGAAGTGCCGATCATGGCGTTGACCGCGACTGCGACCGAACGTGTCCGCGCAGACATTCTCAAAGAATTGAAACTCCGCGATCCGCGCTGCTATGTCGCGAGCTTTAACCGGCCGAACCTCAGTTATCGCGTGGTGCCGAAAGCAAAACCATACGAACAAGTGCTGGCACTGATTCGCAGCCGGCCGAATGAAAGTGGGATCGTCTATTGCGCGAGCAGGAAGACCGCCGATTCGTTGGCGGAAAAGCTGAACGTCGATGGAATCAAGGCGAAACCATACCATGCCGGGCTCGAGACGGCGGATCGCGCCAGGCATCAGGACTCGTTTCTGCGCGACGATGCACGCGTGATCACGGCGACGATCGCTTTCGGGATGGGAATCAACAAGCCGAACGTGCGCTTTGTTGTTCATCACGACTTGCCGAAGAATATCGAAAGCTATTACCAGGAGACGGGCCGCGCGGGCCGGGACGGTTTGCCGAGCGATTGCGTGCTGCTCTTCAGTGCAGGCGACGTGATGAAGCAACGGCGCTTCATCGACGAAAAGAGCGAGCACGAGCAGCGGGTCGCGCACGAGCAGTTGCGGGCGATGGTCGCGTATGCGGAAACACGAGACTGTCGAAGAGCAACATTGCTGCGCTATTTCGGAGAAGAATTCGGACCTTCGTGCGATGGCTGCGACAATTGCCTGAATCCGCGCGAGACATTCGATGGAACAGTGCACGCCCAGAAATTTCTATCGTGTGTCCACCGCATCCAAGCCAAGAGCGGATTCGGCTTCGGTCTGAATCACATTGTCGAAGTTCTGACCGGCGGAAACACGGAAGCGATTCGGCAGCGCGGGCACGATCAGCTTTCCACGTTCGGCATTGGACAAGATATGAACCGCAACGCGTGGCAATCGATCGGACGCGAGTTGTTGCGGCTGGGGCTGTTGGCCGCTGCACCCGGAAAATTCGCCACCCTGCAACTTACGGACGCGGGCATGGCGGCGTTACGAGAACGGAAACCCATCACATTGACAAAGCCCGTTGACGTCGAAGAAAGAAAACGATCGAAACATCGCGCCGGAGAAATCGAATGCGACGAAGCGCTATTCGAACGGCTGCGCGTGTTGCGCCGCCGATTCGCCGACGAACGCGATGTGCCGGCCTATGTCATCTTCTCCGATGTTTCGCTTCGCGAAATGGCGCGCGATTATCCAACGACACCCGCTGCGTTCGGAAGAATCCCAGGTGTCGGCCAGCAGAAGCTGCGGGATTTTGGGGAACCGTTTACAGCTGCGATCGCGGATTATCTCGCAACTCATTCGCGCGCGTGAATTGCGTTGCGGGAGCTAGTTTTCCGTCTCCCGAGGAAGGATTTTCTTTTTCGATAAGACTCGGAATCTGCCGCTGGACGCGGCGCGACAGCCGATGGCTATCGGCTCAAGCGCGTCGCCGCAAAGACCCGGTAACTTCATTCGGCAGACGGTCGCGCGGGCGACGCCAAACGATTCAGTTTCACATGAAGATTTTATCGAAAACCACCGTTCTGTCCGTTGCACTGTCGATCCTGGCCGGTGTTTGCATGGTTCGAGCGCAAAACGATCCACAAACGGCGATTGCGAAGAAGCAGACGGAGCTCGATCGGCAGCGGATTGAGTTGGAAAAGAAAAGCTTAGAATTGCAACAGAAGGAGATCGATCTCCAGAAGGCGCAGCAGGAATTCCAGGAACAACAGAGCGGGCGTTCGCTCAGTATGAATCTCTCGGGGGACGTTCTGTTCGATTACGACAAAGCAGCCTTGAAACCGGAGGCGGAAGTAGCCCTTAAGAAAGTTGCGGTGGTTCTCTCGCAATTTCCGGAGAGCAAAGTGACCGTGGAAGGCTACACCGATTCCAAGGGAACGAAGTCTGTGAATATGCAGCTTTCGCGGGACCGCGCTCAGGCAGTGAAGGATTGGCTCGTAAAAAATGGCGGCGTCGCCGTGGCCAGCATCTCCACCAAAGGTTTCGGCGAACAATATCCGATCGCGCAGAATAAGAATGCGGACGGCACGGACAACCCACTCGGCCGCGCGCTGAACCGCCGCGTCTCGATCATTGTGGAAAAGCCAGCCGTGCCTCAACCGCCGACGCCATAAGCCAGTAATAGCTCTGACGACTTGCAGACGAATACCAGTATTCGCACGATGTGCGCGAAACGGATTCGTTCAAGTTGCGCATTTGCGCCAGGAAAGGTAAACAGGCACTCCAGTCAGCACGATGGCAATTCCAATTCCGGAAGTTGCCGGCGCTATCCAGGCTAGATCGACAATTAACAGTGCTGCGAGCAAGATCGAGATGATCGGCACAAGCGGATAGCCCCAAGTGCGATACGGGCGTTGTGCGTCGGGATTTTTGCGGCGCAAGACCATCACCGCGGCGACGAGCAGTATGTAAAAGAGCAGATCCGCGGACACGATGTACTCGAGCAGTTGGATGTAAACGTTTCCGTAAACAACTGTTCCGGTCGTCGGATTTTTCGTCATCGTTCTCGGCAACGTTAAGAACGCGGTCCAGATTCCTTGCGCGACCAATGCCGCCGCCGGGACGTGAAACGCATTGGTCGTCGCAATCTTTCGGAAGAAAAGGCCATCGCGCGCCATGGCATAGTAAACCCGCGCCCCGGCCAGGATGAGTCCGTTGTTGCAACCGAAAGTCGAGATCATGATGGCGGCGGCCATGCACATCGCGCCGGGATGCCCGAAGACGGCATTCATCATCGCGACCGCGACGCGATTCTGCGGCGCGTGCTGGATTTCTGGAAACGGCAACACCGCGATGTAAGCGAGATTTGCCAGCAGATATAAGATCACGACGATTCCACAACCCCAAAGCAAAGCGCGCACAAGATTTTTTCCCGGGTCGCGCACTTCACTGCCGATAAATGTGACGTTGGTCCACGCCGTTTGCGCAAAGAGCGGACCGACCATCGCTTTCCCAAAAAGCAACGCGAGCGCGAATCCGCCAACAATTGAAAGACCCGGTTGCGCGATTTGCGAGCTCCAGCCATTTGCCCACGAATCCCACCACGCGGCCGAGCGCACGGTGGAAATCGCGTTCCAGCCCAATACCAATCCGACAATGACAACACCGGCGAGCGCCGCTGTTTTCGCGAACGTAAACGTGTTTTGCACGATGCGGCCAATCTCGAGGCCGCGCGTGTTCGTCCAGGTGAGCAACGCTATCAATAAGATCGCGACCAGCTGCTCGGTCGACAAACTGATTGCGTATCCCCCACCCAACGGCGCCGGCGCGATCAAATAGTCTTCTGGTGCGACTGATGAAACAAACACGCCGAGAAATTTGGCAAATGCGATCGCAACTGCGGCAATCGTTCCAGTTTGAACAACGAGGAACAATGTCCAACCGAAAAGAAATCCGAACGAGGGGCCGTAGGCTTCGCGCAGAAAAACGTAAACGCCTCCGGCGCGCGGCATCATCGTGGCCAGTTCAGAGCAGCAAAGCGCGCCGGTGATCGTCATTAGCCCGGCGATCGCCCATGCCAGCAGCAACCAGCCCGGTGCACCAACCAAGCGCGCGGACTCCGCCGATGTGATAAAAATCCCCGAGCCGATCATCGATCCGATCACGATCATGGTCGCGTCGAGCGGACCGAGAGCACGAACCAAACTGTTTGATGGCTGGCGGCTGGTGGTTTCGCTCATCCGGGAAATTGCCTTTCCGGAGCGCTGACGGTCACGCCTTGCTTTTCCAGCTCCGATCGTAGAACACGGGCGAACTCCACCGCGCCAGGCGTATCGCCGTGAACGCAAATTGTCTCCGCGCGCAAAGCTACATCTACGCCGTCAACACTGCGCACTTTGCCTTCGTTTAACATTCGGAGCACTCGCGCAGCGGCTTCCTCCGGATCGTGGAGCAACGCATCCAGTCGAGTTCGTGGAACGAGCGATCCATCGCTCAAATAATTCCGGTCTGCGAAAACTTCGCGCGCGATCTGCAAACCATGCGATTCACCGGCGTGAGCGAGTGCACTGTTGTCTGGAGCAAAGAGAATCAAGCTTGAATCGACAATTTTTGTCGCGCGCGCAATGGCATCCGCCAGTGTCTTATCGCGCGCCGCCATATTATAAAGCGCACCATGCGGCTTGATGTGATTCGGACGAACACCGGCTGCGTCGGCGATCGCCTGAAAAATACCGAGCTGGTAAGTCACGGCATCAAACACTTCATCGGGCGTAATCGGCAATTCTTTGCGGCCGAAGTTTTCACGATCGAAAAGACTTGGATGCGCGCCGACGGCTACTCCGCGCGCCCGCGCAGCGGAAACTGCCGCGCGCATTGTGTCGGCGTCGCCCGCATGGAAGCCGGTTGCGACATTGGCGGACGTCACGAGCTCGAGAAGTTCATCGTCCTGTCCAGCGCCCTCGCCGAGATCGGCGTTGAGATCAACGCGGAGATTCATGGCGCGTGAAGTTGCAAACCGACTCTGAATTGTTCGAGATCATGGTTGCGCTCCGCTACGAGGCGGTACGCTTCTCCGAGGGAAATTTCGCGAAATCGCATCCGATCTCCGGGGCGCAGTTGCGCCGCAATCGGAAGATCGATCGTGATCACGTGCGCGATTTTCGGATAACCGCCAATGGTTTGGCAATCTCCGAGCAAAACAATCGGCTTGCCGCTCGGTGGCACTTGAATTGTTCCGGGCGCAACCGCTTCAGAGACAAGATCGCCATCTTCAATTCGCTTCAGTTCCGGTCCCTCGAGGCGCGCGCCCATCCGGTCGGAATCGGGCGAGACGTTAAATAGCTCGCTCGTTAAAACGCGATGCGTTGCAGCGCCAAAACGATTCCAATCCGATCCGCGGATGACGCGCAAGATCGAATCAACTTTGGCCGTGCTCACCCAATCGTGCGACGCGGACACTCGAGCGATTTTTTCGCTGTGTAAGTTGTCGATCCAACCTTTGGCGCGCGCGGAGTCTTCTCCCAAAGAAACCGTGTCGCGATCACGCAGCGCACGACCATTAAATCCACCGAATCCAGCGCGCAAATCGGTAGAGCGGCTCCCGAGAACAATCGGAACATCGATCCCACCGGAAATAGCAAGCCAGGCTCGGCATCCAATTCTAGGTTTATTGACAATCACCTCTTCGCCCGCGCGAACGAGAGCGAAATGACCGGAAGGAAGCGCGGTCGCTCCAATGTAAACATCGAAGTCGCCGCCACACCACGACACCAACCGTTCATCCTCGAAGCGAACACAGAATCCTCCCAGCGTGATCTCGAGGCCGGCGTCGGCTTCGTCGTTACCGACCAACAAATTCGCGACGCGCAACCCGTGTTGATCGAGCGCGCCACCCGCCGAGACGCCAGATTCCCGAAAACCGAGTCGACCCAAATCCTGGACGCTCGTTAAAAATCCCGCGCGAAGAATCTTTACAGTCATGGCTCAAAGCAGACCAGACAGGATTAATCGGATTCGCAGGATTGTTTCGGCTTGGAACTCTTTCGAACTCAATCGAGTTAATCCTGTCCAGTGTTTCATTGTTCCAGGTGTTCAAACTCGCTCCGCGTAATCGAAAGAAATCGAACCCTGTCCCCTGGCCGCAAAAGCGAAGGCGGCTCCTTTTCTGGCCTGAAAAGCCGCAGAGGTGTACGGCCGACGATGTTCCAACCTCCGGGCGACTTTATCGGATAAATTCCCGTTTGCGCACCGCCGATCGCGACGGACCCCGCGGGAATTTCCTTGCGCGGCGTGGCATGCCTGGGCGTTGCGAGTTTCTTTGGAAGTCCCGCCAAAAATGGAAAGCCGGGCGTGAAGCCGACGCAATTAACCCGATACTCGGCCGCGTGATGAAGATCGATCACCTCCTTCGCGGAAAGTCCGGCGTGCCGCGCGACTTCATTCAAGTCGAGCGCAAACTCGGGATCGTAGCAGACGGGAATCTTGATCAACCGAGCCGTTCGCTTCGCGCTCTTCATTTTCCGGGAAACGGCTTTGCGAATTTGCTCGGCCATCCAATCGAAAACCGCGACGGGATCGGCGCCAGCGGACGTGACCTGCAGCGGATCAAAGAACACACCGATGGTTGTGTAAGCGGGCGCCAGTTCGATTACGCCGGGAATTTGAGCGCTTTTTATTCTCTCCAGCGCATCGAGAACGGCACGCAATGATTCATCGTCTGGATCAGCAGATATGTCTCTAACACGAACGACCAGCGCGGAATCTCCGAGGGGCGTAATCTCCATTATTCAGATGCTACTCTTCCAGTGAGACGAGGGTCTTAGAAGAAGTGTCGCCAGCCAACACTAATTGTTGAGCCTGGGGCGGCAGCGCCTCGACGGAACGATAGCGAATCCCAAACTCCTGGAAACGCCTTCGATTAAAAACGTAATCGCCGAAGGCCACTGGATAGATGCGGTCTTGGGCAGCGAGCCATTTCAGTTGTGAATTTAGAAGTCTAGTCTTCGCGTAGGACGTGCGAAAGCGCGGAACGGAAACCAGGGCCAGATTCGCGAGCATCAGAGCGATTAGAACGCTGCCGAGAATGTTAGGCAGCTTACCCTTGCTCAGATACAAGACCGCCGCCGCCATAACAGGCAGAAGCCATAGTTGCGGGACATAGCGCGCGTACCATGGGTGTGGCATGGCGAAAATTGTGGTCAGAATGCAAAGTGTTAAGGCAACAACGATCCTGCGGTGTGCCCGCAGATCGTCTCTGGTTCCAAGGCAAAAGGCGACAACCGCGAAAAGCAATATGCCGCTGGTGAGCGGTCCCCAGCCGCATATTCGAATGTCGAAAGCGTTATCAAACCATCTGGTTTCATCGGCGCCGACCGTGAAAGGAATTTTAAGAGGGCCGCCGATAAATGTTTGAGATGAATTATCGTACTCGTTACTGCAACGTCCGAAAACAGATCGCAAAAATGTATCGAAACGGTTTCGTCCGCGGAAGGTGGTCGGCATTTGGTGAACGAGAAAATTTTCTTCGGTGCCTCGCTTTGTCTGCTCAAGTGTAAAGGGAAAGAAAGGGTTGCCCGTCTCTTGAACATTTGTCACGTACGGGTTGTAGCCAACGGCCAATCCGATAAAGATCCCAATTGCGTACGTGGCGGCAAGAGACGGTAGTGCCTTGAACTTTTTCAATGCGCAGACAGCAATCACGAAAGCGACCCCGAACACGCTGACATACACGAGCGCCGTTAACTTGACGTTAACCAAAAGCACAATGGTCAATATCGTAAGGGCGATATTGATTGCGCGTCGCTCGCCTAACTGGAGACAACTGCCCAAGACCATGCACGTAAATAGCGCTGCGAGCTGTCCGTCTACATAAAAGGTAAGGCATTGATTTAAACTTATCGGATTGAGCGCGACGAGGACGCTAAGGATGAGCAATTTCGCCGGACCGAGTCGCGAATATCTCAGACCCGCATGGAGCGCGAGGAAAAAGCATGCAGCCATCGTAAGAAGCGTGGCGGCTTTCCCGGCTTCCACTTTGCCAACGAGCTCGCAGAGGGCTGCGGCAGAAACCCAAGGCCCCTTGGCATAATGAATCATCACCTCGCGTTGCAGGGACTGCGGCGCGTCGGCGCGCCCAGGTTCACGAATGGGATTCCAGCCCTCCAATAACTGAAGCATTCCAGTCCCGTGGTAGCCCTGACCGTCACAAGAGTCGTCGGCAAACGAAAAACCTATGAAGAGGGCTAACCCAAGTACAACGCTAAACGCCAGGGCGGCAAAAACCCTCAATCTAAGATCGAGGCGGACAAGTTTTCTTCCGAGCGTGA
>OCZU010000153.1_pt1 | contig 50168 bp, 36 predicted proteins | sample 1539001 | NCBI WGS metagenome assembly OCZU01 (sample SAMEA3539306, study PRJEB22396) | soil metagenome | biome: tundra; feature: field; material: soil | place: USA | collected 2010-05 | depth 0.15 m | reverse complement strand
TGTTAATTCTCTTATAGCGCCCTCAGTGGTTCGGCATGTTCATGGTTGCCGATTAGCTTGGCAAAAAGCAACAAGAGCCTTCCGCAAGCCGTTTTCTTTTACTTTGCATTTTACCACGATTACCTTCCACCCATTCTCACTCAGTAATTTTGGACCCATAGTTATTTAACTTCCAGGTTGGGACACGCAAAAACCAACTCCTGGCTCGTAATAGCCACCGGCTGCGTGTCCGCGCTGTTGAAATGAAAAGTTTTCCACGGGGACTTATGTGACTGGCTACAGCATAGTCTTCCGGTTTTTCAAAAAAGATTTTCGTGCGGCCTCCGCGCCGTGATTCGCGCGGCTACTCCTGGACTCCTGGACCTGCATCGCCATACAGTTTGTTGCCCTCAGTCACCATGGATTTGATCCCAATGAGAATGACCTTAAATCTCTCCGACACGGACATCGGGTCTTCTGGATAGGAGAGTCCATCAAGAGCCTTGAGCGTGGGTTGACCCAGCGCCCTTATCAGCGCGGGATAGCTGCCCACTGTACCCTTGTCGTTATCATCTCTGAATACATGGTTGACGCCCAAGGCAGTGATAGCCTTGGCTACGGGGCCAGCCAACCTGAGAGCTTCCTGCTCATGAACCGCATACTTCCCCTGCTCCACCGCATCCCTAGATCCAGAATCCATCTCAAGCATCAATTGCGCGGCCGCCGCCATTTTTCTGCCCGCCGGCACGATCTTCTTGGCATCCGCCATCATTTTCTTAACCGCCTCCAGCGCTTTGAACATCTTGGCCCATCTATGTAGCTCCGCCACCCCCATTATCGTGTCCACTTCAACCCAGACGATGAAGGCTATTCCGGTAGCTCCGACTGCGGTTGATCCGCTAATGACTCCGGCGTCTGCCGCCAGGCCAATGCCTGATGAGGCTACACCAAATCCGCTCGAGGCTACCTCATGCCAGTCCCCCTTTTCAATCGCAGAGACCAGATCCCCGATGCTCTTGACCAGATCGTACAGCGCAACCACGCCGGCAATCTTGTTGAGGAACTTGAGCCGTTTTTCCATGATCTCAGCGACTTCCTTCTGTCCTGCTTTCTCAGCAAGCTTTTTCGCAGCCTCCGTGCATATCTTGGCAGCATCCGTCGTCTCACCGGTAAAAAAGGCCGTCACATCTGCAGCGGTTTTCAGTTGCTCCCCAAAGCCAGCCTTTTTGAAAGCCGCAAGTTTGTCGGACAATTCGGCGGCGGAGAAATAGACATCTACGGCGAGCGACAACCTTTGGATTTTGCCGCCCCCCACCCCCAGCTTCCCGATTTGCTTATTAACGAGCTTCCACTCATTCAAAGCCGGCTCCAATTTCTTTAGTTCCCGAAGATCAAGCGCCTCGCCGATGTCGGGGGTTTCCATCTTCCCTTCTAAATCCTTTTCCTCTTTGAAGCCCACATGGACGCCCAAGGCTCGCCCGATTCTAAAAATCGCATTCCGGGAAGCGGCAAAACCGTCAGAATCAAAGTTCTTTTCGCCCTCCGCCAGCACCGCCAACAAGATCGGTTGAATCTTCGTCCAAAGAGCGAGTGACTGCGGCAGCTTGTCAGAGTCTTTCCAAAGAACGAACACCTCGTCCACCTGGTCCAGCAATTTGTCAATGGCAGGTTCACCCGAAGCTGGAAGCTTCTGAACGGGGTTGCTTGATTTCAAATATCTTTCATCCCCCAACTGCTGCAGGCCGCTCATCAACACCTTGATGGCGTTAATGGATTTGCCAGTCTTCTTCTCCCAATCGAGAAGATCTTTGACTTTTTTGGCTTCCTCCTTCTTTAGCTTGTCCGCGTCGGCCTTAGCTTTAGCGTCGGCACCAGCGTCGAGCTTCGCTCTTCCTTTCGCAGTGGCCAGATTATCGTTCCTATTTTGATCGGCCTGTTGTTTAAGCCTCTTATTGGTCGGATCCTTTTTTTCTTCGTCGTCCCACCATTGCTCCGCCTCCCTGAACCGTTTGGCCACGTCGGGATTGACTTTCACCAACCACTTCTCCAGTTCAGCTTTTCGTGCTTTTTCGCTTTCCGTTCCCATATATGTTCTTTCTACTTGCCGAGTTCGCGCCGCCGTGGGGATCGGTTCCGACCCGCAGTCATTGCTTGCCAACCGCGCCCGCTTAGGCGATGGCTTGGGCCATGTGCTTTAAACTGTCCGCCAGCACCTGCTTCAAATTGGTTTGAATCCCCAGCGGATTAGAGTCAATGTGGGCAATCAATGGTTCCGATTTTACATAGTTGATGTAATCGAAAAGGATGGCTTTCGAGTTCTTCAACTCGGCCTGGCGGGCGGCGGGATCTTTGGCCGCGTGGGCTTTGGCAAGTGAATCCGCAAGCCTTTGGTCAAGCTTATCGAGGATTACATCCAGCTTGGATACAGTCTCCTCGATCCCTGCAATAAGCCCGGGGCTTTCACCGGCGTATTCATTCCGGATCGCTTGCTTGAGTTCTTTGATATTGGTGTCCAAGATACCCCTAGTGCTGTGCCAGACGTCGGGTGCCTTTTCGAGCGTCGCCTGCCCCAGTTTGGGCGGAGCCACAGGCTGAGGCGGCTTGGGGGACATGCCCGCACTCGCTTGCCCGCCAGACGACTGCTCTTCATCACCCTCGGCGGATTCAGTGCCGACGAGAATCGGCAGTTTCTTGCCGGTAAAGTTCTTGATGGAATCCTGAAGCTTCTTCGCCAGCCCCGTCACCGGTTGGCCGGTATTGAAACTGAATTTGCCATTCACCATGGTGCAGGTCCCGGTGTGCAAAAATCGCTTGCTCCCGGTCAGCTTCGTCAGTTCCTCCTTGTGCTTGGGAGTGATCTTCCTGGCTATCATCAAACCGCAGTGCGGCTTGGCATCGCACACAATAAACTCGTAAGATAAATCTTTCGCACCCTTCAATTTCTGGAATGCCGCAAGCAGTCTCTTGGCGTAATCGCCCTCCTCCTCCTCCTCCTCCTTCTCATTTTCATCCTCGTCCGCCCCCTTCTTCTTCGCGTCATCCTCGTTCTTTTTCACCGTGGCCGCAGTCTTCTCGGCGAGAGCCTTTAGCTTGGCAAGCTCGCGTTGCTCCGCATCAGCGGCGGTGAGCATGTCGGCCAGATACTTGGCGGCTGCCGGGACAGCCGCGACTTCCTTGACCTTCTTCAAGCTGGCGGCCAACTGGGTCACGTTGGCCAGTGCTTTGAGCCTCCCATCAGGCGCATCGTCAGCGAATAACTCATAGGTGACGAGCGCCTTTTGCAGGCCGTTGTCCTTGATCTTGAATTTCTGAACGATGGCCTTCCAACCACTCTCAGTCAGTAATTTTGCATCCATGTTAACTATCCTCCTGGGGGCTGCGCATGACAAACGAGTCATCCCTTGAACGGCAAGGGCGAATGCCAGCAAATCGGGCTTGATGTTTCATGTTAAATCCTTGTGACTTCATAAAGTAAAGTCTCTCGATGTGTCAAGCTTCGTTTGTTAAAGTTTGAAAAGGTCAACCGCGTCTGAACTCACGCAGGTTCGCCATTATCCAATTCGATGGAATCGCTTGCCGGCACTGGATTTGGAAGCGCGGGCGACACGCAGCGGAGTTTCTCCAAAGCGCCAAGTTCTCGTGGCCGGTAACACTCAAGGCGGCCCCGCAATTCGCGCCAAAAACCAGGCCGCAAGTTGCTTACCCTTTCCACGCCAGCTTAATCCACTTCGGCGTGTGGCAATGAACCTGATAATCATTGTAGTCCTTGGTGAAGTATATCCAACCCTCCGGATAAATAAACAACCCAAATTCCTCAACTTCCACACCCCTTGAGTTCCCAGCTACGTTTCCCATCATCCGAAGGGTCTATACAGACGGAGACATGCAGCAAAGCGCCTTCTGCAGGCGGTTGTCTTTAATTTTGAATTTCGCGGCAATGGCTTTCCATCCGCCTTCGGTCAGTAAATTTGGATCCATGGCGAATTATCCTTCGCGTTGGGCCCCGCACAAAAGCCAACTCCTGACCGGCAGGAGCAAACGTCCGCGCGTCGGGTTTGGTTTTTCATGCAATTCTTTACACTGCATAGGGCAGTGTTGCTGAACGTGTCAAGCGCTGTTTTATGAAAAATCGCGCACGCGCACGCCACCGATTCTCCAGTGGGCGGCATGCTGGCATCTCTCCCCATGACCGCGCCCAACCAATTCGTCCTCGCAACGATTTTCGCACTCCGGACACGATTGTCGGATTTTTGCATTGCAAAGTTCAGACAAAACTAGGAGAAAGATTGAATGCCGAACACCAGACTGGCCGGGAATGACACGGGGATACCCGAAGGTTACTCAGCCATCCCAATTCATGAATCCGATGCAATCGCCGCCATGCGATTGTGTGTGCTGGCGCGGCAAACACCGGACCCAGCAGCCGGGCACCTGGTTTTGCTTCGCGACCTTTCGGATTCGATGGTGTATCTGGGTTGCTTAACCGACGCGGGCGGAAGCCTGCGCGAGTGGGTGGAAATATGGGTGCAAAATGTGGATGGCCTCGAATCCAGCCTGCCAGCATTACGTGAATCATTTTCCAACCACAGTGTGGATCAACGCTGGGCTGAAACCGCGAAGAGTTTCTACACTCTCAACCCGCACGGTTTTATCCAGACTGGCTGGGAGTCGAAGCATGCGCCGCCTTCTTTTCTCGATCTGAGCCGGCGGCAGCCGGTGCATCCTGGCGCGCCCAACAACCCGTGGGAGCTTTGCCGCGATGATGCAGCATTGCAGGCAGCCGGTTTGCCGGCTTATGGCACGTCGCTTTTCCGCTATCTTTATCAGCCCTCATCCAAGGACAGTGGTTTTGTCCCCGTCGTTTCCGGCGCACCCACCAACTCGGCAACCCGCCCGCTGGCCGAAGCCTTGAAAGATACACAGGCTCACATTCCGCTAAACGTGCAAGGCGGACTGTTGATGGCGCAAAACTTTTCACCGCTGGGCTACGAAGATTACGTGGATTTGCTCGGAGGCAAGGCGTGGAAAGGGATCGAGCATGGCAAGCGGCTGCTGAAGTTCGGCGGAATCTATCGCGGACTTGACGATTGGAGCCAGATGCAACAAAGCGGTTCCTACCTTTTCCTTGGCGGACACGGCCGCGCGGGGCGCTTCATTGAGGCGTTTCATCTCAAGCTCCAACTTTTCAACGAAGTGCTCACGGCGGTGCGGACATTCGTAGAACAACAACAACTTCCGTTCCTTAATCTCTCGGCAGACAGTTTCCGGGTCAGCTTCAGCGAAATTGGGACCAAATTGCCATTCCTGTGGACCGCCAGAGCATCGTTGGTGAAACCCAGCCAGGCTTACATGTTGCCCGTGGAATCGAGCGACTTCCGCTATTTCATTCGCGCCCGACCCGGCGGCACTTCTATTTATCACCCTGAGGGCGTTAACGCCTCGTTGCAGAGCACCGGCAGCGTCCGCATCCGCAAGGTGATGCCGACCGAGTCCGGCCGCACAACACTGGAAGGCACGCTGGTCATGCAGGAGCACATGAACGTATCTCCCAACGACCTGTTCTGGATCCGCCTTCCGCTGCCCACCGGGCGCGTGGATCTTTATGGCCACCTCCATACAACCGACGGCCTGGCAAAAGGCGACGCGCGCTTCCGCACCGTGCCACAGGTGATTGCGCCGGATGCGGTCAAGGCCCTGCGTTCTGCGGAAGGCGTCTCCTTTGCACGTTCACCTTTCGAGGTGGTTCCTCTGTTGAGCACACCGTGCGATCTCTATGCACTCGGCGTTCTGGCGGTGCGCACGTTCCTGGTAAACCCGCAAAACACCCTTGCGGTCGCGCTGGACGAAGTCTTGAGCCTTGCCAGTCAGGCGGCCACGAAATACAAAGCTGAAACGCCACTGGCCTCACGCATTGGCTCAATCATGGAGAGTGACCAGCGGTTTGCGACATCCCTCAGTCCGCATCGGCTCGTGCAGGAATCCATGGAACCAACGGATGCGTATCAGCTGTTGCCGGCGGAACTCTGGCACCAGACTCTCGCAGCCATCGTTCGACTATTTCCCGGCATCGGCCCCGACAGCTACTGCAAGGATTACGGGGACGCACCGTCGCTCGCCTTGGAAGTGGTGTTCAACAAACCCATTGAGGACTTTGAAAAACTTCTCGTTCGCTCGCGCAGTCTGATCGTGATTGATTGGAATGCCAACCGGGAGGTGCATTCAGCGATTCGAGACGTTCTTGACCGGCACCACTTGTAGCCGCATTTGCTTTCCGGAGATTAGCCGGCTGTCCAAGGGCCGGCTTCAAATAATGGCCGCCGGGATTTTGGGAATGAATCGGCTGGGCCACCTATGTTCAACAACACTTGACCTTCCCGCTCGCAACATTCTTGCCCAAGTCTATGAATGGAAGGAGCAGCTTCATCAGTTTCGGTTGGTTCAGGACCGGGATTTGTGGTTGAGGTGGCACCTGTGGCTTCTGAAGTTGCACGAGCATTTCCGGCGGCGGCATCTTCGGTGTTTCGAGTTTGAGTTTTGGAACTGGTGGCATTGCCGGACCGATCTTCAAACCCGCTGCCAGGAGGATGGCACCTGCCACCGCCGCCGCCACGAGGTTCACCGCTGGCATTCCAGGAATGGCGGGGATTGGCGGCGCACCGGGCGCCTTTGCCCACATTGCCGACTGTGCCGCCCAACTGCCCGGCCCGGTGAAGTCAACCTTGCCGAGTGCCGCCGCGATGGAGGCGTGCAAATCAGGAGTCGGTGCTTTGAGCCATGTCTCGGTGAGCTGGAGGGCATTCATCTCGGGCGCGGAAAGTTTTGGAGCCGTCATGCGCGACGCCTGGCAGGCCCAGCAGATTCCGTCTTTCTCCGGCAGACCGTGGGCAAGAAAATGGACCGAGTCCACGGACATTTTATTTTTCTCAAGCGCATGAAGGTACTCGGCGGGCGTCATTCCGGGAATGAGCAACGCCTTGCCCTCGGAAGATGGCTTGGACTGTGCGCAAATCTCGGCCGCCGTGGGCGTCGTGATCTTTGGCAGTTCGACAATGGGTCCGCTGAAGAACATTTTTTCTCAGGCGACACTTGTCGTGACCTGGCCGGGAAATGTGATCTGAATCACACCGCCCCAGCAGCACATGCAGGTGGACGTATTGTTGAGCGCAGGCATCCCTCCAATCATGACGGTTGCCGAACCCGGTGTCCACGGCGCGGTCACGGGGACGCAGGGCATGGGTGTCAGCACGCCCAAAGCCGCCGCTGTCGCCGAAGCAACCGCCGGGTTGGCGATGGACATGCACATGCCGAACGTCGGGATGTTCGTCATCGGGATGGAGTCCGCTATGTTGGCGGCCGGTGTGGTCGCATTAGTCTTGTTGATCGGAAGCACGGCGAGGGCGGAAGGCGCGACACCAAAGGAGCACATCATCATGGCGCCGGCGGTGACTAGTTGAGGCATGGCAGTTTTGAGGTTGAGGTTTAAGGACGAGCGGTGGGTCGTTTATTTTTTCGGTTGGGGCTGCACGACGCAGTTGTAGGATTTGGTCTTGTTGAAATTGTTCGTTGCGTGCTCCGCCGCCTTTTTCGCGTCGGCACGCACCTTGGAGACATCGGTCGCGCCTTTGCCGTAAAGTCCGATCTTTTCGTTGGTGGTCATGCCTTCCCTCCCTTTCGCTTTTCGATGGCGGCGAACTCGCTGTCCATACGGTCATAAAGCCGATCCATCTTTGCGGTCGGTCCAAGCGTCCGGTCGTTCAAAATCGGCCTCGTCCACGAAGCGAGCGGATTTGTTTCGAAATCTTTCGCCAAAATGAACGCGAGATCCACGAAGCGAACCACGTCATATTCGCTGGACAGACCAAAGGAAGTCGCACGTTGAATGGCGTTCTGCACCGATTCGGCCACCGCGAGATCGCCCAATTCTCCACATTCAGCGGGCCACACGGCTTTGAGATGCGCAACGGCTCGCGACGCGAAAAGGCCGATGACCTGCGCCTCGAAGGCAACGAGATGTTCTTTGCGAAGCTTTAACATAACCTGCCCATCCGGGCGTCTTTTTTAAAATTATTTTTTGAGTTGAAACGGCTCGGATTTCAGTGCCTGACCCATCAGCGAAAATCTTACGCCAGTGTCGGGGGATTCACCTTCGACAACAAAACTTTGGATTGGGCCGAAAAATACGCGCCACTCGGCAGCATTACACGCCGGAAGGAAACTGCGCAACACGCGCGGATCATAATACCGGAACAGCACCGTCCGTTGATCAGGGAGTTCAACGGTGTGGAATTCCCGGAAATGATCCCTTAGCGCGCGCAGGCTGGCGTTGCTCCTGGCGAAGATGCCCCAATGTGCGCCCCAGCCCTCGTTCAGAACCAATCCGGCGAACTTGCTGTTGGGTTCGAGCCGCACCAAGTAAGGCGCCACACTGGCCATGTCCGGGGCCAGCTCTCCACGATAAAGACAGCAGTACTCAGGTTCGTGCTCGTAGAGATTTTTTAGAAGGCCTGGTATTGACGCGCCATCAAGCACCGCGAAGACCGGCATGTCAACTTGGCCAAAAAGAACCTCCGCAAGTTCTGGCCCGGCGGTTGCAGTTTGGTCGGACGGGTTCATGTGGTGCCCGGCTGTGCAACCATCGGAGTGCCATTTTGGGCGGCCCCTTGCATCGCAATGGCGGACGGCGAAAAGTGCGCGGGTGTTGGCGGGGTAGGTGCCGTCATGGCCGTATCACTGGAACCTGGCTCCGCATTGGCGGCTTCCACGGGGTCCGTCGCCGCGTCCGGATCATTGGGCGAGGAAGGCGAAGCGGCCTGGGCACCCGACCCCGAACCGGCGGCCCCTCCCATGTTGATGTTGACCATCGTTCCCTGGATCGAGATGCCCGAAGGGCCGATGTCAATGAAGTTGGCGCCCGCTTTCAGGGAAAGCTGCGTCGCTCCCTCGATCACGACTGCCAAGCCTTTGACGTGGACGTTCGCACTGGATTCCAACGCGGTGTCCTGGGTGGATTTGATGCTGGCTTTGCCGGTTGCGGTCAATCGGATTTCACCCGTCGTATCTTCGTGATGGGCACCCGTTATCTTGGCGTGCAAATTGCCGCCAATTTTGAGCACATGGTCGCCTGTGATCGCGATGTGATCATTGCCTCCAATCTTGGCAATTTCATCCTTCGTCACAGTCTTCCCAACATTGCCGTCCACCTTTAGCAACTGATCTCCTTTGACATGCCCATGCTTGTCCTGTTCGACCATTTCGTACTGCTTTCCCTTAACTACCAAGTGGCGATCCTTGCCAATCCACTCTTTCGCGTCATTCTTCACCCGGATGTCCTCGTCCTTCTCGGCATGCATGAAAACCTGCTCGCTGCCCTTCTTATCCTCGAAGCGGATTTCGTTGAAACCCTGGCCACCTTTGCTGCTGTTCGATTTAATGGTGGACATGGTTGCGTTGTCCGGAAGGGTGTACGGCGGCTTGGACGCTCCGTTATAGACGGCACCGGTGACTATTGGCCGGTCGGGATTGCCTTCCAGGAATTCCACGATGACTTCCTGGCCAATGCGCGGGAGGAACAACGCCCCCCAATTCTTCCCCGCCCACAACTGTGATACGCGCACCCAGCAGGGAGAGTTTTCGTTCGCCGGACTGTAGCGATCCCAGTGGAATTGCACCTTGATGCGTCCGAACTCATCCGTGAGGATTTCCTCGCCGGCCTTGCCAACGACGATGGCGGTCTGCGGCCCTTGGATGCGCGGCTTCTCGGTGATTCGCGCCGGCCGGAAAACACTGCTTGCGGGAATGGCGGTGAAGTCGCACATGAATCGCTTTTCCTGGGGATTCCCCTGTCCTTGACCGCCCGTTGTTTTGTAGGCTTCAGCCGTACACTGGTAGGTGACTCCCACGATCAGGTATTCGGCATTTTCGTCATCACGTGGATGACCCGAAAGAGAAAATTTCGAACCGCACGCGATCCCTGGACAATCCGATTGACCCAGGATGATGTCGTGCTGTGCCTGTAGTTCTTCAATGCGCAGCTTGCCATAAGCATCGCCATAGTCGCCTGGTTCCTCGTCGGCAAAGTTAGCCGCGTTATCATAGATTTCGAATGCGGCGTTGGCATGTTGCCGGTTCTTTGTGCCGCTGCCGAGCAGGCTTGTCAGCGGACGCTTGAAATCAAAATCGTTCACCTTAAAAGTGCCCGGCTGCACCTGCTTGATGCGCGACCAGGAGGTGACGCTTCCTTTATCGTCCCCGGCGGCCGCGGTGCCGCGGTATTTGATCGTGCCATAGCCGGGGTATTCCGAGTGTGCGCTCATCGCATCCGCGAGCTTGAGCTTATGCTTGATGACTCCCCCGTCTTCTGCATGCTCGAAGAAATAATAGATGCCCTCTTGTTCCATGAGGCGGCTCACGAAATTGAAGTCTGTCTCCCGATACTGGACGCTATGATCCATTTTGCGATAGGTAGCAGTCAGCGCCGAAGTAATAAAGTCGTCGAAACCATGATCCTTGAAAACTTTCTTGAGGATTCCCGGCACATTCATTTCCTCCGGCGGATCAGACATCGCCGCGTGAAAAATCCGGCAGTCAGCCGTGCGGGTGAGAAACCAGAGCCACGGGACGATAGTGGCTTCGTAATGGTTGAACCCATCGGCGCGCGGACGCTGGACGAAGGAACTGACATAGCCGCAGAAACACCGCTTCTTCTCCCCGCCGCTCAGGTCCGGCATGCGCCAACGAATCGTGACCGCCTTGCCGATCAATTCCAGAAAATTCAATGCCGGCTCTTCGCTGAGCAACTCGGCCTTCATTACGAAGGGCCGCCCCAACTGCTCGCTGATGGTGAGGCTTTTGAGCAGGAGCTTGTCTTTGCCCAGCGGAGTCGCTATGGCAATCGAACGATTATCCTGAGTATATGGCATAGGTTCGGTCCGATGCTTTATTCTTTGGCATGCCGGAAGGTGATCAGGATGTTGTCCCGGAAGATCACCCAGCAGGTTCCACCGCGGCAGACGCGTTTTTTCGCCCCATCTTCAGCATCTTCCGTCGTGCCACTGCGCAGAGCTCGCGCGAAATCATTCGGCGTTTTGATTCCCAAGGACGATCCGCGCTGGAGGAGCCGCTGATAGAGATGCCCCTTGTGCGGCGCCTCGCGCCAGCCATTCTTCGATAGTGCATCAATGAACTCGTTCATCGTAATGCTGGCCCAAGGCATGTTGCCAATGGCACCTTTGAATTCAAGTTTGTCGATTGAGGCCATGACATGCGTTGCTTGGGTGGTGCCCTTTCAATCAAATGCAAACGTAAAATCCTTGTCCGTGGCGCCGACATGGACGCGCCGGATGCTGGCCCCCGCCACCAGGCGGGTGAGGAATTCACGGCCAATCTCGGGCAGCAGAGTGTTGGTGATCAGCGCGTCCACCATGCGTGCGCCGCGTTCGAGTTCCGTGCACCGTTTGGCAATAAGTTCGGCCACACTCTCATCATAAGAGAACGGCACTTTATGGTTGGCCTCCACGCGCTTCCCGACACGCGAAAGGTTGAGCTTGATGATGGTGCGCAGCATTTCTTTGCTGATCGGATAAAACGGGACCACGAGGAGACGATTGAGGAGTGCGTCGGGGAAAACTTTTACCAGCGGCCCGCGCAACGCCTTCTCCAGACCTTCGGCGCTGGGCATAAGGTCGGGATCCTTGCACATGTTCACGATTACGTCCTGGGCTGCGTTCGTGGTCAGAATGATGATCGTGTTCTTGAAATCAATGGAACGTCCCTCGCCGTCCTCCATCCAGCCCTTGTCAAAAACCTGGAAAAAGATTTCATGCACATCGGGGTGCGCCTTTTCCACTTCATCGAGCAAGACCACACTGTAGGGACGGCGGCGCACGGCCTCGGTGAGGACGCCGCCTTCACCGTAGCCAACATAACCCGGCGGCGACCCTTTAAGCGTGCTTACGGTATGCGCCTCCTGAAACTCGGACATATTGATGGTGATAAGATTGTGTTCACCACCGTAGAGCGTCTCGGCCAGCGTGAGCGCGGTTTCGGTTTTGCCAGTGCCGCTGGGGCCGGCGAGCATAAAAACACCGACGGGCCGGTTTGGGTTGTCGAGTCTCGCGCGGCTCGTCTGGACGCGGCGGGCAATCAGTTCGAGAGCATGACGCTGACCGATGACGCGGCGCTCCAGATGATCGGCCAGCTTAAGAACCTGTTCGATTTCGTTCTTCACCATGCGGCCAACGGGGATTCCCGTCCAATCAGCAACCACGCTCGCGATCGCGTTCTGATCCACATTCGGAAAAATAAGCGGTGACTCGCCCTGGAAAGTGGCGAGTTTTTCCTGCATGGCCTTCAACTCCGCGAGCATCGCGTCGCGTTGCTCTGTGCTGAGCGCTTTTTTCGGATCGGCGGCCATGCCAGGCTTCATTTCGACCGGCTCCCCCTCGATGGTGGAACCGGCGGCCCGCAGACGAGCGCGCATCTCCAGAATTTTTCCGACGAAAGCCTTTTCCTCGTTCCAATGTTTTTCGAGTTCAGTCAGTTCGCCGCGCTCCTTGCCGAGCTTCTGGCCGACTTCGGCAAGGCGCGCGGCGTGGTCGAGGCCGACACTGGCTTCGCGGTTCAAAATCTCCTGTTCAGTTTCCAGTCCTTGGATGCGTCGGCGACAGTCATCAACCTCCGCAGGCACAGCGTGCTGGCTGATGGCCACGCGGGCGCAGGCGGTGTCAATCAAGCTCACGGATTTGTCCGGCAATTGACGCCCCGGGATGTAGCGGTGCGAGAGTTTGACTGATGCTTCGATGGCTTCATCGAGAATCAACACCTTGTGGTGTTTCTCCAACGGCGCAACGATGCCGCGCATCATAAGAATCGCCTTCGCTTCGGAAGGTTCTTCAACCTTGACGACTTGAAACCGCCGCGTCAGTGCGGGATCTTTCTCGAAGTGCTTCTTGTACTCGTCCCACGTTGTGGCAGCCACCGTGCGAAGTGTACCGCGCGCGAGCGCAGGTTTGAGAAGATTCGCCGCGTCGCCAGTCCCGGCCGCCCCTCCTGCGCCGATCAAGGTATGGGCTTCATCAATAAAAAGGATGATCGGTTTGGGCGACTGTTGGACCTCTTCAATGACCTGGCGAAGACGTTGCTCAAATTCACCCTTCATGCTTGCTCCGGCTTGCAGCAGGCCGATGTCGAGAGTGCGCAGGGTCACATCCTTCAGCGCGGGCGGCACGTCGCCAGCTGCAATCCGGAGTGCGAAGCCCTCGACAACCGCAGTCTTTCCAACGCCGGCTTCACCTGTAAGGATCGGATTGTTTTGACGACGACGCATAAGGATGTCCACCACCTGGCGAATTTCCTCGTCGCGACCGACAATGGGGTCAATCTCGCCTCTGCGGGCTTTTTCGGTGAGGTCCACGGAAAACTTTGCGAGCGCCTCCTGTTTGCCCATCGCGGCGGGGGCCATCGCGCCGCTGGATTCGCCGGGCGAGGCGTCGGCGCTCAGGCCCGAACCGTCGCTGGCGCGCAGTCCTTCCTCAGGAGACCCGGCGGTGATCCGGGCAAAATTGTCGGTGAGTTCCTCAAGCTTGATTTTGGTGAACTCACGGGAAATGGCGAGGAACTTGTGGCGCAGTTCGCTGTTGAGGAAACCGACGATCAGGTGGCCGGTGCGAACCTGGAATTCGCCGAACATCAGCGACCCGTACACCCAGGCGCGTTCGACGGCATTTGTAATGTCCGGCGAGAAGTCGGAAATGGCCGTGGCACCACGCGGCAGCTTGTCGAGCGCGGCGATCAGGTCTGAGGCGAGCCGCGATGGATCAAGCTGAAAATGCTTGATGATGCGGTGCACGTCGGTGTCCTGCGCCTGGATCAACTGGTGAAGCCAATGCACGGTTTCAACATAGGGATTGCCGCGCATCTTGCAGAACACGGTGCCGCTTTCAATCGCTTTGTAGGCGACGCTGTTTAACTTGCCGAATAGTGTGGCGCGTTGAATTTCAGCCATAGGATTGGAAACTTGGTTTGGTCTTAGTCATGCGGCGGGTTGAGTATGAGTTCATCGGCGTCGTGAGCAAAGCTTTTTGTTTTCAGCCAGGTCGTCCAACCCAACCCACCCGCCTGGCGGTGCTTCGATATTTCCAGCGGGTAAGCATCCTCCAACAGCCTCCGGTTCAGGCGCGGCAAATCCAAAGCCTGTGGATGTTGCGCCACCATTTTCCGGGTTTCCGGCGACAGGGCGACACCGGCAAAGCGTTCCGGTTCGTAGAGTGAACTTTTCTGAATGATGCGGTTAAGGTCATCCACAATCGCTTGTTTCCACTGCAAAGACAGGCTATTCGTGCAATTGCTCAGTTTGTCTTTGGTAGCCGGCAAGAGCTGGTTCCATAAATAGCGCGACAGGCTGTGTGGCTGAGATTCCGCAGAAAGTTTGGCGGCGAGCGATGGCAGATCAATCAGGTCATGCAATGACAATGCCACCGGGCCCGTCTGGCCGAGGCGAGTCGGCGGCACCTCCTCTGCGCGAAGGACGAGCTGCGCGTCCCAGAAGAAGTGTTCGCCGCAATAATTGAGCACCCAGTATTTGACACGTTTGAAGGAGTCGCCCTGTGGAAGCATCCGTTCGTAATCGGCAAGCCCCATGGGACCAAAGCGCATTCGGAAACTCATCTGGCAGTCCCAAAACCGCTCGCCTAAAATGGTGTTTACACCGAGGCTGCAGCTTTCCGGCGATAGCCCAAGCCTGCAAATGCTGTCCTTAGGAAGGTGCAGCCATCGGCCGGTGAACGGCTGAACCTCGGATGGTATCGCGAAATACTCTCTAAGAATTGCCTCCAATCCTTCGGCGTTGCGGGTCTGGCACGCAAGACGACCGGCAAAGAAGAGCTTTGCCGTGTCAGAAACGGCATCGCGCTCTTGCAACGCTTCCATGCCGATGCCAAAGAGAGCACCAATATAAACTGCAAAACGGCGATCGGTGGGGCGATCCAGATCAACGACTTTTTGGTTGGCCGCCCAGGCGCGGTAAAACAGCGAAATGAGCCGGTGATGAAAAAGATTGAAGAACGCCGTTATCGTGGGGTCGTGATGGTGCAACTCCCGCTCGAGCACATATTCGGTGATGTGCGGAGGCAGCGGCGCATTCGGGCCAAACAAACCGAAAAAGTTCACCGCCAGGCGCGTCACCGAGCCGGCGCCGACAGATCGCACTTCCTCAATGTTCGAGGGCGCAAACCGTAACGAAGGGTTCTGCCAGAACCGCACGGAATCCTCCGTCGGCGAAATGGAGAAGCCCACGCGCGGCAGTTTCGGCTGCCGGCATTCCAGCAAACGAACGGCTCGAAAAAAGTCGAACGCGCAAGCATGCTCGACCAATTCAGCGATCAAAGGATCTGGCGTATTCCCATGCGTGTCGGCCATCTTATAATCTCGCGTTGTTTGGTTCGGACCACGGTTTCGGTGAAAGAGTTGAGCGAGACGTATTTTGCAAAAAATTGTTCAAGAACCGCGCCCAGGACGAAAACCCCGGTGCCCTTGAACGCGGCCTCGTCAAACGTCAGCGTGATTTCCAACCCGCGCGCAAAAGATATTGGCCCCGGGGCCGTGACGCGTTTGACAACGGGTTTGGATTTGACTGTGAGCAGTCCCTCTATCTGGCGCATGGCGGCGCTGTCATCTTTCTCAACGTAAAGTGTGAGCAGCTCGCGCAAGCCAGCGGCAGCTTCGTCGCCTTTTGCAGAGTCCAACAAAGTAAGATAATTCAGGGAAAGTTGACTGATCAGCCGCCAGAAGAACCGGCCTTCCGAATGCGAGGCTTTCGGCCATGTCGGCCCGGTGACACAACGGATCGCATTGACAGGAACGTTGAGTCCCATCGAAAAATCCGTGCGACCCACACCCACGGCCATCTGGATGGGCAGGTGCCGGTTTGTGCAAAGAGCCTTGATCCCCAACTCGCGCAAATCCGGACGGTAAGGAGCACTGTTCGCGTCAACAAGTGAAAGGAAGAGCTCGCTGCCGGCATAAGAGGATTTCTTTCCCATAAGCCGTTCCTTCTCGGTCAGCATTCGTGGCACCCGGTTGGTCGTATGGTAGGCAACCGCCGTCACATCTGTGTCTTTCGCGAGATAGAACGGCCTTAGCTCCTGCTCGCCGACGGCGCTGCCGGAGTAACCTGTCACCGATTCAAGTTCAAATATTTCGAAATCCGTCGGCAGATTCCGGTCAGGCACCACATGGAACTCATAAAAAGCGTTCGAAAGAGAAATGCGGTCCAGAGGTTTGGAAAACAAATTGATGGCAGGCGTGCAAAATAACTCGAAGCAGGAACTGTCAACGCGGCGTTCAAGAGATGTTTCCTGTTCGCTGAGCGGCATGATCAGATCGAGTTGGTCACCCTTGCAACGCTTGGCGGCATCACCGAGGCCTGCGAGTTTGAAAAAAAGAAAGCGCTGCGGCAACGCAAAGTACTCGCGCAACAAGCGGTAGCCTTCGAATCCGCGCGGGCTGCCAGGAAGCAACGACTCCTCGGTGGAAAATCCCACCGAGTGGACATTGCTGGCCGGCAAGTTCGCCAGTTGGCGACCGCGATCGGCCACTGACTGCACCACCAACCCGAGTTTGCGCGCAAAAATCTGTTCGCAAATGGCGCCTGGCAACTCGTCTGCTCCGCGGATGTAAAAGGCCAGCTCTGTCAGATTGATCTTGTCAAAGGTTTGCCCGCCGGTGGTTTGCAGGCGAATGCGAAATGCAGCGCGCGGGACCAGACCTTCTTCCTCGCCAACACGGTGGTAGAGCGGCAGGTTCAACTCCTGCACATCGCGCGTGAAGTAACGCGCCTCCAACACGCGCAACGGCAGCAATTGAACCTGGTGCGCGGTTCTGAACACGCAGGGCGTGCGTTCGCCTTTGCCAAGATTGCTCTTGAGCGAGGTGCCGCGCGGCACCGGCACCCCGGCGGCCAAGGCCGGTTGTTGCGGATCAATTTCGAACCGCACTACAGCCATTGACGGGACGGGGGAAAGGTAATGCGGGTAAACCGTTTCAAGCAATGCCTGCGTGAATCGCGGAAACTCGGCGTCCAGCTTGAGATGAACCCTGGCCGCCAGCCACGCGAAGCCTTCGAGCAGGCGTTCCACGTAGGGATCAGGGCAAACTTCCTTGGCGTCGCGGTCGAGGGCGAGACGGCCGGCGATCTTGGGATGTTCCCGGGCAAACTCGCCCGTCATTTCGCGCAGATGTTTCAGCTCCACCTCGTACAGACCGACAAGTCGTTCATCCATAAGCTCAATCTCCCACGGTGCAATGTCCGCTTTCGATATCGAGTTTGGTCTTGATGTGCAGGTGTTCGGGGAGTGGGCTCGCCCAAAGTTCGCCTTCCACATCGAGGACGATGATGTTCCCTTCCATCCGCGACCGAACTTTAAGGCTGTTCCTGAGTATGCGTGGCTCGAACGTGTACAGCGCCACAGTCAATTGCCGCTCGAGTTCGCGCATATTCGGCGCCACCAAGCCGAACAAGTGGCGGACGCCGAAATTGATCACTGACTGGAGTGTCTCGGGAAAATCATCGATGCTGAAAGGACTTTGGCCTTCGTGCGCCAGATGCGCGCTGGCGCTGAAGAGCCACTCCAGATCACGCAGCACGCCCCGGCGGTAACGTTGGAGCGAAATCACCCTCTGCGCCCTGCTCTCCTGCGAGTTCGTCGGCTCGTCATCCGTCAACCTGTCGAGCAAACAAGGCTGGAGTTTTTCGACAACGGCGAGTTCTGGCATAAGCTGGAGATTGGTTGCGGTTGCCTTACTAAGGTGCAGCGAAATCAATGATGCGGCATTGCAGCAAAGGATGCTCGCCCTCATTCGTGGCGAGGATGCGCTGACCTATGCCAAGGAAGGTTTGCTCCGTCAATTCCTTCCATTCGGTCTTGCGAGAAAGACGCAAGGCTCCATCAGGCGATTTCTCGGTCTGGAAGTAGCGGGTCGGGATGTGACCTGAAGCCTCGCCGCCGTTGGTCCAAACAAACTGCGCGGGCACCCAAACCAGATCGCGCAGATCCGAAGGCGCCTCCATGGCAATCCGGCGGATGCGGCAAAACGGCACCCAATAATATTTCCCTTCAAGAATCAATTCGAGAATTGGCCCAAGGCGCGAATCCGCGTCCGCCATCCAGTCAAACGGCTTGCCATCAAGTTTCCCGGCGGTCTCCGGCGCTGCTTCGAAGGCACGATTGCGCAATTCAGCGGCAGCCGAATATTCGCCCCGCGCAACGTGTTCCGCGGCCTTGACCAGCAGGCCAACCCATTCGAGCGGCTCGCCGAAGATCAATGGCGTGAGTTTGCCTTCGAACACACCACTGCGCAGTGCCTCGCAATTGATGACCGGCTGAAAAATATGCGCCAAGAGGGTCGTGTCGGGATCAATTCCAGCGATCACCTGCAATTGGATCAATGCTTTCGACCAGTTCCCAAGCAAACAATGAAGCTGGAATAGAAAAATCCGCAGCTTGGGATCCTCCGGCCGGGCACGAATCTCGTTCTGGAGTTCGATCAAAGCCTCATCCGGCTGGTTTGCGGTTAGATATTCTTTCGCAGTCATTCAGTCTCCCGAACTTTGATGGCGAATGAATCTCCCCTGAAGAGGTTCACGCAACCGTTTGTTTGACATTCAGCCTTCACAGTTCGGTTATACACAGGAACTGGCACGGCAATCAAGCAACTTGCCTCAATTCAATATGCCGGATCCATTTGGGCCGTGGGGCACCACACCAATGGTTTGTACGCCGGAACCACCTGGGCTGGTCAACACGATCCCGGAGCTAGTGCCAACTGATCCCGCACCAGCCGGTTGCCCGACGCCAGGTGCCGGGTTGGAGCCACCAGCTGACGCAGCCGGCGGCGATGAAGAGGGGGATTGCCCGCCGCCGGGGGTTTTTGTCTCCGCCCCATGGTTTTCAAGTTTGTTCGTGCGGGCAGGTGCGCCCATTTCTATGCCGGTGTAAGGATCTGTCCTCTGGTATTGATACTCTACTGAATCGAATTCAAAAGTGATTTCTTCGGAGGACTCGGCCCCGGCTATTCCCGTCTTGAAGTGGATCACCCTGACACCATAATAAATGACAATCACGAATGGAATTTTCCTGCCACCGCCCGTGCGGCAAACGTGGACCGTCACCTTGTCAATCAGACCCACCTGATCTTCTCCCGAATCAACGTCGGACATTTTCGCTTTTGACTGGGCTGCCTCGCAGCATTTCATAAACAACTGCGCGCTTCCCCAATCAGCGCGCTTTTTAAGGCTCACACTTTTGAACCACGACTTGGAACTCTTAGCCTCATTCGTTTTGTCTGGCTCGCCTTCGGCATCCTCTTCGCCCACGACTTTTGCCGGATTCTCCAGTTCAAAACCGCAGTCCCTCATCTCACACCACCAATAATGCTCTGCATCATCGGAATCGCCCTCAATCGCGGGCACAAGTGGATTACTGGGATCCTGGCTTTCGCCAAACTTTACATAAACATCGGTGGCCATCTTTCAAAATCCAGCTAGAAAAACCAGCGATGCGAACGCCCGGACCCGCAGGTGGGGATAAAAAAAATCCTGCGAGATTTTAATTCCATCATGCTGTGTTTTCTCATCATGCTTGCTTCACGTTTTCGAGATCCCACCCGGCTTTCATTGGCTGGCTTGGTTTCCGGTCGCCAATCGCGTTATCGGTCCAAAGGGATTCCATTCTTACAATGCTATATTCGAACTGCACCTCCTCGGACGGCAATTCATCACTCACAAGACTCAGGTTGCAGCTTTTCAAATGAACCTCTTCGAATGTAAGACGCAGGAATGGGAGCTTCCTTTCCAAATTTGCCCCTGTCCGGCAAGCCTCGATGACAACCTTCTTAATGGCTTTGCCACTGTGGCATAGCTGCATGAGTCGGTTCGACATGAAGTCCGAATTTTTTGAAATGTTTACCCGGTCAAACTTCAGCGCCCCGCTCGTACCCCACTCCTTGTCTTTCTCTGCCGGCTTTTTCTTCAAGTCAGCAATATCCGCCTTCAATTTCTGCACTTCTGCCTTTGGGTCAGTCTTCCCCCCGGTTCCGGCTGGTTTCCCTGCCAATTCATTTTTGCCGGGGAACCCGAACCCAAAACTGAATGACTTGATGTGAATCCAGCCCTTCTCCCCCATATGACTAATATCCTTGCTGCCGTCCGGATCTTCCGGATCGGTATCCATGCATTCGCCGACGAGATCTTGAAATTTGGCGTAAAGATCTTCAGGCACAATGAATCATTCTTTCCAAAGAAAGGAGCCACCGTAGCTGATCAGCTACGGTGGCCCTGATGCTGTCTGTTCAGGGCGTGAAGTCGGCAGGCGCAAAATCTGGGAACTTTTGTCCGCTCTGGACAACCTTGTTTTTGATGGTCGACCAACCTCGATGATCAGCCGCCCCCTCGGGTTTGCCGGTATCGTGCTTTGTCAACTGGTACCAGTATTCGCAAACGCCGTAGTTGAACTCGAGCGACTCCTTGGGCAGTTCCTCACCACTCCCACTGATGGCGCATTTGGTGATCACACAAGCCTGGAACACATACATTGCGTATTTCGTGGCACCCGAATCCTCCTCAGTGCCAGCGCGGTAAAGGTGAAGGGCGATCGTGTCAATCGCCGTGCCTTTGCAGCAGAAATCCATCAAAGCGCAGGTGGCAGTATCTATGTTTTTGCTGGCGGTGAAGACATCAAAATTTGCACGACCCACCGTGGCGCCACCCCCATCGCTGCGGGAAGTTGTGACAGGCATTGAGACACCAAATCCATAATCGGTAACCTCAATAGCGCCCAAGCCGGTTGCTCCCGGTTCTGGTAACGAAGTGGATTCACCCTTGATTTTCGCCTTCTGGTGGAAGACTAGGTATGCGTTAAATGCCATAATGTATCAATTTCCTTTCTTTTTTGTTGATGTGACGAGTTTTTGGATTGGCTAACTGACACGACGCCAGTCACCGCTTTCTACTGAATCATTTCTTGTCCTTGGGCAATTTCGATACGAGCCTGAGTGAAACTGTCAGGCCCTCAAGCTGGTAATGCGGCCTGAGAAAAAACTTGGAGGAATAATATCCCGGATTCTCTTTGTCCTCCTCGACTACTACCTGGGCCTCGGCAAGCGGGAATTTTGCCTTAACCTCGTCCGGAGCAGTGGGATTGGAGTCAACAAAACGACCAATCCACTTGTTAAGCCAAGCCTCCAAACTTTCCTTGGTCGCGAAACCGCCAATTTTATCTCGCACCATGCACTTCAGGTAATGCGCGAACCGGCAAGTCGCAAAAAGGTAAGGCAGGCGGGCCGCGAGATTGGCATTTGCCGTGGCATCCGCATCGTCATAGGCGGTCGGCTTCTGCAGCGACTGCGCCCCCACGAAAACGGCGTAATCCGTGTTCTTCCAATGTGACAAGGGCATGAAACCACAATCGGCCAGTTCTTTCTCGCGCCGATCGGTGATGCCGATTTCTGTCGGACACTTCATGTCCACGCCCCCGTCATCGGTAGGGAATGAATGCACAGGCAACCCTTCAACCATTCCACCCGATTCGGCACCGCGAATGCGCGCGCACCAACCGTAGAGTTTGAAGGAACGGGTAATGTTCGTCGCCATCGAATAGGCTGCGTTAGTCCACACATACTTGTTGTGATCAGCCCCCGCCGTGTCTTCTTCAAAAGCAAACTCGTCAACCGGATTGGTTTTGGCTCCATAAGGCATCCGCGCAAGCACGCGTGGCATGGTCAACCCCAGGTAACGGGAGTCCTCGGATTCCCTCAGCGACTTCCACGCGGCATACGCCGGAGTCCCGAATATCTTGGCCAGGTCGCGAGGGTTGCTCAGTTCCTGCCAGGATTCCATGTTCAGCAGCGAAGGCGCAGCCGCGGTAATAAACGGTGCGTGGGCGGCCGCTGAAATCTGGGCGATGCCCGTCAGCATTTCCACGTCGGGCGCGGTGTGATCGAAATAGTAATCGCCCATCAGGCAACCGTAGGGCTGGCCGCCCGGCATTCCAAATTCCTCTTCGTAGAGCTTCTTGAAGAGCGGGCTTTGATCCCAAGCGGTGCCCTTGTACCTCTTGAGTGTCTTCGCCGTTTCCTTTTTCGAAATGTTCATGACACGGATCTTCAGGTTCTCACTCGTTTCCGTATTGTTGACCAGATAGTGCAATCCGCGCCACGTTCCTTCGAGAGATTTGAAGTCCTGGTTGTGGAGAATCAGGTTCACCTGTTCGGTAAGCTTGCGATCGATCTCTGCGATTATTCCCTCGATCGTTTTGATGGCATCATCAGAAATGAGGGCCGTCTTTTCCAACGCCACGGCAGAGAGCGAACGAACAATACTGGTGATTTCGTCTCTTTTCTGGGTGTCGCCTTCTGAAACACGAAACCCCTTTTTTCCTAAAAGATCCCGCATCAACTCGCCACCGTCCTGAACTGCCGGTGCGGCCTGAGATGCCTGTTGGGTTTCTGGATTAGCCATAGTGGTTCTGGTTTACTTTGGTTCGGTCGCAGGTTTGGATTCGGTTTCAGTCTCGGGTTTTGGGGCCGCGGAAAGCGACTTCAACAGTTCCGGATTGTTCAAAAGTTTGGCAATCATCGCCTCCGCACCGCCCTTGCCGTCCATGTAGGTCAGCAAATTCTTAAGTTCCGTTCGCATGGTCAGTAGCTTGTTGAGCGAATCCACCTTGCGCGCCACGGCCGCAGGTGAAAAATCATCCATGGACTCGAAGGTCATCTCCACGCTGAGATTGCCTTCGCCGGTAAGCGTGTTGGGAACCTGGAAGGCCACACGGGGTTTGCAGGACTTTAGCCGTTCATCAAAATTATCAACGTCAATATCAAGAAACTTCCTATCCGCGACATCCGGGAGCGCCTCGGCCGGCTTTCCAGAAAGATCCGCCATCACACCCATGACGAAGGGCAATTCCACTTTTTTCTGCGCACCGTAAAGTTCCACGTCGTATTCGATCTGAACACGTGGAGCGCGGTTTCGGGCAATGAACTTTTGACTGCTCGCTTTCGCCATAATGGTACTTTCTTCGTGCCTGTTTTAAGTGCTGCGTGAAAACCAATGCCATGTTTAGTTCTTTTATGAACGGGGAGTCAACAACTTTTTTGACACAACTTTTTGACATCCATATTTGAAAAGGTTAAAGTTTCGCGACGATCCATTTATGACAGTGCAGCAAGCTGAATCCATCCTCGGTCAAACCGACGTCAAAATCGCCGTACAACAGCGTTTTGCTTTCGACACGGGGACACTCTTGCGGCTGGATAACTATGCGATGATAAACGTATTTGACGACGGTCGTTATTTCATCCAAGGCAAAAACACAGAAGCCTTGATCGTCCTCTTCAGCCAGATCGAGCAACCGTGGGATCCCAACACCTGGGCCGGGGAAATCCCCAGAAAAGTCTCGCCCACGCTCTTCCCCCTCCCAAACCAGCCCAAGCGTGTCGAATCTTAATCCAGCCCCACACGGGCGGAAGCGGTCACAATCGAGGCAAGGGATCCAATCAACCAAGGTCTTTCAAGAGCTTTGCAAGTTCGGGGTCAATTTGGGGCTCGGCATTTTCCTCTGCAGGCGTTTCCGCCGGAGTCGACGCCGGAGCAGTTTCCTTGTTCACATCTGCGAGCAATTTGTCCAATTCTGGATCAACGGTTGGTGCTTCAGCCTCCGGCTCTTTGGACTCGGACGCGGCTTCGCTCGCCTCCGCCGTTTTGGACTGCTGTTTCCTCTCATCGGATTCGGTCGCCTCGGATTCCACAGCTTCTTTGCTTTCTTTGGTTTCCTCGTTTTCGTCGGTTTTGGAAGGACTTTGAACTGGAGTTGCTTCTTCGGGAGGTGGCGAAGATTTGGTGACTGGCTGCCATGCGCCAGCGAGTTGTCCGCCAGTAAGAGAACCAAAGCCGCCCAAACGCACCTCTGGCCGGCCTTTCATCGAGAGCATCGGCATGAAACGATGTTTGCTCACCAATTCCGCCATCCTGGAACTCAACATCCGCTCGGTGCAAGGCAATGCCGTCTCATCTCCCTCTGCGTCGGTGTAAAAGTAAAATGGCATTTCGCCCAGCGTCAGGACCGAGCCAGGTTTCATCTTTGCTCCCTGCTGGCTGAAGGTGGCGCCCAACAACAATCCGGCGATGACTGCTGAATTTCCCCATAGCATGCCGCTCAATCCAGCCTGCGGTGTAAACTCCTCGAAGTCGAACGACTCAATCGGATCCGTGCGCTCCCCATAGGGCGCGCGTAACATGAATCGCGGTACGACCAGCCCAACGTAGCCGGCTTCGGGCATTTCAGACAACGAGTCCCACGCCTCGCGGATCAACGGATGCAGGCTGGCCGGTTTCGTTTCGAGACAGAGCGTGCCGACGCCCGCGATGAATGCTGTTTGCGTCGGCGCCACGATCTTGGCGATGCGCCCCAGCAACTCCGCGTGAGGCGGGGTTTGTTCAAATATGTAGTTGCCGATGACCACCGCCAATGGTCCTTGCGTCACATCGAGTGCGGGCTGTTCAACGAGCAGTTTAAAAAGGCCGGAATTCTCCAGAGCATCGGCCTGGCTCAGGTCCGCAGCGATCTCCTCCGCCGTGACATCGTACAGCACAATCTGTAATTGCTCGTCCGTTTCCAACCGCCGCACCAGCAAATCCATTGAGCGCCACAACGCTTCAAACGACTGAAAATCCGGATGATGGAGGACTGATCGCATGGTGGCAGCCAGAGCAGAATCCACCGTGGCAACAAGTTGATCCTGACGCGGATCTTTCGAAGGCACAACCCAGGGGCCGACCACTTGTTTGAGAATCTCGGCCACTGAAAGTACCGACTTGGCCGGCGCGGTGGACGTGCCGACCAGACGGGCAAAGTCGCCCAACTTTCCGTTGACGGGAATGGCGGAGCTCCGCATTCGCGGCCGGTGCGGAAGCGAAACTTTGACTCCAGACCATGCTTGCACCTCCTTCGCTGCCTTGGCAAACGTCGAGGGCGTCTTAAGCCGCTGACGCAAACCGGACAGTTCGCTGAAAATCGGCAGGTTGTTGTAAAGTTGATCAGGGTGGAGATCATCCATCGAGTTGACCGCCAGTTCCACAACACCGCCGCCTGCGCCGAGGGGCAGGCGCAACTTTACACCAAATCGTTTGAGTGTGGCGTCAAGATTGTCGCAATCCACTCTCAACGGCTTGCGACCGGCCAGCGCCGCCCCCGTATCGAGTTTGCCGCTGTTGGCTCGGGCTGAAAAATCACCGAGCACGGCGATACGAAAGCGGCCCGCCTTCTTTGCTGCCGCTGTTGATCTACCCACGCGCATCGTGCCAAAATTTACTTCGTAAGCCATAATTACTGTTCCTTTCCGGTTTGCAGTTCAATACCACAACCGCCAACAACGCTTCTCCGCGAAGAAGGTTCAACCCACCGCAGCGGCCACGTTGCTGACGAGGTCGTAAACGTCCTTGATATTGCTGACCAGGCTTCCACCTTCCGTCAGGATCGTGGAGACGTCCAGCCTCTGCAGCTTCTGAACCACCGTCGAGTCGTCACAATCAAGCCCACCCCCCCTCATGATCTCCTGCATTTCTTCAAGGAAACTCTCGGAGGTTTGCAACCCCTCCGCCAGGTTCCTTGCTGTGCCCTTCAGTTTCATGCATTCGGAACCGATCCTGACGCCATCCTTGAGGTTCTTGGCTGCCTTCATCGCCTTCATCAGTTCATCCGCTTTGGCCGAAACAGAGTCAACGTTATGTCGCATCTTGGCCGTGTGATTGCGGTAAGCCACGCGGCAACTCTCCGCGTCATTCAATTTGCCTTTGACTCCTTTAACTACAAAATCGAGCACTTCTTTGGCGACCGCACCCGCATCGCGGCCTTGGGTGACTTCCGCACCCGCCGCCATCGCGCCTTTGGCAATGAACTCGATTGCCTTCTTTGGATTTTTCGGGATGCTGCCTGTATCGGTCAAGCCTTGCCGTTTCAGCGCCTGCATGATCACGCTGGTGCGCACTTCGAGAAAGGCATTCACGCCGTCCTTGAGATCTTTGCGAAGTTTTTCCTCATCTTTCAATTGCTGTTTCAGTTCCAGGCCCAAGCTGAAAAGAGTTTTGGCAATGGAGAGATACGACGTGACGTCTGCGCCGGCAGTAGCCACCAACTTGGCCACGTTAGCGCTGACTGAGATGACACCGGAAGCGACTTTCACCGCCGTCTTGACTCGGGACTCGACCAACAGCTTGTCGCCTTGCGCCTCCTTCTTCAGGCGCTCTTCGATGGCTTCCTGGGCGGCGGGTTCGGCGCTGGCGAGGGCTTTCTTCACCACGGCCGTTGCGGTCTGGGCCATCTCCTCCGCTTCGTTTAGCGCATCCGCTCCGGGCTGGGACATGAGGTCGCGGATCTTCGCTTCGATCTTGACCAACTCCTCCGTGATGATCGTCTCGTATTCTTCGAGCTTCGCGCGGGCGACACTCTCCAGCCTGTCGAACACCGCCGAAGGCGCGGGCTTTGGAGCCGTGATCGTTCCGGTCGTCGTCACTTCGATCACGACCTCAACGGGAAATTTTGGAACATCGATGTGTTCGAATGAATCGCGTTCCCGAATCAGGTCAACTATCTTGAAGGCTCGCTTTGCAACTGTAGTTTTGGCCATGATGTTCTCGTGTGATTGTTCGTTAATCAAATGCTACCAATCAAGACGGCAGGCAGACCTTGCTGTGAAAATCTGCGCCTTGAATTCCAATATCACTCTTTGGGTTTCTTCCCGGTAATAACCTGCAACTGCGTCAACGCATCAGGAGTCAGATCCGTCACGATCTCCATGAAATCCATCGCCACCAGCCGTTGCGCGCGTTGCAAGATCAGCGGCACCGGGCTTGATGGCTCATTGTCGCGGTAATAGTCGCAAATCAAATCGAGCGCTTTGATTACATCAGCGCGCGTCTGTATGGAGCCTGACAAACCGGGGCCGCCTTTTGCCGACGACTTGCCGCCACCGGCAGGTAAAGCAGGATTGCCATCTGACGGTTGCCCTGCTGAAGCATCGCCAGTGGACGCGTGAGGCGCGACCGCGCTCTTCATTATGACAAACAACTTGTCCAACGGCTCGAAGTTCACTCCTTTGCCCGCGCCAAGAGTTGAGTCGAGAAAGCTTTCAATGCCTTGAACGTGGCCGATCACTTCATTCACCAGTACGAGCGTGATTTTCGCCGTGTCGGAACCGGCGTCCCGAAAGGCAGCCTGAATTTGGTTCAAGTCCGGCGTTGAATCGCTATCCTTCTTCCCTCCCGCAGGCTCGGCCTGGCCGGCTTTTTCTTTTGCCGTGATGATTTGTTGAAGCGTGATGCGGCCCATTGCCGGAGAATTACAAAGCAACACCTGCTTAAGCTGAGTGATGAACCTGCCGCCCGATAGATTATTCAGAATGTTCAATCGCTCTATGGGATCGTTGTTGTCTTCCGCATCCAACTTCGGATAAAGGCCGTCCCAGTACTTCTCAGTGAGGCCGCGGACAACGGCGAAACCGTCACGAAGACCCTCAAGGCCTCCAACCTTAAGTAAGGCGGAACACAGAATGACGCTCGCTGAAAGATGCTTCGACTGGCCCAAAACCTCAAGCGCGGCATCGCGCACTGCCTTCCAGTCCGGCTCCTCCGCCGGACTGAATTGTGTTTCAGCTTTGCCTCGTGAAATCGTCTCGAGGTTCTGAAACGCCGGGTGGTATGTGAAATCCTCGCCGCAGGGCTTGTCCTCGGCGACGGGTTTAAGCAAATCGTCAACGTTGATCATAGTGGTTCGTTACTGTTTTGAATAACTTGGTTCGTGTTCAATTTTTCTGTCGCAGCTGAGCCCGCCTGCCCGGGAACCATCTCAGGTGTGAGCCTCAGGTCTTTCACGGCGCGGCCACCACGCAGCGAAAACCGCAATTTGATCCCTTTCCACCCAGAGGCGCTGGTTGCTCGTATTTGGCGCTATTAAACGCACCACCCTTGAGCTGCCTGTCTTCGGGAGCATCGAGGCACCACTCCCAGACGTTGCCTAGAACATCATAAAGCCCAAACTTGTTGGACGACCCAGACTGACCGACAACCGACGGACCGGTCCTTCCCATCACACCGCCGGGGATTTCCTCGAATTTCTGGTCGGCGCGCAATTCCTTCCACTGTGCTTCCGTCGGCAGGGTGTACTTGCCAGCCGGCAATTTGCTATGCTCCATTTCGGTCAGCCTCCGGCAAAATTCGACCGCGTCATCCCGAGTGACCCATTCGACCGGTTGGCGGTCGTTCCTGGATTTGCTGGGATTATTCTTCATCACCTTCAAGTACTCAGCTTGAGTAACCTCGTACTTGCCTGCCCAAATCTTTGACGGTAATTGTACGAGCACCATTTCAATACTGTTGGTCATCTCAAGGCGATCCGGGATCCTAAACTTCGCGGATGTGGTGGCAGGTGTCGGATCGGTCGCGTTGGCGACCGTCACCACCGCCAACTGTATCTTCGCCTGGGCCTCTTCGTCAGCTTTCTTTTTCGCGGCCGCCCCGGCTTCCTGGCGCTGATGCTCCTGCAACTCCGTCTGTCTGGCGGCCTCTTTTTCCTTCTCGATTCGCGCGGTTTCAGCCATCTGGCGTTCCTTTTCCTTCGCGGCAGCCTCAGCTTCGGCCTTCAACTTTGCCGCGGCTGCCATGTCTTCGGAATCTTTCTTTTCCTTCGCCAAGCGGACGGCCTCAGCGTTCGTGATGTCAGGCACCGGCAACGCCGATCCCGCGATCTCGGTTATCACGACTGGCTTCTCTACCTTCGGTTTCGAGTCGAGCAGGTTAAACCTGGCCTGCTGGTTTTCGTCTTTTGGCAAAAACATCATCACCGCGACCGCACCAATTATCAACACCACCCCGACTCCGAGCCACTTGCGCCAGTTGCTTTTGGCTGGCACGGACGCATTTCCGGTGGGAGCGGCAACCGCAACCGGCTCGAGATCGACGGCGCTCGTTTCGCCACGCTCAAAGCCTTGCAGAAACCCCTCCGCCTTTGCTCGAAAAGCATCATCCATCGTGTAGGGCACTTCGCTCACCAACGGTACGGCTTTGGGTGAGGCGCGCAGGCAGAAAAACTCGTGCGATTCCGGCTCGCCGACGGTGACATCCACCCAGCCTTCTTCCAGCGGCATAGTCAATAGAAGGGGCGCGGAAGCCTCGATATGCGCCAGAAAGAACCGCGTCCAGAACAGCAGCACCTTTTCCACGCTCTCCCCGGCAGCCGGCACACGGATTTGCTGAGCACGGATCGGCGAGGGTCTGACGCGTGTTTTGGGCGTGCCGACGGCGAATGCGCCCAACTGGCTTTGCATCTGATACAACACGCGGAGAAAACCCTCGCGCCGGGCGTCGCCGGCCGGCGGCAAGATTTTATGCAACGCTTCGGGCATCACCGGCGCGTATTCGCCGCTGCTGTCAATGGTCTGGATCGCCTTGCGCAACGCGATGCGTTGGCGACCGAGCAGGCCGCAAACCTCTTCGGCCGACTTGGTCGTTACACAGCCCTCCTCCAACTCTGCCAGCGCCGCAAGCCCCAGCTTCAATGCGCCGCCGAGAGTGACGCCAATGAAATGCAGGCACACAACCATTGGATAAAGCTTCCGTCCTTTGCCGTCGCTTGAGGACCAAAGACGACCAATAAGAATCTGCCCGGAACGTTGCCAGACGAAAACATGTTTGAAGAATGAAAGCTGCTGCGTGGAGTCGAGTTTTTCCCAGGCGCCGGAATCAATCTGTCCGCCAATGCCATTCACGTAGAAAACGGTCGTGGCAAGATTCAAACTTTCGGTTTCCAGCCCCAAATCTGCCACCGTAATTCTTCCCGGCAGGGGCCCAATATGGTCATCCCAACCGGGGTGTTTGCCGAACGCGGCCAGCGCCACGTACCGCCCGCTGTCACTGAACTTGCGAGAATCTTCAAGCAGGAATTTTTTGAAAAAGTCGCTCATCTGGTTCGCGGGTCGTTCGTGACGGCATTACTGCGCCGGCCATTTATCCCAGTCTGGAAGCGCACGCTCGAACTTAAGTTTCAACCGAAGAGAACCGGTGGCACCCGGCGCCCCGACCGGAAATTCCACCAGCCAAGTCTTCTGACCAGGGTCTGTTTTGTCCCGTTCGCCCTTGTATTGCTGGATCAGCCAAAGCGCCCCCCACTCGCCCGTGGGGATGCTGAATATCGCTGAGCCCGTTACGCCGACGTTTTCGATCAGACGCAACTCCAACTTTTGCTGCACCGGGGCATCACCGATTTTTTGATCGCCTTCGTCCTGGGTGCGGATTGCCTCGCTGCCGGAACCGCCCGGGAAGATCAGCTTGATGTTGCGCCACTTTTCCCGCCATGCATCTTTGGCGCGAGTTGCGTCAGTCTCGCCAGCGAGACTGATGGTGCAGGCACCGAGGATGCCTTCGTCACCGAGCAGCGCCTTGGCCACCGCTTGCTGGCCCTCGACGTTCTGGACAAACTTCTTCCACTCATCAGACTGGTCGCGCAGCGATTTTTGAAAAACCGGCGAGGCAAAATCGCTGGATATGTATTTCAACTGCTTGCCCGCCTCCCTGAAGTCGTCCTCGGTCATTACCCGACCATTGTGGACCAGTGGGAAGCCCCCATTAGCCGTCAGTTGCTTCTTCGCTTCGGCGAGATAGGTTGTGAAGAACGCCTTCTCGGCGCGCTTGATCTCATACTCGACCGCCTTGCTGAATTCGTTCGTCACTTCGCCGGCGGACTTCGCCGCTTCAGCGTGTGCCGCACTGATTTCACCCTTGAATTTTTCAAGCTGTTCCCCTTTCAAGCCGACGAGCATCCCGCCTGCAAACGGGGTCTCCGCTATAAGTTTCTCCGCCCGCGCGTAGACGTCCGCGCGCCTGGCGAACGCATTGCCCGCCAGATAGGTTTCATCAAGCCGCTGGAACTCCTTCAGGTCGCCACTCCTTAGCAATTGGGCGACGCTGTTTGTCAATGAATCCTGAACCTCGTCAAGTCGCTCCTTGATGCCCTTGAAGAGCGGGTAATCCTTGTTCGCGGCGAGCGCGGCGGCGTTGACGTCCCGGACCCGCCCAAGTGCTGCCCCCGCGCTAGACGTGACATCCGCACTAAACTTCTGCTGCGCGTCGGTGAGGGACACGCCGGCCGCGAATAAGGGCTGGCGCGACGCTTTCGCCAGGTCAGCCTCAAGGTTGCTTCGCGCCGTTTCAACCAGGCGCTGGGCTTCAAGGAACTTGGCCTCCGCACCGCCCGCCGCAGCGGTAAACAAAGCCCGTTCGCTGTCGGCAAACGTCCGCACCGAGGTGCGCACCGACGAAATCTGGTTCCAGTCAGAAAGGTACTTCTGGACTCCGTTGGTTGCATTCCGCACAAAAAGTTCCAAGCCTGCGTGGATGCCCGCGTTTACCGCGAGGGTATTGGTGCCACCTCGCCCGCCGGTGAACCAGCGTGGAGCCCAGGAACCTTTTGCGGTGTCATTGGTGGAGTAAGTCCAAACCATCACAGCCAATATGTTGGTGTCAATAGGTAATTCCTCCCCGGCAATGTAGTTCTGAAGCGGCCCGATGAATTTCCTCGCCCCATCCTGGGTCATCACACCCGTATTGGTGCCGGTGCCCCGCGAAAGGATGTCCGCCTCAAGTTGGATCAAGGCCGCAAGCGCGTCGGGTTGGTGCTGTGCCGGGCCGGACTCACCACCGTCACGCAACATTTTCTGCCGTGCCGCCTCGATCAACGGCCGCACGACCCCCGCTTCGAAGACGATGCGTTGCGCTTTCCGGCTGTTGTTGTTATAAGTGGACGCCAGCGTTGGAAACATGAGGTTTTTCTTCAAGGGTTTCTCCGCCAAATCCCTGAGCCGCGCGTGAAATTCTCCCAAGCTGACGGATTTGTTGTCCACCACGATGGTATTCGTGGAGATTGTGGAAGCAAATGAACCGTCGCCACGCAGCGGGACAATGGACTGCTTCCAATACTTGTTTTCCCAGCCGGCCGCCGAAACCACATGCCAGACGTCGCCGTGGTCCTTGACGCTGCTGCGCAAGTTTCCCAGTGCGAACCACGCCACGACTGAAAACACGGCGAGCGAAAGGAAGCCAAAACCGTACAGGGCGATTTGCTGTCCTCGCAGCATGCGTTTCGTGTTGGTCGCGCGCGTGACCAGACCTTTCTCGCGAAAAACTTTTTCGAGGAAAAGGTCGCGCAGAAAGTAGGCGCGTTCGCGTTCCCAAACCTTGCCTTCGGGCAATTCGTCCACCGAAACCTGCAGTACGTCGGCCAGTTCCTTGTCGAGCGCCGAGCCTTCGCGCATGGAAGACGAAAAATAAATCCCGCGCAGAAAGAGAGGCTTGGCCGACCATTCGCCAGCGACAAAGATGGTCTCGAGATAGCGCCTCAACCGTGAACTGAGGAGTTCAAGACTGTGCGGCAGAGCGTAAAGCGAATCCACCTCGTCGGTGCGGCGGCCATCAGGGTTTTCCGAAACCGGATCGCGAAGTAATCCGAGCCGGCGCCGGCGCAGGCGGGCAGCGACCTGTGCAAGATGCTTGTCCACCAGCTCGGGCTTGAAAGGTTCATCGAGCGGACTGGGATTCGACCAGCCCATCATCTGATGCTGTAATTGTGGATCGTTGAGGCCATCGAAAAATTCACGGAAGCCATTAATCTTGTCGCACTTGGTTACGACGACGAAAACCGGAAATCGAACGTCGAGCACCCGCTGGATTACGTCCAGTTGCTGCGCGATCTTGCCAGCCTTCTTTTGTATGGCCTCGGCGGAATCCTTGATGAGGCTGTCTGAAGGGATGACCAAAAACAGTCCGTTGATCGGGCAGTTGGGGCGGTTTTTTTTGAGGAGGTTCAGGAATTCCTTCCACTCGCTGGTTTCGCCCGGCTTCACATCCTCGAACATCAACCGGCCGGCGGTGTCGAGCACGACGGCCTGGTTGGTGAACCACCAATTCATATTGATCGTGCCGCCCACTCCCTGGAACTCGTCCTGCATCCCCGGCGGGAATCCGACGTTACTGTGGCGGATCGCCTCAGTCTTGCCGGAGCCTGGCTCACCGACGATCACGTACCACGGAAGCTTGTACAGATCCTTGCCGCGCGACTTGTAGGCCTCCACACCCGACTGGAATTTTTTCCGCATGTCGTCGAGCCGTGCCCGCTGGCCCGGATCACTGAGGGGACGGGGTGTCGCCGAACTGTGCTGGGAAATATCACCACCGAATTGCTGGCTCTGTTGCTTTTGCGTCCAGCCTTTCCATGCGTAGTAGCCGGCAGTGATGATTCCGAGCAGAACCAAGGCGATGATGAGAAAGAGTTTTTCGCTCTGGTCGAGCTTGGCGTATTTGAATATCGCCATGACCCCGACGACAACCGAGAAGATCAGCAGACTTTTCTTGATCGGCTTTGGTACGTTACCCAACATGGATCCCGTGCCGACGAGCTGCTTCAATAGTCTAAGAATGTTTTCCATGGTCTTCCTGACTTATTTAGGCTGCTCCACAGCAAGGTCTTGCTGCAATACTTCCTGAATCGAGTTGTTGAGATTCTTGGAAGCCTGGTGATACATGACGAGATAGGAGATCAGGACGGCAAGTGTAAAGCCCAGGAAAATCAAGCCTACCATCACCATGCGGCTGCTGGGCGGCTCCACAAGATTGCGAGTATCCACGCCTTCGTATGTTTCGGGACAAATCCTGGCGTTTTGGTCGTTCTCGACGACGTGTCGGATGCGCGGAGCGATGCTCAACATGGTCTTGCGCAGGAACTCGGGCTGCTTGAAGTAGATGCCCGTGAATCCAAGGCCGATGCAGGTGTAGAACACCGCGAGCCGTTCGATTGCATCATCGCTGTTATCCTTGTTGCCATCTTTGCTGTTGAGTGTCTCGTCGAGCAGGTCAAAGAATTTTTCATCCCCGGCGAGTTCCTGGCGGTCGTAGGCGAGCCGGTTCTGGTTCCATTCCGCAGCGAACGGGAGGTTGCTCTCGGAGATCATTGAGTCCACAAAGAAAATCAGCGGCAACTCCATTTTTCGAGCCTGTTGCGAGAGCCGTAAATCCGCCGCCGCCTTGGAAATCATGTCTTCGAAGAGCGCCTTGATCTCGGAGCGCGCGACGGAATAGTCGAGACTTGATCCCCGCACAGGCACCACAGGTTTGGCCGTCGTGGCAGCATCGCGCGAAAGAGAAACAAATATCGTGTCATCCGCCCGCTTCGACTCCGCCCCACGGCGGGCGATGCGGTTTAGCCGGCAGATATATTGGAACAGCGGTTCAGTTAGCTCGAGTAGCGTCATGGTTTGGTAGTGTCGGCAGGCACAGTCATGAAAAGGGTAAAGCTCGCATCCGACCAGTCAAGTTCGCCACCGATCCAGCGAATGGCCGCCGCTTTCTCGGTCTGGATTTGCTGCCACATGCGCGCGCTATTGGCCCGCTCGAGCCGGTAGTAATGGAGATCCACACCAGCCGGAAGCCCCATTGGGGCGACTCTCTCTTCTTTCAGTTCAATGCCGCGAATGGCGCGGGCGACCAGACTCCTGGGCATAAGCTTGAACTTGTCGCCGTCTTCGACGTAGCGGGTGAGCGAAGTGGGATCCTGTTTGGTCTTGATGGCAAGGAAGTAGGCGTTGGGCTGGGAAAGGTCTTCGTCCGAAAAATTCGCCGTGAGGATGCCGCCAACGTCCTTCAACGGGAGTTTGCGGAAATTCGGCGGGACCGCGCCGCCGAGGATGTCACGTATTTTGTTAATCAGTTCTCGAAAGCACAGGAACTGGCTGTCATGCCGGTAAGGCGAGCATTCGAAGTCGTCGCGAGCGGGATTCAAAGCGGCCAGTTCGCCCAGAAGTCCACGGAGTTCGAGGTACATGTCGAACGGTGCAGCCACCGGTGCCTGGATGAGTGATGGCAGCCGGCCGCTGTACCGATTTAAAGTTCGCAGACGCATCATTTGCTCGATCTGCAAGCCGCGCATGGCGTCGAAGCTGAAGCCGCCACGCGCAACCCTGTTCACGAGTTCCTTGCGCGTGGCCTCAACCTGGCTCACCAGATCGCGCACCATTTCGCGAAGCACCGGTGAACCGCTCAACAACAAGCATGGCGGCACATACTCCGGATCCTCTTTTGGCAGGCCGGAGTCTTCCCCAACGGCGCGCACGATGCGCAGGAGTGGCAGCACCTCCATGTCCGAAATGTCCTCGTGGTCGAACATGAGCCGCGAGTTGATTTTCCGAATCTGGACGGGCTTGGGGTTTTCTCCGGTGTTCTCGTCGTGGCATTCTATTTCGCTGATGCGATACAGCAGCTTTGCTCGAGCGTCGGAGTCATGCTCAAGGGGCACTGTGTTGGCGCGGCTGCCCTGCCAGAGCGGAACACCCAGCAGGATGGTGAAACTGCCGGCCCCTTTCGAAAACGCCTGCGCGATATCGAGAGACGGAAGCTCGGCCGACACCGGATAATTCACTTCCAAGCCGCTGGGCATGATCGCCCTGAGCTTGTCAAAACGGACCCGTTTGTTCTCCAGCTCGTCGTGTGAAAGCCTCGCCTCGACCACGCCGAACGGATAGGGCCACGCCAGCCGGCGTTCGGATGCGCATTCGTCCTCAATGCCCTTCTGCATCTGTTGCAAATGGTGCGGCTGGAGAAACAGCCCTTCCTGCCAGTGAATTCTTAAGGACATAATTGTTTTGGTCAGCCCGCAACCCGGCCAAGAATAATAATTTCCGCCGCCTTGGCAATGGCTTCCTGAATTTCCTGCTCTATCGCCGGCTCGGAGGCGTGTTCACTAGATTGCTGGACGAATTTTCGCCAGCGCACCTCCTCAAAACTTTCGTTCCATTTTCTCTTTTCCATCTTCGCCCAGTCATCAATGACTTCTGGCGACAGACAGGTGACATATTTCTTGGCGTACGATTTACCCGCTATCCCGACTGCATTCAGAAGCCCCGTAATCAACCGGCGCGTCTTTTCAACTGGCTGAGCCAGCTGTGCCGTGGACACTTCCGCGTCACCCGCGAGATAGGAGCCTGCCAGGCGATTCAAATCGGCCTCTTTGCGGATGAGCGACTTGGGTGCCAATTGTTTCCAAAGCGCCCAAGCGAGTTGATCCAGCACCAGCGCCAGCTCGGTGGTGATCACCAGCAATTTTACCGCGCGCTCCAATTGGAGCGGTTTGCCGGGGGCCAGGCCAAGCTTTTTTTGCAATTCCGGCGGCAGTTCGAGAAAGGCGGCGGCGGATTCCTTGATGCTCAGACCGACCGCTTGCAATTGGCCGGCGAATGCGGCACGCGCTTCGGGCGAAAGCGTCGGTGCAAGTTGAACCAGGCGCGCCACCAGCTCTTCCGGCGTGAGTGGCGCCGCTCCGGTTTTGATATCGCTGCTGGCCGTGGAGCGGACGCCTTCCCAAGCGGGGAATCGTTCCGCCAGCGAGTCGAGGTGGGGTTTTTTTTTGGAGGGCGAGACGGGCTTGAGAGCGCGCTCAATTTCTTCGGCGATGTACCCCTGCCTTACCGAAGACGGATCGTCGGCAAAATTGGCCTGAATCAATCTCAGGCGCGCCGCCAGGCCATTGGCCCACAGCGATTCTTCCGACAAATAGGGTTCCATAGCTATATCAGTCCTTGCCGTCGCGCATGTCTAAAGCATCCGAAGACACCCGACAACTGGACGCAAGCCGGCAGTTTATTCAGAACGAACGTTGGACTAATTCAATGAAAAGGCAGTGCGAAAGTCAACTGGCAATAGCCTGATTTCACCAAATCCGGGTTCAGGCACCCCGCTTGAGCGTTGTATTTGACATCACAGCCCCGCCGGCTCCGAGACTTCCGGCAGCCTGCCTTAATACGTTGCCACGACTCCGAGATGGGCCCGGGAATTAGACGGCGATTCCGAGCCGGTGATCTTCAGTTGCCAGCCGTAGTCAAAGCGCAAAGAAAAGTGCCGCGTCAGGGTGTAACGCAAACCGGCGCCGACCGACGAAAAATAGTTTTGCGCGGCTTGACCGGTGGTAAACTTGTTCTGAACCTCACCGTAATCCCAAAAGCCGAGGAACTGGAGTTTTTCATCCAGTGTAACTTTCTTGCTGAACAGACTCAGCAGACCCATTGGGGGAGTCCACAGTTCGTTGGAAATGAAATAGCCTTGATCGCCCTCGCCCTCGCGCTCTTCGTAACCGCGCACGGTGGCATAACCGCCCATGCCCAACTCCTCACTTGGCAACAGGTTTCCGTCGGCGATCTGCGCGAGGCCGCGGATGACCCATGAGAAGTCCGCCGGCAAGCGGGTGGATCGTTCGAGGTTGAAGCGGGCGTACGCGTATGACGCCTTGGCGAATTGGCGGGCATTGTTGAAATAATGGTCGGTGTTAAACCCGGTCAGGTTTCCCGGACTGTAGTAGCCCTGAACACCTAATGAGGTCCGGCCCCACCGATCCGGAACCACCGCAGTGTAGCCGGCGGCAATCTGGAAAATTTCGGTCGGCGTATTATTCGCACTCGCGGCGCCGAATAAAAGATTGTTCTGGCTGCTCTTAAAATCTATCCCGATGGAAGCTTCGTGTTGGTAATTCCCTATTTTCGGGAGCGGAACTTCATAACGCATGCTGGTCTGATAGTCCGTCCCTTCTTGGGAAAAGCCGGACCCGGGAGCAGCTTTGACATCGAGATAATAGCCGTAAAGCCGAAGCCCGTGCTGCCAAGGCAACGGTGCATAGTAACTCGCAGAATTCACCTTGAGGTACTGCAGGCTCGGATCGCAAGTGAACGCGTACCTGAACTGATTGTCGGCCAATCCAAAAGCCTTGCCCCAGGTCAATCCGGCGGTGAGGCGGTTTTCCGACGTGGCCCGGTTTCCTGAATCGTCGTAGCCGGCATCGGCACTCCATTGACGCTGCTCGTCCGTCCGCAATATGACGGAACTCATGCCGTATTCGCGACGGTCAGGCTCATAAACCGCCTCCACCTGGCGGAAAGGATTCCGGTTGAGCCAGTCAATGTCCTTCAATATCCGTGATTCCGCGATCACGCCATTGGTGCGCAAGTGTATTGAGTCGCGCAAGAACCCCGCCCCGCTCCAACCGTTGGTGTAGGGATTGCCATGCTTGTCCTGCACCTTCACTTCTTTCAGCCGCCCCTCGATCACAATGATCTGGAGCATGCCGTTGCTCACGTCCTGCTCCGGATACAAAACATCAACCAGCGGCCGGTCGTGTGCCCGGTAATAGAGTATGATCTCGCGCTGCAACTCCCGCATCTTGGTTTCATTCATCGGTTGTGCCAGAAATCGCGCGGCCACAGCCGCAAACTGCCGCGTCTGAAGCAGCGAATCATTACCCACCGTCAACCCGGCCTTCAATGGCACGCCGTCGGGATTGAACTCCTTGAGGGATCTGATAATGACGATGCCTTTGATCATCGGCACCTGCCGGAAATCAGCCGACTGCGCCGCGTCTGGTGAGTTTGTGGCGGTGTCCACGCGCCGCGCACCCGATCCGCCCGCTTTCTCGCGCAGAGCCTCGCGAGCCTTCGCCTGGTCGTCCGTATCTGCTTGGGCTGCGCGTCCGCAGAGCGGAAGGAGAACCAGCACGACTGCGCAGAGGAAGGGGAATGACATTTTAATCTGCATAGCGAGATCGTTTCAGGCGGACACCAATACCAAATCAATGGCAATGTTGTATTTCACGGGAAAAACTGGGTTGAGATCCACGAGTTATTCCCCTGCCAGATTGTTTTCCCAAAGAGGACCAAGCTGCACCAGCGTCTTCTTCTTTTTTTTCTTTTGCTCTTCCTCTTCTTTCTGCTGCTGTTCCTGGAGGTAAACGTGGTAGCTCGAAGTCCAGATCGTGGGCGGACGCTCGGGCGGGAGGTTATCGGCTCTCGTCGTCGCATCAACACCGCTCAAAACATTTAAAGTCTGCAAATTCATAAAGAACTCGGCGGCTTCATTACTCTGCTTTAAACTCTGGTTTAGCAAAAACACAAACCCATTCTGCTTGCCGTCATCCGGTGTACCGTTTTGGCCGATGAGTGTGTTCGACAGATGGAAGAGGTAATCAGGGCTTGGGGTGTCGGAAACGAAGCCCGGGCCTGCGGTGCCCGCCGTGGCCAATCCGTTGAACTTGTAGAGTCGATTTAAGAAAGTGAATCCAAAGTTTTGGTTCGCAGTAGTAGAAAAAACGAGGAAGCGGCTGCCGGTGCCGGGCGTGATCGCGCTCGCGCCGGCATCAGCCGAGGGAATCCATTTTTTGATCCCGCTGACGTCCAAGATTGTTGCCCCGACCAAGTTGTGAAAGTTGCCGTTGTTCTCAGCCGATAATTCAATGTCATTTCCCGCGCCGGCGTCGGACTTTAGGATGGTCGTCCCGGAGGCTCCCACCAACTCCAAATCACCAAAGGTACGAATCACGGTCTTGCCCGAGCCGCTCACGAGGCCATTGATGGTCAATCCGAGCATCGCACTCGACCCGTTGGCCGGCACCGGGTTCGGGTTGTCGGCGGTGTATGGAGCAGCGTCCGAATCATAGATATATAACAATCCAACATGCGAGAGTGTGCCAATCTCGACGAATTTGTTGGCCGGTTGGGTTGCTGCCGTCGGGATATCCGTATTGCCAAGCAACAAGCCTCCACCCAGGCTTCCGGTCAGTTTCTCTGCTTCCACGGTCGTGCCTGTAATCTGAGTGATATTGGCCGCGCCCGAGCCTGTATTCAGATCGAGCGTCGCCGACGCCCTTATCGTCCCTAGGCTAAAGCCGTTTTTGTCGGTGAGAGTGATGTCGCGTGCGGCGGGCTCAAGCGTGCTGAGCACCACGTCAAGAAACAAGTCGGGGACACTCACAGAGTTAAAGTCGTTGTCTGGATTATTGTTAATGTCGCGATGATCAAGTATCACGTCACTCCCCTGACTAACGTGGAAAGTAGCCGCACCTGAGACCGCTAACGCGCCACTCTGACCGATGCTGCCGTTGGCTGTCACGCTCAGGTCGCCCGTCACCGTCGAAGCCCCAAGTATCAGATCGTTGGCGTCGTTCACCGTTACGTCCGCACCCGTGAACTTCGCCGTCGCAAAATCATTGCCCAGTCCCAGCGTGATGCTCTGGCCCGGGGCATTGAACGTTGCGGTCTTCCCAACCGTATTGACCGTCAGCACTCCGCTCTGGGTGATCGGCCCGCCCGCCGTCACCCCAAGGTCGCCCGTCACCGTCGAAGCCCCAAGTATCAGATCGTTGGCGTCGTTCACCGTTACGTCCGCACCCGTGAACTTCGCCGTCGCAAAATCATTGCCCAGTCCCAGCGTGATGCTCTGGCCCGGGGCATTGAACGTTGCGGTCTTCCCAACCGTATTGACCGTCAGCACTCCGCTCTGGGTGATCGGCCCGCCCGCCGTCACGTTCAGATTGCCTCCCAGAGTAAGGGCTGGGAGGTCCACCGGTGCATTATTGTAAATGAGTGTCAAATCATTAAGATTATTCGGGGCATTCACACCGGCCGTCAGCGTCGGGAAAACTGCGCTCGCGTTTACATTCAGCAACGCCACGTTGTTCAGGTTCGCCAGACCCGCTTCCGCAAAAGTCACGCCACCCTTGAAGTTGTTGGCCTGATCGGCCAGCAGAATGTTGAAGGATGCCGGAGCGGCTGTGTTCACAGTGAAAGTGCCGTTGCCGTCTACAACCACCGGCCCGGCGGGAGCGGCACCTCCCGCCAGTTGCGTGATGTCGCCAGCGGCTGTCACGGAGAAATCTCCCTGTACGGTCGAGGCAGCGAGGATCACCGCACCCCCGTTGATGATTGTCGCATTGGCATCCTTCAATCCCGGAGCGCTCTCAGTCGTTCTCACCGCGAGACTGCCGCCAACCTGGGTCAACTGATCCACCAAGATGTCGCCACCGGGAGCGGTCGCCGTCAGAGAGGCATTGCCCAAAACCGAAATGGCCCCACTATTCTTGATGGCCAAACCGCCGCCATCGACACCGCCCGCCGTCACGTCCAGGTTCCGACTGACCGTCAAGGTCGGCAATGTGATGGCCGCGTTGTCAAAGAAAAGGGTGAGGTCACGCAAGCCGGTCAGCGGAAGACCAGTCAGCACGGCGCCCGCGTTGTTATTCCGAAGCGCAAGATCCCGTATGGTGGCCGCCCCAGCGGTGGCGACCGAAACGTCGAGGAAATTATTGGGCTGACTGCCCAGCAGCACGTCGAAGCTGGCCGGAGCCGGAGCGGTAACCGTGAACTTTGCCGTGGACAACGGCTGGCTGACATCAATCGCCCCGCTCTGGCTGATGTTTCCACCGGCGGTCACGTCAAGGTTGCCGCTTAAGGTGAAGCCGGGCAGATTGATGCCGGAGTTGTCGAACTTCAAAGTCAGATTGTGCAACCCGGTCAACGGCACGCCGGTCAGGCTCGCGGCCGAGTTCACGTTGCGAAGGGCCGCGTCAAAAAGTGTCGCAGAGCCTGAAGCCGCCAGTGTCACCGCCCCGCCAAAATCATTGGCAAGAGTGCCGAGGTCGATGTTGTAATTCGCCGGCGCAGTGGCGGTCACCGTGAACCTGGCCGGGCCGGCCACATCGAGGACTCCCGCCTCGGTGATGTTACCTCCCGCCGTCACGTCCAGACTTCCGGTAACCGTCTCCGCGGGCAAAACGATTGCGCTATTGTCGTAACGAAGTGTCAAATCAGCCAGGGAAGCAGGCAGCCCCGTCACAAATGTGGGCGCAAGCGAAGCATCCCATATTGACACATCCCGAAAGCTACCACCCGCTGCGACCAGAGACACGCCGTTGAAAAGATTGCCGGAACTCCCAACCAACACATCCGAATTGTTCGCGGCCACCCGAAACGTGCTCAATCCCCCGACACTCAAGACTCCGTTCTCGGTGATCTGCGCGCCTGCGGTGCCGCTGCGACCGGACGTGACATCGAAGGCGCCGGAAATGATTGAAGCTCCGAGGACAATACTATTCTCATCCTTGAGCGTAACATTATTCCCGCTGACAACACTCACTGCTCCGCCGAAATCATCCCCATTCTGGTCGAGAGTGATGTTATTGCCGCCACCAGCCGTCAGTGTAGTCGTACCTGTCACATGTAAGGCACCGCTGTCAGTGATGCCATTAGCTGTTACATTTAGTTTGCCATTCACCGTCACTGCCGGCAACACGATTGCGCTATTGTCGTAGCGCAGTGTCAAATCGTGCACAGTGGTCAACCCGGCCAAGCTGGGTGTCGCATCGGTATTCCAAAGGGCGACGTCGCGGTAGCTGCCGCTCCCGGGTGTATGGAGCGTGACTAGTCCGCTGAGGGCGTTGGCAAAACCGGCGAGCAACAGGTCACTGTTGGCCGCCGACACCCTAAAATCACTTGTGCCGCTCACGGAAAGCAGTCCGCTTTGGCTGATGCTCCCGCCCGCAGTTACGTCCAGATTCCTCGATACCGTCGAAGCCCCCAGCACAATTCCATTCACATCCACCAATGTCACATCCCTGGCCGAAATGATAACCACCGTGTTGAAATCATCCCCGGATTGGTTGAGGGCAACATCATTGCCTGCGCCCGCATCAATCTTGGTTGTCCCGCCAACAACGATCACGCCGGTTGATCCATCACCAACATTACCAGCTGAGGTAACATTGAGATCACCCGACATGTTCACAGTGCCGAGCAAATTGACGTTGTTTCCCGATTGAATGTTGAGCGCCCCGGAACCATTGTTGCCGATCACACTGCCGCCGTGGAAATTGACGTTGTTACCCGCAATCAAGGTTAGCGCGTGGATGCTGTTCCAAGTAATGTCAGCTGCGCCACCGGTATCAGCGGTTCCATTCACGGTCAAGTTTTGCGTGCCGGCGGTTGTTGCATTGGCAGTACTGATTGTGAGGTTCGCATTGCCGTTGTTTAGTTGGTCGATAATCCAACCATCGTGAAAAATGTCGTTCTGCCCGGTTGTATTGTTGCCACCGTGATCAATGGTCACAGGGCCAGCGGGGTCGAGCAACAAACTGCCGCTGGAACCACCTGCGCCACCGAGGTAGGCATGACCACCGATGGATAAATGTTGCGCGCCGGAAATTTCAGCCACTCCGCCAGCCCCACTTGTACCAAGGGCGCTGGCATTGACGGTGCCGTCGAAAACCGTTGTGTCATCGGCCCACACCACCACCTTGCCGGCGTTGCCGCTGTCAATGGCGTTGGCGCGAATCTCGGCACCCTGTTCCACGGTTGTCTGCACTGCGTTCGGCACAGCAGGATTTTGTCCGCCGAAATCTCCACCGATCAGCACGGTTCCTCCGCCTGTGCTTCCGCTGGCATCAACGATTGAACCTGATGTCAACGTCACGGTATCGCCGAGCACAGTCACGTCGCCACCCTTGCCCCCGGGTCCGGAGGACGAGGCATCAAGCGTGCCGCTGTTTTGAACGTTGCCGCCGCTGGCCTTGAGCAGGATGCGACCGCCTTGATTCACAATCGTGTTGGCGCGGACGATGCCGCCGTTGTTGATGGCCAGCGCGTAAATGTTTCCGCCGGCGGCCTGCAACTCCACGCTGGCGGCTTGAATGGCGCCCGCGTTGTTCACGCCGGTGGCGGTCGGTGGCGCACTGATGTTGCCGGCAAGAACCGAGATGCGTTGGTTGCCGCTCTGCTGGAGAAGAACCTGGCTGCCCGCCGCCAGCCCCGCGGTTCCGTTCGGCGCGTTGAGCGAGCCGGAATTTTCAACGGTGTGCGCGAAGAGAAAAATATCGCCGCCCAGGGCATTGATGGTTCCGTCATTGCGCACCGGCGCGGTGGAGTTTCCCGAGAAATTCATCGCGCTGCCGGCGAGGAAACCGGCGTTGTCCACGTCGAGCGTGGAGCCGACAAAGCTGTGGGTGTTGATCACGCCGGAAGACCCGACGAGAATGCCGGCCGGATTGATGAGGTAAACATGGCCGTTGGCCTGAAGCGTTCCAAAGATGTCGGAGGGGCTGCCGCCGAGCACGCGATTGAGCACCGCGGAATTAGCGCCGGGCTGGATGAAGCGTGTCACTTCACCGGCGCCAATGGAGAAGCTGTTCCAATTGATGATGGCCCTGCCGGTCGTCTGGCTGACGTTCAGCGAACCGGTGCCGGTGCCGGTGATCGTGGCGGAGCCGGCCTGAATCGTTCCCCCAACCGGGTTCGCGATTGTCGGCACGAGAGAACCTACAAACAAGAGCGAGAACCAGATTACGGCGATAAAATTCTTTGTCATAAAAGTCCTTTCACAAAACATCTGGTTGGTTGGCAAACATGACCCGCAGGCATCTGAGCAAAGAACCCCCCTGCCGTCAACCCCAATTTCACCCCAATTTCGCGTAGAAATCTCGCGCGCACGCGATTCGTGCGCTCGAGCTTTTGCTGGAATTCTTCTCACGGTTTGTTTTTGAAAGAGGAGAACTCCCCGGTTACTTCAAACACCGTGATTTGGAACTTGCCATTGCTCTCCGTGCGCGATATTTCGCTGCGGTGGAGTCCCGAGGTTAGGGCGTCAACGGCAATTTTCTCTCACAGGCAATTCGCGCAAACTCTTTCAGCCGAAACGCGCAAGCAAACGTTTCAACCGGTGATTCACGCCCGCCGAACGATCTCCGCGCCGCCGTGTGCCGCCGGCCTCATTGCGGCGGCCGTTTAAGCACGCAGCGAAAGCCGATGGTGGGTGAACCGTTGGCGACCGCGTCGGGAAGAAGATTTCCCGCCCGCAGTTTGGCCACCGCGTCTTCCGTTGGTTTTGGCTTTCTGTTGGCGACACTACCACCCATGGTAATTGGAAGGAGGTCCGCGCCGAAACACCACTCGGCGGCGCTGCCAAAGAGATCGTAGATGCCAAGCTGGCTGGCCGATTTGCGGTTTGGATCAATCTCCGGCGGGGATTGCAGGTCCAGCCGGCCGAGGAGTGATCCATCGAGGACGGCGGCACTCGGCGCGGCGAAGGATTTCCATTCGACTTCGGTGGGCACTGAATATTTCCAGCCCGCCAGCTTTTGCCGGGTAAGGAGTTTTTGTTCATCACCGGAACTGGTAAGCGCCTCGCAAAACTTTTGCGCATTCGTCAAGTTGACATTCACCACCGGCTGGAGCGGCTTGCCTTGCAACGCCCCGCCCATTATCCGCCGATACTCCTGTTCGGTCACCTCGAACTTGCCAGCGTATAAATCCTTGCTGGCGTGAATCAGCACCATGCCGATGCTGTTCGTATAGGTCTTACGCAGTTCAGGCAACGTGATGAAGGGTCTGAACGACTTGTAGGCAGCGAGGTTGACGGGCGGCAGATTGGTGCGGTAATCCGAGCCGTATTCGACCGCGAAGTCGTACTGAAAATCTGGTTTGAGATAAATACTAGCGGGGAGGCTGGTAACGGGTTTGCCCTGATAGAGTAACATGGCATCAGACTCGGCGTTGGTGATTTCGAGCGTGGCGTAGCTGAACACGAACTTATCTTCGGTTTTGCCGTCTCGGTCCACATTGATGGATTCTGTCTGCGGCTCCAATCCAGGCAGACCTGGCAGACTGGGGTACCTGGCCGTGATCACGTTGGTGCCCCAAGGCAGCGTGTAGTAATCATTGGTTCCATTGATCGGAATGTTCGCCAAATAGTACTGCGCGTTCGTTGGATTGCTCCACAACATGACACGGACATCCTTCGGTCGAAGCGGCAGCGACACAGGGATGGTAGCCCCCGCAGCCAAATCACTGGCACCTTCTTCCGGCTTGTAATAATCCAGTTCAACATGGTAGGCAAATCTCCCTGGCTTTCTGCGGTACTCATAAGGAGTCTGCCCGATTGGTTTGCCTTCGACTGTCACCACAGCCCCTGTCGGCTCCGTCACGAACCTGACAGTTCCATAGATGAACGACAGTGACAGAGAAATGTTGGTGCCCTTTGAAACATACACAGGACTGGTCGGAACCTGATCCAGTCCGGGGTACTTTGCGATGAAAGAGTAGGAGCCGTCCGTAAAACTGATCTTCAACGGCTGCCCCGGCCCGGTGCGTCCGAGTTCACGCTCCGGTGCCTGCGCATCGAAAATCCCCGCACCGGGAGGGTCGGTGGTGAACACCACAATTCCGCGCATGGGTATCAGTGAAGCCGTAAAGGTTGTGTTTGTTCCTTCCGTGATCGTAATCAAGTTCGTGTAGGAATAGAATCCTTCCTGCGTGACGCGCGCAGTATAGTTGGCGGGCCTCAATGGCACTCGGACGCGACGACCAATGGCTCGATCATTAAGAAATATCTCCGCCTCGGAAGGCGTGATGGAGAAGCTCGCCTCACCGTGGGGAAGATACATGTCCGTTACCGGATTGTCGCCTTGCACCACCCCGATGTCCCTGGTTACAGGCGGCCAGTCTTCAAATTGGGCTGTGATCGTGTGACGATGAACCTGGAGAATTATCCGCGCAGGCGTGGTGCACAGCTCGACCCCGTTCTCGCTAATCTTCACGTGGTCCGGCCGACTGGTGAATTCCACGACTGCGGTCCCCGCTTCGAGCTCGGTCAGATTGGTATGAACGGACACCATCTGCCGGTTTGCCGTCACGACCGCCACTACCTTTGCCGGCTTGTGATTCGACAAGCGCAGAGAATAGTTCTGTTGTGTCGGGGCCAGGAAAGGGCTGGTGTAGGGAGTGAATCCGACCACCACTTTGTCATCCAGTTTCACCTCGGCATTTGCCGGGTTGCTGGTGATCCTCACCCAGCCGTAGGCAAAAGCGACGTGGTTCGAGCGCGTTTTGCCTCCCGCGACTGTCACTTCACCGGTTTGTTCGAGCAGGCCAGGGTATTCGGCTCGGAGTTTGTAATTGCCCTTGGGCAACGACTTGATCGTCAGCGGCGTTTTGCCGGAGCGTGACTCCCCTTGGCCCTCGAGTTTGATTTCCGCTCCCGGCGGATCCGTCGTTATCAGCAGATTTCCCCGTTTGAAATACATCATCGCCAACACCGTCGTCACTCCCAACCCCAGCACCACGGCAGCCACTGCGATGATGGTGCCACGTGAGACTGGCGGCTGGGAACGGAGTTGTGACAACTCCTCCACCAGTTGATCCAGCGTGAACCGCTCCAGCGACAGATTCGGATCGAGCAACCGGTTGCACAAGGTGAGCCAGCGCTCGGTGTCCCTGCCAAAAAGCCGGGTCCATTGAGGCGACGGAAGAATCGGAAGTATGAGAAAATCCTTCTCCTCAAGTTTCTTCGGCAGAGACACAAGCTGCAACAATATCCGTCCAATCGAACGCAAGTCGGACAATTCATACCGTCCGGCTTCCGCCTGGGCTCCCGGGAGCGGGTCGGAAAGAATGACCTCGGCCTCAACCAATTTTTCGCTCCGGCTGATCTGGACATTTGACGGCTGGATATCCCCGTGTGAGCGCCCGCAGATCCGCTTCATGTCAAGCGCCCCTTGGCCAATCGAGCGGATGATATGTTCCAGGAAGTCACGCTCCAGAGCCACCGAGCCACTGATGATTTTGTTTACCGACCGATGATAAAAACGGGTGACATACCAGACTCCCTGCTCATCGCGGCCGGTTTCGATAATTGGCGTTACGTATTTCGAAGCAGCGGCAGCTTGTTGCTGCACGGCAATGCGCGCGACGCACGCACCCTCAATATCACTCAGCAGCGTCTCAAGTTCCGCCGCCGATTCGGCATCTAAACGGTTTCGGTGGACGGAGAAAACCTTGACGGCGTAATTTGTTTCGGGATCGCCAGTCTTCCTGGCGCTGTAAACGACATAGTTCGAACCGGAATAAACTTCCCGGTCGGTTTCGAAGGAGCCAAATGTCGCCATCAGAGGAGTGTCAAAAAGTTGTGCGCCTAAAACAACTGACGCCTTGACGCGCCGCACTCCGAATGCGCACCAACAAAACCAAGCGGAGCGTCACTGAAGCGCGCGTGCCGGGGTAACAACAACCATGCCGCTGCGTTGCACCAGGATTTTCAGCTTGTCGGTGTTATCCGGCCAATTGCACTTGTCCAGCGACAAGATCTGCCGTCTCGCATCCTGGTTGCCAGGTCGTGCGGTCTGGGCGCCGGGCAAATCAGCGAGCACCAGCACATGCGTCACGCCTTTGCTCTGCCACTGGGCCCATTGCGCGTCGGCCAATGTCATTGACTGGCTCAACGCCTGACCGGAGACAAAGTTGAGCACCACTTTGTCAGCATCTTGTCGCGTCGGGTCGCCTTCTTTCCAATACTTGCCCATATCATAGGCCTCCCAGCGAGGCAGGCTCGAAGGATTGACTCCGACAAGGTCAACAATCACGGATGAAGTTCTGAGCGACTCATCAAGACTGACTTCGATTGTGTACTTGCCAATTGGCCCGGGTTTGCCCGGCTTGCACGTTGCGCAGCCCGCCAGCACTGTTGCCAACACCAGCATGAATCCACCGGCAAAGAATGGCTTGATAAATCGGTTCTTCATAAAATCCGACTCCCAAATGAAAAGTTTTGTTCTCGTTTCGACACAAACTACAAAACGCCAGCTTTGGGTCAATCCTAAATTTATCGCCTCGGGCAAGATTTTTCTGGGCGTCTCGGTTGCCAATGGCTATCTTCATGGGCAGGAAATATATGTCAGGATCCAGTGTTCCTCACCACGCAGAAAATCGCGACCAAAAGAAAGTGGGCATCAACATCGCGGTCATTGCGGTGCTCATGACGATCATGGCGGCGTGCGCCAATAACGAGGCCAACCGCATGATCGTCAAAGAAATCGAGTCCTCCAACGGCTTTGCCTGGTACCAGGCGAAACGCCAGCGCAGTTACTTGAACGAACTGGAACTCAGACGCATCCAGATTGATCTCAGCGGCAATCCCACCGATGCACAACGCAAACTCTTGGAAGAATCCCAGGCAAAGCTTAAGGCCAAAAACGCCGAATACGAAAAAGAGAGCGCCGGCATTCAATCCAAGGCGGAAGCCGACAAACGCGATGCCGAAGCGGCGCACCATCGGCACAGTGGCTTCGAATACGCAGAGATACTGCTTAACATCGCCGTCGTCCTCTGTTCCTTAACGTTGCTGACTGAAGCCAGACTCTACTTCCGCCTCGGCTTGCTCACCACCGCGGGTGGCGTCGTGCTGGCGATCTGGGCGCTGATGCAAACATCGCATGAGGAACACCGCCCGGCGGAAGTGCCCTCCGCAACTGTCCCACCGCAACGATGATGCCGGAGTAAACTACCTTTCGCCGGCTAATTCTTCCGCTTCAGTTCCGACGAGGCGCCGGAACCGGGCTTCATTCGCGCTTCTCTGTCCGCGCGAATCTTCCCGTCCGGATCGAATTGCGCGATGGCCTTTTCATCTTCATTTGCGTCAGCATGCACTTTGCGGAGGTTCTGGTAGGCCTCTTCGGATTTTTGTACTTTCACCAGCGCCTCCCGGACAACCCGCCGGGTAGGGAGATAGGTGCGACCGACTTGGGCGATGCAGACCACACCCAGAATCATGGAAACGACCCAAGCCGACCGGCTGCCGAGCAGGACCGCAAGGGAGGCCAACACAATTCCGATCTCCGCGATCAACTGGGATCTCTCGTATCCTTCCGCAGCGTCGAAATGGGCGTCAACCAAGGGTCGGTAACTGTCGGCCCAACTCTTGGAGAAACTGCGCTCGGCCGAATAATCCGTGGCGAGTTCGACGAATCTCTGCACCGGAGACCATCCCCCCGGTGCGTCCCTCGCCGACGCAACCCTGGCGTGCTGCTTTTCCAACTCGATCAGAATCAGGCGATATTTCGTGCTTGCGCTGGTGAAATCCGCGTGGGCCTGCGTCTGCTCGATCATGGCCCGCGTCAACTCATTTCGCTCAGACCCGACCATCGCGGAGCAGAAGGCTATGAGGACTCCGATCATTGCCATCGTCACCCCGAACACCTTGTTGTGACCGGCATCGTGGCTCCCATCATGGGCCGCATGCTCTGCTCGTTCCAGTTTTTCATGTGCTCCCGGCATTGGTTGGTTCCTTTCCATTTCGGCTAAACGAATTCAGCGTCCAGCCATCTTCTGCGCTTGACGCCGGCGAGTCTGAGGATAGACTCGCTTCCGTGAAACTTGCAGGAAACTAATTATCTGTTTGCGACGGAGCGTCAAGAGCAAACTTCCATCAGGAAGGAAAAATATATGGGCGACATCAGAATTGAGAA
>OCZU010000151.1_pt1 | contig 50208 bp, 54 predicted proteins | sample 1539001 | NCBI WGS metagenome assembly OCZU01 (sample SAMEA3539306, study PRJEB22396) | soil metagenome | biome: tundra; feature: field; material: soil | place: USA | collected 2010-05 | depth 0.15 m | reverse complement strand
TCGCGACACGTCACGGCTCGATGTCCCACGCACCGCTGCGTGGTACCGGTATTTCGGGGGAATGGCCGACAAGCACGAGGGATCGGTGATCCCCGTCGACGCAGGATTCCTCAACTACCTCGTTCGCGAACCCATCGGCGTCGTGGGGCAGATCGTTCCGTGGAACTTCCCCCTGATGTTCACGAGCTGGAAGCTGGGGCCGGCGCTCGCCGCCGGCAACGCGGTGGTGATGAAGCCGAGCGAGCTCACGCCACTCAGCACGCTCCGGCTCGCCGTGCTGTTGCAGGAGGCGGGAATCCCGGATGGCGTCGTCAACATCGTGCCCGGATATGGCAATTCGGCCGGTTGGGCGATCGCGACCCACCCACGGATTCGCATGCTGTCGTTCACCGGATCAACGGCTGTGGGTCGACGGCTCGTCGAGGCCAGTGCGCAGAATCTCAAGCGCCTGCACCTCGAGCTAGGAGGAAAGGGCGCGAACATCGTGTTCGAGGACGCCAATCTGTCGCAAGCGGTCAACGGGTCAGCTTTTGCGATCTTCCACAACCAGGGGCAGGCATGCATCGCCGGATCGCGGCTGCTGCTGCACGAGACCATCGCCGACCGCTTTCTCGACGACTTCGTGCAGCTCGCGATGAGCATCCGCATTGGAGATCCGCTCGATCCCTCGACCGAGATGGGGCCGCTGACGTCGGCGCAGCACCGCGACCGCGTGCTCCGATATGTCGACGTGGCGCGCGATGAGGGTGGCGATATCCTCTGCGGCGGCGAAGCCCCGGGCGCTCCCGAGCTCGCCGCCGGGTACTACATGCAACCCACCGTGGTGCGCGCTCGTCCTGATGCGACCGTCAGCCAGGAGGAGGTCTTCGGACCGTTCCTCGTGGTGTCGACGTTCCGCGACGAGGACGAGGCCGTGCGCATCGCCAACTCCACCGAGTACGGCCTTGGCAGCGGGCTCTGGACCAACGATCTCTCCCGCGCACACCGCATGGCCCACCGCCTGCGGACCGGCATGGTCTGGGTCAACTCGTATAAACGCGTGTCACCCGCCTCGCCGTTCGGCGGTGTGGGCGGATCGGGCTACGGCCGCGAGATGGGATTCGAGGCGATGCACGAGTACACCCAGACGAAATCGGTGTGGGTGAACGTCGACGCTCAGCTCCCGAACTGGTATCCGCGCCCGGACCCGGCGCAGTGACGCCCGCATTCACCTGGTCCGCCTTTCCGTCTCGAGTCGTGTTCGCTGCCGGGGCCCTGGAGCGCGTCCCCGATGAGATCAGCCGGCTCGAGGCGCACCATGCGCTGCTCGTGGCGGGCGGCGCGTCAACCCAGGACGCGCTCGATCAGTTGCGTACGGAGCTCGGTGACGGTTGCGTCGGTGTGGTGCAGACCGCGACGCAGCATGGTCCTTCAGAGGTCGCGGGTGACGCCGTCCGCGTGGCTCGGGAGCTCAACGCGGATTCCGTGGTGACGCTGGGCGGCGGTTCGGTGATCGGGCTCGGCAAGGCCATCGTCCAGGCGTGCGATGTACCGCTCGTTGCCGTCCCCACCACCTACTCGGGATCGGAGATGACCCCGATCTGGGGTCGGACGAGCGACGGCCGCAAGCAGACCTGGTCGGATGTGCGCGTGCTGCCTCGCACAGTCGTGTACGACCCCAAGCTGTGCCTCGGCATGCCGCCCCGGCTGGCGGCAGCGTCGGGGATGAATGCCCTCGCGCACTGCCTCGAGGCACTCTGGTCGGCGGGGGCAAACCCCGTCACCAGCGTGCTTGCCCGCGATGGTGGCCGCCGCCTGTGCGATGGCCTGCCGCGCGTGACCGAGAATCCGGACGATCTGGACGCGCACGCCGGCAACCTCGTCGGGGCCTGCCTCGCCGGGGCGGCGCTCGCCCAGGCGGGAACGGCGATCCATCACCGCACGTGTCACGTGCTCGGCGGCGGATGGAACCTGCCCCACGCCGAGACCCATGCTGTGGTGCTCCCTCATTCGACGGCGCTCGTGGCCGCGCGCAGGCCCCAGGCGATGGCCGAGGTGCGGAAACTGCTCGACGCCGATGATCCACCCGCCGCAGTCTTCGAGCTGCTGACGCGACTTCGGCTGCCGTTATCCCTTGAGGCCCTCGGTCTTCCCGAGGACGCCCTCGACGAAGCGGCTCGCCGCGTGGTGGAGGCCTGCCGCAACGACCCGATCGCCCCGGCCGAAGCCGCGGTTCGTCGCATGCTCGACGACGCGTTTTTCGGGCGCGTTCCACGGCCGATGGCGTCCATGGCCGGTGGGCTGACGCATGGGTGAGCGCTTCCGAGACCCCGCGGATGTCATGGAACGGCTGCGTGACGCCGGCTACCTCGCCGACGAATCGATCGCTTCGGTGGTCTTCCTGGCGGACCGCCTCGAGAAGCCGGTGCTGGTCGAGGGTCCGGCGGGCGTGGGAAAGACCGAGCTGGCGAAGACTCTTGCCGCGGTCACCGGCTCACGACTGCTCCGGCTCCAGTGCTACGAGGGCCTTGACGAGAGCCGTGCGCTGTACGAGTGGAACTACCGCAAGCAGTTGATGCGCATCCAGGCTGGGGGCGGGGTCCCGGAGGCCACCGGCGACTGGGGGGACGTCGAGGCCGACATCTTCAGTGAGCCGTACCTGCTCGAGCGGCCGCTGCTCGCGGCGGTCCGGGCTCGTGACGACGTGGTGTTGCTCATCGACGAGGTCGACCGGGTCGAGGTCGAGACCGAGGCGTTGCTCCTCGAGGTGCTCGCGGAGTTTCAGGTGACCATCCCGGAGCTGGGCACGATCACGGCCACACGACGACCGCTCGTGGTCCTGACGAGCAACAACACGCGCGAGTTGAGCGAAGCGCTGCGCCGCCGCTGTCTCTTTCTCGCGTTGGAGTACCCGACAATGGAACGGGAGCGCGAGATTCTTCTCGCTCGCATTCCCGGCATCGAGGACCGGCTGGCTCAGCAGGTTGCGCGGGTGGTGCGCGCTGCGCGCCGGCTCGACCTGCGCAAGACCCCGTCGATCGGCGAGTCCATCGACTGGGCGCGTGCGTTGATGGCCCTCGGTCACGTCGACATCACGGCGGCGGCGCTCGCCGAGACGCTCCCGGTGCTGATCAAGTCACGACCGGACCTCACGACCGCCGCACGCGAGCTCCACGCCGGCGATCCGGCGCGTCCCACCGCTCCCGGTTGACGCCCCTCAGCCGTCAGCAGCTGGTGGGCGGTTGCCGTCGGCGCCAGATCACCCGCAGGCGCGGATCGAGGTTGGGCTGGGAGACTGACCGTCAAACACAAGGGAGGAGCGGCACCGTAGGATGGCGGCGCACGGCTCGTCGCGACCGCAGGCGCAGCCCAGCATCCAACCAAGGAGGCAGTTAATGCTCGCGTTCAACGTGTTCGGCACCAAAGAGATCATCGTGTACGTGGTCGTGATCGTGATCGTCATCGCGATCGCCTGGTACGCCATGCGCGGTCGCTCGAGGGCGTAGCCCTCGGTAGCGGCCAGCGCAGCGCCGTACTCAATGGAGCGTTGACGGCACGTCACTGTCCGTTCGCGCGCTCGGGCCAGGGCGGGATGATCGAGCCGTGATCGCACAGTGACCGGGATTCGAATCGTGGTGACCGTCGCGGTCCTGGCCACCGGCGCGTCGTGCGCCTCGCCGGGCATGCCCGCCCCGAAGACGCCGCCGCTATCGCAATCGCCGGCGACCTCGATCACGCCTACGGCTCATTCGACCGCCGAGCCGCACATCATGGTGATCGTCGAGGAGAACCGCGGTTACGCGGCGACGCTCGGCGCATGCTCGGCAGACCCATACCTCTGTTCGCTGGCAGGAGGTTACGCGTCGCTCACCTCCTGGTATGCGATTTCGCATCCGAGCGCCCCCAACTACCTGGCGCTCGACAGCGGCAGCACGCAGGGCATCGACTCGGACTGCACGCCCGACGGTGGCGGCTGCGGACCATTCCAGGCATCGGATCTGGGCAGTGAACTGTCCGCCGCGGGCATCCCGTGGCTGGCGTACATGGAAGGCATGCCCTCGCCGTGCGACCGAGTCGGTGGAGCAGGGGACTATGCCGAGAAGCACAACCCGTTCATGTACTTCAGCGCCGACCGGGGCACCGGCTGCGCGACGCACGTCGTCCCCTACCCCGGAGTCCAGGCGATGATGGCGACGCTCGACTCCCGCCGGGCGCCCGCTTTTGTGTGGATCACACCGAACATGGTCCACGACATGCACGATGGCAGCGTGGCCGACGGTGACGCGTGGCTTCGAGCGACTCTTCCCAACGTGCTCTCGTCGCCGTGGTTCGCGGACCACGGGACCGTGGTCATCACCATGGATGAGAATGACGCCGAATCATCCGGGTCGTGTTGCGGCAGCGCGGCCGGGGGCCACGTCCCGATGATCATCGTCTCGGCGAACGCACGAGGACGTGGGGCGATCGCAACCACGGGTGACCACTACGGCACGCTGCGCACCATCGAGGAGGCGTTCGGCCTGCACCTGCTCGGCAATTCGGCGTCGGCCGGCGGAGATCTGAGCGCGATATTCGGCTGACGGCCAGCGTGTGCGGCCGTATCAGCCGTCGTACGCTTCTGCACAGTCTTTTCCGGAAAGGCCCAGCCTCTTTACCCCGGGTTAACGATTCACTGATCAGAGTCGTGGCGTTGTCGAATCACGTGCAGAGAGGACGGGACGACCATGACAGAGCAGTTGCATCGACGCTTGAGCATCGCGGGCGCCATCGCCGCAATCGGCCTTCCTGCCGCGCTGGCCGCGCCGCCGGTCTCCGCGGCGACCGCGACCACCGCGAGGCACGCGCACCTTTCGGTCAGGGTCTTCGCCAACGGCAGCGCGACGATGACCGGGCCCGATGACATCACGTGGCTGGATGGCACTGTCTACGTCGTGTGGCAGAACGGCATCGGGCCGAGCGGCCAGCCGAGCCCGACGGGCGCGACCGCCAGCGACGTCGTCGGCTACAACGCTTCCGGCCATCGGATCGCGGCCTGGAAGGTCAAGGGCCACGCGGACGGCGTGACCGCTGACGCCGCCACTCATCAGCTCCTTGTTACGGTCAATGAGGACGGGAACTCGAGTCTCTTCCTGATCTCGCCCGAGGCTCCGGCGGGCGCCCAGATCCACCACTACGCGTTCAACCTCAACCCTCTGCCTCACGGAGGAGGCACGGATGCTGTCTCCGTCTACCACGGTGTGATCCTCATCAGCGCGTCGGCGCCGACGACCTCCAACGGGCCTGCTGCGTACCGGGCGGAGCTCGTTGGATCGGTCGCCGTGCTGCGGCCGGTGTTCTTCGACAACAGCACCGCGATAGTCGCCAACCTGAACAGCCCGTCGTACGGCAAGCGCGTCGCACTCGCGCTCACCGACCCGGACTCCAATGAGATCGTCCCCGCGGTCAGTCCTCGATTCGGCGGCGATTTCGTGCTCGACAGCCAGGGCGATGAGCAGCAGATCTACGTCGACGGCGCCACCGGTCCGGCGCCGCATCTCTCGGTCCTGGATCTCTCACAGTCGGTGGATGACACCGCGTGGGTGACCGATTCGAAGGGCACCCTGCTGGTGACCGACAGTGTGGACAACGAGATCTTCGCCGTGTGGGGCGCGTTCGACACCGGCACGGCGTATGTCGCGGTCACGCCGGGCGATGCCAACAAGCCGATCGACCGTCCGAACTACCTGGGACAGCTCGATCTGCGCACCGGTCAGGTCACGCCGGCTGTGACCACGATCCAGGCCAAGGGTCTGCTGTTCGTCCCCTGACCGGGCGCGGCCCAGGAGCGTTGCGTCTCCGGATCTCCACGTCGCGAGTGACGCGGCGTGGAGCGCACCTATCCGCGTGTCGCGTGCAGATGTGTCGCTATGACGCCAAGCCTACGGCTGACGACCCGGCGCCGGAGGCGCTAACTCAAATTCGGCGCGGGCATGAGGCGCCGCTGGATCTCGGCGGCGACGCGGTCCGCATCCGTTGTCGTCACCACGATGCGCGAGTATGTGGCGCCATCGAGATCGACCACGACCGCCTGCTCTCTGCCATGCACGACGGTGAAGTCCTTGCCGAATGAGCCCCGTCGCGTGCCCACCGCAATGACACCGGGAATGCCCGTCCCGGGCGCGCGGATGCCTCGCAGTTCGGGCCACGCGTCGTCGACCGCCCGCACGGCTCGCACCGTGCTCAGCGGGACCCGAACGTCTGCATGAACCGCCTCGAACTTCTCGAGCTCCGACATCTTGACCACCAGGTCCGCGCCATCGACGAGCACCGTTGCCACACCTCGATCTTACGAGGGTGGATGCTGCCGACGACCTCCCACTTTTCTGGGATGGTGCGGCGGTGCTCATCCCCGCATGCTCCTCCCAGGAACAGCAGATACGGAGGATCGACATGTTTGCCAGAACATCAACCTGGGGTGGCACGCCGGAAGCGATCGAGAAGTGGGCGGCGTCCGTAGAGATCGTGCGTCCTTTTGTCGCCGGCCTCGAGGGAAACGCCGGCGCATTCTTTCTCGTGGACTCCGCCGGCCGGAGGGCGCTGACCCTGACCTTGTGGAAGACCGAAGCGGCTGCGCTGGCGAGCGACGCCTCCGCTGATCAGAGCCGGGCCAGGACGATGGCGGCAACCGGGGTCGAGCTGCTGGAGCGCGGGCAGTACGAGGTTCTCGTCGGCCCCGCAGCCCCCTGACGTCGCTTCAGGTCGCGACCCGTATAGTGAGGAGTCCGAGGCCGAAGGAGAGCACGCGATGAACGGCGACGTCATGCGTCGGGACGCGGCTCAGTCGATCCTCGAAGTCTGTCAGACGGGTCTCGGCCCGGAGGCGCTCCGCGCCCGGCTCCTGCCGCACCTAAAGCGCGCAGTCCCCGCCGACGGTATCTGGTGGGCCACGGCAGACCCGGCGACCCTGCTCTTCACCGGGACATACCAGGAAGGGATCCCGGCGACGACGAAGCCCTACTTCGTTCACAACGAGTTCGTCACGGACGACGTCAACAAGTGGACCGATGTTGCTCGTGACAAGGACGGCGTCAAGACGCTGCTCCAGGCGACGGATGGTGTGATGTCGCGTAGCGCGCGCTACGCTGAGATCTTCCAACCGCTGGGGTTCGGGGACGAGCTGCGGGCGGTCTTTCGGGTCGGCGGCGCGTCCTGGGGATTCATCTGTCTGCATCGCGAGGAGCAACGGCCGTTCTCGGCCCAGGACTTGCTGTTCATGAAATCCATATCGCCGCATATCGCGCTCGGACTCCGTGCCGGCGTGGTTGCCGCAAGCATCGACGAAATCCATATCGATGCTGCGCCCGGTGTTGTCCTGCTCAGCGCTGACCTCGAGGCTACAGGATGGACTCCTGCGGCAGAACGGTGGCTCGACGAGTTGGGATATGACGGCGGGCCCGACGCCCAAATGCCGACGGAGATTCTCGCCGTCGCTGCGCAGCTCCGGGGACGCACGAACCCGAACGCGGGCATTCCTCGTCTCCGCGTTCGCACGCGAGCCGGACGCTGGGCAGTGCTCCACGCGTCACATCTCCCCACCCCAAACGGCGAGGCCGTCGCGGTGATCATCGACAGCGCCTCGGCCGCCGAGGTGGCTCCAATCATCATGCTGGCGTATGGGCTTTCCGCTCAGGAGCGCGCCGTCACAGGTCGTGTATGCCGAGGCATGTCGACCATCGACATCGCCGCCGACAGTGGGATCTCGACGAACACGGTGCAGGACCATCTGAAGTCGGTATTCGACAAGGTCGGCGTCCGAAGCCGCCGAGAGCTTGTGGTCCAGATCCTTCGCGATCACTATGTGCCGCATGCCCAAGCCGGACGATCCATCGGCCCGTCGGGATACTTCTCGTGACGCCACCACACTGGGACGCGACGGGCCGCTCGTAAGCCGGATCGGTCTTGGGCTCGCGGCGATCGGACGCCCGGCATACATCACCACCAACCGTGCCGCGGACCTGGGTGGCGACCGCTCGGTGGGCACACTCCGCGAACTGACGTTCCGGCTGCTCGACGCGGCCCACGCGGTGGGCGTGCGCTACATCGACGTCGCGCGTTCGTACGGGTCGGCCGAAGCGTTTCTCAGCGCATGGCTCGTGACCAGGAGCGGCGTCGACGACGTGGTCGTGGGCTCGAAGTGGGGATACACGTACGTCGGCGGCTGGGACATGACCGCTCCGGTGCAGGAGGTGAAGGACCTCTCGCTGGCCACCTTCGAGCGTCAGTACGCCGAGACGCGGGCGCTCCTGGGCGGCCACCTCTGCCTCTACCAGGTGCATTCGCTGACGATCGAGTCCGGGGCGATGGAGGACGGGCCCCTGCTCGCGGCGCTGGCACGGCGCCGGCGCGACGGCCTCCTGATCGGCATCACCACCACCGGTCCGAGACAGGCCGATACCATCCGCCGGGCACTGGAGGTCCGGGTCGACGGCCTGCACCTGTTCTCGTCAGTGCAGGCGACCTGGAACCTCCTCGAGCCGTCGGCCGGGCCCGCGCTCGGCGAGGCGGCGGCGGCGGGATGGGCTGTGATCGTCAAGGAGGCCGTGGCAAACGGCAGGCTGACGCCTGTGGGGGATGCCGGTGGCGACGACACCCCGCTCGGAAGGGCGGCCGCGGCCGCGGGGGCAACCCCGGATGCGCTCGCGATTGCGGCGGCGCTTGCTCAACCGTGGGTATCGGTCGCCCTGAGCGGCGCCGCCGGCATTGACCAGTTGAGGAGCAATCTGCGCGCCCTCGAGGCGGATGCTGCCGGCATCCCCGACATCGCCGAGCCGGCGGAGGAGTACTGGGCCGCCCGGTCGGCGCGACCCTGGACCTGAGGTGCGCCTACCCCTGCTGCTGCTGCTGCTGCTGCCAGTGCACTGCGGCGTGGTGCTCGACGCGGTCCACCTGCTGGTTGGACATTCGGGCGATCCGCACGGTGACCTCGGGCGGCGCGCCCTTTGCCTTCCCGAAGAAGAGCCCGTGGTGCGGTGCGACGTCGCCGTAGTCACGGCCGATAGCCAGCCTGAGATGGTGAGCGCCGGCGTATTCCCCGGTTGTCGGGTCGAGACCAAGCCAGCGCCCATCCGAACCGCACACCTCGACCCACGCATGTGACTGTCCTTCAACCACCTGCTCGTCGTCGACGGGTCCGAGGTACCCGCTCACATATCGCGCCGGCCAGCCGGCGCCGCGGACCATCGCAAGGAAGAGATGCGTGAAGTCCTGGCACACACCGGCTCCCCCCGCCAGGAGATCGTCGATGCTCGATTCGACAGTGGTCGCCCCACTGACGTAGCGCAGCTCGCGGCGGATGCGCTGCGCGGCCGCGAGGACGCTGTCGAAGCTGGTGTCATCACCGTTCCACTCGTGCCAGAGTGACCGCGTGTTCTCGCCGAGTGGGACACGCGGGCTCGGCAGGACGAACTCGAGACGTGGATCGCCCGCAAGCGCGTCCTGGTCCCATTCCGACAGTCTTCGACGGCGGGGTTCGGCGTTCTCGACCACGGCGTCGACGGTGAACTCGAGCAGATCATGCGGTGCCGTGATATCGAGGCGGTGGACGAAGTTGCCGAAGTAGTCCACCCGGCTGCGCGGCACTGCCCAGGGCTTGCTGAGCAGCGAGAAGGCCAGCGTGCGCTGCGAGCCGCGGTCGCGAGGGCGCATGCGGACCTCGTTGTACGACAGGCTGACCTTCGCCGTGTATCTGAGGACGGTGCGGTGCGACACTGAGTAGGTCAGCGTGTCAGTACCCATGTGTCCTTGCTCCCGCCCCCCTGGGACGAGTTGACCACGAGCTCATCGGGGTCGCCGGCGACCCGGGTGAGTCCGCCCGGAACAATCCACGGCCGTTCATCGAGGAGCACAAAGGGACGCAGGTCGACGGCTCGGGGCTCGAAGCCACCGCCGGCGCGCAGGCACACCGCACGGCTCAGCGCCACCTCCTCCTGGGCGAGCCACTGGCGCGGGTCGATCCTGACACGATCGAGGAACTCGCTCCGTGCGTTGGACGACATCAGCCTGCCGAAATGAATCCCATAGCCACCGCTCGCGTCCACCGGTTTCAGCACCATCTTGTCGAAATTGGCCACAACGTGGGCCTGCTGCTGAGCATTGGTGAGGTCGTAGGTGGCTACGTTGTCCATCAGCGGTTCCTCACCGAGGTAGTAGCGAATCATCGCGGGGACGTACGGGTAGATCACCTTGTCATCGGCGACGCCGGTCCCCGGAGCGTTGGCGATGGCCACGTTACCGCGCCGCCACGCCTCGATCAGCCCTGGTGCTCCGAGCAGCGAGTCGCGCCGGAAGACCAGCGGATCGAGCCATTCGCTGTTGACGCGCGAGTAGATGACGTCGACTCGTTGCGCGGTGCCCTCGGCATCCCGCCGGTAGACCTCATCCTCGACCACGATGAGCTGATGCCCCTCGACGAGCGTGGCGTTCATCTCGGTGGCGAGCAACTGGTGCTCATAGTACGCGGCGTTGTACGAGCCGGGGGTCAGCACGACGATATCGGCGTCCCACTGTCGCGGGGCGATGCGCTGCAGGATGCGGCGAAGCCGGCCGGTGTAGCCATGGATCGGCCGGACCGGGGCGAGCTCGAACCAGTCCGGTGCCAGTGATTCCATCGCGCGCCGCGACTCCAGCGCGTATGCGATGCCGCTCGGGATGCGCACGTTGTCCTCGAGCACGTGAAAGGTGCCATGGACGCGCACCACGTCGATACCCGACACATGGCACCAGGTGGCACGGGGAGGGCGGATGCCGACGATGTCGCGCAGGTAGCCGGTGCTGCTGTACACCAGCCGCCCGGGCACGACGCCGTGTCGAATCGCGCGTTGCGAGCCGTAGCAGTCGGAGACGAAGAGGTCGAGGGCCATGGCGCGCTGGGAGAGGGCACGGCTGAGCGACCGCCATTCCGCCGACGAGAGGACTCGTGGCACCGGGTCGAACGGGAAGATGGGCGCCACGCCTTCGGTGGGCACGCCGAAGGTCACACCCCGGTCGGCGAACCACTGCTGCGCGTCGCGGCGGATCTGCGGCAGGGTCCCGGCCGCGCGCTCGAGCGTCGCGAGCAACTCGGTGTACGGCGGGCGGACCACACCATCGAGGTCGACGCATTCGTCAGCGGCCCGTGGCAGACCGAAGGCGAGCTCCCTCGCGACGCCGGCATCGGTTGTCATCCAAGGACAGTACTCCCCGTATCCGCCACACCGTCATTGGTCAGGGTGCACAAGGACCTGATCCTGCGCTTGTGCACTCAGACGGGTTCACGCGCGGGGATTCGGCAGTACAGTGAGGGTCGTGATCGACGCCCCCACGAGCGGTCGACGGCTTCGTGTGGGCTGCGAGTTCCTTCATGATCTCGAGTGGCCGGTCACATTTGTGCTCCAGGTCGAACCGCGCCCCGACTCGGTGCGCGCGCTGAGCAGCGCGGGGGTGGAAACCTGGCCGCCGACCAGCCTCCATCAGTACACCGACATGTACGGGAACCCGTGCCGGCGGTTCGTCCTTGGTCCCGGCAGCGTGCGCATCCGCTACGAGGCCGAGGCCGAGGTGGACAGCGGCGTTGACGAGGCCGACGAGACGGCGGCACTGGCTGCCGTCGCCGACCTGCCCGACTCGACGCTTCATTTCACCCTCGCGAGCCGGTATTGCGAATCCGACAAGCTCAGCAACACCGCGTGGCGTCTGTTCGGCGACGCGGCGCCGGGATGGCAGCGCGTGAAGGCGGTCGTCGACTGGGTGCACGACAACGTCACCTTTCGGCACGGCACCACCGGATCGTCGACCGGGGCGACCGATGTCTACCTCCAGCGCGAGGGTGTGTGCCGTGATTTCGCGCAGCTGGCGGTTGCGTTCCTCCGCGGGTTGAATATCCCGGCGCGGTACTGCTTCGGATATCTGCCCGATATCGACGTGCCCCCGGCGGACGAGCCCATGGACTTCGCCGGCTGGCTCGAGGCGTATGTCGGCGACCGCTGGTACATATTCGATCCGCGCAACAACACGAGACGCACCGGTCGGGTGCTCATCGGGCGCGGTCGTGATGCGCTCGACATCGCGATGATGACCCACTACGGCGCCGCGCCTCTGCGCGCGATGCGCGTGGTGGCGGAGCCGATCGAGGCGCCACCGTGGTCGAGTGCCGTGCCCGCGGTGGTCGGTGAGTTTGTCGGTGATCTCCAGTGACGCTGCGGCCCGACACGTCCGACCCGGTGCGCAACTGGTCGTCGGATCCGCTCCACCTGGACTGGAGCAGGGTGGAGCGAACTCGCTACAGAATCCACCAGCGCATCACCTATCGCTACGACGGTCCGGTCCGATCCCTGCAGCAACGGCTCGTCGTCCAGCCCCGAAGCGTTCACGGTGATCAGCGACGGCTGAGCCGCCGGCTGAGCGTGCTCAACGCGATCCCACACAGCGTCGACGCAGGCGTTGACCCGTTCGGGAACACGGTGGTCACGCTGAACATCCCGCGGGTGGATGAGGAGGTGACCTTCGTCACCTCGAGCGTGGTGGAGCGTGACGCGCAACACGGGCCACACCTCGAGCCCGCCGCCATGCTCGAGGACCGTCGCCTCCTTGACGCCTCGCCGCTCACGGGCGCCGACCACACAATCGACCTCCTTGCCGAGGAGCTTCGTGCGAGCGGGCTGACCGGGGGCGCAATCGCCACCGCGGCGAACGAGTGCGTTCACAACGCCCTGACCTACCGGTACGGCGCCACCTCAGTGCACACCACAGCGGCTGAGGCGCTCGCTCGACGAGCGGGCGTCTGCCAGGACTACGCCCACGTGCTCCTGGCGCTGACGCGCCGGCTGGGTCTCGCATCCCGGTACATCTCGGGCCAGATGCTCGGATTCGGCGGCTCGCACGCCTGGGTCGAAGTCCTCGTCCCGGACGGAACCGGGCACGCACGCGTGCTGTCACTCGATCCCACCCACGGCCGTGCAACCGGGTACCAGTACATCACCGTGGCCGTCGGTCGCGACTACGGAGACGTGGCGCCGCTCTCGGGGACCTATCGCGCGCCATTCGCGGGCTCACTCACCGCGACCAAGCGGGTGGTCATGACCGCGCTCAGCCCAGGCGATTGCGCGGACGCGGGCATGCGCGCCATCGCCTGAGCCCTGGTGCCCCCAGGCCCTCGGGGCGCTCAGCGGGTCTACTCGCCGACGAGCTCGTAATACGGATTCAGGATGGCGAGCTGGCGTCGCCAGCGTCCGACCATGCCCTCGACCAGTACCCGAGCGCCCAGCTCCATCCCGGGGATGCGCCGCCTCCCGGGAAAGACGAGCAGCAGGCTCCCGGCCTCGTCGCCGATCTCGCAGCCGAGGCTCGACCCTGTCTGCGTCTCCTGTACGCGCAGGGCGCGGACGGTGCCGGTCGCACGGATCCGGTTCCGCCACCTCGCCTGGTTGATCGGCGCTACAGGCGGGGCCGGGTCGCTCAGCTCGCCGCCAGCCGTCGGAGTAGTCACGCTCAGCGCCATGTCACTCGAACCCGCGTCGATGCGACGGGGGGCTGCATGCATTGGTGCCATCGTCAGTAACTGTGTCAGAGCTCATGTCGGGATTCTTCGTCCTTCGCGCACACATCTGGTCAGGAATGGCTGTGCAGCCGGCATCAACTGGCGATCAACTCGACGGTCGCCGACTCTTCAATCGGGGTCTCGTTGGCGTTGTCTATCCGTGCGACGTCACGTCGCCGCACCGTCGCCGCCATGACGACCGCACCGCCGAGCATGAGGAAGGCTCCGACCAGGAACGCCACATGGAAGCCCGAGACCAGGGCGCTCACTCCGTTGGCCGCGGTTGGCGCGTGGCCGAGCGCCGACAGGGTGTTTGCCGTCGTGTTCGCGGCGAGCGTTGAGAGCACCGCCAAACCGATCGCTCCACCGAGCTGTTGCGACGTGTTCAGCAGGCCCGAGGCAAGCCCGGCGTCCTCGGCTCCCACGTTGGTGGTCGCGATCAGGGTGATCGGGACGAAGGTGAGCCCCATCCCCACGGCCATGATCATGAGCCCGGGGAGCAGGTCACCGAGGTACGTTCCCGCAACCGGGATTCTGCTCAGGATGATGAGCCCCACTGCGGCGATCGACATCCCCGTGAGCCCGACGGCGCGAACGCCGACTCGGCGAATGAGCTGCTGCGACAACCCGGCGCCGACGACGATGCCGCCGGTGACCGGGAGGAATGCGAGCCCCGCGCGCAGCGCGCTGTAGCCGAGCACCTCCTGCACGTAGATCGAGGCGAAATAGAACAGGGCGAACATGCCGCCTGCCACGAGCAGCATTGCTGCGTTGGCTCCGGTGATCGAGCGCATCCTGAAGATGCCCAGCCGGATCAGGGGATGACGGAGCCTGGCTTCGATGATCACGAAGCCGGCGAGCAGCACGACTGCGAGCGCTCCCAGGCCGAACGTCTCGGCGGACACCCATCCGGCGGTCTGTGCGTTGACGAGCGCATACACGAGCACGACGAGTCCTGCCGTCACTGATATGGCACCCGCGAAATCGATGCCGCCCCGTGCTTGTTCCACGCGGCTCTCCGGCACGAACCGCAGCGCGAGCGCGATGGCGATCACGCCGACCGGGACGTTCACGAAGAACACCCACTGCCATGAGAACAGGCTGGTGAGCACGCCGCCGAGGAGCAGGCCGACCGCTCCGCCGCCGACGGCCACCGCGCTCCACACCCCGAGTGCGGTCGTCCGCTCGCGGCCCTCGGCAAAGGTCGTGGTCAGCACCGACAGCGCCGCCGGAGAGACGAGCGCGCCGCCGAGGCCCTGGAGCGCACGGCCGGCAACCAGGATGCCTGCTGAACCGGCCAGGCCGTTCATCAGTGAGGCAGCCGAGAACAGCACGATCCCGATGAGGAACAGCCTGCGGCGTCCAATGAGGTCGGCGGCTCTGCCGCCCAGCATGAGGAAGCCTCCGAACGCGAGCGTGTACGCGTTCACGATCCACTGGAGGCTCGCCGGCGAGAAATGGAGCCCCCGCTGAATCGAGGGGAGTGCGACGTTGACGATGGTCGCGTCGAGGATGACCATGAACTGGGCGATGCCCACGATCACGAGGACGAGCCAGGGGTTGATTCGTCTGGGTTGCATAGCGTTCGTCCTCACTTTGGGGTAGAATCGGAGCGTGGGCTCCGGTTATGGGGTACTATACGGAACGATGGTTCCGTTTGTCAAACCAAAGCCAGGACGAACATGAGCACGGGGATGACCGGGAGAGAGCGGGGCGACGCTGCGCCCTCGGGATCTGAACGGCACATGCGCGCCGACGCGGTGCGCAACCGGGAGCGCATCCTCGAGGCGGCCACCACGTTGATGGCGGTCCATGGCATCGACGTTCCCATCGATGAGATCGCCGAGCTGGCTCAGGTTGGCGTCGGCACCGTGTATCGCAACTTCCCGACCAAGGGTGCCCTGTTCGAGGCGCTCCTCCTGGCCCGGATCACGCCGCTCGTTGCCGCAGCGCGGACCGCGGCAGCCGCCGACGAGCCGGGCGAGGCCTTCGTTGACTTCGTGCGCAACCTGTGCGACGAGTTCGCGGATTTCAAGGCGCTCGCCGATGCGATGGTCGCGTCAGGCGTGGATCTCAGCGCCACCAAGAATCAGATCTCCGGCGAGTTGATCGATGCCGTCTCGCAACTGCTCGAGCGAGCGCAGGGATCCGGCCGGATCCGGCCCGACGTGACCATCGGCGACGTCTCGGCGATGATGGCCGGCCTCAGTCACGCCGACCCGATCCTCATGGATCCTTCGCAGCGCAGGCGTTGTGTAGCGCTGGTGTGTGATTCGCTCCTGGTCGGCGCTCGCAGCGTGCTCCCGCAGTGCGAACTGAGCCGGTCGTCGCCGGGTCCTGTCAGGACGGGCTCTCGCTCCTCCTGAGCTCCCAGGCAAGGCGGTCGATGGCCCGATGCTTGCCGATCGGAATCTGCAGTGATCGGTCTCCGCCGGCCGACCGAACCTTGAGATCGATGAGCCACGTGCCCCGCTCGTCGCGCGAGAGCAAGACGTCATCGACGCGCATGACCGCCTGTCCGCTTGGGGACTCCTCGACCACCGGTCGCGGTGCTCGACGTCTGGTCATGGTCACCCGCTCACGCGCGCGGTTTGCAACTCGCGACTGACGGATCCGGCCCCAGCACGGCGATCGAGGCCGTAGGCGCGATAGAGCAGCTCGATCGGGTGCACCGATTTCACGCCGGTGCCATGCGTGATCTGCCACCGGCAGGTTTCGCTGTCGCACGCCGCCAGGTCGGAACCGGTTGCGGTGATGTCCTTGAAGAGGCGTTCGCCGACCGCCATCGAGATCTCGTACTTCTCCTTCTTGAGCCCATACGTGCCTGCGATGCCACAGCAGTCGACGTCGAGCTCGATCATGTGCAGGTCCGGGACCAGCGCGAGCAGATCGAGTGCCGGCTTGCCGATGCCGTGGCCGCGTTGCTGGCATGGCGCGTGGTAGGGGACGGTCATCGGCAGCGACGTGAAGTCGGTGCGCAGCTCTCCGCGTTCGTGGAGACGAAGCAGGAATTCGCACAGGTCGTACATCGACTCGCTGACGACCTTGAGATCCGCGTCCTCGATCCCGAGGATCTCGTGAGCCTCACGCTTGAGCATCAGGCCACAGCTGGTCGAGTTGGAGACGATGGGAAGTCCCGCGCGTGCGTGGGGCGCGAGGCGGTCGACGAGGCGACGCACATAGGTGCGCGCCGCAGGGAAATTGCCGTTCGACTGCAGGGGGAGACCGCAGCAATCCTGCGGAGGGACGATCACGCGAAAGCCGTTGTGTTCGAGGACGGCGACCACCATCTCGCCGACGAGCGGCTCGTAGTAGTTCGTACCGCAGCCGTGAAAGTAGACGACCGCCGGTGCGCCGGCCGGTCCCTGATGGCGCCGTGCGCGACTCTGAAATGTCCTGCCGGCGAAGCTCGGCATCGGCGCGTCGCGGTGGATGCCGACGACGCTCTGCACGAGTCCGCGAACGGCGCGGTTGTGCAGCGCCCAGTTTGCCAGCGGGGCAACCGGAGTCCCGAGGCGTCCGATCACCGTCGGCCGGGCGATCATCTGGTTGCGGAGCGGAACGCCGCGCTTCTCCCAGAGGCTGGCTCGCGCGCGCGAGTTGATCTCCGCGATCTTCACGTCCTGGGGGCAGACCTGCGTGCAGATGCCACAACCCGAGCAGTAGTCGACCGACGAGTCCGCCGATGGTCCCGCGCCGCGGTAGCGTTCCGCCTGGGGTCCGATGTACTTGGGTCCTGGGAAGAGCGGGGTCACCTGCGAGACGGGGCAGTAGGTCTCGCAGATCGTGCACTTCACGCAGTGGTCGAGCGAGTCGCGAATGAGGTCGTTCATCGCACCACCTCCGACACCGGCGTTGGTGCCGGCGTCAGGACTGCCTCGGCTGCCGCATACCCGGTGGCGACGCTGATGCCGGTGCCTGACTTCTCCTTCCACGGAGTCGCGCCGCCGAGGATGGCGCCGGCTGCGTGCAGGTTCTCGTAGACGGGAGACCCCGAGCCGTCGACCGGGCGCAGGTGATCGTCGGTGGCGACACCCGCGGTCGCGAGCGGTTGCGCGTCGAAGTAGTGGGGGGCGAAACGGACTCGATCCGTATCCGGAAGGCCGGTGAGTGGCAGGCCGAAGACCGTCTCCCGGGTTGCACCGAACGAGTCAAGTTCGAGACCACCACTGGCGAATCCACCGCTGGCGAGCACCACCGAGGTGACCGGATACGAAACAGTCCCGGTGGCATTGAGCACTTCGACAGCCTCGATTCTTCCGCCCTTGGCACGGGCGCCGACGGCACGGACGCCGAGCACGATGCGCGCGCCACCGGCGCGAAGAGCGCTCGAGAGCACGTCGGAGAGTCGTATTCCGGGTACCGACGGTGGCAGCGTCGCGACCTCGAAAACCTTGCGCTGCAGGCGTTTCTCGAGCTCCTGCCAGGTCGCGTCGCCGCTCCGGAGCCCGAGCACCGCGGGGACACCGATTCGCTCATCCGGGTCGACACCATGCTCGAGTGCGCCGGCCAGCCAGTCGATGAGGTGTTCGGTGTCGAAGCGTCCGGCGATCACGCGACCACTGAGATCGCCGAGGCGGCTCGACGGAGGCGTCAACTCGAGCGCACGGGCCTCGATCGGATTGGGGAGTCGCGCGTGGTTGAGGTTGTCGGCAATCAGTGTCGGATGGAAGTCCTTGAAACCCTTGAATCCGACGAACACGAAGCGACCCCCTGCACGGAGATCGCCGCCCGACATGCTGCGCGGCGCGAGTGCCGAGGGCTTGGGAACGCCGAGCGCCGTCGGGAGCAGCAGGTTCTCGTCAACGCTGCCCGCGTAACCGAGTGCGGCAGTCTTTGTGCAGAACCACTCGAGCGACCTCGAAAGCTGCTCAGCGGGAACGTGCGCGTAGGGATGGTTGGGCGTACTCGAGACGAGCGCCGGAACCGAAGCTGCCGGGCTCGCAACCTGCGTGTCACCCAGATAGCCGAGCACCTCGACGGTCGCGGGAGCGAGATGGGTCGAGCCCACGCCACGAGCGACGACCAGCACACGCTGCCCGCGCTCGCTCAGACGCAGCGCAGCCGCGAGACCTGCGAGCCCGGCGCCGACCACGACGGTGTCGTAGCTCATACCGGCAGGTGCTCGACGTCGAGAATGCCCTGGAAGATCCAGTCGTCGAGGCGCGCCTGTCGAAGCTGGTCGCCGTGCAGGATGGGATGAACCCCCTTCCACCGCTCCTCGAGAAAGTCGAGCAGCGTCTGATTCGCACCCGCCTGGTCGACCTGCCCGCCCTGGTGCAGGATGCCGGCCGCTCGGTAGATGCAGAACCCACCCTGACACGGCCCCATCGCCAGCCGCAGCAGACGGCGAATGTCGTCGAGACTCGTGGTGTCGCGTTGTTTGATCGTGTCCTCGAGCCGCGACCTGGTGATCAACTCACACTCGCAGATGATCTCCTCGGATTGAGGAACGGGCTCTCGAGCGGCCAGCCGGTGGCTGATCTGATACAGCGTGTGGCTTTCGGAACCCGCCAGCGGTACCTCGGCAGTCGTGCACGGGCGCGGCCCACCGAGCTGCTCGCATGCCGCGTCGACGGCGGCTTCGGCCATCAGACGGAATGTGGTGGTCTTGCCGCCGGTGATGGTGAGAAAGCCGGCGACGCCTTCGCGTGAGGAGTGGTCGAGCAGCGCGTGCGAGCGAGTGACGTCGCGCGTCTCCGCAACTTTCGCGGTGTCCTCGAACAGCGGACGGACGCCCGCCCAGGCGTGCAGCGCCCGCGCCTGGCGGAAGCCGGGAACGAGCTTCTCGCCCTCGTCGAGGAGCAGATCGATGTCGTCCTGGCGGATCTCGGTCTGGTCCGGATCGGGGACGAACACGTCGGTCGTCCCGATCACGCACGCGGTGCGCAACGGCAGCAGGATGTCGCCGTCGGCCGGGCGCTTGCAGCGATTCACGCACATGTGCACGAGGCGGTGGTTCATCGCGATCATCAGGCCCATTCCGGCGCGAACGTTGACCGTGCAGTGGGCAAGATCGGCGATCTGGCCGGCCCAGGCCCCCGCTGCGTTGATGACGACCGTGGCATGAATGCGGAATGCTTCGCCGCTGCGCTCGCTGCGGACGTCCGCGCCGACCACGCGCTCGCCATCGACCTCGAGGCCGAGAACGCGGTGATAGGGAAGGATGCGTGCCCCATGTTCCTCTGCCGACCGGGCGCAGCCCCAGACCAGCTTCCAGGGGTCGAGCGCGGCATCGGGGACGAGGAACGCGCGCCGGATGTCAGGGTTGACGCGGGGCTCGCGTCGGAGCGCCTCGGCGACCGGGATCTCCTCCGCGGGAACGCCCGTCGCCCTGCAACCCTCGAGGAACTGGTCTCCGTACTCCGGGTCGTCCCACGGGGTGGACACGAAGAGTCCGCCCGTGTCCTCGACGCAATCGGCCGCGGTCACGCGGAGGATGCGGTTCTCGGCAATGCATTCGCGCGCGGCCGACGGGTCTTTGACCGCGTAGCGGCCCCCCGAGTGGAGCAGGCCGTGAAATCGACCGGTGGTCCCGTCTGCCAGATCACGGCGCTCCACCAGGATGGTGGAGAAGCCGCGCAGCGCGGCGTCTCGCGCGACGCCGACGCCCGTCGACCCGCCCCCGATGACGAGGACGTCGGCCTCGAGAGAACTCAGCGACCGGTTCTGCGATGCCATTGGAGTGAGCGTATCGAGTCGGCCGGCGCCGATCGCTCGACCACCCGGGAAGACTCCGATCTAGCCCGGGTGCGAATGCTCCTCCTCCTCACCCTCGGCGAAGTCGCCCCGGTTGGCCGGGTTCTCAGGATGATGGTCGCCCTTCTCCTGGCCCTCGGCGAAACTGCCCTCGTGGGTGTCCCTCGCCTTCTCCTCGCCGGTCGCGAAGTCTCCTTCCTCTTCCTCGCGCTCCGGGTGATGCTCGGTTGTCTCCTGCCCGGTCCCAAACGACCCCTGGTGCCCGTGCTCGTGCTCGTCCGCTGCGGGGACGCCTTCGGATTCCTGACCCTCGCCAGCCATGGTGGACCTCCTCTAAGCCTGGCTCCCGCCAGTTCGGTCGCGTACCGTCCCTCCGCGGGTCCTGGTCGGCGCTGACCATGCCGGCGCCGGCCAGGGTTGCCACGGAGGGCGAATTCAGTCTGCTACATCCGCCTCAGACGAGCGTCACTCGGCCCAGTCGAAGGTCCGGGTGACCGCCTTCTTCCAGAGCGCGTACTCGTGGTCGACCTTGGCCTTCTCCATCTGCGGCGTCCATTCCTTGTCCTTGCCCCAGTTCTCGCGAAGATCCTCGACCTGCGCCCAGAATCCGACCGCGAGGCCGGCGGCGTAGGCGGCGCCAAGCGAGGTTGTCTCGGCGACGGTCGGGCGCACCACGGGGACGCCGAGCACGTCGGACTGGAACTGCATCAGCGTGTCGTTGAAGACCATGCCGCCGTCCACCTTGAGCGAGGTCAGCGCAACACCGGAGTCGGCGTTCATGGCATCGACGATCTCACGTGTCTGCCATGCGGTCGCCTCGAGCGCGGCGCGCGCGATGTGGCCCTTGTTCACGTAGCGGGTGAGGCCGGCGATCACGCCGCGGGCACTCGACTTCCAGTACGGAGCGTAGAGGCCTGAGAACGCGGGGACGAAGTACGCGCCACCGTTGTCCTCAACTGAGTTGGCAAGGACCTCGATGTCCGAAGACTTCTCGATCATGCCCAGGTTGTCGCGCAACCACTGGACGAGCGCGCCCGTGATCGCGATCGAACCCTCGAGGCAGTAGGTCGCATCGGCGCTGCCCATCTTGTAGGCGAGCGTGGTGAGCAGGCCGTTCTTGGACTGCACCGGCGTGGTGCCCGTGTTCAGCAGCAGGAAGTTGCCTGTGCCGTAAGTGTTCTTGGCCTCGCCGACCGCAAAGCAGGTCTGCCCGAAGAGGGCGGCCTGCTGATCGCCGAGGTCGCCCGCGACCGGTATTCCGGCGAGCACACCCTTGGCCTCCCCGTAGGTCTCGCTCGACGCCCGAATGGCGGGGAGCATCGACCGAGGGATGGTCATGGTGCTGAGGATCTCGTCGTCCCAGTCGAGGGTCGCAAGGTTCATGAGCATGGTCCGGCTCGCGTTGGTCACGTCGGTGACGTGCACGCCGCCGTCGGTCCCGCCGGTGAGCAGCCAGATCAGCCATGCATCGATGTTGCCGAAGGCGAGATCACCCGCCTCCGCCTTGGCGCGTGCGCCGTCAACGTTGTCCAGGATCCACTTGACCTTCGGCCCCGAGAAGTAGGTTGCGAGCGGCAGCCCTACCTTGGCGCGAAAGCGGTCCTGGCCGCCGTCAGCCGAGAGCTGCTCGACGATCTTGTCGGTGCGCGTGTCCTGCCAGACGATCGCGTTGTACACCGGCTTGCCGGTGCCGCGGTCCCAGACCAGGGTGGTCTCGCGCTGATTGGTGATCCCGACTGCCGCGATGTCGCCGATGGCCACCTTGCCGAGTCCGGCTTGCACGACTTCCTGCGTGCGCTGCCAGATCTCGAGAGGATCGTGCTCCACCCAGCCCGGCTTGGGGAAGATCTGCTCGTGCTCTTTCTGATCGACGGAGACGACCTTGCCGCCATGGTCGAACACCATGAAGCGGGTACTTGTCGTGCCCTGGTCAATCGCCGCTGCGTATTTCGCCATCAATAACTCCTTTCGCCCATATCTCGTTGTCGCGTCACTCTGGGTTCAGTGACGATTGCTAGATCGGAAGCTGGTGCGCCACCACGGCGCCGAGGATGCCGCCGATGATCGGACCCACCACCGGTATCCAGGCATAGCTCCAGTCGGACGACCCCTTCCCGGGTATGGGGAGCACGAAGTGAGCGATGCGCGGCATGAGATCGCGGGCCGGGTTGATCGCATATCCGGTCGGACCACCCAACGAGAGGCCGATCGCGAAGACCAGCAGGCCGACCAGGAGTGGGGCGAGGCCACCGGAGAGCTTGTTGCCGCCGTTGGTAATGGCGACGACTCCGAAGACCAGCACGAATGTGCCGATGATCTCGCTGATGATGTTGAACAGCGGGTTGCGGATCGCCGGGCCGGTCGAGAAGACGGCGAGCTTCAAGCCGGGATCCTCGGTCTCCTTCCAGTGATGGCTGTAGTGCGCCCACACCAGGACCGCTCCGATGAAGGCTCCCACCAGTTCACCGCCGATGTACTGGGGAACGTTCGACCATTGCGTTGCGCCGATCACCGCCAGCCCGAGCGTCACGGCGGGATTGAGGTGCGCCCCGTCGAACTGACCGACAGCGTATACGGCCATCGCGACGGCCATCGCCCACCCGAACGTGATCACGATCCACCCGCTGTTCTCAGCCTTCGACTTGGACAGCAGCACTCCGGCAACGACGCCGTCTCCCAGAAGGATCAGTAGGCCGGTTCCTATGACCTCCGAGAAAAAAATGTGGTTCGGCATGAGTGCCACCTCCTTGGCGAGCTTCTACCCCTGAGTGGGTGTGCGGACAGTACCCTCGCCTGTAGGGCATTGTCAATCACCTTTGGCAATGGCCCTTTTTTGCCCTATTAAGGAATTGCTACGCTAAGCGCCCGTGCCCAAACCGATCCAATCCATCGAACGTGCCTCGGCCATCCTCCGCCTGTTGTCGGGGCGCACCCGGCGGCTGAGTCTCGCCGAGGTGGCGGGGGAGCTGGGCCTCCCCAAGGGCACCGTCTACGGGATCATGCGCACCCTCCTGTCGGTCGGCTTTGTCGAGCAGGACCCGGAGTCGGGCAAGTACCGCATCGGCGCCGCGCTCCTCCACCTCGGGAGCAGCTATCTCGACGGCAACGAGCTGCGCACAAGAGCACTCAACTGGGCAGACTGGCTCGCCGCCCGCACCAACGAGAGCGTGCGTCTCGGCACGCTGCACGACGGACAGGTGCTGCTGGTGCACCACGTGTTCCGCCCGGATAACAGCCCGCAGGTGCTCGAGGTGGGTGCGCTGCTGCCGATGCACGCAACGGCGATGGGCAAGGTGCTGCTCGCGTATCACCCGTACCTGACCGAGGACCTGAGCAACGGCAGGCTGCCTCGCTTCACGAGTGGCACGATCACCGACCCCAAGCTGCTCGCCATCGAGCTGGAACAGGTGCGGGAACAGGGATGGGCGGCATCGCTCGAAGAGCTCATCGAAGGTGAGACATCTTTCGCCGCACCGATCCGCGACCGGCAGGGCGTTGCGGTTGGTGCCATCGCGATCTCAGGGCCGACCGAACGACTCTGCGACGACGCCCAGCCGCGCGTCGAGCTGGTGTCGTACGTCCGCGAGGGTGCGCGGACGATTTCGCGCGACCTGGGAGCGGTTCCATGGTGATGATCACGCAGTATCCAGCCGGCACGAGGAATGGTCTTGACACCTAATCCGCCGCTTCGCATGCTCGCCCCGCGGAGCGAGGGTGACGGATCGCACGTGGCGATGCCGAGCAACTTCGACTGCTCCAGCGGGACGTGGAAGTCCGCGTGGAGGCGCCGACGGTGACCGGTCGGTACGTCGCCGCGATCGACCAGGGGACGTCCTCGTCACGATGCCTCGTCTTCGACCTGCAGGGCCGGATCGTCTCGCTCAGCCAGAAGGAGCATGAGCAGATATTTCCGCGGCCGGGGTGGGTCGAGCACGACCCACGCGAGATTCTGCGCAACGTGATCGAAGTCGTCCACGGCGCCCTCGACACCGGTGGCCTCGATGTGCGTGACCTGGTTGCGGTGGGTATCGCAAACCAGCGCGAGACCACCGTGTTGTGGGATCCACACACCGGCGAGCCGGTGCACAACGCGATCGTCTGGCAGGACACCCGCACCGACGCGCTCTGCCGCAAGCTCGGCGCCGAGCTCGGCCAGGACCGCTTCCGAGACAAGTGCGGGCTGCCGCTTGCCACGTATTTCTCCGGACCGAAGGTGAGCTGGCTGCTCGACAGCGCACCCGGCTTGCGGAAGCGAGCCGAGGAGGGTGACCTGCTGTTCGGAACCATGGACAGCTGGCTCATCTGGAATCTCACCGGTCGACACGTCACCGACGTGACCAACGCGAGCCGGACCATGCTCATGAACCTCGAGACGCTCGACTGGGACGACACGTTGCTCGACGCCATGGGGGTCCCACGGGCCATGCTGCCGGCGATTCAGCCCTCGTCGGCGATCTACGGCGAGGCGGGCGACTCGCTCGGCGGCGTTCCCATCGCCGCCGCCCTCGGCGACCAGCAGGCGGCACTGTTTGGCCAGACCTGCTTTTCGGCGGGGGAGGCCAAGTGCACCTACGGCACCGGAAGTTTCCTGCTGCTCAATACCGGGAGCCGTCCGGTGCTGTCCGGGCACGGACTGATCACCACGGTCGGGTCGAAGATCGGGGACGAGCCCGCGGCCTACGCGCTCGAGGGCTCGATCGCGGTCACCGGCGCGCTGGTCCAGTGGTTCCGCGACAAGGTGGGGCTGATCGGGAGTGCGCCAGAGGTCGAGACGCTTGCCCGTACCGTCGACGACAACGGCGGCATCTACTTCGTCCCCGCGTTCTCGGGGCTTTTTGCTCCGCACTGGCGCGGCGACGCGCGCGGTGTCATCGCCGGCCTCACCGGCTATGTCACCAAGGGTCACCTGGCGCGCGCCGTGCTCGAGGCCACGGCGTGGCAGACGCGTGAAGTCGTCGACGCGATGAACGCCGATTCGGGCATCGAGATGACCTCACTCAAAGCCGACGGCGGCATGACGGCCAACAACCTCCTGATGCAATTCCTCGCCGACGTGCTCGGCGTGCCGGTGGTACGGCCGAACGTCGCGGAGACCGTCTCGCTCGGTGCGGCCTACGCTGCAGGGCTCGCGGTGGGATTCTGGCCGGACGTCGAGAGCCTCCGGGCGAACTGGCACAAGGCCGCCGAGTGGATTCCCAACATGGATCAGGCCGAGCGCGACCGCGGCTATCGCAAGTGGAAGAAGGCAGTGCAGCGCACCCTCGACTGGGTCGACGATGACGACTGATGGCTGCCGCGGCTAGATGATGAAACGCCTGTAGCGCCAGAGGTAGTCGAGGCCGCTCGCGATCGTGGCGATAACCGCGATCCAGGTGAAGACCACCGCCGGCAGCTCGAGCCACGGATACGGCTGCGCCAGGATGATGAGCAGGATCATGCAGTTCTGGCTGAAGGCTTTCCCCTTCCCCAGCTGCGTCGAGCTCACCACCACTCCCTGCCCCGCCGCGACCGAGCGCAGACCGGTGATCAGGAACTCGCGCGCCGCGACAACGACCACCACCCATGAGGGGAGCAGTGACTGACTGGCGAGGATGACGAGCACTGTGATGACCAGCAGCTTGTCCGCCAGCGGATCGAGGAATTTGCCCAACTCGGTGACGAGGTTGCGGCTCCGGGCGATCCGCCCGTCGAGCGTGTCCGTCGCCGCCGCCGTGACATAGGCGAAGGCGCCGATCTGGTAGTGGTCAGTGAAATCGATTGCCAGGACCGCCCCGATGACCGGTACCAGGAGGATCCGGAGGATCGTCAACTGGTTTGGGATCGTCAGATGACGGGTCACGGCGTCAGTGTGCATCCCACCACCTCCGACCGGTCGTCGGCGTGTCTCGGGAATTGCCTCTAGAATCGTTTGGTGAGCCTCCTGACCACTGTGCTTCTGGGGGTCGCCGGATACGTGCTCGGGAGTCTCCCATGGGGATACTGGCTCTCGAGGTTCTTCACCGGCAAGGACATCCGCGAGGTTGGGAGCAGGGGAACCGGCGCCGCGAACGTGTGGCGGCATGCCGGTTTCAAGATGTTCTTCGCGGTCGCTTTGCTGGATATCGGCAAGGGATCGGCGGCGGCAGGGCTTGGGCTGGCCGTCGGTGGCCCGACCGGCGCCGTGGTCGCCGGAAGCGGGGCGCTGATCGGCCACTGGCGACCCCTGTTCCTCGGCTTCAAACGTGGCGGCAAGATCGTGGCGACAACGGTCGGCGTCGCGCTGGTCATAGCGCCGCTCGCCTCGGTGGTCATGGCGGTGCTCTGGTGGATGGTCCTGCTCGCCACCCGATACACCTCAGTGGCCTCGATCACCGCGTCGGTGGCGCTGCCACCCCTGGTCCTGGTCTTCGGCGGCACGTTGCCTGAGGTGCTCTTCACGGTTGGCGCGGCGGCGGCGATCATCGTGCTCCATCGCGCCAACATCGACCGGCTGCGGCGGGGAACCGAGAACCGGTTCACGCTGCATCTCCCGAGCCTTCGGCGCCGTCCCCCCACACCGGTCGCAGCCGCCGCGGCCAGCGATCGGACGCCCCCGGTGCGCTGACCTGTCGATCAGGCGGGCGTCGGGGCAGCGTCCGCTGAATCGGAGAAAGCGGGTAACGCCCGCAGGATGAGCCCCTGCTCGATGTACCAGCTGATGGTGCGGCGCATGGTTGTCTCGATCGGGGTGTAGTCGAGCCCCAGGTCGCGCGCCGCCTTGGATCCGTCGTACGGAGCACCCTCGATCAGGGTTCGGACCATCTCGCGGCAGAAGCGCGTGTGCTTTCGCCGAACGCGGGCCACGACCTCGATGCAGGCGGACGCCGCCAGGGCGAGGCTCGGTGGGAGGAAGCGCGGCGGGTCGTCGAGGCCGGTGAGACTCGCGAGCAGGGCGAGACCACTGCGCAGGGTCATGGACGCTCCGCAGACGAGATAGCGCTCGCCTGGGACCCCGCGCTCCTCCGCGAGCAGGTGGCCACGGGTGCAGTCGGCGATGTCGATCACGTTGAGGGGGCCGTCGACTGCGGCCGGCAGCTTGCCGTTGAGGAAGCCGATGAGCAGCCGTGCGGTTCCGCTGGTTCGTCCGGGACCCTGGACCGATGCCGGGTTGACACAGATGACCGGAAGTCCGGTCTCCGCCGAGGCTTTCGCCACCGCCTCCTCGGCCTGATACTTCGAGCGCGCGTAGTTCGAGAGAAAGCGCCGGGGGCGCCCATCACTCCCGGCGGACGGGACGTCCAGCGTCGCCGCCGAGGATGTGTAGACGAGACGGGTCACGCCCGCAGCGGCCGCGGCGAGCACGACCGCTCGCGATCCGGCGACGTTGACCTCGAACATCGCCCGTGGGTCGGGCAGGCAAAAGGCATTCACCCCGGCCACGTGGTAGACGGCCTCGCAGCCGGCGAACGCGGCTTCAAGGGACGCTCGGTCGCGGAGGTCGCCACGCACCGGGTCAGCCCCGATGTCCACGAGGCGCTGAGCGGCGGCGGCGGAGCGGGTCAGGGCCCGTACCGGCCGTCCAGCCGCCACCAACTCCTCGACGATCGCCCGACCGAGGAAGCCGGTCGCTCCGGTCACACACGCCCTGCCAGCCATCAGCAACCGAGCCTACCCTGTCGCCCCGAGAAGACACCGGAAACCCGGATTCGACGGCCCTCAGCAAACCGGCCTGAAGGATGTCGGCAAACCCATTGACATCACCCTAGGCATAAGAGTAATTTCCGACCAACGTTCGATAATGTCGAATACGAGGAGTGTCGAGCCATGGCCACAGCCACCAGGCGCATGCGGAAAATCATCAACGAACCCGACCAGGTGGTCAAAGAGTCGCTCGCCGGGCTCGCGGCCTCCGTTCCGGACATCCTCCGGTACGACGTCGCGAATCAGATCCTGGTGCGGGCCGACGCGCCGGTCAAGGGGAAGGTGGCGCTGATCTCGGGCGGTGGCTCAGGCCACGAGCCGCTGCACGGCGGCTTCGTCGGCAAGGGCATGCTCGATGCGGCCTGCCCCGGCGAGGTGTTCACATCGCCGGTTCCGGACCAGATGCTCGCCGCCACCAAGGCCGTGGACGGTGGCGCGGGCGTCATCCACATCGTCAAGAACTACACCGGTGACGTGCTCAACTTCAAGATGGCCGCCGACGAGGCTGCCGAAGACGGCATCAAGGTCGAGGCCATCGTGATCGACGACGACGTCGCCGTCCAGGACTCGCTCTACACCGCCGGCCGCCGCGGTGTCGGCGCCACGGTGATCGCAGAGAAGATGGGCGGGGCAGCCGCTGAGCGGGGCGACTCGCTCGAAGCCGTGGTCAGCGTCATCAAGCAGGTCAACGCCCGCGGTCGCTCCTTCGGTATCGCGCTGTCGTCATGCATCCCGCCCGCCTCGGGCAACCCGATCTTCGATCTCCCCGAGGGCGAGATGGAAGTCGGCATCGGCATCCACGGCGAGCCGGGCCGCCGTCGCGCGCCACTCGGCAGCGCCGCTGAGATCGCCGATATCATGGTCGAGGCAGTCACCTCGGACCTTGCTGCCAAGTCTGGCGCAAACGTGCTCGCCTTCGTGAACGGCATGGGCGGCACGCCGCTGCTCGAGCTCTATCTCCTCTACGGCGAGGTTGACAAGCGCCTGCGCGCCCTGGGGCTCAACCCGATCCGCAACCTGGTCGGCAGCTATATCACATCGCTCGAGATGGCGGGAGCGTCGCTGACCGTCGTCGAGCTCGACGACAACCTCACCGCACTGTGGGACGCGCCCGTGCACACGGCCGCACTCCGCTGGGGAGGCTGATGCTATCGTGGCGGTCGCTATAGCAATGGACGCGCAGACCGTCACAGCGTGGATGAACGAGATCGCCGCATCGGTCCGCGCCGAGCGGGACTACCTGGTCCAGCTCGACGCGGCGATCGGCGATGGCGACCATGGCATCAACCTGAATCGGGGGTTCGATGCTGTGACGCTCGCGTTGAGCACCGAACCGGACGGAACCCCTGGAAAGCTGCTGATCCTCTCCGGCAAGACGTTGGTGTCCACCGTCGGAGGGGCAAGTGGTCCACTCTGGGGATCGGCGCTTCGCAAAGCGGGGCGCGCCCTCGGCGACGGACCGACCTTCGATCTTGCGCAACTCGTTGACGCGATGGCAGCTGCCCTGGCGTCGATCCAGGACCTGGGTGCCGCGGTCCCTGGGGACAAGACGATGGTGGATGCTCTGGAACCGGCGGTGACCGCGATGCGAGAGGGGCTGGCGCGGGGGGCGTCGAGCGGAGAGATGCTTCGCTCCGCAGCGGAGGCGGCGGAGGCCGGCATGCGGGCCACGATTCCCATGCAGGCGCGTAAAGGACGCGCGTCCTACCTGGGCGAACGTTCAATCGGTCACCAGGATCCTGGAGCGACCTCGACCGCCTTGATCATGCGCGCCCTCGAACGGACGGTCGCGAGCACTCCTTAATAAATGACCGAGCGTGTGCTCGCTGGCGTTCCGGCGTCACCGGGAACCGCGTTTGGAGGGGTGCGGCGCCTGGACGCTGCCGGTGAGATCGACGGAACCGTCCTCGATGATTCCCTTCGCCCGGCTGCCGCCGCGCGCGCTCTCGAAGCCCTTACGCAATCCGCCCGGGAACTGGATGAGCTGGCCGGGAAGCTCCGAGCCGAGGGGCGGACCGAGGAAGCCGACATCCTCGACGCCGGGGCCATGATGGCGGAAGACCCGATGCTTCTCGAGTCCGTCGAGAACGCGGTCGTCTCGCGAGGTCTCACCGCGGCGAGCGCGATTCTCGTCGAGGTCGAGACCGTTGCACGGCAACTCGACACCCTCGGAGACCCGGAGCTCGCCGCACGTGCAGCGGACGTCAGGAGCCTCGCGCGACGAGCATCGCGGCTGGCTTCGGGCGCCCCCGGCGGCGCGCGTCCGAAGACGGTGGGTGACGCGATCCTGGTTGCGCCGGATCTCGGGCCGGCCGATGTCATCGAGCTCGACAGCGATGTGTCCGGGATTGCGCTCGCGGTGGGGGGCGTGACCGGCCACGCGGCCATCGTGGCTCGCGGGCTCGGGCTCCCGATGGTGGTCGGCCTCGGCAACGACGTGCTCTCGCTGATCGAGGGTGAACCGTGCATCGTGGACGCTGACAGGAGCGCGGTCATCGCGTCGCCCGACAATGCGAGGGTCGATGCGGTTCGGCGCGCAATCGCCGCCGCCCGTGAGGCGCACGGCCGTGCAATGGCCGCTCGCGCCCTGCCGACCGTGACCCGCGACGGGCGGTTTGTTCGTGTGCTCGCCAATGCCGCAACACCGATCGAAGTTCGCGCGGCGCTGGAGGCGGGCGCCGACGGGATCGGCCTGCTTCGAACCGAGCTGGCGTTCCTGGAGGCGATGCACTGGCCGACGGTCGCCGAGCACCGCAGGACCCTCGAGCCGGTGCTGACCCCGCTCCGCGGCCGCACCGCGACCGTTCGCCTGCTCGACTTCGGAGGTGACAAGACGCCCCCCTTTCTTAAAGGAGTCCACGGACGGGGGGTCGAACTCCTCCTGGAGGATGGCGAGGCCCTCTCAGCGCAACTCGAGGCAATCCTCGAGACTGGCGATGCGACCGAATTGCGGGTGCTGATTCCGATGGTGACGGAGGCCGGTCAGGTTCGGGCGGTGAGGGCGGCCATCGAGCGGATCGCGGCGCGCAGGGGCAGCCGGGTCCCGCTCCTGGCCGCGATGGTCGAGGTGCCGGCGGCGGCGGTCATGGCCGATCGCCTCGCGCCCGAGGTCGGCATGTTCAGCATCGGCACCAACGACCTGACCAGCTTTCAGCTCGGCATCGACAGGACTCGCCCGGGCGGCTCGCCGGCGCACCATCCGGCCGTGCTGCGGCTCATCTCCGCGACCGTTGAGGCCGCGCGAACCGCGGGGATCCCCGTCGAAGTGTGTGGCGAGTCGGCGTCGAACCCATTGGTCATGCCGCTCCTCGTCGGGTTGGGAGTCGACGAGCTCAGTGTCGGTGCTGCGGCAGTGGCGCGGGTCCGAGCGTGGGTGCGAGCCCTGGATTTCGCCGAGGCTGCAACCATCGCGCGGCGCGCGCTCGACGCCGAGTCCGCAGGTCAGGTGGAGTTGCTGGAACGCCCGCTGCGCGCGCTACTCGACGACGCCGGCTAACGTTTCCGCGAGCGCGTCGAGCGCGGCGGCGGCATCCTCGCCATCCGCGCGCACCAGCAGCGTCGTGCCCGCGGTCGCACCCAGGCCGAGCACACTGAGAATGCTCTTTGCGTCGGCCTCGCGCCCATTTGCGGCGACCATGATCTTCGAGCGGAATCGCATCGCCGTGCGCACGAAGAGGGCCGCAGGGCGTGCATGAAGGGCGACACCATCGGGCAGGGTCATGGTGGCTTCAGAGTTTGCGAGCATCGCGCGCGTCCTCGGCTGCCTGCGCCACCTCGTCGAGTGGCGCGCCCGACGAGGCGATCACCGCGGCTGCAACCGCACCCTCGACAAAGGGGGCGTCGACGAGCCTGATATGGCCGTTGCTATTGCCGTCGAGCACTTCGCGTACGGTGAGGATTGCGCTGCCCAGATCGCAGATGAGCAATACGCCATCGCCCTGGTCGGCTCGCTCGATCGCGGCGCGAACCAGCTCATCGGAAGTACCGAGGCCTCCCTCCTGGTCCCCACCGGCGGGCTCGATGTGAACATCCGGCCCTGCCATCTGACCGGCAAGAAGGGTCAGCCCCGCCGCCAGCTGTGGGCTATGTGACACCAGTACAATCCCGACGGCCACGACTTCCCTCGCTGTCACGTCATCGGTTCAGAATTCCGACTAGTCTACATCCTCGACCATAATTCAGCAATGCCGAATAGCCGGCGACCGACCACCATCCAGTCCGTCGATCGCGCAGCCGCAATTCTCAAAGCACTCGCCGCCGGTCCGGGGAGGTTGGGGGTCAGCGAACTTGCCGACCGGCTCGGCCTTGCGCGGCCGACCGTGCACGGTCTTCTGCAGACGTTGCTTGCCCAGGGCTTCGTCGAACAGGACCGCGTCTCGGAGAAATACCAGCTGGGCGCCGGGTTGTTGCAGCTCGGGTACTCGTATCTCGACGTCAACGAATTGCGATCGCGCTCGATCACCTACGCCGCGCAGCTCGCCGTGCGCACCAAGTTCGCGGTGCGTGTCGGAGTCATGCATGGCCCGAACGCCGTGATCGTGCACCACGTGTTTCGCCCCGATGCCACCCTGCAGATCCTCGAGGTCGGTTCCCAGCTTCCGTTGCACGCGAGCGCGCTGGGGAAGGCCCTGCTCGCGTTCGCACCCTGCGACGTCATCGACACCCTGATGTCGGCGCCACTCGAGCGGCTGACCAAGCGGACGCCCAACGCCGCGGCGTTGCGGATTCAGCTGAACACCATCCGCCTGCAGGCGATCGCGACCGAGCGCGATGAAGCGGTGCTCGGCGAGTCCAGCGTCGCCGCGCCGATCTTCGATCGTGCCGGCAATGCCGTCGGGGCCATTGCCGTGGTCGGTGACACCGATCGCGTGTTCTCACGCGGTCCGGCGCGCGGCCTCGCCAGTGCCGTCGTCGAGGCCGCACGCGGCGTGTCTCGCGAGCTCGGCGCTCCGAGGTGGCCGTTCGCCGGGTAGGTGTCGCCAAGGTCACCCGCTATGCTCTGAGGGTCGATCCCGGCGCGTTGGCGGAGGAGGTCTCATGGCAGCGATCAGAGTTGTCGGGGTCCCGACCCACGTGGGGGTGACGCTGCCCGCGTCGTCGAACGGCGTCATCGGGCACCTCGTCCGGAGGATCCAGCGGCGGGTCGCATCGATCCATGTTCTCTACCGGCGAAGGCCGGCGCCGGCGGCGCGCGTGAACGATGGCGCCGACGAGTCGACGCCGTCCAGCGCGCAGTGAGGCCGGGCATTGATAACCGTTGAGGGGAAGGAGGTCTTCACCGAGCTCGCCGAGCTCGTCGAGCCCGCGCACACGGCGCTGCTCCTGATCGACATGCAGCGCGACTTCGTGGAGTCCGACGGTGTGTTCGGCGAGCTCGGTATCGATCTGTCCATGTATCGGGAATCGTTGCCCCGGCTGGCCGGTCTGCTCGAGGATGCCCGCCGGTCGGCGGCGCTTGTCGTCCACGTCCAGAACACCGCGCTTCCCAATCGTCTCAGCGACTCCCCGGCACAGATCCGCTTCAATTTGCGTATGCACGCGGGGAACCGCCGGGACGATGTTCCTTTGCGCTACTCCGTGGAGGGAACCCCCGGTCATGACTTCGTCAAGGAGGTCACACCCCGGGCCGGGGAGCTCGTGGTCCGCAAGTACCGGTCCAGCGCATTCTGGGGCACTGACCTCGAGCTGCTGCTGCGCAGCAATGGGATCAAGACGGTGGTGATCGGTGGGTGCACCACCGAGGGGTGCGTCGAGTCGACCGCTCGCGACGCGATGTTCAGCGATCTCTATGTCGTCATCGCTGTCGACTGCGTGGCAAGCGACGACAGGGAACAGCACGAGGCTTCGCTCCTCCTGATGCGACATCGCTTCGACATGGCCACCGCTGATGAGATCGCTTCGGTATGGGCCGCGAGCCTTCGACCAGGCGTCGCGGGAGGCTGAATCCTCAAACGGTCGTCGCGCCACAACACAGCTCTGGAGTTCCCATGATCATCGCCGACCTTGTCGCTGTCCCAATTCGCTCGGGGTTCTTTTCCGACGATCAGGCTGCGATCCGCACAGGAGCGGCACATGACGGCTTCACCTACCGCGGCCGGCCGCTGACGCCCGGCTTCCGAAGCATCCGTCAGCCCGGCGAGGCGGTGTCGGTGTTGCTGCTCCTCGACGACGGCCAGATCGCCCACGGTGACTGCGCGGCGGTGCAGTACTCCGGTGTCGGTGGACGCGAACCGCTGTTCCTTGCACGACCGGCTGCGGAGGTGATCGAGCGTCACCTCGTGCCGCTGCTTCGCGGCAGGGAGATCACGAACTTTCGCGACGCCGCACGCGAGGTCGACGCGCTCATGGTAGACGGCCAACGTCTCCACCCAGCCATCAGGTATGGCGTCACGCAGGCTCTCCTCGACGCGGTTGCTCGCGCGCGCGGCACGACCATGGCCGAGGTCGTTCGTGACGAGTATGCGACCGGCATCGCGATCGTACCGGTGCCGCTCTTCGTTCAGTCCGGCGATGACCGGTACACCAACGTCGACAAGATGGTGCTCAAAGAGGCGGACGTTCTCCCGCATGGCCTGATCAACGAGGTCGACACCAAGCTCGGCCGCGACGGCGAGCTGCTGCTGGAATATGTCGCCTGGGTTCGCGACCGGATCATCACGTTGCGGGCGCGGCCCGATTACTCGCCGCGACTGCACTTCGATGTGTACGGCACCATCGGTCTGGTCTTCGACGGCGATGTCGAGAGGGTGGCCGGCTATCTCACACGTCTCGGCGAAACCGCGAAACCATTCGCCGTCTGCGTCGAGCATGTCATCGACGCGGGGAGCCGGGACGCGCAGGTTCGCGTGTTCGCCGGGCTGCGAGCCGCGCTCCGGGCTCGCGGCAGTGAGGTGCGTATCGCCGTGGACGAGTGGTGCAACACGCTCGAGGATATCGAGGTCTTCGTCGCAGCCCAGGCGGCGGACGTCATCCACGTCAAAACCCCTGATCTCGGCGGCATCAACAACACCATCGAGGCGTTGCTCCTGGTCGCGCGTCAAGGGCTCGCCGCATATTGTGGTGGCAGCAGCAACGAAACCGACCGATCCGCGCAGATAACGGCGCACATCGCCATGGCCTGTGGAGCAGCGCAGGTGCTCGCCAAACCCGGAATGGGTGTTGACGAGGGAATGATGATCGTCGGTAACGAGATGGCTCGAGTTGCGGCGCTGGTCGCCGCGAGAGGTCGCGCACCGGCGTGAGACCGCTCGAGGACGTGCGTGTCATCGCAATCGAGCAGTACGCCGCTGGACCCTTCGGCAGCGTGCAGCTCGCCGACCTCGGTGCCGACATCATCAAGATCGAGGACCCGGCGAGCGGGGGAGACATCGGCCGGTACGTTCCTCCTTTGCAGGAGGGAGAGGACAGCCTGTTCTTCGAGACGTTCAACCGGAACAAGCGAAGCGTCGGCCTCGACCTCAAGGCACCGGCCGGACGCGCAGTGTTCGAGGACCTCGTGCGCGTCAGCGACGCCGTATACTCGAACCTCCGGGGCGACGTCCCTCACGACCTGCGCATCAGCTACGCCGACCTCGAGCATCTCAACGAGCGAATCGTGTGCTGCACGCTCACCGGGTTCGGCACGACCGGACCACGGAGGAGCGAGCCCGGTTACGACTACTTCCTGCAGGGGATCGCCGGCTGGATGGACATCACCGGGGAGCCGTCAGGACCGCCCACGAAATCGGGTCTCTCGCTGGTCGATTACTCGGCGGGCCTGGTCGCCGCAGTCGCGATGCTCGCCGGCATCCATGCCGCGCGTCGCGACGGTGTCGGAATGGACTGCGATCTGAGCCTCTTCGACACCGCCCTGGCGATGCTCACGTATCCGGCGATCTGGCACCTCAATGGTGCGTTCACGCCAACACGTACCCATCACTCGGCGCACCCCTCCCTGGTTCCGTTCCAGGCATTCCAGACGCGCGACGCCTGGATCGTGGTCGGATGCCCGAAGGAGAAATTCTGGGTACGCCTGGTCGATGCGATCGGACTTCCCGAGCTCGCGACTGATCCCCGATTCTCGACGTTCGCAGACCGCCGCGATCACGCTGACGCATTGCTCCCGGTCCTCGAGGGCGTGTTCGCGTCGCGCACGGCATCGGAATGGCTCGATATTCTCGGCGGGGCCGGCGTGCCGTGCAGCCCCGTCAACACGGTGGCCGAGGCCCTGAGGGATGAGCAGACCGCCGCACGCGGCATGATCGTCGAGACTGAGCATCCGCGCTTCGGCACAATCGGTCAGCTCCGCAGCCCGGTTCGCGTTGGTGCCGCGGAGCCGGAGTACCGTCGAGCCCCGCTCCGTGATGAGCACCGAGACGATGTGCTCCGAGACCTTCTCGGCTACGACGACAGCCGTATGGCCGAACTGCGCGCAGGCGGGGCGTTCGGGCAGACGCGGTAAACAAAAAACGGGACTGCATCGGCTGTAGGATCTGTCGGCCATGACCACCGAGACAGGACGCCTGGATCGAACCTTCGTGGGCCGGCGGAGTGAGCTCGCGAGCCTGCTCGCCCAGGCCGCCGACGTGCGTGGTGGCCATCCGCGCATGGTCCTGCTCACCGGTGAGCCCGGAATTGGGAAGACCGCACTGGCCCATCGTTTCGTCAGCCAGGCCCCGGGGTTTCAACTCTGGGAGGCGAGCGGGGAGGAGGCCGAGCAGCTGCTCGCCTTTGGAGTCATCGAGCAGCTGGTGCGCGCGGTTCCGACGTCGTACAGTCCGGCGCTGAGGGACCTCGGCAACAGGAACGGCGAAGCGCGGGATCCGATCTGGGTGGGCGCCGCCCTGCTCGAGCTGCTGGGGACGATGCAGGCGGCGGGGCCGGCCCTGCTGCTCATTGATGACGCCCAGTGGGCGGATCGCCCGTCGCTGCAGGCCCTCGTCTTCGCGCTGCGGCGCCTGCAGGCCGACCGCGTTCTCACCCTCCTGGTGTCGCGGAGTGGGTCTCCGAGAGGCCACCTGGCCGGCTTCCACCGCCTCGTCGAGCATGGACACGGCGCGTGGGTGCGCGTTCGAGGTCTCGATGCATCGTCGATCCGCGACCTCGGGGTCTCGCTGGGCGTCGATCACCTCTCGTCTCGAGCCGCGGACAGGATTCGTGCTCACACCGGGGGGAACCCGCTGCACGCCACCGCGATCTTCGACGAGATCATCCCGGCGATCCTGCGAGAGCCGTCCGACCTGCCACTCCCGTCAACGGCGGACTTTGGCGCCCTGGTCCGCAGCCGGCTCGAGACGTGCAGCCCGGAAGCGCGGCGGCTGGTTGGGGCAGCATCGGTGCTCGGGCTCTCGTGCCGGCTCGCGATCGCGGGCCGCCTTGCCGAGCTGAGCGAAATGCTCGTCCCGCTCGAAACGGCGATGTCCGCGCACCTTCTCGAGGAGCGCGGGGCACCCGCCGACCGGCTCATCGCCTTTCCCCACCCGCTCGTCCAGGCTGCGGCGTACCACTCGCTGGGTCCGGCTCGCCGCGCCGAGCTCCACGAACGCGCTGCGCTGCTGGTCCCCGACGAGGTGCCGGCACTCCGCCACCGCGTCGCGGCGGCGCGCGGCGTCGACCCACAGCTTGCCGCCGACCTGATCATCTTCGGCATCCAGGCGTCACGCCGAGGCGAGTGGGATGCGGCCGCCGACGCGATGCTGTCAGCAAGCCGGCTCACCGCCGACGGCCCGGAGCGCGACCAGCGGATGCTGATGGCCGCGGAGTACATGCTGCTCGGCGGCGCGGTCGACGATGTGCTGGCGCTGGTCGGTGAGATCGAGCGCCAGGTTCCCAGCGCTCGCCGCGGGTTCGTGCTCGGCAGCCTGGCGATGACCAACGGCCGCTACGACAGGGCGCAGCCGGGCGCCGAGGTTGTCGAGCCGCCACACGCTCATGAACATCCCGGACGCAACGGCGCCAGTCCGGCGCCCGTCACATCAGCGCGCACACCAGGAGGAACCTAGATGGGGCTCATGCTCGGCGGTCAGAAAAGCGCTCTCCGCACAATTGCGCAGTGGTTGATCCTCGGCGCCATCGTCGGCGCCGTGCTCAACTCGAAGGACATCCAGCGCTACCTCAAGATCCGGTCGATGTAGAGAAGCATGAGATCGCGTCGTGCCTCGCTTTGATGTCAACACCGCTCAAACGACGGTCCACGTCGGCCTCAGGGTCAACCTTCACCCGTCGCATATCAGTGCGAACGCGCTCACCGGGTTCATCGAATGCGAGCTTGACGACGAGGGAAAGCCGCGCCTCGACCAGCCGTATCGCGCGGAGTTGACGTTACCGGTGGACGCGATAAAGTCGGGGAACGGCATCCAGGATCGGGAGATGCGGCGCCGTTTCGACACCTCGCGCTACCCGACGATCAACGCCGTGGTCACCCACGGCGAGGCGCTCGATGGTGAGGGCCGATATCGCGCGACAGCACGGCTCACGCTGCACGGCGTGACCAAGGACATCATCGGTGATGTGAAGCTCACGGCGACCGGGAACACGCTGACCATCGACGGTCAGCAGGTGATCAACGTCAAGGACTTCGGGATCGATCCGCCGCGCCTGATCATTCTGAAGGTGGAGCCGGATGTCGACCTTCAGGTCCACATCGTGGCGGCACGACAGTCGTAGCGTCAAGGGCAGTTTGGAGTGGAATGCAATGCTTGAGAAACTTGTGATCTTCGGGATCGGGTATGTGCTCGGGACCCGTGCGGGCAAGGAGCGCTTCGACGAGCTGGTCGAGGCTGCCAAGAAGTTCGCGGCGCGTGACGAGGTCCAGATGGCGGTGAGCCTGGCAACGGGGTTCCTCGAGGAGCGGTTCAGCTCGGCGGCGGAACGCATGCGCGCCGCGTGATGTCGTGAGCGTCGCGACCCAACCCCCGAGGACCCGCGCGGCGGGTGCGAGTGCATCAGCTGATGGCGCGCGTGAACGGCTGGGGTTCGCGGTGCATGGTGTCGTTCAAGGCGTGGGGTTCCGTCCGTTCGTCTGGAACCTCGCGACCCGTCTCGAGCTCAGCGGCTCGGTGTGCAACACGTCGGGTGCGGTGATCATCGAGGTTGAGGGCAATCGGCGGGCGCTCGAGACTTTCGCCGCCGCACTGCGCCAGGATGCGCCCCGCCTCGCCCGGATCGACGCCGTCGAGGAGACCACCCTCGACGCTGTGGGGGACCAGGGCTTCCGCATCGTGGAGAGCCGTGCGGTCGAGGGTGACTATCAGCCGATTGCACCCGACGCCGCGACCTGCACCGAATGCGTTGCGGACATCCTGGATCCCGGTAATCGACGCTTTGGCTACCCGTTCACCAACTGCACCAATTGCGGTCCGCGGTTCACGATCATCGAGGACATTCCGTACGACCGTCGGCTGACGACCATGCGTCATTTCCCGATGTGCAACGCGTGCAGGCACGAGTACGAGAACCCCGCGGATCGGCGATTCCATGCCCAACCGAACGCGTGCCCCGTCTGCGGCCCGCGTCTCTGGTGCACGGACGCGCTCGGGATGGAGCTCTCCGGCGATCCGATCGAGCTCGCGGCGGAGGCGATTGCCAGTGGCCAGATCATCGCGCTGAAGGGATTGGGTGGCTTCCAGCTCTGCTGCGACGCAACTGACCACGCCGCGGTCACGCGCCTGCGCGACCGCAAGCACCGGCCTGCGAAGCCATTCGCCGTGATGTGCCCGGATCTTGCGGCGGTGCGCCGTCTCTGCACAGTGAGTGACCCGGAGGCGGCGGTTCTCGAGGGGTCGATACGGCCGATCGTTCTGCTCCAGCGCCAGCGCGATCGTGACGCGGCCTCGGTCGCGGATTCGGTGGCGCCCGGGATCGACGAGCTCGGCGTCATGCTCCCGTACACGCCGATGCACCACCTCCTGCTGCGCGCCTCAGGCGGGTTGGTGGTCATGACCAGTGGCAACGTCAGCGACGAACCGATCGCGAAGGACAACGACGAAGCAGTGCAGCGGCTCGGTCGCATCGCCGACGGCTTCCTCCTGCACGATCGCGACATCTACGCGCGTTACGACGATTCCGTCGTACGAGTCGTCGATGGAGCAACACGCATGGTGCGGCGTGCTCGCGGATACTGCCCGCTCCCGGTGCGGGTCGAATCGCCGGATGGGGAGGTGCTTGCCCTCGGGGCGCATCTGAAAAACACGTTCTGCGTGCTCCATGATGGCAACGCCTTCACCGGCCCGCACATCGGTGATCTCGATAGCCCGCGAACGCTCGGTCACCAGGACGAGGCGCTGCGCACGCATCTGCGCCTGTTCCGCACCGCGCCGGCAACCGTCGCCGCTGATCTGCATCCCGACTACGCATCGACGCGGATCGCAGAACGGTGGTGGGACGCCGGTGCCCGCGCGGTGCGGGTGCAGCATCACCACGCGCACATCGCCAGTGTGCTCGCCGAACACGGGCTGCGCGGCACGGTGCTCGGCGTTGCCCTGGACGGCGTCGGACTCGGGCCGGATAACACGATCTGGGGCGGCGAGTTTCTGCTCTGCGATGAGCGCTCGTACCGCCGAGCCGGACACATCGCGCCGGTGCGGCAGCCTGGTGGCGATGCTTGCGCTCGAGAGGGGTGGCGTATGGCGATCGCTTATCTCGCGGCCGCGGGCGAGCTTGGCGACGCGCCGCCCAGCTGGTTCGCTCGAGCGGGCGGCGCACCGGACCAGCGTCGCTGGCGGCTGGTCTCCCGCCTCGCCAGGTCGGACGCCGCTCCGATAACCACGAGTGCCGGCCGGCTCTTCGACGCCGTTGCCAGTGTGCTCGGCGTTGCGCACGTGTCCACGTTCGAGGCTGAGGCGGCAATGCGGCTCGAGTCACTTGCCGCCTCAGCCGGCGACCTGTCCACCGTGGATCACATCGACATGGAGTTGGATGGCGATCCAACCGTTCTCGACACCGTTCAGCTGGTGCGGACGCTGTTCCTGGAGCGGCAGCGAGGCGGTTCACCCGCGATGCTCGCCGCAATCTTCCATGAAAGCCTCGCGCGCGGGATCGCAAAGGCGTGCGTGCGGCTCGGTGGGGAGTATGGGGTCAACCGAATCGCCCTGAGTGGCGGCGTGTTTCAGAACGCACTCCTTCTGAGCCGCGTGGCGGCGCTCTTGCGCGAGGGCGTCCTTTTTGTGTACACCAACCAGCAGGTCCCGGCCAATGACGGCGGCATCAGCCTGGGGCAGGCGCTGGTCGCGGCTTTCCAGGTATCGAGAGGTGACCTGACATGAGTGTGCAGATACGACCCGACCGCGACGCAGCGGTGGTCAGCAGCCGTGCATTTCTCGAGGAGCGCGTCACAGTATCGAATCGGGCCGGCGACGCGTACTTCGGGCGCCACGCGCACGCCATCGCAGCATGCGCCGCGGCCATGGCGGATCGCTTCTTCGCCGGCGGCACGCTGCTGGTGTTCGGTTCCGGGCCGCACGCCACCGACGCTCAGCACAACTCGGTGGAGTTCGTTCACCCGGTGTTGCCGGGGTGCCGGGCGCTGCCGGCGCTGTCCCTTACGAACGACATGGCGACGGTCACCGGAATCCTCCAGGGCGACGCCGCCAACGACGTGTACGCGCACCAACTGCGCGTGCTCGCACGTTCCGGGGACATCGCGCTCGCGTTCGCGCATGCGCCGGTGCACCAGTCGATCACTCGAGGCCTCGATGCCGGCGCGGCGGATGGCATGCTCACCATAGCGCTCACCTCAGGCGACGTCGCCGGCCGCGAGCGCGCCGATTTCGTGTTCCACGCGGACGGGGCCGATCGCGATGCAGCCCACGAGCTGCACCTCGCGACGTACCACATGCTTTGGGAGCTCGTACACATCGTCCTCAATCACCGCGGCATCGGAGACGTCTCATGAGCACCGAATGCCACGACGAAGTCTGTATCACCTGCTCTGATCAGCTGCTCGCCATGGTGGTCACGGAGGTGGACGCAGCTGCGGGGGTCGCACGCGGCACGATCGACGGCTCAAACGTCGAAGTGAGCATCGATCTCCTTGACGGCGTCACCGCCGGCGAGGTCCTGCTGTGCCATGGTGGTGTGGCGCTGCAGCGCGGTGCACCGGCGGAGGTGGTCGCATGACCGAGTCGGGCCGCGACCCATTCTCGCAGTTGCTCTACCCGATGCTGAGCCCGCAGCCGGCTGCGGGTGATGCGCTGGTCGCGGAGCTGGCGCGCGCACCGATAGAGAAGTCCGCGGAGAGCAACCGACTGCGTCTCGAGCTGCTCGACGAGTTCGGCGATGAGATCGTGCAGGCCGCCGGGGAGATGACCGCTGCTTTCCAGAAGGGTGGAAGGCTGCTCGCCCTTGGCAACGGCGGCAGCGCCACATCGGCAGCGGACATGGTCACCGAGATGCTCGTACCGCAGGAGGGTCGTCGCCCGATCCCGGCGCTCTGCCTCACCAACGACATCGCGGTGGTCACCGGCATCGGCAATGACGTTGGATTTGGCGACGTGTTCCTCCGCCAGATCATCGCGCTGGGACGACCCGACGATGTCGTGCTCGCCGTCTCCACGAGCGGTAACTCCGAGAACCTCGTGCGCGGGCTCGGCGAGGCCAGGCGCCGGGGCATGAGCACCATCGCGATCTGTGGGTATGACGGTGGACGTCTTGCTCGCGAAGAGGTCGCCGACCACTGCTTCATCGTTCGATCCAGCAGCATCCACCGGATACAGGAGGTCCAGATGACGCTCTACCACCTCCTCACCGAGTTGGTGCAACGTGCACTCGAAGGAGAGCCGGCATGTGCCTAGCGATTCCCGCCCGCCTCGTCGAATATATCGACGAGGATCGTATGTACGGCAAGGTGGAACTCGGCGGAGTCCAGCGCCGCATCAACACCTCGCTGCTGGTCGGCGAGGACGCTACTGAACCGGGCGAGTACGTGCTGGTCCATGTGGGCTTCGCCCTGAGCCGGGTCAGTGAGACCGAGGCGGCAGAGACGTTGCGCATCCTCGAGGAGATGGGGCCTGCGTACACGGACGAGGTCCAGCAGATTCGCGAGTGGCAGGCGATGGAGGAGGAGTTGGTGGGTGCCAACTACCGTGACGGCAACGGGACGCAGGCATGAAGTTCGCCGACGAGTTCCGCAACGCCGACCTCGCCAGGGCGCTTGGCGCCCGAATAGCAGCCGAGTCGGGCGACAAGCACTGGAAGATCATGGAGGTGTGCGGCGGGCACACGCACACCATCTTCAAGTACGGCATCGAGGATCTTCTGCCGAGCAACGTCGAGCTTGTGCACGGCCCGGGGTGTCCGGTGTGTGTGATCCCGATGGGACGCCTCGACGACGGCATCGCCGTCGCCCACGAGCCCGGGGTCATCTTCACGTGCTTCGGCGACCTCATGCGCGTGCCGGGCAGCACTGGGAGTCTGCTCGATGCCAAGGCCGCGGGCGCCGACGTGCGCATGGTGTACTCGCCACTCGACGCTCTGAAGATCGCGCAGCAGAACCCGGATCGGAAGGTTGTCTTCTACGCGATCGGCTTCGAGACCACGGCACCTTCGACGGCGCTGACGTTGCTGCGCGCCAAGGCCGAGGGCATCCGCAATCTCTTCGTGTTCTGCAACCACGTCACGATCATCCCGCCGATGAAGGCGATCCTCGACTCGCCCGACCTTCAGCTCGACGGGTTCCTCGGCCCCGGACACGTGTCGACGGTGGTCGGGATCAGGCCCTTCGATTTCGTGACCAACACGTACAGGAAGCCGGTGGTGGTGGTGGGGTTCGAGCCGCTCGACATCCTCCAGGGCGTGCACATGATCATCCAGCAGATCCACGAGGGTCGCTGCGAGGTCGAGAACCAGTACAAACGCGTGGTGCACGACGACGGTAACCCCAAGGCGCTTGAGGTGCTTGCTCGTGTGTTCAAGCTGCGCTCGCACTTCGAATGGCGCGGCCTCGGGTTCATCAGCCAGAGTGCCCTCGAGCTGCAGGACGAGTTCGCCGACTACGACGCGGAGCGGGTGTTCTCCGTGCCCGGCGTTCGGGTTGCCGATCCCAAGGCGTGCCAGTGCGGCGAGGTCCTGAAGGGTGTCCTCAAGCCGTGGGAATGCAAGGTCTTCGGCACCGCGTGCACCCCCGAAACCCCGATCGGGACCTGCATGGTGTCGTCCGAGGGCGCGTGTGCGGCGTACTACAACTTCGGCAGGTACTCTCGGGCCCGTGAGCGTGAGCGCGTGCTGGCGTCGGGGGAGCACTCGAACGGCAACGGCAACGGGCATTCCAACGTCGCCGTCGCCGAGCACGACCTGCGACCCATCCCGGTGCAGGCGCGATGACTGAGACAGTCGCCCGGCCTGGGAGCGGGGCGGCGATCAGAGCGGCATCGGCCCGCATCGCCGACCCCGAGCAGCGCGTGCTCGAACGCATCGCCGAGATTCGCAAGCGCAAGCCTACCCTCCGCGAAGACGCGATCACGATGAGTCACGGAGCGGGCGGGAAGGCCAGCCACACGCTGACCACGGCGCTGTTCGGTGACATCCTCAGCAACCCGGTACTCGACCAGCTCGGTGACCAGGCGGTGCTGCCGCTTCCGGGGGTCGACAACGTCGGCGTCGCGCTGACAACCGACTCGTTCGTGGTCAGCCCGCTCTTCTTCCCAGGCGGCGACATCGGCGAGCTCGCAATCAACGGCACGATCAACGACCTCGCGGTCGGAGGCGCGACGCCGCTCGGCATCTCGGCGGCGTTCATCCTCGAGGAGGGGCTGGACATCGCCCTCCTGCGTCGGGTGGTGGAGTCGATCCGCCGTGCCGCGGACCGCGCGGGCGTCAACGTGGTGACCGGCGACACCAAGGTCGTGCCGCGCGGCAAGGCGGATCAACTCTTCATCACCACCACCGGGGTCGGCACCGTCTCGCTGCCCCAGCGAGTCGCGATCCACCGGATCGTGCCAGGCGACGTCGTCGTGCTGAGTGGCGCCATGGGCGACCACGGCGCCACGGTCATGCTCGCTCGTGGCGACGTCGACCTCGAGGCCGACAACTTGCACAGCGACACCATGCCCTTGCATGGGTTGACATCGGCGCTCCTCGCGGACGGTATCGACGTGCATTTCATGCGCGACGCGACCCGGGGCGGCGTGGCGACGGTCCTCAACGAGATCGCACAGGCAGCCGGCGTCGCGGTGGCCATCGACGAGGACTCGCTCCCGGTGCACGACGAGGTGCGCGGTGTGGCCGAGATCCTCGGCATCGATCCGCTCTACATCGCGAATGAAGGCAAGCTCGTCGCGGTGGTGGCCCGCGAGCACGCATCACGCGCCCTCGACCTCATGCGCTCCCGCCCGGAGGGGACTGAGGCCGCCCTGATCGGAGAGGTGATGTCGGAACCGGAGGGCATGGTCTTCATCCACACCGGGTTCGGCGGCACGCGCGTGGTTGACATGCTGATCGGAGACCCCCTTCCCCGGATCTGCTGACTGACAGTCCGCAAGCGCACCGACGTTCGCCGGGAACAGGCGTATGGTCTGTTCGCGGACAACCCCACACGAGCCGTGATCGCCTCATGGACCCAGAGCCCTGGAGAGGGACACTCGACCCAGACGATACCGGTGCGAAGCCGGCGGCCGATGTGCGCATCCAGGCGGTCGCATGCGGCCGGTGTGGGTGGCCCAACGCGTGCAGGATCCAGAGCGGGATGCGAACCCTGCGTTTCATGTGTCAGTGGTGCGATCGAATGACCACCGGCATCGTCGACCCGTCGATCAAGCGCAACGTCATCTTCTGATCCGCCGGCACTAGCAGGCGGAAGCGGCGCGCTCCTCGGGGGTCTCGTTGAGGCCGGCCTCGGTGAACCACCGGCTCTTGTAGATGTCATCGGCTTCGATGCGCATCAGGTCGTCCCGGGTCACCGGCTTCCCGTTCGAGACCAGCCGGTTGGCCTGCCGGAGCCGAGCGCGCTCAAGCGCGTTGCGCACGCTTCGGGCGTTGGCGAATCGGGCCCGCGGCATGCGCCGAGCCATCAACTCCCGGAAGGCCGGCTCGGCGTCGCTCGAGAACTTGTACTCCTGGCGATCGAGCATGATCCGCGCGATCGCAACCAGCTCATCCAGGCTGTAGTCGGGGAAGTCGATGTGGTGCGCGATGCGTGATCCCATCCCCGGATTGCTGCTGAAGAACTGGTCCATACGGTCTTTGTAGCCGGCCAGGATCACAACGATGTCGTTGCGCTGGTTCTCCATGACCTGCAAGAGGATCTCGATCGCCTCCTGCCCGTAGTCGCGCTCGTTCTCCTGGCGGTGCAGGTAGTACGCCTCGTCGATGAAGAGGACGCCGCCCATGGCGCGCTTCAGCACCTCGCGGGTCTTTGGTGCCGTGTGACCGATGTACTGCCCGACGAGCTCGTCGCGGGTGACCGCGACCAGGTGTCCCTTGGCGAGATATCCGAGGCGGTGGAGAACGGTCGCCATGCGCATCGCGACAGTTGTCTTCCCGGTGCCAGGGCTCCCCGTGAAGCACATGTGCAGATTGGGACGCTCCGCCTCGAGCCCGAAACGCCGCCGTGCCAGGTCGACGACCAGTAGCGCCGCCACCTCGCGGATGCGGGTCTTCACAGGCTCGAGCCCGACGAGCTCTCGATCGAGGTCTTCGATGACCTCGAACACGCCGGACTCGCGAGCCTCGGCCTCGACGTTGATGCGGCTGGGAGCCACTACCTCAGGCTCGACGGCGTCGGACGCGAGCACACCGTTGCCGGCCGCGGTCTCCGGAACCGTCTCCGCGAGGTCGAGCGCCGAAGGAGGCGGCATCCCGAACGGGAGGTGGGACTCCTTCGTCATCGGTCAGCGCTCGTAGCGCTCTCCGGACGGCCGATCCGCCGCATAAGGGTGCAGGGTGTACCGGATCTGGCGATCAGGACCCTCCTGCCGTTCCAGGCGGAAACCCGTCTCGTCCGTGGGGCGCTGCACGATGAAGCTCAGTGCCGTGGTCTGGCGTCCGAGGGTCCGGTCGTACGCGTTGACCCGGATGTATCGACCCGGGTACGCGTCGCGACAGCGCTGCACCTCGAGCAGGATGGCAGCGGGATCGCGCATGTCGAACATGGGCAGACCCCACATGTCCCACAGAAAGTTGCGCGGGTGGGGATCGTCGGTGAACTCCACCGACAGGGCCCAGCCGTTGTCGAGCGCGTATTGCACCTGCGCCTTCAGCTGCGCCTCCGTAAGGGGAGGGAGGTACGAGAACGTCCCCTGGGTGACATGCACTGCGATGCTCCCTATGCCGGCGTTGCCGTGGTGGCGACATCCGGCGTGTCCGTGGATTCGTAGTTGAAGCTGATGTCGCCCCAGACGTCGAGTGCGGCCCGCAGCGGAGCACACCAGCGACCGCCGGCACGCAGGATCTCCGGTCCCTCCGTGAAGTAATCACGGCCCTCGTTACGTGCCTGGACGATCAACTCGACGGCGGTGCGGTTCGCGGTCGCGCCCGCGGCGACCCCCATGGGATGACCGATGGTGCCACCACCGAACTGGAGGACCGCATCCTCGCCGAGGTAATGGAGAAGTTGGTGCGTCTGCCCCGCGTGGATACCGCCCGACGCAACCGGCATCACTCCCGGCATGGAACCCCAGTCCTGGTCGAAGTAGATCCCATGCAGGGGATCGCGCGGAATAAACCCATCGCGGAGCGTGTCGTAGTACCCCCGCACCATATTCGGGTCACCCTCCAGCTTGCCGACGACCGTCCCGGCGTGCATGTGGTCGACGCCGAGCAGCCGGCACCACTTTGCGATCACGCGGAAGCTCACGCCATGCGTCTTCTGGCGCGTGTACGTCCCGTGCCCGGCGCGGTGGAGGTGGAGGAGCACGCCGTTGCGCCGCGCCCACTTGGACATCGACGTCATCGCCGTGTAGCCCACCGTGAGGTCCATCATGATGATGACGCTGCCGATCTCTTTGGCGAACTCGGCGCGCTCGTACATGCTCTCCATGTCGCCCGCGGTGACGTTGAGGTAGTGCCCCTTGATCTCGCCGGTCTCGGCCATCGCCTTGTTCACCGCTTCCATCGACGCGAGGAAGCGGTCGCGCCAGCGCATGAACGGCTGGCTGTTGATGTTCTCGTCGTCCTTGGTGAAGTCGAGCCCACCGCGCAGTGCCTCGTATACCACGCGACCGTAGTTGCGCGCGGAGAGACCGAGCTTTGGTTTGGTGGTGGCGCCGAGGAGCGGCCGGCCATACTTGTTGAGATATTCACGCTCCATCACGATGCCGTGCGGTGGTCCCTGGAAGGTGTTCACATAGTGAAGCGGGATGCGCATGTCCTCGAGCCGCAGGGCGCGCAACGCCTTGAAACCAAAGACATTTCCGATGATCGAGGAGGTGAGGTTCGCTATCGATCCCTCCTCGAAAAGATCGAGTGCATAGGCGATCAGCGCGATGTACTGACCCGGCGTGCCGGGAACCGGATCGACCTTGTAGGCCTTCGCCTGGTAATGCTCGTGCGCAGTGAGCCGGTCGGTCCACACCACCGTCCATGTGGCTGTCGAGGACTCGCCCGCCACCGCCGCGGCGGCCTCCTCGGGCGCAACGCCGTCCTGCGGCGTGATGCGGAACGCGCAGAGAACATCGGTGTCCTTCGGCACGTAGTCGGGTTCCCAGTACCCCATCTGCGAATAGGGGATGACGCCTGAGGACCAGCGATCCGTGGCTGCGTCTCTCGGCGGGGTCTCGATTGCTGTCATTCGCGCCTCTCCGTGGAGCTGACGGGTGATGACGCCAGCTGATGGCCCATGGCGACGTAGTCCTCGGCCTTGACGCGGACGAGCAATGACTTCTGAGCGCTGAGGATGCGATGGGCGAGGATGAGCTGGGTCAGGCCGAGCGGATCGCTGTGGCGGCGTCCGTGAGGTTCCTCGTAGCTGCCGAATTCCTTTTGCCGGAGGTGGTGAAGACGGTGATGCCGCTCACTCGCGTGCTCCCACACGGCTCGTTCGATTCGCGCGGCGTCCTCGGCAGAGATGCGGCCGTCGATCTCGATGACGTCGGATTGCCGCCCGTCCTCGTCAGAGATGTCGTTGCGCAGCCGGACGGTCGCCCCGTTGTCGAGTCCGTGTTCGAGGTCGAGTTGTGGAAGCGAGTGCCGCTGGGTCAAACACACGTTGAGGTGATCGCCGACACCTGGCGACTGGTCCTCCCCGGGAGAGGAAAAGCGGACCACGAGGTCTGCCAGCGCTCGCTGCGGCTCGATATGCGCCTCGGCGTCGGGCCGGCGAGCCTCGATCTCGGCGAGCACCTGCGCCTCGTTGTAGCCACGCTTGGCGATATCTCGCTGGAGCTTCCACCTGATCCGCAGCGCAGGCTCGGGATCCAGCCAGACCTTCAGGTCGAATGCCTCGCGAATCCCGGGCAGCAGGAACGGATGCAGGCCCTGGATGATCACCACCTCGTTCGGCTCGACGTGCTCGGGCGCCTTGAAGGTGCCGTCCGAGTGGTCGTACACGGGCTTGGCGATTGCCTCTCCGCGCTTGAGGGTCCAGAGCTGCTCCTCCATGAGCGCGAAATTGTTGGCGCGGGGGTTGAGCGGTGTCACCCCGATCAGCGCGCGCTCACGGCGATCGAGTGAGTGATAGTCGTCGAGGCAGACGCTGGTGATCCGCTCCGAGCCAAGGAGTTCGTAGAACGCGGCTGTCAGGGTTGACTTGCCGCTGCCGCTGTCACCGCCGATGCCCACGAAGATCGGCGCCATCTCGGTACGCAGGTCTCTCATCGGCATGCCGACCGCCGTTCGGCGTCGCGACGCGGAAGACCTGCGCCAAGCACAACAACCATCGGATGGACCATAAGTCGCCAGCGGTCCTGACGTCCAATGCATGATTCTTATAACTTCAATAACATGCTCTAATGGAAACGAACCTCGAACGAAGGATCACCCTGCGCCAGTTGCGCATCTTCACCAGCGTGATCGAGCACCGCAGCTTCACTCGCGCCGCCGAGGCCCTCTCCCTGACGCAACCGGCCATCACCCATCAGATGCAGGCGCTGGCGCGGGCGGTCGGCCAGCCGTTGCTCGATCCCGGGAGCCGGGGTCCGGTGCTCACCGCCGTCGGCCAGGCGCTCCATGAGCGCGCCGGCAGGATCCTTGCGATGGTCGGCGATGCTCAGGAGGCGATCGAGGACGTTGCCGGCCTGCGGGCCGGGCGAGTCCGCGTCGCCGGCGACACCACGGTGGGAATCTATGTTCTTCCCGATGCGATGGCCGCGTTCCATCGCGAGCACCCCGGCGTCGCTCTGAGTCTCGACGTGGTCAACCGCGCCCGGGTCCGCGAGCTGCTGCTCGAGGGGAGCGCAGATATCGCCGTGGTC
>OCZU010000148.1_pt1 | contig 50629 bp, 48 predicted proteins | sample 1539001 | NCBI WGS metagenome assembly OCZU01 (sample SAMEA3539306, study PRJEB22396) | soil metagenome | biome: tundra; feature: field; material: soil | place: USA | collected 2010-05 | depth 0.15 m | reverse complement strand
CCCCGCCCGGATCCGCGTTCGGCCTTCCAGCCCGAGGGCATTCACGGCCCGTCCCGGGTGGTCGACCACCCGGCCTTCTCCTGGAGCGACAGCGCCTGGCGGGGGGTGCCGTTGCCGGGGTGCGTCCTCTACGAGTGCCACATCGGCACCTTCTCAGCCGAAGGCACCTTCGACGGGGCGATCGAGCATCTGGATCACCTGGTGGACCTCGGCGTCGACGCCATCGAACTGCTCCCCGTGGCCGAATTCTCCGGGATCAGGGGCTGGGGCTACGACGGCGTCGACCTGTTCGCCCCGCACCACGCGTACGGCGGGCCGGACGGGCTCAAGCGGCTCGTCGACGCGGCCCACTCCCGCGGGCTCGGCGTGGTGATGGACGTCGTCTACAACCACCTCGGGCCGGCCGGGAACTACCTGCCGGAATTCGCCCCCTACTTCTCCGCGCGGCACCAGACCAACTGGGGGGGCGCCGTCAACTTCGACGGCCCCGGCAGCGACGAGGTCCGGCGCTTCGTCATCGACAACGCACGCATGTGGCTGCGCGACTATCACTGCGATGGGCTGCGCATCGACGCCGTGCACGCCATCGTCGACCACTCCGCCATTCACATCCTGGAAGCGCTCGCGGCCGAGGTGGATGCGCTGGCCGCCCAGGTGCGGCGCCCGCTGTTCCTCATCGCGGAGAGCGACCTGAACGACCCGCGCTTCGTCCGCGGCCGCGACGCGGGGGGCTATGGCCTGGCTGCCTCGTGGGCCGACGAGTGGCACCATGCCCTGTACGCCGCGCTGACCGGTGATGTCAGCGGCTACTACGAGGACTTCGGGCCGCTGCCGCTGCTGGCCAAGGCGCTGCGCCAGGCGTGGGTGTACGACGGGATCTATTCGCCGCACCGGCAGCGGGTGCACGGCCGGCCGCCATCGGGGCTGACCGGCAGCCAGTTCGTGGTCTGCGCCCAGAACCACGACCAGATCGGCAACCGCGCGGCCGGCGAGCGGTCCGGCGCCCTGATGAGCGAGGGCCGCCTGCGGGTGGCCGCCGCCTTGCTGCTGACGTCGCCGTTCGTGCCGATGCTTTTCCAGGGCGAGGAATGGGGGGCCGCCACGCCGTTCCTGTACTTCACCGACCACTCCGATCCTGGTCTCGGCCGGATCGTCAGCGAGGGGCGGCGCCACGAGTTCGCCTCTTTCGGCTGGGATCCACGCGATGTGCCCGATCCGCAGGACGTGGCGACGTTCGAGCGTTCCAGGCTCGACTGGGCCGAGCTCAGCAAAGACTCCCGCGCCGACCTGCTGGCCTGGCACCGCCGGCTGATCGCCCTGCGCCGGGAGATCCCGGCCCTGACCGATCCCCGCCTCGACCGCGCCTCGACCGAATACGATCAGGAGGCGGGCTGGATCGTTGTCCGCCGCGGACCGGTCGCGGTGGCCAGTAACCTCGGTAGCAGCACATGGATCTTCCCGGTGGGCCCGTCGGCAGAGTTGCTCGCGGCTTCCGCTTCCAGCGTCGAACGGACGCGGCAGAACCTAATCCTCCCGCCTGACACCGTTGCCATCCTGAACGAAGGATAAAGCCATATATGACCGATCCCATCGAGATCTGGCCGGGCCGCCCGTATCCCCTGGGCGCCGCCTACGACGGTGGCGGGACGAACTTCTCGTTGTTCTCCGAGGTCGCGGGGCGAGTCGAGCTCTGCCTTTTCGACGACTCCGGCCGCGAGGAGCGGGTGGTCCTCGACGAGATCGATGCCTCCTGCTGGCACGCCTACCTCCCCTCGGTGGCGCCCGGGCAGCGTTACGGTTACCGGGTCCACGGGCCATGGGCGCCGGACCAGGGCCAGCGCTGCAACCCGGCGAAACTTCTGCTCGATCCCTATGCCAAGGCCATCGAAGGCCAGGTCGACTGGGCCCAGGCATGCTTTCCCTACAACTTCGGCGACGAGAATTCCCGCAACGACGACGACAGCGCACCCCACGTGCCCAGGTCAGTCGTGCACAACCCGTACTTCGACTGGGGCAACGACCGGCCCCCGGACATTCAGCTCAACGAGTCGGTCATCTATGAGGTCCACGTCAAGGGGTTCACCGCCCGCCATCCCGATATCCCGGAAGCGCAGCGCGGCACGTACGCGGGCCTGGGTCATCCCGCCTCCATCGAATACCTGACCGGCCTGGGCATCACCGCGGTGGAACTGCTGCCCGTGCATCAGTTCATCCACGACGCTCAGCTCGTCGAGCGGGGGCTGCGGAATTACTGGGGCTACAACTCCATCGGCTTCCTCGCCCCGCACAACGAGTACGCGGCGGCCGGCCAGGGCGGTGAGCAGGTCGCTGAGTTCAAGGCCATGGTCCGGGCGATGCATGAGGCTGGCATCGAGGTGATCCTTGACGTCGTCTACAACCACACCGCCGAGGGCAGCCATATGGGCCCGGTACTGTCAATGAAAGGCATCGACAACGCCGCCTACTACCGGCTGGTGGCCGACAATCCCCGGTTCTATTACGACACCACCGGGACCGGCAACAGCCTCAACGTGGGCCACCCGCACACCCTCCAGCTGATTATGGATTCGCTCCGCTACTGGGTGACCGACATGCACGTCGACGGGTTCCGCTTCGACTTGGCCGCCAGCCTGGCCCGTCAGTTCCACGAGGTGGACCGTCTCTCCGCCTTCTTTGACCTCATCCAGCAGGATCCGGTGGTCTCCCAGGTCAAGCTGATCGCCGAGCCGTGGGACATCGGGGAAGGCGGCTACCAGGTGGGCAACTTCCCCGCCCTGTGGTCGGAATGGAACGGCCAGTACCGTGACACGGTGCGGGACTTCTGGCGGGGTGAGCCCGCCCAGCTCGGCGAGTTCGCTTCCCGGCTCACCGGCAGCTCCGACCTCTACCAGGCCGACAGCCGCCACCCGGGCGCCAGCGTCAACTTCGTCACCGCCCACGACGGCTTCACGGTGCGCGACCTGGTCTCCTACAACGAGAAGCACAATGAGGCCAACGGGGAAGACGGGGCCGACGGCGAGAGCTACAACCGGTCCTGGAACTGCGGCGCCGAAGGCGACACGAACGACCAGGACATCCTGGCGCTGCGGCACCGGCAGCAGCGCAACTTCCTCGCCACCCTGCTGCTCTCGCAGGGCGTCACCATGCTCCTGAGCGGCGACGAGTCCGGGCGCACCCAGGGCGGGAACAACAACGCCTACTGCCAGGACAACGAGATCTCCTGGCAGGACTGGGACAACCTCGATGAGGATCTTCTCGACTTCACCCGCCGCCTCATCGCGTTGCGGCGCGAGCATCCCGTCCTGAGGCGGCGGCGCTGGTTCCAGGGCCTGCCCATCCGGGGTTCCGTCGACCTTGGCTGGTGCAAGCCGGACGGGGCTGAGATGGGCGACTACGACTGGGACGCCGGGTCCGCGCCCACGGTCGGCCTGTTTCTCAACGGCGAGGCGATCACGGACCGGGACCGCCGCGGCCAGCGGGTGACCGACGATTGCTTCCTGCTGCTGTTCAACGCCCACCATGAGCCCATCGAGTGGACCCTCCCCAAGGTGTGGGGCGAGCAGTGGGAGCTGATCATCGACACCTCAGGCCCCGCCCAGGAGGGCGAAGCCCTGGAAAGCGGCCGGGCTCTTCCTGTCGCCGGCCGATCTGTCGTGGTCCTCCGGCGCCAGGAGTAACCAGGTGCACCTGGTTACCGGCCTTCAGCGGGCGGCGCCCAGCTTCAGGTGATACCGCAGCCGCCCGACATACGTGCTTATCTGCCCGTGGATGGTAACCAATTGTTTCCAGTTTGATTCTCTGAGTAACGGGCCGGGAGTCCGCGTCGCTGTAGTGGCGTAGTTGACCGCCTCATGAGTTGAGGCCCGACCCTCAGGAGAAGAAGAATGCGCATGTCCTTGCTGACCCGGACCGCGGCCGCCACGGCGATCGCCGCGACCAGCGCGCTCGCGGTGACAAGCACCGTTGCGGCCGCGCCCAACCCCGCCAAGCCCACCAAGCCCACCACGTCGCTGTCGATCCGGGTGTCGAAAGGCATCATCAAGCGCGGACAGAAGATCCGCGTCGCCGGTGTGCTCAAGGGATCGATGATGGCCGGCCTGGCCGGCGAGTTCGTCAACCTCGACGCCGCCGCACCTAAGGGGAAGTTCGCCGTGATCGGCAGTTCGACCACCAACAAGGCGGGTGATGTCGGGTTCGTGGTGAGCCAGATAGGCACGGAGCGGTACCGGCTGGTGTTCAAGGGGACCAAGAAGTACGCCGCCGCGCGCAGCGCCATCGTCACCGTCAGGGTGTCGTACAAGATGCCGTAGCCGGGCAAACGTTCACAACGGGGGGCCGTGCCAGCGGGAATGCTGGCACGGCCGTCGGCGGAAGCTGCGTTAACGCTGTGCGACCGCGTTAACGCTGTGCAACCATGGCTAACGCTATGGGTAACGAGGCGGATGGCTTCAACGAGGCGCTGGCCCGGGCCCGGTCGGGCGATGAGGCCGGATTCCTCCAGCTATGGCGCGAGCTGCACCCTCGTTTACTGCGCTACCTGCGCGTTCTCAGCCGTGATGACGCAGACGACGCGGCCAGCGAGACGTGGCTCCAGGTGGTGCGGGACCTGCACCGCTTCGATGGCGGAGCGGAGGACTTCCGGTGCTGGATGTTCACCATCGGCCGCCACCGGGCCGTCGACGCGGCGCGCGCCCGCGTCCGGGTCCGCGACCGGCTGACCGCCGCTGACGTTGACTCTGTGGCCGACGATCACCTGGTAGAGAATCAGGTGCTCGACTACCTGTCGACCAGGCACGCGGTCACCCTGGTGGCCGAGCTCTCCCGCGACCAGGCCGAGGCGGTGGTGCTGCGGATCATCGCGGGCCTGGACACGGCTGCGGTTGCCTGTCTCCTCGGCAAATCCCCTGGTGCCGTGCGTGTCGCGCTGCACAGAGGGCTGCGGGCTTTGGCGGCCGACCCGCGCCTCCGGGCTCTCGAGGAGGCAGACCGGTGAGGCAAGCTTCATCGTCCTGGCCCGCGCACCGGTGCCCGGGTGTAACCGGGCCCGGAATGCACACGCCCATCTCGACCGTCTTCGGTGGCACCAGGACGAGATCGGGCGGTGCCAGGGCGGGATCGGGCGGTGAAAGCATGAGGATGCTTAGCAGGACAAAGGGAACCATCGTGGCGGCCGTGCTCGCGGCGAACCCGAGGCTTCTCTTGGCCACGCCTAGGCTGCCGCTCCTGGTGTGCGCTCCGCCCTTCGCCCGGGACCGGCTCGCCGCGGAGGGTTGATCCCAGTGCTTACCTGAGCGACGGATGGCTGCGCGTGCCCCCGCGACGGGCAGCGGTCCAGTGGGCGGCCGTGATGGCTGAAGAGAGTTCAGCCGGCCCCCCACGGCTTGGCTCAGGCCGTGGACGGCACCGGCCACGCCAGGCCGGATGGCCCTTGCTGTGATAGGCAGGCCCGAGTCCGCGCTGCCGGTCACCGGCAATTCCGGACCTCCAGCCGCGGAGGGGTGGCCACCCGTTTGGCGTGCCCGCAACACTGACCCCCTTCCTCGCCGTTTTCAAACCAGTACCTGGTCCACGCTGGGGCCCTATCGCGCAGGTCCCCCGATAGAGATGCAGGCTGCCATGGAACCGTCATTCAGGGCTATCACCGATTCCGGGGATCCCCGGTGGTGTTCAGCTAGCCCGGTGGTGCTCAGCTAGCCCGGTGGTGCTCAGCTAACCCGGTGGTGTTCAGCTAGCCCGGTGCGTCTCAGCTAGCAGAGACGTCGTCCGGCAGGCCTGCCCGGCCTTGCGCGCGGCCCGCGCTGGCGGCCGGCGTCCTGGCCGCGGGTGGCACGGAGGAGTCACCATTCTGCGCCGGCCTGAGGGGAAACCGCACCCGGAAGGTGGTACCCCCGCTGGGCTGGCTTTCGACCGAGATCGTGCCGTTGTGGGAGTCGACGATTGCCTGGCAGATGGCCAGGCCGAGGCCGGTGCCCTGGACTGCGTGGCTGGTAGCGAGGTCGGTGCGGAAAAAGCGCTCGAAGATGCGCTCTTGATCATCGGCGGAGATGCCCATGCCGTCGTCGGCGACGGACAGCAAGGCGCTGTGTCCTTCGGTGCCGAGGCTGACCGTAACGTGCCCCCGCTCGGGGGTGAACTTCACGGCGTTCGACAGGAGGTTGTCGAGTAGCTGGGCAATGCGGCCAGCGTCGCAGGGCACCACGGGAACGGGCCCGCCGGAGAAGATGAGCGCGATGTGCTTGCGCTCGGCCGCTGGCCGGGCCGCTTCGAGCGCATGCTCGGCCAGCTCGGCGAGGTCGGCTTCCCCCGGCTCGATCTTCAGCTTCCCGGCCTGCAGGCCGGCCAGGAAGAGGAGGTCCCCGACCAGCCGCAACAGGCGCGTAGCGTTGCGGTGAATGATAACGGTGAACGCGCGTTGTTCCTCGGTCAGATCCGGGTCATCCAGCAACTCCAGGTACCCGATGATCGAAGTGAGCGGCGTCCGCAGCTCGTGCGAGACGAGGGCGATGAACTCGTCCTTCATGCGGTCGAGTTCACGCAGCCGCTCGTTCTGCGCGGTCAGCTGGGCCTGCTGTGCCTGTGATTCCGCGTATAGCTCCGTGTTGGTGATCGCCCGGCCGGCGTTGGCGCCGAGTAGCCGCGCCAGCGCCTCGTCCTCGCTGTCGAAACCGCCTTCTTTGTCGGTCAGGTAGAGCGCTGCGCGCGCCGATGCGCCAATCGTGACCGGCACGCCCAGGAAGCTGCCCAACGGCAGGTGCCCCGGCGCGAAGGCCGCGGCCTCAGGGTGGTCGCTGAGCTGGTCCAGCCTGACCGGGGCGGCCGAGTCGGCAACCATTCCCAGGAGTCCCATACCGTGCGGGAACTCGCCGAACCGCGCCCGGGCCGAGCTGTCCATACCCGACGTGGCCAGGTGCGCGAAGCCGCTTCCATCCGCGCTCCTCAGCCCGAACGCCGCGCAGCGCGCCCCTACCACCTGCCGTGCGGCGTCGCTGATCGCCTGCAGCAGTTCGTCGAGGGTCAGGCCCCTGATCCGCGACGTGACGCTGGCGAGCAGACGGAGACGCTCCGCGCTGGCATGTGCCTGCGCAGCCGCTTTCTCTGCTCGCTCGTGGGAGCGGACAACCTCCGTCAGGAGGCGGACGTCCTGCCGGTGAACCAGGTAGACGCGGAGAAACAGCAGGGTGGCGGCGGCGAGCAGGAAGGCCTGGACCAGCGCCCGTTGCCGGCCCGGAACGACGGCCAGCAGGATGATCAGCCCGAGGACCGCGGCCGCCGGGGGGAGGGCATGCGGGCCGCCCTGCTCATCGGTGAGAGGCAGGACATTAGCCACATCGGGATGGCTCGCGCGAAGCAGTCCGGAGGCGCCCAGGCCAAGCAGGCCAAGTGCCCAGAGCGGGTCCGCCCAGTGGGCCGTCCCGGGCTGGCTTCCGACGGAAGGGTGCCCGCCGATGAGCGCGGCCAGCGCCATGAGACAGAAGGCCACCGTGAACGTCCGGACCCAGGGAGGGATGCCACGCGGGCTCTTGTACAGGCCCGCGATCTGAATCGCGTTGGCCGCAAGCACCAGGTAGGAAGCGGGATAGAGTTCCGTGAGCACATCGGTCGTCTGGGTGCCCAGCGCGGCGATGAAGACCCCGGACCGGATGGTGGCGAGGACAAGCAGGATGACCGGAATGGCGTCCAGCAGAAAGATCCCGTAGACCGCAGGCCGAGGCAGGCGGCGGAGCATCGACGTGACGCCGAGCACCGGGAATGCCAGCCAGAAAACGCCCGCCACGCCGCTGCTACGACCGTCGGCCTGGATATCCAGCAGGACGGCGCCGACCAGCCAGCAGCCCGCCGCCGCCGCATAGAGCTGCCACGACGCCGAGAATCGGTTCGCGCTGAGCGCGGCGGCGAGCGTCCCGCCGAGCGCCGTTACGCCGCCCAGTGTCCAGCCCGCGTTGGTCGCCCACACCGTGACGTCGCCGTGGGCCGCGATCTCGACGAATACCGCGCCGAGCGTGAGCAAGCCGAGCGGCACGGATCCGGCGACCAGTACCCGGACCGTCGCTGACATGCTGGCCCAGCCGGGGATGAGGGCTGCGTTCGGGCGAAGCGGCGCCTGACTTCGCACCTGGGCCTCCCCACGGTTACCGAGAAGTCGAGCATGGCTGCTGCCGTCAGCGGCATGATCCCCAGAAATGCCACTGCGCCCGTGGCTCACCGGTGAACTCCGCGCTAACGGCCACCCCCAGTCGCGCCGCGGTTCGCTACTGGCCGGGTTGGATTCACTACACATAGTAATCCATCGGGCGCAAGGCGCATGGCTGCCCATACTCGAAGGTCGCACGATGGACTGGGCAGGCCGCGTTTTAGACAGTTTGGGCGGAGGGTGTGGGATTCGAACCCACGACGAGACTCACGCCCCGTAGCGGTTTTCAAGACCGCCGCCATCGGCCACTAGGCGAACCCTCCAGGCGACCACCTTAGCGCCGTGCCGAGGCCGTGAGTAACCAGCGCAGCGCGGGTGAGTAGGCTCGCCGGGAGGAACTGAAGGAGCTTTCATGCTGCCCCCGTTCGGCTGGCAGGCGGTCCTGGACCGCTGGGAATTCGCGCCTGTCGTCACGGCCGTCGCCGTCGCCGCCGCGGCCCTGTACCTGTGGGGTGCGCGGCGGGTGGCGCGCCGTCATCCGGCCCGGCCGTGGCCGTGGTGGCGGACCGGCATGTTCCTCGGCGGACTCGCGGTCGTGGTGCTGGCCACCGAGAGCGGCATCGGCGCCTACGACGACGTGCTGTTCTGGGATCACATGGTCCAGCACCTGATGCTGATCATGATTGCCCCGCCGATGCTGGTGGTTGGCCAGCCAGTCACCCTTCTGCTGCATGCGAGCAGGAACCCGCTGCACACCTGGACCAAGCGGGTCGTTCGCTCCCGGGCGGTCAGCTTCCTCACCTGGCCGCCGTTCGCGCTCGCCGCCTACGCGGCGACCATCGCGGGAACGCACCTGACCGGCCTTATGAGCCTGGTCATGACCAACCCGGCGCTGCATGACGCGGAGCACGCGCTGTACCTGGTCGTCGGCTACCTGTTCTTCCTGCCCATCGTCGGGCGCGAGCCGATCCGCTGGCGCGTCTCCTATCCGGTCCGGCTGCTGATCCTGCTCGTGGCTATGCCGGTGGACACGTTCACTGGGCTGGTGCTCGGCTACGCCACGACCGGGATGGCTGGGATGCCGACGACCATGCGCCCGGCGGGGTCGCCGAGCCCGGTGGAAGATGTGCACTGGGGCGGTGCGGTGATGTGGATCGGCGGCGACGCGATCATGTTCGCCTTGATGATGGTCGTTTTCCTCCTGTGGAGCCGCAACGAGCTGGCCGACACACGCGCTCAGGGCTGGCTGGAGGCCGTGCGGAAGTCCAACTTCGATGAACTGGTCACCGTGCATGCTCCAGGCGGCGAGACCAGCGAGGCCGGCGAGCCCCGTGGACCAGCCACAGCGGGCAGCGGCAGCAGCGCCGGCGGCATCGACGATGACGAGCATCTCGCCGCCTACAACGCCTACCTCGCCCGGCTGAATCACCCCGGTCGCGGCGCTGACGGCCGCCGCTAGATAATCCCGCCGAAACCTGCGCATTGGCCCCGCCGAAACGCAGTATCGGCGGCATGCGCGGTTTCCATCTGAACCGGGCGCCCACGCGGCTCGTGACAAGGGTGGAGCGTGCACGCGACAAGCACAACTGAATGGGTAAATCCCACCCTCATTCCCGTCGCGCCGCACGAAGGGACCTTCGAGAGGGGAGCAAGTCATGTCGGTGATCCACCGGATCGCCCTGACGTTCGCCGGGACAGCGGGTGCTGTAGCGGCGGCGGCAATGGTGATGGCACCAGCCGCGGGGGCACAGTCCACCTCGGCTGCGCCGTTCATCAGCCAATTCCACACCACGACGACGATCGCCTCGACCGTGCCGGGAAACGGGGACCTCAACCCGTACGGCACGGCGGTGGTCAGCGAGAGCACCGGAAACCTGCACCGTGGTGACGTCCTGATCAGCAACTTCAACGACAGCGGGAACCTGCAGGGCACCGGAACGACGATCGTCGAGGTTTCGCCGGGCGGGACGGTGACCCAGTTCGCCGGGATCGACCCGACCAAGCTGCCCGGCGCCTGCCCCGGCGGGGTGGGGCTCACCACGGCGCTCTCCATCCTGCCGGGCGGATGGGTGGTCGTCGGCAGCCTGCCCACCACCGATGGCACCTCGGCCACAGCGGCCGCCGGCTGCCTGATCGTCCTGGACAGTCATGGCAACGTGCGGGAGACCATTTCCGGGCACGGCATCAACGGGCCGTGGGACATGACGTCGCTCAGCCTGGGGCACGTCGCCGAGCTGTTCGTCACCAACGTTCTCAACGGAACCCAGGCCGCTAATGGCAAGGTCACCAACCAGGGCACAGTGCTGCGGCTCGTTCTCGTGCTCGACGGTAATCAGCCGCCGAAGCTCGTCGCCGTCACCACGATCGGTTCTGGTTTCCCCGAGCGCACCGACCCGGCGGCGCTGGTGGTCGGGCCTACCGGCGTCGGCCTGGACTCCCACGGCACGCTGTTCGTGGCGGACAGCGTGGACAACCGGATCGCCGCGATCCCGTTCGCGCCGATCCGCCTGACCAGCGCTGGGACCGGCAAGACGGTCACCACCGGCGGGGCGCTCAACACCCCGCTGGGCCTGGCCATCGCGCCCAACGGTGATGTGCTGACCGTGAATGCCGCAGACGGGTTCATCGTCGAGACAACCCCGGGCGGAAAGCAGGTCGCCACCCACCTGCTGGACAGCACGGTTCCCTCGCCGCAGACCACCCCGCCCACCCCGCCGGGAGCCGGCGCCCTGTTCGGCCTGGCCGTGGCGCCGGACGGGGCCGGCGTCTACTACGTAGACGACGCCGCGAACACGCTCGCCTTGCTGCACTGAGCGGACGCCTGCCGGCGTGCCGCGGGCGAGGGGGCGCGACACGCCGGCAGGGCTTTATACACGAATCTAAGGAACTCGCTATACAGGGCCATAAGCTGCTATGCCGTGGACCCGGTACGGAATCCCTACGCGCCAGGTGCTGGCCAGCGTCCGCCCGAACTCGCTGGGCGGGATCGGGAGCTTGGCCAGTTCGACGTAGTGCTGGAACGGATCGCACGGGGCCGTCCAGAGCGAAGCATGGTGCTCACCGGACTGCGCGGCGTCGGCAAGACGGTGCTGCTGAACTCGTTCCGGTCGATGGCACTTCAGCGCTTGTGGGGGACGGGCAAGATCGAGGCGCGGCCTGAGCAGTCGCTCAGGAGGCCGGTCGCTGGAGCGCTGCACATGGCGGTCCGTGAGCTGGCGCCGCGGCACCGCGCGCCGGAACGGATCGAGCAGTTCCTCGGCGTGCTGAAGGCATTCGCGGCACGTGACCCGAAAGCGCCCAAGGGAACGTTCGCGCCTCACCTGGGCATCGACGTACCCGCGCTGCGAGGTCGGGCTGATTCCGGGGACCTTGAGATCGATCTCACCGAACTGTTCGCCAACGCCGCGTCGGTCGCCACCGACCTCGGCGTGGGGATCGCGCTGTTCATCGACGAGATGCAGGACGTCCCGCCGGCCGACGTGTCCGCGCTCTGTGCGGCCACCCACGAGCTGTCGCAGTCCGGGGGACCGCTCATCGTGGTCGGGGCCGGCCTGCCGCACCTCCCATCGGTTCTGTCGGCCAGCAAGAGTTACTCCGAGCGGCTGTTCCGGTACGTGCCGATCGACCGGCTGGATCGGGCCGCCGCTGATCTCGCCTTGCTGGCGCCCGCGCAGCGGGAGGGAGCCGATTTCGAGCAGGAAGCGCTCGACGCGCTGTACGCGGCGGCCGACGGCTACCCGTATTTCGTGCAGGCATATGGCAAGGTGACCTGGGATGTCGCTGCCGCCAGTCCGGTTACCGCCGGGGATGTCGGCATGGCGCGCCCGCAGGCGGAGGGCGAACTGGCGGTCGGGTTCTTCGGCAGCAGGTACGAGCGGGCCACCCCGGCGGAGCGGGAGTACATGCGGGCGATGGCGATGCTCGGCGACGATCCGGTCCAGACATCGCAGGTGGCCGAGGAACTGGGCCGCAAACCGTCGAGCGTGTCACCGGCCCGGGACGGCCTGATCAAGAAGGGCCTGATCTACAGCTCCGAGCGCGGCCTCATCGCGTTCACCGTCCCGCACTTCGGCCGCTTCCTGCGCGCCCAGCCCGCCTGAACGCCCCGGCCCGCCCCGCCTCGCCCGGCCCACCCTTCCATGATCACGAAGGATTCGCGTCATATGTGACCGCGAATCCTTCGTGATCATGGAAATCTCGCCGGTGATCTCTCGCCGGTGGCCGGGACCGGTCGTCGCCGCTGCTAGAACTGGGTCTTGAGTTCTTCGATCTCGCGCGCCCGCTGGCGAAGCTGTGCGTACGCTGGCCGCTCGCGGATTCGGGCCAGTGTCCAGCGAACGGCTTCCGCGCGATTGGCCGCGATGCCCGCGGTGATCAGTGCGTCCAGGGTTTCCAGGTCCACCGGTCCGAGCCGGGCCATCACGGGAGTGAGCTCGCCGCCCGCCCGCTCGCCCTCGCCCAGTGGGGGCCGGGGACTCCCGGCCAGCACGATCCGTGGCCCGTGGTCCGTTTCGTCGCCGGTGAGGAACTCGAGCCGGCCGGTCTCGGGAAGCTGCTCCGAGAGATCCCGCCGGAACTGCTTGATCGCCGCGCGGTGGGTGTTCTCGAACGCATCCAGGGACTCGCGCAGCTCGTCTTTGTCCGGTCCGCCCGCCTCGATGAATACCCGAACCAGCAGCTCTCCCGGCTCGATCACCGGGTCGTCGCCGTACTGCAACAACGCGACCCGCCGCACCGCGCCGGGGAAGCGCTTCTTCGCCTCCTCGCAAACCTGCTTCTCACCGAGGTCCAGAGTTGCCCGGTCCATGTCAGCCTCCTAGAGTTACTCTGGAAATCAAAGTAACACTAGTTACCAAGGCCCGGCCAGACCTTACCCCGACGTGTTTGCGTGATGTGCGCGCCCGGAGCGCGCTGGGTCAAACTCGCCGAACGTATCCTCTGCCGGAGTATGGCCGTATCTACCGTTGCAGCTAGAGGGCGGTAGATTGCTGCATAGCGTTCAACGGCACAACGCCGGGCGGCAGGTCGGGCGTTGCCGTTTCCGCCGGGGGCGTGGCGGGCGATTCCCGGGGGACGACGGCTGAAAGAATGACCGGGCGGCGCTGCTTCACCTGGACCGCGAACACCACGTCGGCGTCGGCGCCGTCCAGCCGGCCCGGGTACACCACGTACCTCCAGCACAATTCCCGCCAGATGTCCGACGGCTCGTCGCTGATGATCAGACTGGCCTGCCGCCGCCAGTGCGAACTGCGGTGCAGTGCGGCGAGCGTCCGCGGAGCCGGCACGCTGCGCACCTCACAAGGCTCCGAATAGCCGAGCCGGACCAGTACCTCACCGGCCTCCGGGGACAGCAGTGCGATCACGAGGAATTCGGCGCACAGGATGGCCAGCACCAGCGCGGCGCGGGCACTCGGGGGCGGCAGGTGCAGGCCCGGGGCGCCGATCGAGGCCAGCGCGGCCAGGGCGAGCAGTGCTGAGCGGGCTATCGAGCGGGCGCCTACTGGGCGGGAGCTGAGATCGCCGAAGCACCCGCACCCGACGTCTGGGCGGCGGGCACGCAATTCGATCAGGGCACACATGGCCACCAGGAAGAAAGCGGTGGCGGCGATGCGCGCGCCGTCCGCGGCGGCGCCGTCCAGGGCACCAGTCCCGTCGCGGGCCGCCGGAGGCGCCGTGGCCAGCAGTGCGGCACCGAGGGCAAGCTCGCACGCGCAGACGAGCGTGGCGGCTGGCCGCCGGACCGGCCACGGGAGCAGCTCCCTGGGGCCCAGGCCAGCGTCCAGCGAGCCGCCCCTCAGGACCCGGCTGAGCTTGGCGGCGAAAGCGCCGAGCAGCATGGCCGCGACGATCGGGACCTGGACCTCCCGGATGTCTTTGACCAGCCCGGTCATGGCATGCATCGTCATCGGCCCATCGTGATCGTCGCGTTGAAGCACCCGCGCTCCAATTCACCGCCAAGGGCGACAAAGCTCGCCAGCGCCAGGTCGGCCACCCGGCCCCGGGGCGACATGCCGCAGGTGACGCAGCGGTCGCAGAAAAGCCGGGCGGCCGCTCCGCAGCAGATCACCGGTAGGAGGCGGGAGTCGCCCGTGCACTCATTGCGGACGTCGAGCAGGCTGCCTACGGAGAGGTACGGCATCCGAACGCAGCCCGGATATGGGGATGGCTGCTCGGCACACCCCATGTCCGGGTCGAGCATGGGATAGGCGATCCCCTCGACGTCATCCGGCTGGCCCACCGGCTCGTGCCAGCTGGCACAGCCACCGAGGCGGCCCAGCGTGCGGCTCCCCGCGTACGTCGGGCGCGGCAGCTGATCGGCGCGGTAGGCAGGCTGGGATGTCGCCGGTATCAGGCCCTCGACGACCCCGGCACGGCGCAGCCCGATGATGTCGATGAGATATCCGGGCTCCAGGTGCGGAAAGCGGACCAGGAGCCGGCCTTCCGCGCGGCCTGGGATGACGATGACCTGGCGTCCCCTGGTCTTTCCCGCGTCGACGACGATTCCCTCGCTGCCGCGTTCGACAATGACGCCAGTGACGCGGCCGATGTTGGCCCAGATCCGGTCCGCGACCCCGGGCCGCGATGGGTGGAGACGCACCACCACCCGGTCCCCGGCCCCGAGCGCGGTCGGGTCGGCCGGCCCGCCCTTCCACGCCGAGGTAGCGGGCATCAGCGCCAGCCGCTCCTCGTGGTCTGCCCGGCAGATCGTGAGGACGTGCGGGCTGGCGTCCACCACCGTGCCGGTAAGTACGCCTGGCGGCCCGGCCGCGCCGGGGCCCGGCCCGGCCCGGTCAGCCACGGCCCGGTCAGCGCCAGCCCGGTCAGTCCCGGCCTGGTCAGCGCCCACGGCCTGGCCCCGGCGATCCTGTGGCGCCAGGACGGCGGCCTTGAGTAAGCGGCGGCGCGCGAATAGCTCCCCGGTCCCCGACCCAGCGCCGCAATGGCAGCACGTTACGTGACCACGTTGGTCAAGCATGATCCCCTCCCCGGTCAGCACAACCCCGGTCACGACGATGCGTGCGGGACCGGCCCACGTCAAGCGGTTCGGTCACGTTGGCCGCCGCGCGGCCAGCCGGATATGCCGGTACAACGGTTAAAAGTCCAGGTCAGATGGCTCGCCGAGGCGCCGGTTAGGTGCTGTGCGCCCGCCTCGTGGCTGGGTACGGTTGGGCTGTGAGCCCCGGTGGCGATCCCATCGTCGCCGGGGCGCGGAGCCAGCTGGGAGGTGCGCTTGGATGCCAGCCTGGAGGTCGGCTTGCCGGTCGGCTCGGAGGGCGGCCCGGAGGTCGGCCCGGAGGTCGGCTTGGAGGTCGGCCTGGAGGGCGGCCTGGAGCGCGGCCCGACTCCCAGCGCGGGCGACCCGGCCTTCCGTGAGTATGTGGCATCCCGCGGCGCTGCCCTGCTCCGGATGGCCCTGCTGCTTACCCATAACCTCGCGGATGCCGAGGACCTGGTGCAGGTGGCCCTGGCCAAGACGTACCAGGCGTGGGATCGCATCGAGGACAGGGGCGCGGTGGACGGCTACGTGCGCCGGGCGATGGTGAACACGCACATCTCCTGGTGGCGCCGGCGGCGGGTGGAGGAGTACCCGACCGACGACATTCCCGAACGGGCCGTGGCCGACCACGCGGGCGATAGCGAACTGCAGGACGCGCTGCGCCGTGCGATCGAGCGGCTGCCCCGGCGGATGCGCGCCGCCGTGGTGCTGCGCTACTACGAGGACATGACCGAAGCGGAGATCGCCAACGTGCTCGGGGTGAGCCAGGGCACGGTTAAGAGCACCGTGTCCCGCGCCGTCGCCAAGCTCCGGATTGATGCCGAGCTCCTCGGAGGATGACGATTCGCCCCAGGTCATGACACGATCCCTCCTGAAGGCGAACAACGTGCCTGGTGCAGCCGTCGGCCGTGCGGTAACCACCGGGCGCCACCACAAGGAGGTGGGCCGTGCGAAGCACGATGATGGACGTGCCCCTGACCGTGACCGCGCTCATGCGTTATGGCACGTCGGTCTACGGTGACAAGGAAGTCGTCACCTGCACGGCGGACGGGACCCGGCGCCAGTCTTACGCCACGACCGGCGAGCGGGCCGCCCGGCTGGCGAACGCGCTGCGCAGGCTGGGTATAGACGGCGACCAGCGGGTCGCCACGCTGCTCTGGAACAACGCCGAGCACCTTGAGGCCTACCTGGCCGTGCCGTCCATGGGCGCGGTGCTGCACACCCTGAACCTGCGGCTCGACCCCGGCCAGCTTACGTATATCGCCAACCATGCCGAGGATCACGTGATCATCGTGGACGCCACCCTCGTGCCGTTGCTGGCGCGGGTGCTGCCCGGGATGGAAACGGTGCGCCACGTCCTGGTGACAGGACCTTCCGGCCCAACGGATCCAGCGCAGACCCAGTCCCTGGCCGCCCCCGGGCGCCAGGTGCACTCGTATGAAGACCTGCTGGCCGCCGAGTCAACCTCGTTCGAGTGGCCTGACCTGGACGAGAAATCCGCCGCCGCGATGTGCTACACGAGCGGCACGACCGGCCGGCCGAAGGGAGTCGTCTATAGCCACCGGTCCACCTACCTGCACTCCATGGGCGTCTGTCTGGGGAACACATTCGGCTTGTCTGAGCGGGACCGGGTGCTTCCCGTTGTGCCGATGTTCCATGCCAATGCCTGGGGCCTGGCCTATGCGTCGGTGCTGGCCGGCGCCGACCTGATCATGCCGGACCGGTTCCTGCAGCCGGAGCCGCTGGTGCGGCTGATCGAGGCGGAGCGGCCGACGGTGGCCGGGGCGGTGCCGACGATCTGGAACGAGCTGCTCCGTTACGTGCGCGCGAACGGTGGGGACCTGTCGTCGCTGCGCCTGGTGCCGTGCGGGGGGTCGGCGGTCCCGCACGCGCTGATGGAGGCGTACGAGAAGGAACTCGGGGTGCGGATCGTGCACGCGTGGGGGATGACCGAGACTTCCCCGCTGGGCAGTGTGGCGCACCCGCCGGCTGGGTTGTCGCCCGAGGAGGAGTGGGAGTACCGGGACACGCAGGGCCGGATCTTCTGCACGGTCGAGGCCCGGCTGGTCGGGGACGCCGGTGACGTGCTGCCGCATGACGGCGAGGCGGTCGGCGAGGTGGAGTGTCGCGGGCCCTGGGTCACCGGGTCCTACTACCAGGACGATGATCCGGCCAAGTTCCGCGACGGCTGGCTGCGCACCGGTGACGTCGGCACCATCGACCGGCTCGGTTTCGTGCGGCTCACCGACCGGGCGAAGGACGTGATCAAGTCCGGCGGCGAGTGGATCTCCTCGATGGAACTGGAGAACGCCCTGATGGCCCACCCGGACGTGACCGAGGCCGCCGTCATCGGTGTCCCGGACGAGAAATGGGGGGAGCGGCCGCTGGCTGCGGTGGTGCGGAGGGATGGCGCCGCGGTGACAGCGGAGCAACTGCGCGAGTTCCTGGCCGGCCGGGTGCCACGCTGGCAGTTGCCCGAGCGGTGGTCGTTCATCGACGAGGTACCGAAGACGAGCGTCGGCAAGTTCGCCAAGACCCGGATCCGTGACGCGTACGCCAAGGGCGACTACGAGGTGACCGAGGTCCGCTGAGCCGGCGCTGTCTGGTTCTGATGGAACTGCTTTGGCGTGCCCTGCGGCGTACCGGTACGCTGAGGCCGACCATCTGGTCGTCGGGAGGCTTCGCCTAGTCCGGTCTATGGCGCCGCACTGCTAATGCGGTTTGGGTCAACAGCCCATCCGGGGTTCAAATCCCCGAGCCTCCGCCCCTGAATAGCGGTTTCCCCTGGCGTAGTAGCGCCGGGGAGCCGCTGCTTTTGCGTCTCCAGGCCTGTTGTGCGCACAGATTGCGCACAACGGCGCCCGCCTCCGCTAAGCGGGGCCCGTTGCCGGCCGCCGCCCCATCCCGAGCTCGTCACCCGCGCCTGACGCGCAACCGTCGCGTCACGGTGCCGGTTCCGCGTGCCCGGAAGGAGACCAGCCCCACCTAACGACAGCGGCCCCGCCGCCCGAGCGGGAGGCCCGAGGGGGTGACGCCCAGCAGGTCGCCGCCGAGCAGCAGCAAGGCGGCCTGGTCCGGCACGTGCCCCGGGTAGGTCAGCGGGGCCGCATGCGGATCGGGCACGGACATCACGGCACCACGGACCACTGCCACGGGGGTCATGAGGCAGGCGTTCCCGGTCACGGCTCCCAGAAAACGGCGGTGGCGTCGTCGGATTCCTTGAACCGTGGCCACCGCTGGCACGCCGGGTCCTGCGCCTCGGTGAACCGCACATCCGCGATCAGCCCGGCAGCACCAAGAGCCATCACGTCTTCCCACGATGTGCCGAACATGTCGTGCGGGGAGGCTCGGCGGCGGTATCCGGGGCGTTTGGCTGCTGTCGGGTCGTCATTGTGTCCCCGCCTCCCGCGCCCCGTTGATCAGCTGCGACATCGCCGCAGCAACCTGGCCGCGGAGTGCGTCCCGAGCGACTTCCCAGGACGAGTAATCCCGCCAGTCAGCCAGCCCGGCCCTAAAGTCATCGGCAGCAGAGAGGGCGGCCATGTAGTCATGCCAGGCTTCGGCGAGCGCCTGGCCTGTGAGGGAGGGATGGACCATCCACGCGAGAGCTGCCTCGCGGACTACTTCAGCCGTGTCTGACCATGTGCGGGCCAGTTTCTCCAGGCCGTCGCGGCGCTGGGCTTCTGGGTCAAGGTGCTTGCCCCTGGCGCTCTCAAATCCGGGCGGCAAAATCCCGGCAGCGGTGCGGGGCATGCGGCGGGGCCTGGTGGCAGTCACCCGGCCGAGCCTGGCACTGAGCCGACGCCCAGCGCTGCAATGCCCTGACCGAGGAGCTCCCGCCATAAGTGACCCAATAGCGGCCTAACGATTCGGGGCTCGACGCGCACTTCTGCCTCGTCGCAGTTGTCCGGGATCAGCTTGTGCTGACGCCGCCCGCTGATGCCTGGTACGAGCGGGTGAGCTGGGAGGGTGACCGCGCAGCCGTGGTGGGGGCAAACTGTGGGCCGAGCGGCTGACCGCCTGATGGGGCCGACCGCCGGTCAGCGCCGAGATCACCCGCGGTTCAGAGATCTGAGTATCGCGAGCAGGCGCGGGCGCAGCGCTAGCTGGTGGCCGGCGTAGCTCCAGGCGAAGGTCTGCTCGCCCTGCCAGTCCGAACGCTCCCACTGCCCGATCATGGCACGCAGCTCGGCAGGAGTGGGGTAACGCCAACCATCGCCAGAAAAAGCCTGCAGAACACCCCAGTAGTGGCCGACGTGCGCGGCGCGCAGGGCGGCGATGTATCGGGGGATCTGCGTCCAGTTACAGCGACGGCCGCTGAGGCACGGATACGGGTCCGCGCCGAGCACGTCGGTGGCGTGCGCGAACGCCGCGAAATTGCCTGGCTCGGCGACCACCTCATAGGTGAACGCGCCGGGCGCCAGCCGGTGCACGAGCCGACCGCGGGCAGTCACCTGCGCGACCACATTCGGGCAGTGGCCGCCATAGGCTGCCAGCGCGTCATCGGGTTCATCGGCGATGTAGTAGCCGGCCACCCTCCGGTCCCCAGCTAGTCCAGCGAGCGCCTGGCGGATCTCGGCATCTGACAAAGCGAATGAACAGGTCACCTTGTCGTAGTTGCCGATCCACACCAGTGCCCGCTGCCCGGCAGGCAGAGCGTCGATCAGGCTGCGATAGGGCCCGAGGTCCACCAGGTCGTATCCGTATGACCTGGTGCGCTTTCCGTCCGAGGTATCCGTCATGTACCGGTACCGCAGCGAGTCATGGCTGGAGACCCGTGCCGTAGCCGGCGCCGGGTGGGCACCGCACGCCGCGACCAGCGCGGCGGCGGCGAGCACGACCACCAGTGTCGCCGCAGAAGCTAGCCGTAGCATGCGGTTACCTCAGCCATCGGCGGGGCACGGCCCAACAGTGACAGGACTGCCGCCGACGGCTTCATGGCTCACGCGGCGGGAGGCCGCCGCGGCTGGGCGCTTGGTCGTGACCGCGTCCATATGCCGGCCGGTGATCTGGCCGATCGTACCGGTGAGTGCGTACTAACTGAGCGCTGGCTTGCTGACGGCGCCACGGGAAATACACCCAGAGGTTTTGAATGGCGTCGTAATTATCGCTGCTATCGCGGTCAAATGGCGTCGGCATTAGATTCCTTGTAGGCGCGCGCACTTTCAGCTCCCGCAATCGCTCGCTCGAATACTGGGGGCTCCGTCGAGGGCTGCCCGGCGGCGAGCGGGCAGCAGGCAAACTCGATGCCTGTGAAGGTCAGGGTCACGTGGCGTCCGGGCTGGCACTCGTGGGACATCCACCGATGATAAGCAGCCGGCGCGGGGGACCTGCTCATGCATACGACGTAGAGGAAAGCCTCGGCTACGTAGAAGAAAGCTCGTAGTTGACCGAGGTAGCAGCGATCAGCCGCGCCTTATCTTGAAGCTCTACTAAGTGGGGGAAGGGGTCCGACTGTCGTGGAAGCAAACGAGGCGATGCGACGCGTCTTCTGGCGGCACCGCTGGCTGCTTATTGCTCTGATGCTTATCCCGGTGGCAGCCGTAGCCTCGCTCCGCCTCACCGAGCCGGTGAAGTACGCCGCGACCGCCAGCATCCAGGCGCAGGCCGCTGCGCCGCAAGTGGACACAGAGGTGACGGCAATCCTCAGCCGGGCGGCCGCGGTTGCGACCAGCCCGTCGGTCGTGCAGACCGCGATCAACGCGGCCGGCGTCCAGCGCAACGCGCTCGATGTCGCGCGGCACGAGGTCGCCGTCACTTCGCTGGGCAGCTCAGCCGTCGTCACGCTGACCGTGACCGACCCAAGCCAGTACGTCGCCGGCAGGCTTGCCCGGTCGCTGGCCGCTGGCGTTGTCACTGCCCTCAACGGGCTGGGGACACAGTCCAGCCAGAACCTGGCCGCTCTCGCCAGGCAGCGGCAGCAGCTGGAGGCCACCCGCGGCACCCTGCTCAAGCAGTTGGCTGTGGCTCAGGCAAGTAACGAGCTAGCGACCAGCGCCGGGGTCCAGTCCCTGCTCGCGCAACTTAACGCGGTCGAGACGGATCTGTCGACCAATGCCACGTCAGAGCAGCAGGTCCTCACGAACAGCAGCATCAACGAAGGCGCCGGGGTTATCAGCGCACCGACCGACGTGACCGGCGTGTCCAGGCACGTTGCGAGCGACTCCGCGCTGGCCGGACTCCTCGGCCTCGTCATCGGTCTGCTGATCGCCACAATTCTCGAACTGTCGCGGCCCACGATCGCGGAGCCTGCCGCGGCCGCCAGGGAACTGAGCCTGGTGCTTCTCGGCAGCGCGCAGCTGCCGAAGGAGGAGACCCCCGAGATCGACGATGAGCTGACTACCCGGCTGGACCTGGCTGCCCGTCGCTTGGACGCGCGTACCCTCGTCCTCACCGGCCCGGCGTCGCCCGCGCAGCTCGCCGCGCTGGCGGCGGGCATCGACAAGAACTGGCCTGCCGTCGTCAAATTGCCCGCCGTCGTCGCCGACTCGGCCAATGGCGACAGCTGGGCGCATGCCGGCAGCCGGATATCGGGGGTTACCGCGCTCTCCGCCCGCATCTCGGGAGGCGCCGCTGACCCCAAGAGTTCCATGGGTTCTTTTAGCACCGGCAGTTCGCACGTGTCGGGCGACGGCTCCGCCCGTGCCGGGCTGAGGGTGGTCACCCTGCCTGCCATGACGCTCCGAGCCCGGCCGGAGGACCCAGCGCTCGTTCTCGTGCTGCCCAAGTTCGCCCCGCGCGCCGCCCTGGACCAGGCCGTAGATCTCGGGGTCACCACAGGCTGGCCACTCCTCGGTGTCATCGGCCTGCGGCAGAGCCACAAGCGCCGCCATCGGGTCAAAGAGCCGACGCAGTCAACGGCCGCCGACGAGAAGGCGGCCCTGGGCGAGATGTCCTACTACCGGGGGCCAGGCCATGAATGATCTCAAGATCGCCATCAGCACGGGTCATGAGCGCCGGTGGCTCACGCCCCTCTGGGCCAGGGACAGACACAACCACACCGGGCTCCAGACACTGATCGTGGGCGGCGGCACCGCAGCCAGGACACTGATCCGCGACCTGCGACGTTCGCCCGATTACGGGCTGCGGCCGGTGGGCTGCCTCGATGATGACCCGCGGGTCCGGTCGGTGTCAGGCATCCCGGTGCTGGGACGGCTCAGCGACCTGCGCCGCATCGTCCGCGAACGTGGCTTCGAGGCGGTGGTAGTCGCAATCCCGTCGCTCCCCCCGGCGAAGCTGAGCACCCTGGTTCGCGACGCCACCGACACCGGAATCCATGTACGGTTCCTTCCCTCGTTCCTTTCGGCGGTGGAGCGGGTCGCCCGGGCCGCGGACATGCGCAGGGTCTGCTTCAGTACGCTGCTTGGCCGCCAGGAACGCCGCGTCCAGCAGCCGCCCACGCGCGCGGCGCTCGCCAACGCGCGCGTCCTGGTGACCGGGGCCGGCGGTTCCATCGGCCAGGAACTGTGCCGCCAAATCCGCAGCTACGATCCTGCGTCGCTATACATGCTGGATCACGACGAGTCCAACCTGCACGGACTCCAGCTGGAATTGGATGGCGAGGCGCTCCTCGACGACACCGACATCATCGTCGCGGACATCCGCGACGAGCCTCGCATCCAGCAGATTTTCCGGGCCGTCCGGCCCGACGTCATCTTTCACGCCGCAGCCCACAAGCACCTGCCGCTCCTGGAGCGCCACCCCTGCGAGGGCGTGAAGTCCAACGTGCGCGGGACCCAGAATCTGGTTCGCGCGGCGATTGAGGTCAACGCCGCGCGCTTCGTGCTCATCTCGACGGACAAGGCGGCCGACCCGAGATCGGTACTCGGCGCCACCAAGCGGCTGGCTGAGATGGTCGTGCAGGCGCATGCCACCGGACAGACGCGGGTGTGCTCAGTCCGGTTCGGCAACGTGCTTGGCAGCCGCGGCTCATTCCTGACCGTCGTCGCCGGGCAGTTCGAGCGGGGAGACCCGGTGACGGTGACCGATCCCGAGGTCACCCGGTTCTTCATGACCGTGGAAGAGGCCGCGGGCCTGGTGCTGTCGGCGGCGCCGATGGCCGAGTACGGGGAGACGTTCGTGCTCGATATGGGCGAGCCGGTGCGGATCGTCGATCTCGTACGCAGGTACGCCGAGCAAATGCACGTCGGCGACGTGCAAATCCGCTACACGGGCCTGCGGCCGGGGGAGAAATTGCACGAGACGCTGTTCGGCGCGGGCGAAGAGCGGCTGCCGACAGTCAATCCCGCGATCTGGGCGACGCGCCCGGCCCGGCTTCCCGATGACTTCGCCGGCCGTCTCGACAAGCTGTACTCCACTGCGGCCGACGGCGAGGACGATCTGCTCCTCGCCATGTTCGAGGGCCTGATGCCGGATTACACGGCCGCGCACGCCAGTACCGCGGAGCTTGCGGCGGCATCGGCGACGCCGTATCCGGACGAGTTCTGATGCGAGCCGTTGTCCGGACCGCTGGCGAGCGGACCGAGGTGGCATGCGCTCACCGGTGGCTGGCCCGTGTGCTGGCGGAAGGAGCAGCGGGCCAGCTGACCCCCGCCGACGACGCCGGTCCCGATGTACGGGTAACGGTTGAGGACACCGCCGCGGCCTTCGACACCGCCGGGTGGGAAGTGCTCACCAGGGATGCATGGCGGCGCCCCGGGCAGGTGATCGTGCGCAACGCCTGCTCGTCTGGCCTCGATCTGCTGGTAACCGCGACTGGGCCGACACTGGACGTGGTCGCCCGCTGGCGTCCGTCGTTGACCGTCCGGACGGCGTCGGCTGTGCTGCGAGCACGATCGCGGCTCCTGATCCGGGCCGTGCTGCTGCAGTACCCGGCCCTGTGGTGGAGCCAGCAGCGTGGGCGGGCGCCTCTGCATGCCTCCGTGTGCACGGTCGGCGCAGCGGGCGGGCGAACGGTCCTCATCGCCGGACCAGGTGGTGTCGGCAAGTCGACGCTGGTCAATGCGGAGCTGGCCCGCGGAGCTCATTCCACCAGCGACAACCTCTGCGTCAGCGACGGACATACGGCATGGGGGCTCCTGGAGCCCAGGCGCGTGCCCGTCGGCGACTCGGGCGGCGGCCATGGCCGGCGCATGCCGCACGGCCGCAGGGAAGCGCCGTGGCCGAGCCGGGTGGACGAGCTAGTGCCCGACCTGCTGATCGTGCTGCGGCGCGGGAGTGCCAAAGCGACGGGTGTCGCGCCCTGCCAGCCGGAGGACGCGGCCCGGTCCCTGGTGGCCGGGACCTACATGGCCGGCGAGCTCCGCCGGTATTGGGCCTTCGCCGCGACGCTCGCCCTCGGCACCGGGCTAGGCGAGACACATCCGGCCGTGGAAGGAGTCGCCAGGGCACTGAGCACGGGCCTGCCATGCCTGGAACTCGTCCTCGGCGAGCGGCCAGGACCACCGTTGGGCAGCCTGCTGCCCAACGGTGCAGGAGCAGAGGTGAGCGGATGACCGAGCGTCTTCGGGTGGCGCAGATCGTGACCCGCTTCATGGCCGGCGCCGGAGGTGTCGCGCTGCGCGGAGCACTGGCCCTGGACCCGGATCGCTATGAGGTCGTTTTCGTCATCGGAAGCGGTGACCGCCTCATCGAGGAAGCACAGGCGGCCGGCTTTGAAGTGGTTGTGCTGGAGCGCCTGCGCAGCGAGATCGCCCTAGCCGATGACTGGCGGGCGCTCGCCGAGCTGAAGGCCTTCCTCGGTGCCGGGCACTTCGACATCGTCCACACCCACAGTTCCAAGGCGGGGGCGCTGGGCCGACTCGCCGCACACCACGCCGACGTCGAGCGAATCGTCCACACCTTCCACGGCTTCCCCTTCCACGACTTCCAGTCGCGGCTGCGCCGCGAGACCTACCTGCGCATCGAACGGTCGCTCGGGAAGATCACTGGCGCCTTCCTGGCCGTCGGACCCGCGGTCGCCGCCGAAGCCGTCCGGCTCAGGATCGCCCCGCCCGAGCGGGTGCGCACGATCGGGGTCGCGGTCAGCGTCGGCCAGGCGCCGCGGGCATCGGACCGGGCGGAGGCCCGGCGGCTGCTGGGCATCCCCCCTGGGATGCACGTAGTGGGCACCGTCGGGCGACTGGATTTCCAGAAAGCCCCGGACGATTTCGTCAACGCACTGGCCGAGCTGGACCGCGAGGATGTGTACGGTGTCTGGATCGGCGACGGTCCGCTCCGCGCCAAAATGGAGAAGCTGGCGGCGCGGCGCGGCCTCACCGGACGGATGTCCTTTGTCGGTGAGCGCACCGACGTCAGCGCCCTGCTTCCCGGCCTGGACGTGTTCGCGATGGCCAGCCGGTATGAGGGACTCCCGTGCGCGATCGTCGAGGCGATGGCCGCGGCACGGCCTGTTGTGGCCACGGCAGTCAACGCGGTGCCGAACATCGTCGTGGCCGGCGAGACCGGCCTGCTGGTTCCGGCCGGCCGGCCTGAGCTGCTCAGCCGGGCGCTGCGGCACTTGATCGACAACCCTGCCGTCGCGGCCCGCCTCGGCGCGGCTGGCCGGGCGCACCTTGGCGAAGATCTGACCCCGGCCGCGCTCGGCACGGTCCTCGATGAGGTTTACCGGATGCCGCCCGTCGCCGTGCGCGCAGCGCCGTCTGCCCCGCTTGAGGTGGTCGCACCGTGACCTTCAGTAGCCAGCCAACCACCAGCGCCGGGACTGCGGCGGCGGTCAGGCCGCACGGCGCGGATCGGGAGATTCCGTTCTGCCGCACCGAGATCACGGACGACGCGCAGCAAGCGGCGCTGCGGGTGCTGCGCAGCGGCTGGGTGACGATGGGCGCTGAGTCGGTGGCATTCGAGGAGGAATTCGCCTCCTGGGTGGGGGCGAGGCATGCGGTGGCGGTCAGCTCCTGCACAGCGGCTATCCAGATGGCGCTTACCGCGCTTGACCTCCCACCCGGCTCTGGGGTCCTGACACCCACCCTCACCTTCTGCGGCGCCGTCCAGGCCATCGTCCATGCCCGGCTGCGGCCGGTGCTCGTAGACGCTGACGAAGGCACGATGACCGTCTCGCCCGAGGGCGTGGCCGATGCGGCCAGGCGCGGCGCGGCGGCCATGGTTGTCCAGCACATGGCTGGCTACCCGGTGGATAGTGCCGAGCTCGCGGCCGCGGCCGGCCTATCTCCCGACAGCGTCGTCGAAGACGCCGCACACGGCCTGGGCGCCACCGTGCGGGGCCGCGCCGTGGGCAGCGGCGTGCGTGCGGCCTGCTTCAGTTTCTATGCCACCAAGAACCTCCCCATTGGAGAGGGCGGGGCGATCACGACTACTGATAGCGAGTTCGCCGACCGGCTGCGGCGAATGCGGCTGCACGGCATGAGCGGCGACGCCTGGCGGCGATACCACCGGTCGGGCAGCTGGCGGTACACGGTCGCGGACAGTGGCCTGAAAGCCAACTTCACCGACATCCAGGCGGCCATCGGCCGCGCCCAGCTGCGGGCGCTGGATCACTGGCAGCGCCGTCGCGCCGAGATAGCCGCCAGCTACGACGCGCTACTCGGGGGGCTGCCCGGCATCGAGCTGCCACCTCGGCCGCTCGATGACCTGCACGCCTGGCATCTCTACATCGTGCGCGTCCACGGTGAGTTCGGAACGCCCAGGGATGCGGTAGTGGAGGAGCTCGCCGACGCCGGAATCGGCACATCGGTCCACTTCATCCCGGTGCACCACCAGCCGTATTTCCGCCGGCTGCTCGGCCCGGACGAGTGCGACAACCTGCCAGTGGCAGACGCTGTGTTCCCGCGGCTGCTCTCGCTACCACTGCACCCCCGCCTATCCAGTTCCGACATTGAACGGGTCTGCGAGGCACTCGCTGCCCTTGCTGCCCGGTAACCCCAGGGCATCACGCCGAAAGGAACGAATATGGAAATAGATGTCCTGACCGGGTCGGCCTCGCGCGATCTCGGCGGCGATCCGTTTACGGTGTTCGACAGCGCCGCCGCCCCGGCCGACGAGAGCCTGCTCGAGCGCCTGGGCCAAGGGACCGAGGGAACCGATCTCGCCGCGCCGCCAGTTGTGCTGCCGGACTTCTGCCACAAGACGAAGTCAGAGATGCCCTCCAGCATCGCGGTCGCGACCCAGGGAGCAATCCGCCCGACTCTCACCGACGCAGCGCTGAATTGCGGGATGGCGCTCGTCGCTCTCGACATCGACCGGCCGTCCTCGGCGGCAGTGACCGATTTCTACCGCCAGGTCATGGAGCGCTTCCCCAGCCCGCCCAACTGGCGCCGGGATCTCAAGTACGCGGAGGTGCTGCGCGCGGCAACCGAGGGGGCGGACTTCGCTGCCGAGCGGTACGACCTCAGCGACGCCGAGCTGGATCGCGTCGAGGAGCACGGCCGGCTCGACATCGAGGCCCTCGGCGGGGCCCGGCAGGCGAGCAAGGACCTGCCGTGGCTGGTGGTCCAGATGAGCCGGCTGCGATTCGGGTCCATCGGGCCGAGCACTCATTTTCTGGAGCTCCAGGAAGTCGAAGAGATCCTTGATCACGATGCGGCAGATCGCCTCGGCATTCACGCCGGGCAGGTGACGCTGCAGTTTCACAACGGAGGCGGGGTCCTCACCGGCCAGCTCGGAGCGCTGTACGCCCGGCGCAAGAGCGCCTCGCGGATGCTGCGCGCCGAGATGTCGCTACAGAAGCCGCTGAGTCATCTGCTGACCGCGCGCTCCCGTGCGCAGATCACGACCCGCCTGTCGGCTTACTTCACGGAGGGCTGCCCGTCCATACCCATCGCCGGTGACGACGGGCGGCGCGCGCTGCTCGCCACTCGTCTCTCCATGAACTACGGCTTTGCCTACCGGCTGGCCACCTACGCCGCGCTGCGGGCCATGGCTCAGTCAGCGCTCGGAGCGACGACCCAGCTAGTGGTGGACTCCCCGCACAACTCCGTGTACGAGGAGGAGGTGCGCGGCGCCCCCGCCTTTGTGCACCGCCACAACGCCTGCCGGGCTTACCCCGCGGAGCTGATGGCAGGCCACCCGGCATTCGCCGAGACCGGCCAGCCGCTGCTGCTGCCCGGCACTAACCGGACGTCCTCCTACCTGTGCGTGCCCGCGGCAGGCGCGCACCGCAGCCTCTATACGGCCTGCCATGGCTCCGGCAGCATCATCTCCGAGTTCGAGCGATCCGGCCGGTCCGGATCTGACCCGCACGGCCGGACGACGGCCAGGTACCGCTACAACGGCGCGGCGCCAGCAGACGTGCCGCACCTCGACGACCGGGGCGTTAACGAGGCGCTCGGCATCCTTACTGGCCATGCCCTGGTGCGGCCGGTAGCCCGGATGAGACCCTTTGCCGTTCTGTCATGAGGGATACCGGCGGCGACTCCGCAGCCTGGGCAGTCCTGCTGCCTAGCGGAACAGTGTGGCTGCCTGGCCATCGCCGGATGGCCGCCCGACGGCTCCGCCGCGGGATGGCTGGTCTGCCGGCGGGCTCAAGCCTGGCCATCGCCGCATCGCCCTGGGCCTTCCGCCGCGGCCGCGGGAAAGGCCCGCTGAGCGCCCCGCGGACCTACATCGCGGTTCCCTCGCGGCAGAGCCCAGTACTGGTCGCCAGCCGGGACCCCGCGGTGCTCCGCTACGTCGCTGACTCAGTGCTCTCCGTGCCGCCAGGGGCGGGGCCATTGCCCAGCATGGCGCTGACCGCCGGGCTCCGCCTGCTGCGCTTCCCAGCCGGGTGGATCCTGGCCGCGTTCCTGCGCGCGGGCCGAGTCGTCCTGGTGGGGCGCGCGCGATGACCGCCACGATCACGGCGCGGCGAACCCTGGCCGACCTGATCGACGACGCCCACGGCCGGGTTGTCTGCCTCGCCATGTCCAAGGACCCGAACGCCAAGGTCACGGTCCTGCTCTTCCGCCCTGGCGAAGCCCTGCCCGGATACGTGGCGAAGGTACCAACGACCGACGCGGCCGTGCGGAGCATCCAGCTCGAGGCGGGCAGGCTGACTCGCATTGGCCGCTGGAAGCTCGGGCCGCTCGAAGCCACGATCCCGCGGGTCGTCGGCATGGCCGAACACCAGGGGCGGCCGGTGCTGGTCACCACGGCACTGCCGGGCCGGGTGATGCTGGCGGCTTACCACACCTGGCGGCACACGGCACGTCCGGCCGCAGTGCAGGCGGACTTCGATGCCGCGGGCCAGTGGCTGGCAGAGCTGCATCTCCGCACATCGAGAGGTGACAGCGACCTGGGCAGCATTCTTGACGGCGCCGACACGGCGATCGCGCGGCGCTTCGGCGATGACCCGGACACGGCCGCCGATCTCTATCAGATTTCCGCCCTTCGGGATCGCCTGGCAGGCCACCAGGTATCGCAGGTCGTTGTGCACGGGGACTTCTGGCCCGGCAACCTGCTGATGGCAGACGGACGCGTGTGCGGAGTCATCGACTGGGAGAGCGCCCAGCCGGACGGCCTGCCGACTCGCGACCTGGCCCGCTTCGTGATCACGTTCTCGCTCTACCTCGACCGGCACACCAAGTCAGGGCGGCAGGTAGCCGGGCATCCCGGGCTGCGGTCCGGGCAGTGGGGCGCGGGCCTGGAGTACGCGATTAACGGCACCGGCTGGTACCCGGAACTTGCACGACGCTTCGTCGCCGACGGTTTGGAACGCCTCGGGGTGCCCGCCGAGCGCAGGCGCGACGTACTTCTGGCCGAGATCGCCTGCATCGCTGCCGAAGCTGACCATCCCGGATTCGCGAGAAACCACCTGCTGCTCCTCCGCCGCCTACAGCAGGGAGGTAAGCGATGACCATCACCCTCGAGCGCGCCCTCCGGCGGGACACCGGGCCCGCACCGACGCTGGAGCCCGTCGGTGGACCTGGCCCCCGGCGCGGGAGCCCCGAGCGCACAGCGATGTTCGCGCTCATCGCCGCCATCATCTTGCAGCCCATGCTGCACCCGGCCGGGCCCGGGAACAGCTCGCCGGTCGACATCTTCACGGTGGCGGCCATCGCCACCGGAGCGATATGGGCTTTCAGCGGTCACCACAAGCTCCGGGCGCCCTATTTCATCCCCGTGGCCTTGATGCTGGCCGCCGGCGCGGCCTCCGGTCTGGCCGGGCCGCTACCCGGTGCCTCGCTGCTGACGCTCGTAACCGACCTGCTGCTCTTCGCCTGGTGCACCACAGCGGTCAATGTCCTCACCGCGCCGCGGGCGATGCGCTTGGCCCTAGCCGCCTGGAGCTGGTCGGGCATCTTCTGGGCCGGCGTGGTCATCGTCGCGTGGCTCGGCCACATCACCCCGCTGGAGGGGCTGAATGCCGCGGACGGCAACCGGGTCCTGTTCACATTCGGCGACCCGAACTATGCCGCGACCTACTGGGACACAACGATCTTCGTTGTCTATGCGGCCCGCACCCCGAGGAAGCGGTGGATGCGGATCACCGGTTACATCATGCTGCTGTGGGCGCTGGCCCTGACCGAGTCCAACGGCGGGGCCCTGGCGCTCGGCGTCGGCGTCTTCTTCCTGCTGCTGGTCCGGAGCTATCGGAAGCGTGGCTGGGCCGGGGTGGCGGCGACAGGCCTGGCCATCGGGCTGGCCGTGGGCGGCTTCTTCACCGCGTTCCCGCTCAACACGATCCGGCAGTGGGCCGCCACCAGCAACCAGTCGCTGCTGGTGAATTCCATCGGCCGCAGCGCGCAGAGCAGTTCCGAGCGGGGGACGCTCATCCAGGAGACCACACAGCTGTACGGGCTGAGCGACGGCGTGCTCGGTTTCGGCCCGGCGAGCACCAAGCCCCTGCTCACCGCCCTGCTATACCCGTACGCCAACGAGGCCCACGATGACTGGCTCGCCGCGATCGTTGAGCGCGGCGTAGTCGGCCTGTTCGGGCTCATGCTGCTGTTTGCCTCGGCCGCGGCCCGTGCCGGGCCGATCATCCGGCGCCCCCTGTCGGCCCGCTTCGCGGCCGCGGTGCCGATCCCGGCCGGGCTGGTAGCGGGCCTGCTCGCCCTCACCGTCAACTCTTTCTACGAGGAGGTCCTGCACTTCCGCTTCCTGTGGGCCCTGCTCGCGATGGTGGCGGTTCTCGGCAAGGACGCGAGGCGCGACAGGTGATGATCCTGTCGCGAGCTGCCGGAGCTCACCAGAAGCCGCGCGCAACCGGGCTGATCTCCCGTGCCTCCGTAACGAACCTGGGCGCGCAGGGTGGAGCGCTTGCTTCGGTGTCGGTGGCCAGCCTGATGGTCGCCAGGGCCGGCGGCCCGACCGTGGTCGGCGAGTACGCCCTCGTGCGCGTGCTGCCGTGGCTGTTCGGCGTCGTGCTCTCCTGCGGCCTGCCGACCTCCGCGACCTTCTTCCTGGCCGGGGAGCATGCCAGGGACAGGAGCCTGCGGCCGACCCTGGCCCTGATGGCCCTCGGCGGTGGCGCGCTCGGCACGCTGGCGTGGCTAGCGTGCTCGGTGCCCTTCCATGAGCTGTTTTTCAAGCAGATGCCGCTCCGGCTGGTCGTGATCCTGGCGGTCCTGGTCATCACCCAGCTTGGCACGGTCACGGCCAAGGGGTGCTGCCAGGGCGGCGGCGACATCGCTGGCGCCAACCTGGTCATCGTCTTCGAGGAACTGTGGTTCGTCTTCGTCTACCCCGCCGTGATACTCGTCCGCGGCAACCACGGGATCAGCTCGGTCATCGTCGCGCTGATCATCTCGGGCACGCTGGCGACGCTGACGGGCATGGTGCGCCTCCTGCGGCGGGGGTTCTTCGCCGGCTGGGGACGACCGTCCGTCATGATGGCGAAGCGGATCGTCACCTTCGGCGCCCGCGGTCAGCTCGGGAACATGCTGTGGCTGATGAACCTGCGTTTCGACTTCGTTCTACTCGGCGCCCTGGCCGGGCCCGCTGTACTGGGGATATACGCGGTCGCCTCGAAATTCGCCGAGCTCATGCGCCTGGTCCCGACGGCTATCAACTACGTCCTGTACCCGCGGTTCGCGCGTCTGGGACCGGAACAGGCGACCGCCGAGGCCCGCAGGCTGCTGCCGCGCGCCACGGCCCTGACCCTCGTCATGGCGCCCTTTCTGGCGGTAGCCACCTATGTGGCGCTGCCCATCCTCTACGGGGTGGCATTCCGGGGAGCGGTCCTGCCCGCTGAGGTCATCACCATCGGACTGTCCATCGAAGGTGCCGCTGCCGTCGCGTCCGCCTACCTGCTCGGATGCGGCCGGCCAGGGCTCAACTCGGTAGGCATGGGCGTGGGCGCGACCATCACCGTCACGATGGACATCATCCTGATCCCCAGGTACGGCGCGATGGGCGGCGCCATCACATCGGCCGTCACCTACCTGACGACCACGGTCATGCTGACCTTGATGGGCCGCCGGGTCGCCCGCCAGATCGGGCCCGCCGATGGCGCCCGGCCGGAACAGCGGCGGCCGCAGACCTACGACGCGCAGGCCAGCACGGGCACCCGCGCCGCGCTCCGATCCGATACCGTGCTGCGGCGCGTCGTGGACTTCGTGATCACTGGCATCGCGCTCCTGCTCGTCTCTCCGCTACTGCTCGCGGTGGCAGCGGCCGTCATGGCAAGCAGCCGGGGGCCGGTGATCTACAAGCAAGCCCGGATGGGGAAGTCGGGCGACACGTTCACGATGCTCAAATTCCGCACGATGGTGCCCGGCGCCGACCGTATGGGCCCGCTCGTGACGAACCAGGCTGATCCGCGGGTGACCCGGCTCGGATCGTGGCTGCGGGCGACCAAGCTGGACGAGCTGCCGCAGCTGCTGAACGTCGTGAAGGGAGACATGACGCTCGTCGGCCCGCGACCGGAGGTCCCGCACTTCCTGCCGTGCTACCGCCAGGAAGAGCTGAGCGTCCTGGCGGTCCGGCCTGGCCTGACCGGCGCCGGCCAGATCATCTATACCGAGCTGCCGGCGGCGAAGCAGGCGGAGCCCGAGGACGCCGAGGAGCGGTACGTGAACTCGCAGCTGCACCCCAAGCTGGCTGTTGAACTCGACTACCTATGCCGCCGCAGCCTCGAAATGGACCTGCGTATCGTGCTGGGCACCGTGGCGGTCATCTTCGGCCGATCGCGCCGGGCCGCGATGACCGCCATTACTCCGGACGTAGGCCTGCTCTGAGGGCCACGGCCACCGCCTCCAGTGCGCTGTGGCAGTCGAGCTTGACCGTGACGTTGCGGATGTGTGTCCGGACGGTGTTCGGCGACTGGCGGAGCCTGCTCGCGATACCGTTCCGGTCCAGGCCGCTCACCATCAGGCTGAGCACCTCTCGCTCTCGCGCGGTGAGCTGCTGGATGAGCTTCTGCTCGGGCGCCTTCGCAGGGCCGGGGTAGGCCTCGAGCAGCGTGCCGAGCATCTCCGCCGGAAGCCAGCTGCCGCTGTTCAGAACAGCCCACACGGCTGTGACGAGTTGCTCGAGCGAGGCCTCCTTGGCCACGAATCCCACCGCACCCGCCTGGACGGCACTGATCACGGAGGCGACATCTGCGTAGGCGGTCAGCATCACCACCGCCGGTGGTGCTGGCATCGTCATGAGCTGCCTGGTGAGGTCGATGCCGCTGATATCCCCGAGCCGCACATCCATGATCACCACGTCCGGCTGCCAGGCGTTTATCACGCCCATCATTTCATCCGGACGACTGATCGCCGTGGACTCGAATTCCGGCTCCGCGTCGAGGACCGCCTTCAGGCCCTGCCCGAAGACCCGGTGGTCATCGACGATAAGCAGCCTGACAGGCATTAGTCGCCGACCGCGCGTGATCCGCCGTTGTCCCACTCCTCGAAGTTCGTGGGCGAGTCGACATCAACTAGTCCTTCCCTTACCGCGTAGGCGACGGCCTCCAATCGCGAATGCGCGTTCAGCTTGGTCAGCACAGCGTCGACGTGTGAGCGGGCGGTGGACACCCGCACGCCCATCGACCGGGCCATGCTGGTCGTGCTCTCGCCGCGGACCAGGCGGGCGAGTGCCTCGCGCTCGCGCTGGGTCAGGAACTGCGCCCGCTCGTGTCCATGGCGGGCCCGGCCACGAGGACGCAGCCCTGTCTGGGCGGACAGCGACAGGACGGCGCTACCCGCGACACGGCTCGACGCCCGGCCTGAGGCGGCACCGGTCAGCACGCGGAGTATCTCGACGAAGTCGTCGCTCTTGAGCGCCACGCCGCGGACGCCCGCGGTTATGGCGCTGGCCAGGCTTTCTGTGTCGGCCGAGTCGGCCAGCACGACAAACGCGGTCCCGGGCGCGCGGGCCACCAGCCCCTTGAGGCTGCTGAACTGCCCAGCGCCCGGCAGGCTGAGATCCATCACGCAGGCGTCGACCTGCTCGCTCTCGATGATCTTCGCCGCAACATCCAGTTCGGTCGCGCAGGCCACCACCTCATGGCCCGCCATCTTGAGCAGCGACGTGACCGCCTCAGCAAAGACCCGGTGCTCGTCCGCGATGACGATCCTCATCCCGGCACGCTCCCGTCCTCGCGTCCGGGGCCGGGACGGCCGACCAGCACGGGGCCGCGTCCGCCCTGCGGCTCGGGCTGCGGCAGACAGGAGAGGCTCACGGTCACGCAAAGCCCGCCGAGATCGCTGACCTCCATCTGCACAGTCCCGCCGCAGCCGAGCACGAGGCTCCCGATGATCTCGAGGCCAAGAGCCGTCCGGCCGACCCTAGGCCCGACCAGGCCCTGCCCAGAATCCGCGACGCTGAGCCGGGCGTGAGCTGAGTCGAGCGCGACCTGCACCCGGACACGGCCATGCGGCCCGGCCGCCCGGCACGCATTGCTCAGCAAGTTGTTCAGAATCCTCACGACGACTGCCGGGTGGACTAGCACTGTGACCGGGTTGATAACGCGTTCGACTACTCCGCGATATCGCAACTGCGCCCTGGCCACCGCCTCGGCGGTCAGGGCATCAAGCCGGACGGGGTCTATCCGGCGGGGCCGGTCAAGAACCTGCCCGCATATCTCAGCGATCATCGCGGCCTCGTTGGCGATGAGCTGCAACCGGTCTCTGACCGCAAGGTCAGGATCGGATTCCGTGCAGGCTGCGTGCGCCAGCAGCTTGATGGACGCCGCTGGCGCGATCAGGTCGTGACACAACTCGCGCAGCAGACGCGTTTCCGTTGCGTCAGCCGCAGGTTCACCTTCGGTATTATCCCCTTTACTTGCAGTAACGGTATCAATGGCACTAACAGCCAGCTTCGTCGCGCTGTTCACTGACGTCCCCTCCCCACGCACTTCCCAGGTAGCAGCCGCCGTTGGCCACCTGCCCCCCCAGGAGGCATGAACCCTCATCTCAGACAAAGTATCCGATAAGTAGACGTCTGGTGACTGGAAATTGTCTACACGGTGACCGCCGAAAGTTCTAACCCGCGGCCCGTACGCGCTGGCAGAGCGCCTACGCGACCCCGCCGGGCTCATATGAGCGCTGCGGCGGGGGCTGTAGTAGGGCAGCCGGTGCGTCCAGAGATCATGGTGGTGATCGTCCAGCGGTCATGACCTGATCGGAAGCTCGTCGTCGCTGCCGGTGAAAGTCCGGTCACCGAAGAGAGTGCCGGGCCGCTGCTTCGTTCACGCGCGGGCTGGGAGCTGCTGACTGGTGAGGGCCGGTGTTACGGCTAGGTCCGCCCGCATGGATGTGCTGGACAGGGCGTGGGAGGACGTGCGCCGCAACCGCAGCGAGCAGAGACCGCTGTCGATTCCGGCGTTACGGCATACTTGCAAGAATCGGAACCGCGCAGCGACCGGGCGCCGCAGCAAGAAGATAAGCCGCCAACGATGCCGCGAGAAAGATGCACCGCATCGCCTCGCTTGCCTCCACTGCAGCCGTCACTCCTTCTTCGCCCTTGCCTAACTGTCATAAAGGCGGATGATCGCCGCGACCTCGGCCAACGAAGGTCCTGTTATACGTCTTTTGCATGAGCAGATCGGCGTAGCGCCGCGCCTATGCTCGGAGGATGCCCTTCCAGATCCAGCCTGGTCGCCAGCTGAACCTGACCGTGGCCAGCCTCGGAATCGCCTGTTGCGTCCTCGCCGCCGGATGCGGCTCAGCGCAGTCAGCCGGGGCCGGCGCCGGCCAGGGGACGGCCCCCGCGGCTACGGCGCCGGCGTCATCAGCCAGCCCGGCAGGCACGAACTCGGCCGGGCCGCCGCCAGGCGCGCACCGGCTGGCGAAGATCCTGGTGATCATGGATGAGAACCACAGCATCGGGCAGGTGTTCCCGTCCCACATGCCGTACCTATGGAGTCTGGCGCAGCGGTACGGGCGGGCCTCCGCGTGGAGCGATGTCGGCCACCCCAGCCTGCCGAATTACCTGGCCATATTCGGCGGCTCGGCATTCAACGAGCCACAGGACTGCATGCCCGGCCCGGGCTGCTCCTATCCCGGGTCCTCGGTATTCGGCCAGACGATAGCGAAAGGCGACACCGCCCGGTCTTACGAGGAGTCCATGCCGACGCCCTGTGATCGCTCGAATAGCGGTAATTATGACGCCAATCACAACCCGTGGGTGTATTTCCCGGACGAGGCCAGCCTGTGCCAGGCCAATGACGTAGCGTCCGGCACCGTAACCAGCGGGCCGCTTGCCTCCGACGTCCGGCGAGGGACGCTGCCGAACGTCGGGCTAATCACCCCGAACCTGATCGACGATGCGCACGATGGGACGCTGGCGGACGCCGATAGATTCCTGCGCACCTGGATGCCCGTGCTGATGTCGGGACCCGACTGGCGGTCCGGGCGGCTCGTAATCGTCGTGACATTCGACGAGGGGGAGACCACCGAGCAGGTGCCTACCGTGGTCATCGCCCCCGGCCTGTCGGGCGTGGTCGTCCGACGGCCGCTCAATCATTATTCGCTCACCGGGCTGATCGACCAGATCATCGGCGCCGCGCCGCTGCGTCATGCCGCAGGCGCCCCGAGCATCGCGCCGCTCTTCGGGCTGAGCATATGAGCGCCAGCCCGCGACCGTGATGGCAGGCCCGGTGCGGCTAGGCCGCGCCGTCGGCCGGCCTGGGGATGGCCCAGGCCACGCCTGAGATCAGCGGCGGCATTACTCCCGGCCCTTGCCGTGGGCCCTGGCGGCGGCCGGTTGCGATCATGCCGCACCGGCGGCGGTGCGCTACCGCGCCCAGGAGGTGTGTTACCACGTCCGCGGCTTGAAGGCACGGGCACTAGCTGGTGCCCGGCGCGTTCACCTACGAGGTGGTCAGCGAGCCGGGCAATTCCGCGGCGTTCGCCAGCGCCACCAACATGGTCGGCGCGCGCATGGCGGTTCCCGGTTCCGGCCCGAACTGCTTCGCCCTGCCAGGGCTCCGGGTGTTCAGCCGCGGCGGCATCAGGTAGCCCAGCGCCTCCGCGGCGCGTCGTCGCCTCAGGGCTTGAACGCCGCGACGACGGTGTACGAGGTGGAGGCAGCGCCGAGAGTCGCCGTGGCTGTCTGGGGCCCGGCTGCTGTCGCCAGAATGTCCTCCAGGCTCGCTGACGCACTGCCGTTCTGCACGTCAACCACATACGGAACACCCTGGCTGGCACCCGCCAGGATGCTGCCCGGCTGGCCCGCGGTGATGGTTGCCCCGATCAGCAGGTCATTGCTGGGAACGCTGGCCGTCGGACCCATGCTGATGGCAGTTGTTGAGCCATGGCCCACGACCGCGGAGGCGAGCGGCGCGACGGTCGCCACTCCGCGGAAGTCCGCGATGGCCTCCTGCAGGTAGGCGGCGGCGCTGGCCTTGACTGTGATCGTCAGCCCCTTCGGAGCCGCTTTGGAGTTGGCCACGTACTCGAGCGCGATATCGCCGGTGCCACTGGTGAACGGCTCAGACTGCCCGCGTGTCCACGTTCCGTTGACGTTGTCGGAGACCTGAACCTGGCCGGGCGCGTTGTATTGGCCGTACCAGCCCACCAGCAGGTCTCCCGCAGCCACTGGCTGCGACAGAGTGAGCGTCAGCGAAGTCTGCCGGCTGCCGGGCGATGCTGCCGTCCCCTGCACGAAGAAAGGCGATGTCGCAGGTGTCTTCACGACAACGGCGTTCGTCGGGGTGGACATCAGCCCCGACCCGTCGAAGGACGCAACGGTGTAGGTGTAGCTGGTTCCCGGCGCGACCGCCGTGTCGAGGTAGGTCGTCTGGTTGGCCGCAGTGGTGCCGATCACCGTGCCGTTGCGGGTGATGGCGTAGCCGGTCAAGTCGCCGCTGCCAGGCGACCAGCTCAATGCCACCCGGCTCGAGGCGGCGCTCAGCGACGACAGGGCGCCCGGCGGACCGGGAGGGCTGGTGTCGTTGGGGCTGACACGGAACGTCGCGTCGACCGCATACCAGTCGGCTGACGTGCCGAGTGTTGCCGTCCCCGTCTGCGGGCCCGCAGTTGCCGAGAGGATGTCCTGCTCGTAGGAGGATCCGGTTGAGGTCTGGGCCCGGGCGGTGTAGCCGGTGCCCGGCATCACGGTGCCCGGCGCAGACCCGGTGAGAACCGCCGAGTACACCAGTTCGCCTGCCGGAACCGCTGGCGTGCTGCCCGTGTTGACTGCCGTGCTGACGCCGCGGCCCGAGACGATCTGATCGAGCGGGCCGGCCAGGGCCATGCCTGAGTACTCGGCGGCCGTGCCCTGCAGATAGGCGGCAGTCGGCGCCGAGACGGTAATGGTCAGTCCCGATGCCGACGCCTTGGAATCGGGCAGGTAATACATGGCGATGTCCCCGGTATCGCTCTGGAATGTCAGCGAATCGGGAGCACGGGTCCAGGCGCCGTTGATGTTGTCCGACACAGTCACCCGACCCGCCACTTGGAACTGGGCGAACCAGCCAACGAGCAGGTCCCCGGCATGCACGGGCCGTGCGAGTGTGAAGGTCGCCGACGTCGACGTGCTCCCGGTGGCGAACGCGGCGCCCTGCTGGAACGTGGCCGTGTTGCCGCCTGATCCGCCGCCTGATCCGCCGGATGCGGGCACGAAAGTCGCCGCAACCGCATACCAGTCCGTCGCCGTCCCGAGTGTGGCCGTTCCCTGCTGCGCTCCTGCCGCCGCCGATGTCACGTCCTGCTGGTAGACGGACCCGCTGCTGGTGCTGGCGCGAGCTGTGAAGGCGACGCCCTGGGTAGTGCCCGGCGTGACGCTGGCCGGATTGCCTCCCGTGGTTAGAGCCGAGTAGACAAGCTCGCCTGCGGGCACGGCGCTCGTCACTCCGGTGCTGACGCTGGTTCCGTTGCCGCTGTTGAGCGCGGCCTGATCCAGCGGGCTGGTCGCTGACACGCCCGAGTACTCAGCCGCGCCCGACTGGAGGTAGGTCGCAGCCGATGCGGTGACTGTGATTGTCAGGCCGTTGGGCGCGGCCACCGAGTTCGGCAGGAAGAACAGCGCGATATCGCCGCCGCCGCTGGAGAACGTCTCCGACACCGATCGCGTCCACGTGCCGTTGACGTTGTCCGAAACGCTTACCTTACCGGGCGAGTTATATTGGGCGAACCACCCCACGAGAAGGTCGCCAGCGGCAACTGGCTGACTGAACGTGAGGGTCTGCGTCGTGACAGGCGAGCCGGCCGCCTGTGCGGCGCCCTGAACGTAGGTGATCGGAGCCGTACTGGCGCTCGCCGGCAATGCCGGCAGCCATGCAGAGGCCAGGGCAGCAACCGTCGTCACCGTGACAGCCCAAGCCCGGGCCCGCCGCCAAGGCCGCCTCGGCCGGCCGAAGGGTCTCGCCGGAGTATCCGCCGTCAGCCGGGCACGCCTGGTCCATACGGACATGACCCATCCCCCACGCATAGTTACCCGCCCCTGGGCGCCGACAGTCCGGCGATCAGTGAATACAAATCTGGATTGTCGCGTTGCCTGTGCTCTGCCAACTCCTACAGATGGCGTAGTAGTAGCTCCCGTGGCGTAGTAGTAGCTCCCGCAGATGGTGGAGAAAGCCACAACAGGAGACCTCGATCTGCGCAGCCGACAACTGCAGGCCCGGCAGGCGTGACCCGGACAGGTTCAGCCTTTGGGTACGCGCCCCAAACAGCCGCGGCTCCTCCTCAAAACACAATCCGGCAGCAGCGCCGCGTAAGCGGCCGACATCCCACGTCCCGCTGCGGGGGGTGGGTGCGGAGGGCGCGTGCGCTCGGAGCGACCTGGGCCCGGATCGGGGATGCCCTCGGGATGACCCGCCAGTCGGCGTGGGAGCGGTTTTCGGGCGAGGAGTAGACCTTCACAGGGCCGCTGACACTTGGGAAGCCCCCCGGCCTGTCCCGCCGGGGCAGTGGCCTGAGTCGAACCAAGTTTCGTAAAACCCGCGTACGCCTGCATGCCTGGCCGGGCATTCTGGCCAGTGTGAGCTACCCGCCGCCATCCCGTGAAGTCTGCGCCCTGCACCCGGCCGAACCTCATCTGGCCGGCAGCCAGGCCGTGCCGCGGCACCCGGAAGCAGAAGCGATGTGGACAGATACGACGTGGCGGCCATGCACGGTGCTGGCCTGGGCCAGGGCACCCGGCGGCGGGTGGCTGGTGTTCATCAGATGGCCGGATGGCGCGTCAGGCTGGTATGAGCACGACCCTGGGTGCCTGCGTCCCGCTGGCTTATGGGAAAACGATCTCACTATCCTGCCCGGCACCTGCCCAAGCTACGACTCGCCAGTCACACGATGGTGATGATGCCAGCCCCGGCGTGGAGGCGGGTGATCAGCATTCGCCGCGGTCCCCAGCCCTCAGGCGGCTCAACCGTGATGCGGCCGAGCAATATCCTGTGATATGGCCAGTACGCGACACCAGGCGGAGGAGCGCGATGGACGATCATCATAAGATGCGAGCCTCGGACGGCGACCGGCAGGAGGTCGTGGAGCGGCTGCGCGCCGCGCTGGAAGACGGCCGTCTAAAGATGGATGAGTACGTTGACCGCATGGGGCTCGCTTACCAAGCGGTGACCTACGGCGATCTCGCCACGCTGCACGGCGATCTGCCGGAGGCTGGCTCGATGGCAAAGCGGGAGCCCGCGCCGCCCGCCACGGCGCCGCAGGCTGTAGCCGTCAGGCCGGGTGTCCTCGCCGGTCTGCCGACTGCGCTAAAAGTGCTGTGGACGATCTGGCTGGCCGCCGTGTCGGTCAACGTGGTGGTCTGGGCATTGGTCAGCGGCACTACTGGCCACCTGATCTACCCCTGGCCGGTTTGGGTTGCCGGTCCGTACGGGGCCGCGCTGTTCGCCGTGTCGGCTGGGGTCACGCAGATCCGGCGCAGCCGCCGGTCCGCCGCGCGACGCCTGCCGGCTGGGAAGGGCTGATTCAGCTTTTCCGGTGCTAGCTCCGCCTGGTTCAGCGACTGGGGCTGTGCCTGGCAGCGGCGGTCACCGCGTGAGAAACCTGCCGGAGGCACGGCCAGGTCATCAGGAATCTGGGCAAGCTCGTGCGGCTGGACGCTCTAGCGCGATCATCCGGCCGCACGAACCCCGGGGAAGGGAAAGGGGAGGGCGGACTGAGCGCTCAGTCGTCGCCAGCGTCCTCACTCGGGAATATCAGCCTGCATATCTCGAGGTACAGCTGCTCGGGGTAGGGAACGTGGTCGACGCTGGTCAGAGCCTGATCCTGGCCCGCCGATTCAAGGATGAACTTACCGTATCCGAGCAGCCGGCCCAGGGTCGACCGCTCGAAGCTCATGTCGGTCACTTTCTTCAGCGGCATCATGAGCACCCTGCGGGTGACGACGCCCTTGACCTCCAGCAGCCGCTGCGAGGTGACCACGAAGTAGGAGTCCCACCACTCCCAGGTGTAGAAGGCTAGCCGCAGGATGAGCAGCAGGCATATAACCAGCAGGACCTCATCGGCGGTGGTGCTGCCCGACAGGATGGTCGTGGCGAGCAGCAATGCGATGAGCAATCCGACCACCGTGAAGGCGATCGAGGGCGCGAGGATCGCCGGGTGCTTGCGGACAGTGACGACCCGTTCTTCGTACGGCAGAAGGTACTTGCTGATTGCGGCCGGCCCAGTATGGCCCGGCGAGATAAGCCTCATCTGGCTAGAGCGAACTCAGGAAGGTGGCCAGTGAACTGCCTGCCTGGCTGAGCAGGTGGAACACGCCGCGCATGGCGCTAGCCGCTCCTGCTGGCTTGGTGAACAGGTAGTACGCGATGAAGATGACCACCGCCCACCCGAGGATCTTCTTCAATGACATGGTCAACTCCCAGGTCGCACGCGCGCCGGTCCGTTACCTCAGTTTAGCCCAGAGTAATTTCGATACCAATGCCAGCGGTCGGCAGGGAGCCAACGTACCTGTTGCCGGGCCGCTGGGGAGTCTCCCCCGCCGACCCGACCCCTAATAGAGCGTACCCGGCCTGGCCAGGATGATTTAAACCCTTCCGCTACGATAAGTACTGAGAACACCGCTTTCGGTAACTGGGCCGTTATTTGAGCCATCACAGCCTGGCGCCGAGGCCGGGGAATGCCGGGCGGGGAAGCCGCCGATCTGACACCATTCCTTGCTGGAAGGGCCTGGTGAGTGACGATGACGGACGTAAGCGACGGTGACGTTGCTGTGATCGTCTACCGTGAGGACGAGACCTGGGATACCGAGGTGCTGCCGACGGCCCTGACCGAGGACCTGAGCCGGCTCATCCACGCCCTCCGTCAGCAGCCCAGCATCGGCGGAACGATCGGGCTCGTCACTGTGGGGGACGATTTCTTCGTCGCGCTCAGGGTGATCGGCGGGCAGGTATCAGTGTTCCTGTCGGATCTGACTGCGGCCGCGGACTGGCCGCTGGCCCGTCAGATCCTCGACTACCTGGACATACCTACCCCAGGAGACGACGACCTTGACCAGGTGCTCCCGGCCGGGGACATGTCCATCTTCGCCGATCTGGGCATAGACGAGATGGATCTCGGCGCGCTCGCTGGCGATCTGGATCAGTTCCCCGACGAGGCCATCGCCAAGATCGCGACCAGGCTCGGGTTCGGGCACGCACTGGACCGTGCCCTCGACGTCGTCTTCGGGCCGTGAGGCCACGGCCGGTGGCGTGACCTCCGCCTATCAGGCCGACTTCGAGCCGGCCATGCGGGCCGCGCTCACGGAAGCGATCCACGCGGGGGGGCCGCGCGCCGATGTGCCCGTCGGGGCCGTCGTGCTGGACCGGGCGGGCATGACCATCGGCCGCGCCCACAACATGCGCGAGGCGGACGAGGATCCGACCGCGCACGCGGAGATCGTCGCCATCCGCCAGGCCGCGCGGCAGATCGGCGGCTGGCGACTGGCGGGCTGCACCCTCGTTGTCACGCTTGAGCCCTGCACCATGTGCGCGGGAGCGATCATCGCCGCCCGGATGGAGCGACTGGTGTATGGCGCGCCGGACCCCCGAACAGGCGCCGTCGGTTCGCTCTGGGATGTGCTCCGCGACCGCAGGCTCGGCCACCGGGTCGAGGTGATCGGCGGCGTTCTGGCCGGTGAATGCGGAGCCCTGCTCCGCGACTTCTTCGTTCAGCGCAGGCGCGACCGTCCGTGACGCCTTCACGCGCGGCTCGCGGTCACCGGACATCCGCAGCAGCATGGGTCGGGTAGGCTCAGCCGCGGTGGAGTCGCCTAGTGGCCGAGGGCGCACGCCTCGAAAGCGTGTGAGGGGGCAACCCCTCCGTGGGTTCAAATCCCACCTCCACCGCCAGTTTCTCCAGGGGCACGATCCGTGGTCACCACTGGGCGCCCTCACCGGCCCGGGGAATGCCGCAACCTGCGCCGGCCCATAGGCTTTGGGGGAGTTGGGAGTGCTGCTTAGGGGAGTGGAGTGCTAGAGCCGCAGAGCACGGCACTGTTCCTCATTTTCATCGCGGCCTTTTGCGCGTTGCTGTGCTGGCTCGCCATGGCCAGGCAGACGGTCTTCCGCATTCTCGCCGCGTGCCTCGCCTTCATCCCGGCGATGCTTTTCGGGGTGGCCGCCGTCAACAAGTACTACGGCTACTACCAAACCTGGGGGGCGGTAGCGGCCGACCTTGGCGGCCAGGGCAGCAACCAGGGGCCCGCCCTGCCGACCGTCGATACCGCCTCCGGCCAGGGACTGAGCGGGATCCTGGGCCGTTCCATAAACCTCGGGGTGGCCGCACAACAGGGCCAGACGTTCCAGCTCACCGTTCGGGGCACGATCAGCCACCTAAGCCGGCACGTGTATGTGTACCTGCCGCCGCAGTACTTCCGCCAGGCCTATCGCCGCTACCGGTTTCCTGTCATCGAGCTGATCAATGGCTTCCCCGGCGGACCGCAGGACTGGATCAACGTGGTGGGCGTAACCGCCGCGTACAGCACGCTACTGAATGACGGGGTGGTCAAGCCGGTCGCGCTGGTGATGCCCGATCCCGAAGGCTCTCGCCGCACATCACTCCAGTGCCTCAACGTCGTGCGGGGGCCGCAGGATGCGACGTTCTTGGCATCGGACCTGCCCGGATACCTCTACCGTGTCCTGCGGCTGCAACCTCCTGGAATGGCCTGGGGCATCGCCGGCTACTCCGAGGGCGGTTTCTGTGCCGCCAACCTGGCTCTGAACTACCGGTTGCGCTACGGGTACTCCGGAGTGCTCAGCGGATACTTCACGCCCTTCAAGGATCAGCTTGGCAACCCGCCGCGGCTCATCTCGCCGTTCGGCACGAACACGGCGCTGCGCGAGCAGAACACACCGTTCTACCGCCTGCCCGCGCTGCCGGTCAGTGCCCGGATCCCCCAGTTCTGGCTCGGGGTCGGAGGCAACGACACGTCCGGCGTCGCCGCGGCGCGCGAGTTCCAGCGGTTGCTGCTCGCGCGCCAGCCCAATGTGCAGCTGCACATAGAGCCGGGCGCCGGGCACACCATGACCACCTGGCGGGCACTGATGCCGCCGCTGCTCGAATGGATGACCCCCGCGCTTAACGCGGCGGCACGGCATCCCGTGCCGCCGGGGGGGAATTCTCCTGTTGGAGCGCTGAGTCCAGGTCGAGCACCCGGGCGTGCAGCACTGAGCGCTGGTGAAGCGCGGCCCCAAGGGCCCGGTGCAGGCCATCCTCGAGGTACAGGTCTCCGCGCCACCGGATGACGTGCGGGAAGAGATCGCCGTAGAACGTGGAATCCTTGGCCAGCAGAAGATGGAGATCGAGCACGGCCTTGGTCGTGATCAGCTGGTCCAGCCGGACCGGGCGCGGCGGGACCTGCGCCCACTCTCTGGTGCTCCTGGCGTGATCGGGATAGGGGCGGCCCTCCCCGATCTGCTTGAAGATCACGCCACGAGTCTAGGCGAGGACGGCGAGTGCTGCCGGCAAGCTGCGCGGCGTCAGGTCCGGCGGGCGCGGTCTATCGACCAGGCGAGTCCGGCCAGTGCGAACAGCGCACCCGTGCCTTCCGCGATGGCGGAGAGCACCTTCCCGGGAGGCCCCCACGACGGCTCGTACATGTTCGGCAGGCCGCCCAGTGACCCGACGTTGACGTATGTGTACAGCACAACGGCCCCCACCGCGCTCGCGGCGACCAGGAACGCGATCCCCCAGACCAGCCGCCGGGGCCAGACGAGGACCGCGACCGCGACCACGATGGCCGCCACCGCCTGGATCCGGAACAGGTTCCCCTGGCTCAGCGCCTCGTTGCTGACGTCGTAGAACGGCGCGTCCCTCCAGTGCACCACGGCGTCGGTGATCAGCGCTGCGGCCGTGCATCCCCGGAGCACGTAGCCAGTGAGCGCGTCCGGCCTCATCGTGGCTTGCACGTCGGGAGCCGGGCGCGGCGGTGCGTTGGGGCTCATCTTCTTTTCTCCTTTCCGGCTGCGGGCTGTTAGCCACATCAGCTGACGGCATACGAGGTGACCGCTTGCTCGAGCAGCCCCGCGTAGGTTCCCCAGTCCCCGGCCGGTGTGGCGGCGACCAGGACACTGGAACCGCGGGCACCCTGCACGAAACAGGCGATCTCCCGGAAGTAGTTAGCGTGCACCTTGGTCGTGTAGGCATCGAGGACGCACGACCCCAGGCCGCCACGGAATTTCAGGCCCGTCGCCTGGCCGGTCATCCGGGCCGCGCTCGCGTCGTCTTCCAGTAGATGATCGAGCCGGAACTCGGGCCAGTCCCGCAGCGTTTCGTCGCCCTGCCTGGGGGTCACGTTGAGGTAGACCAGCGCGGTGCCGGAGTTCGTGGTCAGCCCTTCGGAAACGGTTCCCTGGTCACTCGCCAGCGCGTGCAGGGACTGCGGATAGGAGAGCACGGCCTGGCCGTCCGGCAGGGAGATACGGTGCCAGCCATCTAGCGCCGGCCGGGCGTGGAACCAGGCGAACTCCGCTGGGCTGGGCTGGTTAGTGCCGGGCTGGTTAGTGCCCGGCTGGCTGGCACTGGGCTGGCTGGCACTGGGCTGGCCGGCGCAGGCGGAGAGAGTGACGGCGGCGGCCACTCCCGCGGCCGTCACGCCCAAGGCGATCGCGGCCCGGCTTCGGTGGATGCGCATCGGTTCTCGCCCCCTGGCCTGCCTGCCGCGCCTCAGACGTTCCCGTCGCCGTCGCTGGGGCCACCGTTGTTGTCCGCGTCGTGATCCCCGCCGCCGTTCTGCGGGATGCCGCCGCTGGCACCGCTGCCGCTGCTGCTGCTACTCGTGCTCGTGGACGGCTGCGGAGTGGTGCTCTGCGCGCTTGACGGCGCGGCCGAGCTGGCGGCGGCGGCCGGGCTGCTGGCCGGGCTGGCCGGGTGGCTGGCGTAACGCGACGAGCCGCCGCCACACGCGGTAACGAGTGCGATAACCGCGGCGGACATGATGATGAGAAGGCGCTTGGTGTTCACGAAGAGTTCCCCGTTTAACTGGAAGGTCCGTTCCTGGACTGACACGGACCTCGCAGCCGTCCGGTTCACCGGCAGCGGGCGAATTTGCCTGAATGGGGACAAAGGGGAAACGCCGGCGCTCTGGTAACGGCACGCCCGCCGCCGGGTCGCGGCCGGATCAGCAGCGTCCGGCGGAGGCGCCGTCCATCCAGGTGGTCCATGGGTACCAGTCGGTCCCGTCGCGGGACATGATGACTGCCGACCGTGCGTTGCCGTAGGCGTTGTACGTGGACAGCGACCCATTGACCGGATTGATCTGCCAGTAGCCACGTTCACCAGCCGAGCCTGTCGCGTACTGCTGGCCACCGGACTCGGCCATGGCGATGGACGCCGCCGTGACCTCCGCCCATGGTGCCCCTCCGGCCGCCCGCCACAACGTCTCCAGGCCGCCACAGCTCAGCGTCCCCTGCAGGTCAGTAACATGGCTGCCGCCGGACGACGGCTTGGAGTGCTTGGGCGTGTACGCGGTCGTGTGCGTGCCGTCGGCTGCGGGCGCGGGCGAATGGGCATCACCCGGGACGCTCAGCATCTGGCCGACATAGATCAATCCCACGCTGCGGATCTTGGAACGGTTCGCCTCGTACAGCGAGGGCCAGTCGGCGGCCCGGCCGTAGAAGCGCTGCGCGATCCCAGACAGGGTGTCCCCGGGCCGGACCACATATGTGCGGCCAGCCACGTGGGCCGGGAGGACCGCCGCGTCCAGGCTGGCATGGATCACTTCCTGGGCTGCGGCCACGGGCCTGACCTGGGCCGGCTTCTGGATCTGGGGAGCCGCTGCCAGTGCACCCACGACAGCGACGGCGGGAGCAGCCATCCCCGCCTTCTGCACCACCTTTCCCGTTTGAGAAGGCGTCGTGTGATGCCCAGTGCGCCTGATCTTCCGCCTCCTGCGATGCATGCGTACTGAACTCAAGAAGCTCCCCTAACGCCGCAACGTGCCCGCCTACTCAGCCTTCCGCGGCTCTCGCCGGGCCTGCCTCCGCTTTCCATCAGGCAGCATGGCAGGACAGCTGTCGCGTTCGCAGTCAAACGTCGCCAAAGACGCAGATGCAGAATGCACGGACAAACAGGTAGTAAACACACGCATCAGAAGCGGGCACCATCATCGGCGGCTCCATCCCACACCACATCACCTTGATCACCCCAGCCTCACCGGCAAGGCCGGACGAGCTGCGGCAACGCTCCGCCGATCTGCTGGCCGACCCGCCCCCTGACCGCCTGGCCGGTCTGCGCGGCCCGCCGGCTGGTAGACAGTCGGCATGCGGATCGGCCAACTCCCCGTTGATGAGCAACTGGCACATCTCCGCGCGGCACTGAGCAGCAACCGCACACTGAGCGAGGCGCTCAGCCGGGCCGCCGGCCTGAGCCTGCCGGACTGGTATCTGGTCGCTGGGTGCCTGAACCAGACCGTCTGGAACTTCGTCACCGGCCAGCCGCCAGAGGCCGGGATCCTGGACTATGACCTGGCCTACTTCGATGCCTCCGACCTGTCATGGGAAGCGGAAGACGCGGTCATCCAGGCCGGGCAGGTGATCTTCGGTGACCTGCCCGCCCCGGTGCAGATCCGCAACCAGGCCCGCGTCCACCTGTGGTACGAGCAGAAGTTCGGCCTGCCCTGCCCACCGCACGAGTCCACCGAGGCGGCGATCGACACCTACGAGGCGACACCCGCGTGCCTCGGCGTGCGCCTCGATGCCGGCGGCCGATGGCGGGTCTACGCGCCGTACGGGCTTTCCGACGTCTTCAACCTGGTAGTGCGCCCCAACCCGGTTCTGGCGACGCGTGACGTCTACGAAGCGAAGACCGGGCGGTGGCGCCGTCAGTGGCCAGCACTGACCGTGCTGCCATGGCCCGGGCCAGCCGATGCCGGGCAGCGCGGCTCCAGTGGGCCGAGAAGCTGAGCGCGGCCATGAACGATCGCGGCAGCGTCGCGTCCGCCTGGGAGGCCGAGTACTGCGCGGGCCGCTACCGCAGCGAGCCCCCGGTGGCCTTCACCGGGGACATCCTGGCCGCCGCCCGGGCATCCCGGCTGACGCGCGGCCTCTACATCGGCTGCGGCAACGGGCGCAACTACCTGCCGCTGGTGGCCGGCGGCCTGGACCTGACCGGTTTGGATATCTCCGCCACGGCCCTCGCCCAGCTGGCGGCACGCAGGCCCGGCCGCCGCCTCGACCTCATCTGCGGCGATCTCAGCGCTCTGCCCTCCGCCAGGACGTACCCGCTGGTGATAGGCATCCAGGTATTCCAGCATGGCGACCGAGCCGGCACCCATGCGCACATCCGGTCAGCCCAGGCGCGGGTGGCAGCAGGCGGCCTGTTCTGCGTTCGGGTCAACGCGGCGGAAACAGACATCTGGCCGGAACACGAGGTGACCGAGCGCCACCGCGACGGCGGTCTTACCGTCCGCTACCTAGCCGGGCCCAAGCGGCAGCTGCGCATTCACTTCTTCAGCGCCGCTGAGCTGGCCCGGCTGATGTGCGACCGTTTCGAGCCGGTCGTGCCGCTGCGGCTGCACCGGACCCAGCGCGCTGCGCCTGAACCCGGCCAGTGGTCCCAGTGGGAAGCAATCTGGCGGAGGACAGGAGATCCGAACTCCTGAGGGGGGAAGGATGCGTGCCGCTACGACGGGTAAGGGCGCACAAGTCGGTCGTCGCTGTCTCGGTCCCACAAATTGGCCTGAGCTACAGCCAGGCTTCGCCGTTGGCGAGATCCCGGTCGCCGGGGTACTGGGTGAGTTTTGCCTCAAGCGCGGCGATGATCCGTCCAGTGTCGGCCTTGGTGCGCCGGTAACTGCCCGGCATGAAAATCATGCCGAAATGCCCGCTGCCGCCCGGCACGATCGCCTCGTGGTGCAGTGGGCGATAGTCACACAGGTTGTTGGTGACGATGGCCCGGTGCTCAGCCTGAGCGAGCGCCAGCACTTCAGGATCTGACAGCGCCTCGCGATTAGGGTGGCCAGCCACCACCTCCACGTCATGTCCGCGTGCGCGCAGTTCGCGCGCGATGGCCGGCGACAACATCTCGTCCAGCAGTAGCCTCACCGCCTGACAGCAGCCTGCCCGGCGGTGAAGGCAGCATGTGCCTCGGCGGCTTCCTCCTCATTGAGGTCGATCCATTGGTCGACTTCGTCGGAATACGCGCCGTAGTAGGCCACCGCGGCCTGGATGAGGCCAAGCGGCATCTCCAGATACCGCGCGGCTTCCGCAGTGTCGCCGTCGTTGTCGCGGACGACCGCGATCACCTCCCACATGTCCTTGCCGGTTCCCACGAGCCGGGCACGACGGCCCGCCGGGCCCTCGGCGAACCTGACCAGCGGATGCTCATCCATCCGCAGTCCTTCTTCGACGTAGCGCTGCGCCAGAGTGCGGGGCGGCAGGTGCACCCGCCGGGCGCGGGCTGCGAGACGCTGAATAGTCGACTCAGTCAGCCGGACGCTCAGGGGATTATTCATGTAGTACATGGTAGTTCTATGAACTACAGACCTACAAGTGACCGCTCTCATCTCGGTGGCCGGGTAGGGCTGTGGTTCATCTGCCGACAACCTCGTGGTCGTCTTGCCGAGCCAGCTGCGGCTGGGCTGCCGGGAATATCGTGGTGGAATGCTGGGCCAACCAGCGCTTCCCGGCGTTCAGGGTGGCGGAGGATAGGAGATTCGAACTCCTGAGGGGTTTCCCCCAACACGCTTTCCAAGTCTGTGGGCGGGGGTCCAGCCCAGGTCGCTGCGTGCCGTGACCTGGGCAGCGGCTGTCCGAAGGTCGTCTGCGAACGTCCTTGAACGACCGCGAACGAGACCGTAAC
>OCZU010000147.1_pt1 | contig 50647 bp, 34 predicted proteins | sample 1539001 | NCBI WGS metagenome assembly OCZU01 (sample SAMEA3539306, study PRJEB22396) | soil metagenome | biome: tundra; feature: field; material: soil | place: USA | collected 2010-05 | depth 0.15 m | reverse complement strand
CGCTACCTTAGGACCGTTATAGTTACGGCCGCCGTTCACCGGGGCTTCAGTTCAGGCCTTCGCTGCCTTGCGGCAGCTAAGCCCTCGCTTTAACCTTCCGGCACCGGGCAGGTGTCACCCCCTATACGTCGTATTCGACTTGGCAGAGAGCTGTGTTTTTGTTAAACAGTCGCAGAGCGCATTTCACTGCGGCCGCTTCGGGCTATAAACCCTAGCGCGGCGCCCCTTCTCCCGAAGTTACGGGGCTAATGTGCCTAGTTCCTGAGCGAGTGTTCTCTCGAGCGCCTGTGGATATTCACCTCGTCTACCTGTGTCGGTTTGTGGTACGGGCACCGAATGTACTCCTTAGAGGTTTTTCCAGGCAGCGTGAAATCAGGGACTTTGCGGTCGTGTGACCTCGGGACCTGCCTCACCGTTGAATGACCTCGCGGATTTTCCTACGAGATCCGGCTTACGCAGGGCCATCTGGACATCCATCACCAGAATCCCCTATCCTTCTGCGTCACCCCATCGTGATAACGTTCATTCGGCGGGACAGGAATATTAACCTGTTGTCCATCAGCTACGCCTTTCGGCCTCACCTTAGGACCCGCCTAACCCTGAGCGGATTAACCTTCCTCAGGAAACCTTAGACTTTCGGCGACACGAGTTCTCATCGTGTTTATCGCTACTTATGCCGGCAGGGTCTCTTGTGTAGTGTTCAGTAGTCCTCTCGGTCTACCTTCAGACTCCACGCAATGCTCCCCTACCAAAGATTATTCCCGAAGGAATAACCATTTCGCAGCTTCGGTCGTATGCTTGAGCCCCGTTGAATTGTAGGTGCATATCCGCTTGACCAGTGAGCTGTTACGCTTTCTTTAAAGGATGGCTGCTTCTAAGCCAACCTCCTGGCTGTCCGAGCGATCACACTTCCTTTCCCACTTAGTCTACAGTTGGGGACCTTAGCTGGCGATCTGGGTTCTTTCCCTCTCGACCACGAAGCTTATCCCTCGTAGTCTCACTCCCGTGTTACTGTCCACGGCATTCGCAGTTTGATTGGAGTCGGTAAGCTTGATTGCTCCCTAGTCCATTCAGTGCTCTACCACCGTGGCAGACCACACGAGGCTGCCCCTAAAGGCATTTCGGGGAGAACGAGCAATTACGGAATTTGATTAGCCTTTCACCCCTACCCTCAGCTCATCGGAGCGATTTTCAACTCACACCCGTTCGGCCCTCCAGTCGCGGTTAAGCGACCTTCAGCCTGGCCAAGGGTAGATCATCCCGCTTCGCGTCTATTCCCACAGACTAGCGCCCTATTCGGACTCGCTTTCGCTACGGCTCGCTTGCGCTTAACCTCGCCTGGGAGAATAACTAGCCGGCTCATTAAGCAAGAGGCACGCCGTCAGACAGTGAATCTAGCCGAAGCCAGAAACATAGTCCTCCGACTGCTTGTAAGCATACGGTTTCAGGTTCTATTTCACTCCCCTCGCAGGGGTTCTTTTCGCCTTTCCCTCACGGTACTGGTTCACTATCGGTCGCCAGAGAGTATTTAGCCTTGGAGAGTGGTCTCCCCAGTTTCCCACCAGATTTCACGTGTCCGGTGGTACTCAGGATGCCGCTTCGAGTCCGGTAAGCTTTCGGTTACGTGGCTATCACACTTTATAGCCCCGCTTTCCAGCGGGTTCACCTAGCCTCCGGATTGGTAACTCTACTCATGCGGTCCTACAACCCCCAGGTGTAAACACCCGGGTTTGGGCTGTTCCGATTTCGCTCGCCGCTACTTTCGGAATCTCTGATAGATTTATTTTCCTCCAGGTACTGAGATGGTTCACTTCCCTGGGTTAGCTCATACCCGCCTATGTATTCAGCGGGCTGTCTCTGAGTGTTGCTCAGAGGGGTTTCCCCATTCGGAAATCCCCGGATCAATGCCTGCTTGCGGCTCCCCGGGGCTTATCGCAGCTTGCCACGTCCTTCATCGCCTTCTGGCGCCAAGGCATCCACCGTACGCCCTTAGTAGCTTAATCATAAAACTTACCCAGCGCGTCGCACCGGAAAACCTCAAATCCTTGTGAGAGAACTTGAACGCCTTCCGAAGCACCACCTAGATAAGCATCGCCTTTCACACAGTTCCACTTGTACAACGCTCGGCTCGTGCAATATTTGCGGTTACGCAATGCACCGCCGCTTTGTGCCCTCCGAAGAGAACACAAAAAAGGCATCTGCATTACGCAATGCCTACCTATTCAGTTGTCAAAGATCGGTGCCTCAAGTTCGCCTGAGCTTCCCACTCCCGGTGGGAAGAAGCCGCCAAAACTACGGCCGCAAAATAAAAAACCCGGCGTCGAGCGCCGGGCTAAACCGCCACATATTGGCGGCCTTGCGCGTTGCTCGACAGATTGCTATCCGGTATTCGTAGCTGACCTCACCGCGGGTCCGTGGAGGATTCCCGAAACTTCGGCAGCCCCTGACACACCCAGATGCTCTTGGGTGATTTCCGAGTATAGCAGAATCTGGGATTACGTCAAGCGCGGTCTGACAGGAATATTCATGGGCTTGTGCAAAACGTGCAGCCCTGTGGATATTGCGAATTAACGCTGTAATTTTGCGGCGGCGCGTCTCCTGAATTCACTGCGCCGCCTGTGTTTTGGCTCGTTTTCTAGCCTTTGTGGTGTTTGAAATATTCCACCTGGCGCAGACGTTGCGCTGCCGCCGCGCGCGTCCTGTAACCGCTACCTAGATTCTTCCCTTTTTCTGGCGCCACTTTGTAGCCGCTTTTATCTTTTTTGATCATGGCTTCATCCTCCGCAGATATCTTCGTTCCGCTCCATTCGATATGTACGGCGAATGAATGGCGCGAACAATCCGGCTGCACCTGTACTTCGGTACAGGTCAATCCTGCAGTACAGGTGTCCGCGCGTTCCATTGCCAAGAAAAGTCTACATAGGTAGATTTCTGTTATGGCGACACGAGTTCGCACTTCTAAACAAACTCTTACGCTGCTCAACGCGCTGGCCGCCAAGCCATCGCAGTGGCATTACGGCTATGCGCTGAGCCGCGAAACCGAACTGATGTCCGGCACGCTCTACCCGATTCTGATGCGCCTGGAAGAGCGTGGCTGGCTGGAGACACAGTGGGAAACTCTCGAAGCGCTTGCAGAAGGCAGAGGCGGGCGGCCTCCGCGCCACATGTACCGCTTGACGGCCGGCGGGCACGCGTGGGCGATGGAAGCGCTCTCGGCGGCACGCGGTATGACGAAGTCTCGCGGCGCGCTTAAGCCGGCGCGGCAGCACGCGCGCATTCAACTGGGCGAACCGGCATGGGAGCAAAGCTGAACCATGCGCCCAGCTAACAATTTCGACAAGCAGGCCGGCGAATTTCCGCGACAGAGCGCATCGCGCAAAGTTATCGCAATTGTATTCAATAAAATTGTAGCGCTGTGGCCGGCCGACTCGAGCGAATGGGCGCTGGCAATGCAGGCAGAGCTACTCGAAATGGAATCAACTCAAGAGAGCCTTCAATGGCTCGCAGGAGGAATCATGTCACTCGGCAAAGCGTGGTGGAATGGGGCCCTTTCTTCAGGCGACAAGAAGGAGCATACGCCGGTGAAAAAGCCGGGCATTCTTGCGGCGCTCATCACGGTGGCCGCGCTTGCATTGCTTCTGATTCCCAGCGCGAATCAGGGATTGCGCGCCGTGCTCACAAGCTGGCAGGCGGACGAGTACTTCCAAGACCAGGCTCAACTTCAACAGATGGCGCGCGAAGCCGAATCGCGCGGCGATGTCAAGACGATGGCATTTGCCGCAATGCGCTTCGCGTCGTGGAAGGATTCTGTTTCTTACGCAAACAAGGCAGTCGCGCTGGATCCGTCACTCACCTGGATTTTCTCTCAGGGATTCTTCGGGGATGCCTATGTGCCCGAATCACGTGATTGGCCGGCGAAGCTGGCAGCGTGGGACCCGGGCAATGGCGTTGCCTACCTCATTCAGGGTCAGATTCGCGCAGCCGAATTGAGTCACAACCGAAATACCACCATGATCGGACCAAAACACGATCCGCAATGGCTCGAAGCCGGACGCAAGGCATTAGAATCGCCGCGCTTCGATTCCTACCGAAGACAACGGCTCGAATTCGACCGGGAATTTATTCGTGCGCACGGTCTGAAGGATCCGAGTGTAATTGCTACGGGCGCGTTCGGGCTGCGAGCGGGATGGATCAGCGTCTGGCCAGCTCAGGTCTATTCCGAAACCCTGTTGGCCGAAGCGAAGGCGGCCGTCGAACGCGGAGACCAGCAAACTGCGGCGCGTGATGCCTGGGCTGTCGCGCACTTCGGGGAACTTCTGCGCGCATCGGGTGGAAACGAATCCGAGCGCCTGTCGAGTGTCGTATGGCTGCGTCCTGCTTACGCAATTCTGCAGCCTCTATTGGCGGCGGAAGGGCGAAGCGATGAGGCAAAGATGCTGAGCCAGGAACTGGAAGCAATTAAGCCCGGCGCTCCGGCTACGATTTTGAACGGCATCTGGTCTAATAACGGCAATGAATGGTGGAAGACGGCCAGCGTTGCAATGAACTTCGCGGTGGCTAGCGCCGTCCTGTTGTCGATCGCGCTATTGTTTGCGGGCATTTGGATTTTTGCCGCTAGGTTTGTTCCGAACTTGAGTTCTGGTGTGATCTACAGAATAGCCTGCGGCATCGGACGTTTTGCGCCCGCAGGCCTGCTGGTCTCTCTTGCAGTCCTCGCGGTCAGCTATTTGCCCGCAACGAAAACGATAAACAACTATCTTGAGCGGCCTATTTCAACTGCTACAGTTCGAAGTCTGATAGAAATCTATTACTCGGTTTATTGGTATCCGGAATACCTTAGACATCCGCTGAACGCTCCCACTTACCACGTGGTGTTCTGGATTTCGGTGATGGTCCTCGGCCTTCTCACAATCACAACGATTATCACGCGCAACATTTTCAATCGGACGCCACTTCCGAAAGCTGCGTGAGCGCACTGGTAACCGAGAATTTTAGAGAGACTTCATGAACACGCGTCAACCACAAAGCGCAAACAAAATTATCGCCTGGGCGTTCGGCTGTCTCGTGCGCGCGTGGCCATCCAGCTCGCGCGATTGGGCGATCGCGATGCAGTCTGAATTATCGGAAATTCATAATCCGCAAGAGAGTCTTCGCTGGCTCGGAGGAGGAATCATGTCACTCGGCAAAGCGTGGTGCAATCATGTGATCTACGGATGGAATGAAAACGAAAAGGAACCATCCGCCGTTAAAACTCCGGGGCCTATTGCGATTACTCTTGGAATCTTGGCGCTTGTGGCGTTTTTCACGATGCCTTCCGTTCATGAAGGCTTCAGCGCGGTTGTTAACGCATGGCCTCCATACAACAACCGGCATGCGACCGATTACCGGCGTATGGCCCAGGAAGCCGAAACGCGCGGAGACGCGAAAACGCTGGCCTTCCTTTCCACTCGGATGGACTCTCTGGCGGAAAATGTCCGCTTGAAAAACAAAGCTGTCGAGCTGGATCCTTCTCTCACCTGGATTTACTTCCGGGGCGGAGACACGCGCTACGCCTATAATTCGATCCCGGAAAAGCATGGCTGGATGCAAAAGCTCGAAGCATCCGACCCGGACAACGCGGTGCCGTACCTGACCGCAGCGAGCATTCGCGACACTGAAATCCGGAAGCAGTTTAACGGCCTGCCCCCGGCGGGAACGATAACCAATGATCCCGCGTGGCGCGCGGCGATGGAGAAAGCATTCGCGGCGCCGCGATACGATTCTTATTATTTCCGTGCGATGGATCTGCAGCAGTCCGTGCTGAAAACGCACAACATGCAGCAGCCGGAAGATGTTGGACGCGGCATCATCGAATACTATCCATCCGGCCTCTGGGAATCGCAGGCATATTCAAAACTCTTGATGGATCAGGCCAAAGAAGCTCAGCAAAAAGGCGACACGGCGCGCGCCTTGCATCTGGGTTGGACGTTGGCGCAATTTGCCGAGCGCGCTCGTGCGAATTCGCACAACGATTGGGCGCGCGGCTCGGCAGAATCGATGTTGCAGTCGGCCTGCAAATTTTTGCAGCCGCTGGAATCCTCCGAGGGCCACGTTGACGTAGCGAAGCATCTCGCCAGCGAGAACGAAGCGCTTACGCAGAAGTTAGCCGAAAAGAATGCCGCAACCATACCGTACGTTTTCCGGCCTTTGAACGCCACAAGCATTGCGCTTCATTCCGCCGGCGCAGGCTTGATTCTTTTTGGCGGCGCTATCGTTTTGTCCCTCGTGTTTCTTTTTGTAGCGCGATTTTCTCCGTCGCTAAGGGGAAGCGGATTTTATCGCTGGGCTTGCAACTGCGGGCGATTTGCTCCGGCCGGATTTGCCGCTGCGATCGCGTTGATGGCAGCCACGTTTGCTCCGTACCTCGAATACGAGCACGACTACGTCAGAGGAGCGAAGGACACGGCAACTCTGCAAGCGATAATCACGATGGATACTTCTCTCTATGATCTGCCGTCCAGATTCCTTCACCAAGTGGGCGTCGGCCTACTGTGGGAAGGATTGATCCCCGTGGCAGTCGTAGCAGGAATTCTCTTCCTCAGCCGCAATGAACTTTTCAGGCGCGCCCCGCGCGTGAAGGTGGCTTGATTCTCGACCTCAGCAACTAGGAGAAGCTATGGGATCGCTGTGGAATGACGTTCGATTCGGTTTGCGCACGTTGCGCAAAAACTTCGGCTTCACCGTCACAGCGGTCCTTATTCTCGCGTTGGGCATCGGCGCGAACACCGCCATATTCAGTCTCGTAGATAACGTGCTGTTTCGTCCGCTGCCTGTTGAGCGGTCTTCCGAGCTTGTGAACATTGGAAGACGCGCTACCGCGACCGAGCGTGCGAACGTCAGTATTCCCTGGCCGATGTACTTGGAATACCGCGACAATCCTACCAGCGCCTTCGTCGGACTCGCCGCGTATAACGACGGTTCGCCGGTGACGATTTCACAATCCGCCGGGCACGACGCCGCAGCTACCGCGGCGGTCGTCACTGGAAACTATTTCAATTTGCTGGGCGTACATGCCATTCGCGGACGCACAATTGGACCTGAGGATGATCGTCCGGATAGTGAGAGCGACGTCGCTGTATTGAGCTATCGGTTTTGGCGCGAAGAGTTTGGAGGACGCGCCGATGTTCTGGGCATGACGGTGCGCATTGCCGAAGCTCCGTACAGAATCGTCGGCATTGCGCCTTCTGGTTTTTACGGAATTGGGCTCGATTCGTTCCCGGACGTGTGGCTTCCGATGTCTGCGGGGCCCATCATTTCTCCAATCATTCGCACGCAAATGCAGGCGGTTCAATACAGTTTCATCAGAGTTTTCGGACGATTGAAGCCGGGCGTAAATCTGATTCAGGCGAGGCAACAACTTGAGGCGGTAGCAAGACGCCTAGATGCCGGCAAGACGATTAAAGTTGGGCTACCGGCCGTTGCAGGCCAGCCGCCGGTTGTTGATCAGTGGGAAAAGCCATGGCCATCGCTTGAGCTGGCTGAGGAAACAAGCGGCAAACGCTCCAAGGACCAGATGCTCCTGATGGTCGGCGCAGTCGCGCTTCTATTTCTGCTTAGCGTCAGCGATCTAACTTCACTTCTTCTGGCGCGCGTGGAAAAGCGCCGGCGCGAAGTGGCCATTCGATTGGCGCTCGGTGCGTCAAGGTGGCAAGTTGCGCGGGCGTTGGTTGTCGAGAGCTTGCTGATATCGAGCCTTGGTGCTGCAGCCGGCCTCGTCGTGGCCTATTGGACGGTGAAGCTGATGGGCGCGGCAGTGTCTGCTCAGGGAGGAATTTCTTTGAACGGAGCGCTCTCCCTTCTCGACGGAAGAGTGCTCATTTTCAACATTGGGATCGCGATTCTCGCAGGAATCATTATCGGGTTGGCTGCTGCGTATCAGGCCGGGCGCTCGGATGTACTGTCCGTCATGAAGAGTGACACACCGACTTCGATAACGGGAAAGCCGCGAACGGCGCTGCGTGGGAGCCTGACTGTTTTTCAGATTGCCGCATCCGTGGTGCTTCTCTCCGCGACACTGCTGTTGTTGCAGACGTATTGGGCTGAGAGTCGCGTGGACCTTGCCTTTAATCCAGACCACATTATGGCGGTCTGGCCGTATATGCAGGGCTACAAGACAGACGACGCAGAGAAAGAGTTCTTGGCAAAGTTACTTGAAGCGGCGAAAGCCGTGCCGGGAGTTCACGCCGTGGCAATTGGCAGCCCTGTGCTGCTGGGGATAAGCGTCGGTATGCCCGCAGGGTATTACTTTAAATCGAGAATTACTCCCGGCTATTTCGCGGTGTTGGATATGCCGATCCTGCGTGGACGGGACTTCACGGACCAGGATCGCAAAGGAGCGCCGTACGTCGCGATCGTAAATCAAAAGATGGCGGACCAATTCTGGCCGGGAATAGATCCGATAGGCCGACAAGTAAAACATGTTTTGGCAGGCAATCGAACGGTTGAAATTGTGGGTGTTGTCCCTGATATGCGCAAGGCGGGCATCGGCGAGCCCGAGGACGCCGTGCTCTATCTGCCATTGGACCAGTTCTATTCGGAGTATTCTTACAAAATTGCGACGTGGCTCGTCGTCCGCGGAGACGAACATCCGGGTCGGCTCCTTCCAGGGTTGATTGGCGTAGCAGCTCACATCGACAAAAGCGTTACGTTGCCCGCTGCTTACACAGCCACCCAATGGATTGCAGGCCAGTCCGAAAAGGCGCGTTTTCGTGCCCAACTGATTGGTACCCTTGCGGCGCTGGCGCTGATATTAGCTGCGGCAGGACTCTACGGACTGATTTCGTACATCACGAATACGCGAACGCATGAGTTCGGATTGCGGATGGCGCTTGGCGCGTCCCGAATGGATGTGGTGCGCCTGATATTGCGCCACGCGATTTTACAGGCATTGGCCGGCGTTGCAGTCGGCTTCGCGCTGGAGTTCGCTGTGATGCGGTTCCTTTCTACTTTTGTGCGTGGCGTCCATGTCGTGGACGCTCCGACATTCGGGATCGTCGCAGCGATCATGTTCTGCGTCGCACTTGCCGCGGCCTACATTCCGGCGCGTCGCGCTTCGCGGCTCGATCCGATGGTCGCACTGCGGCACGATTAGGAGAAAAGTTATGGATGCGCTTTGGCGCGACGTTCGATTTGGTCTACGCACTCTTGCGAAGAACCGCAGCTTCACCGCTTTCGCGGTTCTGACGCTCGCGCTCGGCATCGGCGTGAACACCGCGATGTTCAGTTTGGCGGCGAATCTTCTGCTGCGTCCGCTGCCAGTTTCGCAGCCTTCCGAACTGGTCGCAGTCGGCACCCTAACAAAGACGACAGGGGCCGCGAAGCCCGGTCTTTCGTGGCAGATGTATGTGGAATATCGCGATAACTCCTCGGCGAGTTTCACGGGACTTGCTGCGTACAGCGAAAAAACTCCGATGCCAATTTCGCGGACCGACGGCAGCACAACCAGCGCCGACGCCGCTGTTGTGACCGGGAATTATTTCGACGTGCTTGGCGTCCGCCCTTTCCGTGGCAGGCTGATTAGCGCGGAAGATGATCGCGGCACGAGTGACGCCAACGTCGCCGTCCTAAGCCATCGCGCATGGCGAGAATTATTTGGCGGGCGTACCGACGCACTCGGCGCGACCGTGCGACTCGGCGGTTCTTCGTATACCGTCATTGGCGTCACGCCTCCTGATTTTACTGGAATCAGTTTAGATTCAACTCCGGATGTGTGGATTCCGATGGAGTCACAGATTCACGCAAATACACTTGCCGCAATGTTTGCAAAGAATATCGACAGCCCCTGGTTCAAAGCGGTTGCGCGGCTCAAGTCCGGAGTAAATATCTCGCAGGCCCGCCAGCAGCTTGAAACGGCGGCGATTCAACTTGGCGCCGGCAAGAGTATCAATCTCGGATGGAAAACGGTCGGCGGCCGTTCGGTTGCCGATCACTGGATAAAGCCGCAGCCAACGCTTTCGCCACTCGAGGACACTCGCGGCGGAAGTTCGCGAGCGTTCTTGTTGTTTCTGTTTGGCGCAATTGCGCTCCTATTCCTACTCGTCGTGTGTGACATTGCCTCGATGTTGCTCGCGCGCTTTGAGCGCCGCCGTCGAGAAGTGGCCATCCGTCTAGCGCTTGGAGCATCGAGAATTCAGGTAGCCCGGCCAATTGTCATCGAAGGCTTGCTTCTTTCGACGTTCGGCGCTCTGTCCGGGCTGTTCGTCGCTTACTGGTCGATCAAATTTTTGCTCCTGGTCCAGCCTATTCAAGTGCAATGGCACACATCACTCTTCACGTCGTTCCTCGAAGGCCGCGCACTGCTGTTCACGATTCTGGTTACAGTTTTTGCCGGACTTTTCTTCAGTCTTGCGCCGGCAATTCGCGCGGCGCGTTCGAATGTTCTTTCCGCGATGAGCAGTGACGCTCCCACCTCAACTACCGGGCGGCCACGAACTGCTCTTCGCGGCGGGTTGATTGTTTTCCAGACGTCTGTCTCCGTGCTACTACTTGCAGCGACGCTGCTTTTTCTCCAAACATATTGGGTTGAGTCGCGCGTGCCTCTTTCCTATGATCCGCACGGCGGATTCGAGTTCGCCCTGAAGGGGAGCAGATCATTCGGAGACAACGATGCGGAGATGGACGCATGGCACAAACTTCTGGAAACCGTGAAAAGTACGCCGGGAATCCATCACGCGGGACTCGGCCTTCGTCCGTTGTTGGTGGGAGTTATCGGCATGACTCCTGGGTACCCCTATCAGTCTCAGGTAAGTGCTGGGTATTTTGACGCCGTAGGCACTCCCCTGATTCGTGGGCGAGACTTTAGTTCACAGGATCGTGCAGGAACTCCGCTTGTCGCGATCATCAATCAAACAATGGCCGAGCAGTCGTTCTCCAGGAAGGACCCAATCGGTCAGTCCGTGAAGCATAGTGTCCTCCTCAGCGATGGCAGCATAGGTTACGAAACCGCGGAAGTTATCGGGGTCGTGGCTGATACTCAAACACGAGGCGCATTTCGCCACGAGGATATGGTGCTCTTCACGCCCTTGGCGCAGCGCCATTTTGATCACTACATTGGTCCAAGGTCGTTTACGCTACTCGTCCGAGGCGATGGCAACACGGCATCGGTACGGTCATTGGTAAGGTCAGCCGTGGATCGATTCGACAACGGGGCCGACGTCTCCGGAGGAATTACGTTCGCGGACGCAATCGCGGATCGATTCCAAGATTTGCGCCTCGATGGCGAGCTTTTTGCCGGGTTCGCAATTCTGGCCGTGTTGTTAACTGCGTCGGGTTTGTACGGACTCATCTCTTACATCACAACAGCGCGCACCCACGAGCTTGGGCTGAGGTTGGCGCTCGGCGCGTCACGGCCGGCGATTGTGCGCCTGATCCTTCGCGACGGATTAATTCTGACATTAGTGGGCGTTGTCGTTGGCATCGGCTTCGAATTCGGCTTGATGCGCTTCCTCTCAGGATTTATGCAAGGGGCGAAGCCGGTGGACGTTCCAACCTCCGGCATCGTCGCGCTGATTCTATTCTGCGCCGCACTTGCTGCGTGCTACGTGCCGGCGCGCCGCGCTTCGCGGCTGGATCCGATGGTCGCGCTGCGCCACAACTGACAAATTTCAAGCGGACTGTCGCCGCGTCGCGATTGACTTGCGCGCGGCCCGAGCCTACGATTCCCGAATATGCGAACAAATTATTCGGGGAATGTCTGGGCGGCGCTATTTGTCGCGCTGATTATCACGCTGGCGTGCGCTTCGCTGGTGGCACCCGCCATCAGCCGCGCTGACGAGCCGTACGCTGTGATCATCGAGCGTGGCACCGCGGTGAAAATGCGCGATGGCGTCACGCTGCGCGCGGATGTTTATCGCCCGAAGGCCGATGGCAAGTTTCCGGTTATCCTCACACGAACTCCTTACGACAAAACCGGCAATCTGGGAACGTGTATGCGCGTGGCTGCGGCAGGATATGTTTGTGTTGCGCAGGATGTGCGCGGGCGATTCACGTCGGAAGGCGAATGGTATCCATTCAAGCATGAATCGGAAGATGGCTACGACACGATCGAGTGGCTCGCGCATCAGCCGTGGTCAACCGGTGTGATTGGAATGTGGGGCGGGTCGTACGTGGGCGCGACGCAGATGCTGGCGGCGATCGCGAAGCCGCCACACCTGGCAGGAATTTTTCCGACCGTCACTGCTTCGGATTATCACGAGAATTGGACGTATCAGGGTGGCGCGTTCGAGCAATGGTTCAACGAGTCGTGGTCGACTGCACTTGCCGAAGACACGACGCGCAGGAACCTGGGCGCATATCAGAAGCCGCTGGAGTGGGCAAATACGCTGCCGCTCGGAAATTATCCTGTTTTTAAAGCTGATGGCGTCATGAACCCCGCGCCTTATTTTCAGGATTGGCTGGCGCACCCGAATTACGATGACTACTGGAAGCAGTGGTCCATCGAAGCGGACTTCAGCCGCATCCAGGTGCCGGCGTATCACATCGGCGCGTGGTACGACATTTTTCTGGCGGGCACGTTGCGGAATTATCGCGGCGTGAAGGCCGGCGCGGGAATGGAATTTGCGCGCAAGCAGCAAAGGATGACCGTGGAAATCGGCGGCCATGCTGGAAGCGGACGAAAAATTGGTGATGTCGATTTTGGCCCCGATGCTCCGTGGGACATGACCGGCACGATGCTGCGCTGGTACGATTTTCTCTTCAAGAACATCAACAATGGCATGGAGAACGAAAAGCCCGTCCGCGTTTTCACGATGGGCAGCAACGTGTGGCGCAACTTTGACGACTGGCCGCCATCGGAAGCCGCACCACAACGGATGTATTTGCATTCAGAGGGCAAAGCGAATGGTTCCGAGGGCGTTGGTTCGCTGAGCACGATAACGCCGGGCGCGAATGAATCCGCGGATAGCTACGTTTACGATCCCGCGAGTCCGGTGCAGACGCGCGGCGGGCCGCTCTGCTGCCGCCCAGACTTGCTTTCACCGGGGCCGAAAGACCAGACCGACCTCGAGAAGCGCAGCGACCTTTTAATTTACACGACGGAGCCGCTCGCTCAGGATTTTGACGTGACCGGGCCCGTCACGGTTGAACTTTACGTGCGATCGTCTGCTGTGGAGACGGACTTCACCGCGAAGCTCGTGGATGTTCATCCCGATGGCTACGCGCAAAATATTACGGAAGGAATTCTGCGGATGCGCTATCGCGATTCACGCGAGAAGCCGGGGAAAATGACGCCCGGACAAATTTATAAAATCACCGTGGACCTCGTTGCGACGAGCAACGTGTTTTTGACCGGCCATCGTTTGCGGCTGGAAGTTTCCAGCAGCAACTATCCGCGATTCGATCGCAATTTGAATACCGGCGATTCGGATATCGCGCACGCTTCAGCGAAAGTTGTGGCGACAAATACGATTCTGCATGACGGGGCGCATCCTTCGGCGCTGGTAATCAGCGTTTTGCCTACTTCAGTGCGCTAGTGATGAACGTGCGCACCCTGCGTCGTGTCGTAAATTTCCTCATCACCATCTGACGCTACTTTTGATGGTGGCATTGGTTTTCTTCCCGCTTGCAGATGATCGAAGTTCATGGCGGCGTTCATCACCAGCATAAACATGCCATGCGTTTCCTGACGCCACATCGGATTGATGGCGAAGAAAACCACGTGGCCACGCCCGACGGGAACGTCAACGACGGCGGGAGTTTCCGCGAGTTCGCCTCCGCCCGCGAGTTCGCCGCTGATAAATAGATCGCGCTCAGGAGCAAAGCGCAAGATCACCCGCGGCCACATTGTTTCCGGCGGGATTGACGCTGCGGAATACGCGCGCACGTCAGGATCAATATAAAGTTCGCGCTCGCGAGGAGTGCGCGTCGGTTGTCTTGGTTCCGGAGCGGCGTATGGGCGTCCTTGCACGATGTCGGGATCGGTCGCCGTGCCGCGGCCACTGGGTCTTCCGGCACCACCGGCTGCACCGCCGGGACCTCCGCCGCCGGGCGCCCCACCGCCGCCTCCACCCAATCCGAGCGAAACGCGCAGCACCGGCGCCTGACTAAAATAAACGCCGAGCGTTTCGTCGTATCCGTAGGCAATGGGACTAGTTCGATCTTCCACGTTGGACATATAAATCGATCCGCGCGCTTGCAATTGCGGCGTAGCGGCGATGGAGATTCCGGTTGTCATTCCCAGTTCAATAGGCAATTGTGCGACGGACGTAATGGGAATGAAAAGTCCGCCGTCATCAATAAACTTTTTCAAATGTGCGAGACCCACGAATCCTATGCCGCCGCGAATGTCGTCGGTCTGATCCGGCTGACCATCAGCGGTTGCGAGATTCGGCGTAAGCTCCGTGCGCTTCCACGGAATTGGGCCGCCGAAATCGCCGCCATCGGGCGTCGTAAGTCTTGGCACTCCGTTGATCATGGACGAAAGATTTCCCGCGCCGGGCGGATAAAGAATCACGTCAAACTTGTCGCGCAAATTTGAAATTTGCCCGAGTGCTTGATCAGAAATGTAGGTGTAAGGAACTTTCATTTCGTCGAGCGCCAGGCGATACCATCCTTCGTTCTGCGTGTTCACCCAGGTGTGAACGACGGCGATGCGCGGGAGAGCAATTTCATGGCGAGTGACACTTGGATCTGTGGCGCTGCCCTTCACACGAATTCCGAGATCCTTCGCGGCGGATTCCAGTTGCGAATTTGTGTCGTTCGGATTTCCGTCCGTCGGAATGATGAATGTGCCGGGATTATATTTTGCGCCGTCAGCGTCGAAGCCCGCTTCGGCCGCGAACATTTTCACATTCTTCAAACGGAAACGCAGAGTGGCGAGCACCGGCTCGGCATTTGCGTTGATCAGATAGAAGCGCGACGCGCCCGCGCTGAAGCTGCCGGCGGCTTTCGCGTCGCCGTGAATCAACGTCATCGGCGATTGCAAAATGGATGCGTCGGTCACGCGAATCGTGGAAACGTTTCTTAGAGGACCGAGCGTCCAGCCCGTGTCATCGTACGGACGGGGATCACTGACGTTGAAATATTGCGTGTCCAACAGCATGTCAGCCATGCGGCTGTAGGGCTGATCCATGCGGATGACGTAGCTGCCCGCCGGAATTTTCACGCTGGTGGTTGTTGCTGTGGCTAACGCGCCCGCCCCGCCAGATGAAGTCGCGCCGGCCGGACGCTGCGCTGCGTCTCCGCCACTGGCCGGAGCGCCGACTGCCCTACCGCCGCCACCCGCTGCTGGCGTAGGTTTTTGCCCCTTCACTTCGATTTCCTGATTCAACGTGTGAACTTCGCAGCCCTGTGCCTGCAGCAAATTTGCAAGCTGCGCGGCCAGCGCCGGCCGCTTGCCGTCATTCGCGATTACCCACGCCGCGGGGCCCTCCGTCGTAGCTTTCGCAACGCTGCGCTTGCTCTTCAAATAAAAGTTGGACAGAAATTCCTGCGCATGGTCGGCGGTGTAGGACATCGAAAACAGAATTCCGCTTTCCTGCATGTTGATGTTATTTCGCAAAGACCATTTCACGCGCGGCAGCGGCGGATTCGGACGAAACCATTCGCGCGTAGTTTGATTTGCGGGCACGGAACGCATACGCGTATCCGCGCCGCCGTTTCCAAATGTTTCGTAGAAGCGGCCGATGGCGTTGTGTCCCGTGGCGGCGTAGAGCATGTAGTTTGACGCCCAGCCATCGTAAAAATCGTGCGTCCAGACGCCGGGGACACCGCGCGCGGTCATCTGCTCGATATCGTAGTAGGCCATCTTCTGCCACTCGCTCACCACGATGGGATCCAGCCACGCGTTGTATGGCCCGGTGCCCGTCATCACATAAAGAAACGGCTCGGATTCGTGCAAGTCGTGCATCACCGTGGCGTGCCATTCCAGAAAACTTTTCATTTGCACTTTGGAAAGTTGCAGCGCCTGCGCGATGCCGTCGCGATTGTTATCGTGCGCAACGTAGTGGCCCCAATACAGCAAATTCATCTGCGGCTGATCCGGATGCGCGAGGTGATAATTGTAGGTGTCCACCATGCGGTCGCGTCCGTCCACTTCCAGCACCGGAGTAATCAGGACGATTAAATTCCTACGGATGTTTTGGATGAATGGAGTGTCTTCCACGGCGAGACGGTAGGCCAGCTCCATCAACATTTCCGGCGAACCGGTTTCCGGCGAGTGAATCGCGCCCGACGCCCAATAAATTGGCTTGCCAGTCTTAATTAATTGTTGCGCGTCGGCTTCGGAAATTTTGCGCGGGTCGGCAAGCTTCGCGGTAATTTCTTTCAGGTGATCGAGCTGTGTCATATTGGAATCGTCGGTGACGGCCACCATCAGGAAATCGCGGCCTTCCTCGCTTTTCCCGACCTTCCAAATTTTCACGCGTTGCGGCGAAGCCGCAGCCAGCGCTTCGTAGTAGCGGTAAAGATCTTTCGTGTATGTAAGATGGTTTTCCGCGCCCGCGATATAGCCCAGCACTTTTTCCGGCGTTGGCACAGTTGCCGATGCGGGCAGATGGTCCACAAGCTCAGTGGAAAATTGTGGATCTGTCGTGAACTGTTTAATTTTCGCGGTATAGCCTTCGTCAATCGTCGGCGAAGTGGTGGCAGATTTCTGCCCGGCAGCTGTGTCGTCCGACGCGTGGACCTTTGCCGACGCGGTCCACAACAAGAGTGCCACGCTAAGAATTATCAGAGCGAACTTTTCGAGCGTTCCCAGCCGCGATTGATTCGTGCGAAACAATGACAAGTGCGCTTTCATAACGTTCCTCCGCAGAAAAACTTCAATTGTGAATAGCCCAGCAGTGCTCGTAAATTGCGAAAATGGGAATCTTGCTGAGCAAGGCCCCGACAATGCCTTGAGACGATGCAGTTTGTCCAGAAGTATTCAGGAATTTATCGAATTGCATTAGCGGCTGTATCGCGTGACCTTCCAAATAAAAGCCGATGGCGCGGATGGAATGCGTTTTCCAATCCGCGCCAGATGCATCGAAGCGAAAATATTCAGGATGCTGAATTTTTCGGCTGGCAAATAAGCGCAGTTAAGAGTCCCAGTAGGACGCACTGAACCCCCTCGCCAACGATCCAATGGATGGCGAGCCTGTGGGGTACAGGAATCGTTACATAGTTTATGAGTGAGCCGGGTACAACGCTCACCATCGCCAGTAATATGCCGAAGCGAATGCCTTGTCCAACAGGACTTTTCCTTTCGACACCGCGCTGATAAACCAGCACTGCTCCCAAAACGAAAATGAACTGGGCAACCAGCATCACCCACATGCGGTGTCCCATGGCATCCTCTGAGCGCCAAAGCTCGGCCGTGGCCATGTAGGAATTCATTAGAATCACGCTGTGCAGCAGGTAGCTGCCACCCATTTGTAGGACGTATCCGGCAACGACCGCGATGGCCGTTTTTTTCATGTCCATTGTCGTTTCCTCCGAAAGGGACCTGCGGTGCGAATGCTCCGCAACGCGTTGGTCCAAAATTATTATCTGTCCGGCGAAATCCGAAAAAGAAGGGCCCCAAGCCGGTAGTCGCGCAGACTACCCCGCTTGCACGCGGAGACTAGCACTGTGATAAGCGAAATGCGAATGGTTTTTGCGGCGCGAACGAATCCAGCGCGAGAGCGGTTTTACGGATTCGTGACTTGAGGAGAAATGCTTGTAAAGCGAATGCGCTGAAGCTCCCGGCTCCACGCTTCGTGTACCGGTGATTCGGCGTAACGATCCGCGGCGGCGCGATCCACAAATTCGATGACGATCACAGCGTCAAAATCGCGCGGTTCTATGCGCGCGGCCTTCAGCCAGATATTCTTGATGCCCGGAATCCTCGCGGCGACTTGTTTCACGCCGTCAATTACTTTCTGCGCATCTTCGTCGCTTACGCCTTCTCTGAATTTGATGATGGAGATCTGCAGCACCGTTTTCGGCTGGCCGAAATGCGCCTGCGCCGCTACGTATCCCGCGAAGAAAAGCGCCGCCGCCGCGAAAACAATAACGCCAATGCGAAATTTACCACTCATCGTTTTCACCTCGAATGATTTCAGGCTTTCTATTCTAGCGAATCGAGCGCGGCAGGTCACTCGTTTGCCGCATGACTCAAAAAGCGGGCCCGTGAGAAGCTTTCTTCACGGGCCTGACCATCATTTAGCTTTGTGGGCGATTAGGAAGGTTCACCCGGAAGCGGCGGCATTACAGGAGTGATTTTGCCCCAGCCATTTTTCTTCGACGTCTCCATGTCGTCGAGCAGGCGCTTCGGCAGGATGGCATTTACCTTTGGACGGCCTGCCTGATTCGCAAGAACCCATCCAACTGCCGAAACAGTCTTCGAGACAATCTCGATCTCCTTGTAGTCAATCTTCTCCGGCGTATCCGTCGTCCGGTGATAGTCCACGTGCAATCCGATGGTGAAGAAAGCGATTGGAATTCCCATCCGTGCGAAATTGTAGTGGTCACTGCGGAAGAATATTCCCTGGCCTCTACCAAACGGTATGTCCGGTGTAATTCCTGGTCCGATATTGTCGTGATTAGCGTCAGGGGCGAGCGTATCGTAAAAGTCCTTCAGACCGAGTTTTTGGTAATTGTTGTTCACAGTCTCGAGGGTCTTCTCCATATCGTCGCTGCTTACTTTCGGGCCCACGACCAGCACTTCGCCGTGGTTGACGAGATAATGCGACGGATCGTTATCGACCGACTTCGGATCCTTGGTGCGGCCGATCATGTCAATGTTCAAATCCGCCACAACTTTCGTCAGGTCAATGAAGGGAAATTGGTTGAAGTACTGCGAACCCCACAATCCCTTTTCCTCGCCGGCATTCCAAAGGAAAATAATGCTGCGCTTGGGCCGGATTCCCTTTGCCGCGCCTTCCGCGTACGAACGCGCGATGCCCAGCAATCCTGTTGAACCCGAGCCATCATCGTCCGCGCCATTATTGATGGTGCGGCCGTCGGTTCCCGGTTGATTGGCGAATCCGATGTGATCCAGGTGCGCGCTGATTACGACGTACTCATTCTTCAGCACAGGATCGCCGCCTTCAAGCATGGCGACAACATTTTCAGCGTGGTTCTGTTCTTCATGCACAGCGAGATGCACGCTGATTCTTTTGTCAGGGCTCAGGGCGAATGAATCGAGCTTGGTATTTGAGCCAGCGCCATAAAACACTTGCTGGGCGGGTATTTTTTCGCCCACGAAAATCAGGTTCGCCATCCCCATTCCGGCTGTAATTCCCGGAACAGTTGGGCAAGCCGGCGTCGTTTGGAATTTCGTCACCTGATACGCAGGGCCGTTCGGTCCCGGACCGCGACCCCCGCCTCTGCCACCAGCTCCGCCCGGGTTAGCCATAGCCGTCAGTTGCTGATAATTTGCAATGTTGATGACCGCTATCGCGCCGTTCTTCGCGGCAGCTTGTTCCGGCGTCAAGAAGTCGGTGCAAGCTTGCAGCGGAGCAGGTTGTCCTGCCACAGGCGCTGCTCCTCTGCCACCGCCTGCTGCTAGTTGGGCAACAAGTTCGGCCGGCACACCAGCCACTACCACAATTTTTCCGTGAACGTCCAGCCCGTCGTACGGATTCGCGCCGCTCTTGTTCATTACGTATCCGTTGCCGGCAAAAACTAAGCTGCCGGAAATGTCGTACGCGTGGATTGGCGGCGCGCCGCGTCCACCAGCGGCCGCAGTCCAATCTCGTCCGTACTCAAGTTCGGCGGTCTGTGGTCCACCGCCCGCTCCGCCGCGTGCGCCACCACCTGCGCCGCGTCCGCCACCACCGCCGCGTCCGGCCGGAACGGCAATCGAAGCTTTGCTTTCTTCCGGCACTACGGATCGGCTCACCAGCTCAAATGGCTGAAAGTATGGCTGTAGCGGACCGTTCGTCCCGCTTGTGCTGCCCATCGGCTTCAGATGCCATTCGGCAAGATGACTTGCTACGTAGAGAGCAGCCGTGTCATAGCCGCGGGAAGGAAGATTCCTGCCCTCGAGTTGATCGGAGGCGAGGAAGTAATCATAAATCTTCATTTCATCTTCATTGATCGAATCGGAATTGCCGTACGTCATCGTCGCGCCGCCCTTGGCTTTCTTGGTTGTGGATTGTGGCGCGGGCGCAGCCGTTGCCATCGTAATCAGCACGGCCAGCGAAAGTACAGTCAACAAAGAACTGCTAATTAAATTTTTGCTCAAATTCTTGCTCATGGACTCTCAATTGCTCCTGTATTGGAAAACGCGACATCTTAACCCGAATCTACCAAATGCGAATGCGATTTTACCTGATGACGTGTCGAAATAATTCGAGCTTGAGAGACGCTGCGGCTATTGACGGCTGCCAGGCGAAAATGGTTTCGCAGCGCGAGGTTTCAAGGCGTTAAGTTTCCTGGCCGCGAATGAGCTTCATCGTATCCGGCATGGCAACTCCGCGAACTCCCGCTGCGCTTGGAGCATCTTCCGGTTCTGCGGGCTTTTCTCCCGGCGCGAGAAAAAGATTTTCTTCCAGCCCGTGCTGCTTGGTGTACATCTCAAAATAACGGCCGCGCGTTGCGTAGAGAGACGCATGCGTCCCGCGCTCGACGATCCGCCCGGCTTCCACAACAAGAATCTGATCGGCGCGGCGGATAGTCGAAAGCCGGTGCGCGATTACGAACGTTGTGCGGCCGCGCATCAGGTACGAAAGGCCTTCCTGAATCATCGCTTCCGATTCCGAATCGAGGCTCGACGTTGCTTCGTCCAAAATCAGAATGCGCGGATTCGCAAGAATGGCGCGCGCGATGGAAAGCCGCTGCCGCTGGCCACCAGAAAGCTTCACTCCGCGTTCGCCAATAATCGTGTCGTACTTTTTCTCAAAAGTTTCCGCGAATTCATCCACGCGAGCGATGCGGCAGGCTTCCAGAATTTCTTCCTCTGTGGCGTCAGGGCGAGAAAATCCCACGTTTTCTCGGATGGTGCCATCGAACAGAAAAGTTTCTTGAAGCACCACGCCCAACTGCGTGCGATAGCTGGAAAGTTTTACCGTCGCCAGATCGATTCCGTCCACCATCACCGGTCCGAACGTCGGCGTATAGAACGAGGCAATCAATCCGATAATCGTGGATTTGCCTGCGCCAGAAGGTCCGACCAGCGCCGTGACGCTTCCCGGTTGCGCTTGAAAAGTGACGTCGTACAACACCGGCTTGCCAGGATCGTATGCGAATTCCACATTTTCAAAATCTACTTCGCCGTTGATAACGCCGATCTCGCGCTGGCGCCGCTGATCCTCTTCCTCGAGCTTTTCCTTCAAAACGTCGCGCGTGCGTTCAAGTCCCGCGAGCGCTTCGTTCACCTGCGTGCCGATGCTGACGATCTGCAACGCGGGAGCAATCAGCATGCCCAGGAAAACAAAATAAGCCATCAGCATTCCGGTACTCATGTGATGAGCTACAACCTGACGCCCGCCGAAATACATGACCAGTGCGCTCACGATACCAAATAGAGCGGTTGAGGAAAGGCTCATGAGCGACATCGCCGTAAGTGACTTCAGCACGTTCTCCAGAAGACGCCCGACACCCGCGGCGAAGACACTTTCTTCGCGCGCTTCTGCGTTATAGCCCTTGATCACGCGCACGCCACTCAGCGATTCCGTCAAACGACCCGTAACTTCGGCCATGATTTTCGGGCGTGCGCGGAAAAGAGGACGGATTACGGCAAACGCCTTTCGGAGCCCTAGCCCGAACACGACCAGCACGCTGAAAGCGATAAGCGTAAGCATGCGGCTGTAGTGCAGCAAATACCCAAAGGCCAGTATGGCTGTCAGTATGCTCCCGAAAAAATCTATCATTCCCGTGCCGATCAGGTTTCGGACGCCTTCAACGTCATTCATAATGCGCGAAACAAGCTGGCCGGTTTTATTGGAATCGAAGTAAGAAACCGATAGCCGACCGATGTGCGTCTGCACGCGGGAACGAAGATCGTTAACCATGCGCTGCGCAGCTTTAGAAATGAGCTGGGTGAGCGAGAAAGAAGTTAAACCTTGGATGACCGTCGCCAGCAATAGAGTCAGCGCGATAGGCCCCAGAAGCCGCGGATTGCCAGGCGACAATACGTCGTCCACCAAGTATCGAGTGGAAAGTGGCAGCGCCAATCCGACTAAGCGGTTCACGATCATCAGCGCGAACCCGCCGGCAAGCATGCCGGGATTCGGACGCAGCATCCGAATCGAATCCGGCAACGCCTTCCAAAGAGGCTCCGACGGCCCCGACTTTTTCTTCGGTTCTTCGGGAGCGGACGCGGCGATCGGTTTGGCGGTTGAGCTCATTTCAAGCACACCTACTACGTTTGGGTGCACTCTAGAATAACATGCCGCCAAAAATGAAACCGGCGGCAGAACCCGGTAAACGGGGTCTGCCGCCGGCAGAGGTGGGGAGTCGTTCGTTTACTTCTGTTTATTCTGGTGAGGTTTCTTGTCCTGATCCTGCTTGGCAAGCGCGTTGATCGCTTGCGGCGGATTTCCGGCCGCTTCGCGGGTCAAGTAGGGCATAAACGGCGTGATCTCGAAAGGCATTTTTTCCCGATCAGAGACGCTGCCCACGGGCTTAGCCTTTAGCATTTCGAGCTTGTCATCCCACGGATCCAGCTTCACGCGGCCACCCAACGGCAACGCGATGATCTGATTGGGAGTTGGATTTGAATTGGAAGTGGCCTGAACCGCCGGGCGGGCGAGAACCGCATTGCCCAGCTTGGGGTTAATCAGGTTCGGAATTTCCTTGGCGCGAGATTGCAATTCGCCCATGAAAAGTTCCGCCGTCTTCAGTTGATCCTTGTATACGGAATTCTTTAATAATTCCGCGGCTTTCGTTTGCGCGGCCTCATCTTCTTCCTTCGTGCGGGCGAACCCGAAGTGCGCGAAGGTTTTCTTTTCGTCGAATTGCAGCACGCGGTCAAAGAATGCGAATTGTGTATCCATCTTGTGACCGAGCACGATGTGAGCCATTTCTTGCGACAGAATCGCTGCGAAGGTGGCTTCATCCGCCGGCAAAACGTCAATCAATCCACGGCTAACAATAATCGTGTGGCCCAGGGAGAAGGATTCCAGGGTCGAGGTCAGCAAAACCCGGCAACGGATTTCAGGCTGAATATCAAGGTTGTTTCCGACCTCAATATTGTTCACCACGATCTCGAGAGATTTATCCACGCTGCCCACCGGAGCCATCAATCCTAGACGCTCCAGCCGGTCGATTACGTTGTCTTCCGCCTGGCGATCCCAGTTTCGTTGCGCTTGCAGAGGAGAAACGTCATTGTTCTGGACCGATGAATCATTGATGGGAGCGTTTGCTTCCACCATGATCTTGCTCAATTCCTGCTCCTGTTTGGAATGGCCCAGATTGTATCCCCACAACCGGGTCTGCGCTCTGAACGAAACCGAGCCGACCAGAGTGTATTGGGAGTTGTTTTCTTCGCTGTAAATAAACGAAGGCAGCCAGAGATTCGGGCCGGTGTTTGTGCGCCAGCTATCGAAATGGAAGTACTGGTGGCTTCGGGTACCGCCGGCCAGCGCGCCGTTGAAACGTACGATCGTGTAATTCTGATCTTCGACCCAGATGCGGCCGACGAAGCGGTTCTTCATATTCCTACCGGCAGGAGTTACGTCGAACACCAGACAGCGAACGTCGCCCAGGAATTCGCGGCGGACGTAATCAAATCTGTAGTTGGACTTGTCAAAGCCGTTGGTATCCAGATAAATCATCTGCAGGAATCCCGCGGGCAGAAACTGTACGCCGAAACTGAAAACGTTCTTGACGCTGCCCTTGATGCCGCGCTTGATGTTGCCTTCTTCGGTGAGGGGTTCAACGTCAACGCCCCTCGCGAGATCGGAGCGGCCCATGAAGTATGTGTCACCAGCCGGCTGCCAGCCGTTGGCTTTATCGTTCTTCATGTTTTGAATGTAGGTTTCGACCAGCGGAGAAAACCGGCGGAAAGTAGCCATCTCCGCGGCCTCGCGCGCCACGATCTTGTCCGTGATTTGATTCAGCACTTCGGCGCTTTGTTGCTGGTCATCGGCTGCGCGTGCTGCTGGCACGGCGCAGAATACAAGCATGAAAAGAACTAATTTAAACGTACGCATTTTTTCTCCACTCCTCTTAGTAGGCTAACTGAAATTCGACGTGAACCCGCGCAGGGAAATCCACGGGCTGGCCATTGCTGATTGCCGGTTTGTACTTGATGTGCTGTGCGGCTTTGACAGCCATTTCATCCAGGCCATGTCCCAAACCCTGCACAACGTTTTGAACCACAATCTCGCCGTTCGCCTTGAAGATCACCGAGACAACCACCTGGCCTTCGATCTTGAGTGCTCTCGCTTCTACCGTGTACTCTGGCTTCGGTTTGTCCGTAATCTCGATGGGTTGAACAGCAGCGGCCTGCGCTGTTTGCTGTTTTGGCTTTTCAGGCTCCACAAGCACCTGGTTGAAACCACCTTGCTGAACAGTACGGTGGGTTCCGCCACCGTTTCCGGTCGGAGGTATTGCCGTGCCGTTGCCAAATCCAGTGCTCGCCACGGTTCCGCGAGCGCCATTCGCGCCGCCTGTCCCGTTGCCGTAGCCCGGACCGCCCGGCAAATCCATCGCGCCGCGCCCATTCACGTTCGCGCGCTTGTTTGGATCCGATGGACCCGCAACACCATTCGGATCGCCGAATCCGCCGGTTTGTACTTTATTCAGCGGCGTGTCCTTCGGAAGTGTCGCCACTGCGGAACTGCCCGTTCCGATCATTCCGGTCTGCACCGGAGGACGCGGGCGCGCTGGTTCGTTCATCTTGGTATCAATCTTTATCTTGGGATCTTCAATCTTCAAGTCAACCTTAGGCGCGTCGATGGGTGCAACGGGCTTTAGGTCCATCTTCGGAGCTACCACTTTTGGCGCAAGAATCTTTGGCTGACGGATTGGCTCAACAACCGCCACTTCCTTAACCGGCTCTGGTATTGGCACCGGCTTCGGCTTTAGCGCGGCCACCTTCGGAGGTGGGGGCGGCAAGGGAACTTCCGTTACCGGCGTCGCCAGAGGAATTACCGTAAAAATCATTTTCGGAATCATCTTCTCGGGAAATGCCAGAGGGATGATGAGTATGATTGCCAGCAGCAAGGCTTGGACGGCTACGCTCGCGCCGATCGAGCCAAAGCGTGACTTGCCTTCCGGCAGCAATGCGAAGCGTGCGGAGGTCCCGGGCTTGCCGGGGACGGGCGGTAGAATGACCCGCTTTGGAGATGGATTTTCCATGCCTGTGGAAATCCCCCTTTGGAGAATGCTCTGCCGTGGTGCATGGATAGTTGTATTCATAAACGGTTCCGAGAGGTTCCTATCATTCGTTTTCTGTCGTCCGGGTCGGGGAGTTGCGTCACTCCATAGATAACCCGGTACTCTGACGCAGTACAAGAGTACTGGGCCGGCCTGGGGGGGCGAATAGGACTTTTGTACTACTGTCCTCTAAGCAACACCTAAAGGGTAACCCCAGTCAAAGCAGCCTTGCAAGGGCCTATTTACCCCCCGAAATGTAGGATGCTCCCAGTGAGCGGCGCGTCTTACCTGTGGAAAACTTTCTTGATTTTTGTGTCTGACGTCCAGGACCGCCGGAAGATCAACTATTGCTTAATTTCCGCGAGGAGCTCTTCATTCACGTTCACCAGCACCTTGCCCGGATTGAACGGAAGGTTTACTGAGAACGGTGTATCCGGCTTCGTCGCATTGATCAGGCCCAGGCGAACTTGTTTTCCGTCGCGCTCCACGAACACAGGAACCATATCCATCCACGTCTCAGCAACTCCACTGCGCTTCAGGCTCCCGGTAAGCGTCCACTGTCCGTTGGCGCTCTGCACGTCGTAGTGAAAATCGTAGTGAGGAATGCCGGTGCCATACACATATTGATTGAAGAACCAGTTCAACTTGTGGTTGTGGTCCAAATCCATTCCCGCGGTCATATATTTTTCGGCGATGGCTTTGAAGTCTTCCGTGGAAGCGGCCTTGTTGTCGAACGTCTTGCAGAAATCGTGCATCATCGCTTCAAAGCGAACGTCGGGATCGGGCTTCGTCGTGTCCGCCATCATCATCCGCAGCATGGTCAGAACGTAGCCACCCTTGTTGTAGATGATTGTGGACGTATCTCCAGGGGCGACGGATGAACTGGTTCGGTAGCCCATCCAGACTGAGCCGACAGAATCAATTACGTGGTTGCGCGAATCCTTGGCGAGCAGCCCTTGCTTATCCGCGCGCTGAAGATCCACATATTCTTTCTGACCGTCCTTGAGCTGCGTGTAAAGATTGCCGGAAAATGTGGCAAAACCTTCCGACATCCATTGATCGTGGTAGCTCTTCCATCCGACCCGGTGTCCCCACCACTGGTGAGAAGTTTCATGCGCGCGGAAAAACTCGGTCACCCGAGGGGTAGTTGGGATGCCAAGCTCGTGTCGCTGCGTGGCATCCCAGAAAGTAATCACTGAAAGATAGATTAGTCCTGGCCATCCCTGCCCGTATCCAGCGGAGATATTGGTCACTGCAAGATGCTTGTAGGGGTAAGGCCCGAAGTATTTCTCAAACGTCCGTATTGAGTTGCCCATTTCTTGTGCAATTTGTGGCGCCATCCCGACCGGAGTAAGGTTACCGATTGCGGCTTGAACGCCCTGCTCGTTGGATCGGCGCACAAGATCAGCCATCTGGTCATCGGCCTGATTGTTCGCAAACACTTGTACTTCAACGTTTCCAACCTTTGTGGTGACCTCCTTGTAATCGCCGTACGCGAATCCGGCGACAGCCAAAGGAATATCGCTTTGCCATTCGGTTACCCGATCCTTGCCATCAATCGTGTCATTCATCTTGTTACCTGTTGCCACTAGAAGGTCTTGTTTCGGGCATCGGAAGCGCATGTGGTAGTCGTAACGTCCAGCAAACTCATCGCCCTCGGAGTTGGCAATCCGTGATGGGTACCAACCGAAACTTTGCGCAAAGTAATTACCCGGTCCGACCTGTTGAATCACCCGCTTTCCCGCGTAGTGAATTGTGAACGTGCGGACCTGGTTGGCTTGTGTAGGGGCAGGCAGGACAACAACCACGTAGTCGCCGTACGACTGATTTCGATCTTTCGATTGGCGCGCCTCAAAGAATGTTAGCGGGGCTCCTTCGGATTCGCTTACCTTGTCTACGCGCAGATTGGAATCGAGACCGAACAGCAAAACGCGTTCGCCAGGCCAGCGTGTTTCGATCTTGACGTTGGCAGTAGCGGTTAATTCCGAGTTGTTTGTCACGGCGACATCCATGTCATAACTCTTAATCATGTAATCCGCTTTGGCTAGTGGCACATCGAACGCATCGCTCGCACTGCGGTTATTCGCGGGAAAACTTGTCCAAATGTCGAAGTTCTTCACTTGCCCCACATCGACCCAGCGACCGACTTTAATCTCTTCGGGTTCTGCAGCGTCATACAACGCCTCGATCCAACCGTGCTCAGCGGTCTTCACGTCAGCAAGGAACAGCGCGCTTTTCGTGCGGTCAGTTCCCATCACACTCTTGAATAAGCGCGGAAGAAATGCGGCGCCAAGATCCTCGTTCTGCTGGATGCGCGTTGCATACAGACTATCGCCTGCCGGCGTGCCGCCCCACTGCACCTTCGCCGAAATTTCATCAAATGTTTTGTCAGTGAAACTAAAGACCGCGTCGTCGAACGCGGCGTTCAATCCATCCTGTTTGATAAATAGTTCCAACTGCTGCGATTCATATTGATTTGGTGGACTCACTCGTATGTGCCCGGAACCGTGAAACACAGCGCCGAACACAATTCCATTCATCGGCTGAGTGAAATGCAGCGTGCCGCTTTCCAGCGTGATGCGAACGCGATCGCGCTCGATCACCAGATTATTTACAGTTGCGATTTTCACGGGATCGAACGTGGGTTTCGCGAGTGCGTTCCAGATTGCCTGAGGATCACTCGGTCCAGACGCGGCGGTTTGCGCGGCCGCAACTTTTCCTGTTAGCGCAGCCCCACACAAAAAAATTAGACAACAGAGCACACGCGCGCATTTCATCCGGTGACCTCCCTGGAATGCGCATAATCTGCCCGATCGTCAAACCGATAGCAAGCGGGATGTTAACGAGGGTGAGCGTAGCAATACTCACGGGCCGATGGTAATAATGGCCAGTTCGGGGCGGCACATAAATCGAATGGGAAGAATCGAAGTTCCAATTCCGCGGCTCACATACATCTTTGAGTCGTTTGCGCCGTACCACCCTTCCAGATAGTGTCTCGACCCGCGCGGCAGCCAGAAGACCGGCAAGAACGGAATGCGCACTTGTCCGCCGTGCGTGTGTCCGGCGAGCACCAGCGGCACGCGGCCGGTAGCCTCATCAAAAAAGCCCGGTGCGTGAAACGCGAGAATTGTATAAACATCGTGCGGCACACCGCTCAGCGCTTCTTCCAGATTTGGCGTGCCCGTGGAAGGATCGTCCAGGCCCGCCAGCCACACGTCCGGGCGAATCGCGCCGGCTTCATTCAGCAGAAAATGGATATGTAGCTGCGAATAGAATGCGCGCTCGCCTCGGAACGGCATATCATTTTCCCAGTTCCCGCGCACCGGCCAAACTCCCAACGGCGCATGCAATCGCGAGAGAAGGGGCTTGATCCGGTCGTAGCGAAATCCGCTGGTCAGCGTATCGCCGGTAATGATGATCACGTCCAGTTGCTCTTGGTCCAACAATTCGAGAAGAAGTTTTTCGCGCCGGCCCAGACCAGCCGCGTGCAAATCCGTCAGATGCGCGATTTTCAGCGGCCGCGCAACTTGTCCTTCGACATAGGTGTGAGTCACTTCGATACGATACGGCTCGACAAATAATCCCCAACCGAGCACGCAAAGTGCCGCGACCGTGAAAATAGTTAGAAAAAAATCGGCGCATTGTCATGGACGGCCCGAAATGTCGAGCAGATGACGGAGGCAGGTCCGATGGAATTGACCTACTCGAATCCAGCCCTAGCGCGCTCGGGAGCGAATGTTTCGGACGGCCTCCGTGCTAGTCTAGGACGCAGATTTTATCGTATGGACGTTTCTACAACCGCGCACGAAAAGAAATTTGCCGCGCTGGCGTCAGTCGGCTCCGCTATCGTCCTGGTATGTCTGAAAGTTTTTCTCTCTCTGGCCACAGGCAGCCTGGGGGTACTTTCGGAAGCTCTGCATTCCAGTTTGGATCTGATCGCCGCACTGATCACTTATCTTTCTGTGCGCGTTTCCGACCGGCCTGCCGACGCCCGTCATCCTTACGGTCACGCAAAGTTTGAAAGTTTTTCGGCGTTCGTGGAAACCGCTTTGTTGCTTGTCACCGCTGTTTATATTATCTACGAAGCGATTCGCCGTCTGTTTTTTCTCGATGTGCAGATTCGCCCAACGCTTCTTTCCATTGGATTGCTGGGCGTGGCGCTTTGTGTGGATCTGGTGCGTTCCCGCGCGCTCGGCCGTGTGGCGCGAAAATATTGCAGCGAAGCGCTGGAAGCTGACGCCCTCCATTTTTCCACTGACGTGTGGAGCACGTTGACCGTCATGATCGGTATGGCTACGGCGTTGGCCGGGGCGCGCTTCGGCATTCCCTGGCTGCGCTATGCGGATCCGATTGCCGCGCTTCTCGTGGCGGCATTTGTTATTTGGGTGGGATCGCGCCTGGGATTGCGCACACTCGAATCGCTTGTTGATGCCGCTCCTGCTGGCTTGCAGGAACAAATCTCAGCGGCAGTTTCAGGATTGGAAGGTGTGCTGGGCGCCGAGCGCGTGCGCTTGCGCCGCGCGGGAAATCGCCATTTTGTGGACGTCACCATCAGCGTGCCGCGCACGGCAAGTTTTGAACAGGTTCACGAGATCAGTGATGCCGTGGAGCGCCGCGTGGGCGAAATTCTTCCCGCCGACGTGATGGTCCACATGGAACCGCGCGCACGCGCCAACGAACATTTGTTTGACGCAATTCGCGCCGCCGCGCAGCGCCGTGGGCTCGCCATCCACGAACTTACCGCGCAGGAACTGGAAGGCCGCCTTTTCGTCGAGCTGCATCTTGAAGTGGACGAGCGCCTATCGCTCCGTGAAGCCCACAGGGTAGCCAACGATCTCGAAATTGAAATCCGTGAACTGGCCGCACGTGCGCAAGGTGGTTCTGGAAAGCACGCCGCAAAAGTCAATATTCACATCGAGCCGCTGGGAACTGAAATTGCGCGCGGCGCCCGCACGGCTGAGGAGATGAAGGATTTGGGCCGAGCCGTCGAAAACTATTTGAATTCACTTTCCGCCGAATATCATGAGCTCGTGAATTGTCATGAGGTCCACGTCCGCCAGATGAGTCACAAAATACTGGTTTCGTGTCACTGCGCCATGTCCGGCAATATGCAGATAACCGAGGTTCACGACGTGACCGGTTCTCTTGAGGATCGCGTGAAAGAAAAATTCCCGCAGATCTCCCGCGTCACAATCCATCCGGAGCCGGCCGAAGAACGTTAACAGTTTGCCGTAGGAATTCGGATTGCGGTGGCGCGTTAGTTTGTTTCGCGCGCCCAAAAAAATGCACCCAGCGCGTACACAATCGGAAAACATTCCAACACGTAGCGAGGCTCGGGCGCTTCGATGCGAGTTAGAAACGCTGTACGCACGGCGCAGAATACAATCAGAATTGCGAGCCCCCATATCTGTGATCCGGTCAATAGGTGTTTCAGGAAAATCCGCGAAGTTCCGGCAAAGGCGAGCGCCACATAAATAATTCCAATTGCTCCCAGCAACACCGTTACTAAAAAATCCTCGCGATCATCCTCGAAATTCCTTCTCAAAGGCCACAGGTCGCCCGAATATCCCATCATTTCCACGCGGGGAGTGAACCACATCGTTAGCGCGCGCTGGAATGGAACGGTAAGGTATGTTCGCAGCGGGCGCCGCGCGGTGCGTTCGCGCGCCAGTGCTTGGAATTGCGCATTCCATTCGGGCGTGAACCCGCAACACGTCTTATTGTATTGATCGATCAGCGCGGACACACGTTCGCGCTCGTCACCTGTATCGAACGCTATCGAGGGAAAAATTGCCATAGTGACCGGCTGATCGCCGATGGTCCAAATAACAGGATCCACGTCGCGATACCGCACCAGCCACGTATTCGTCCACGCGTAGAATCCAGCGGGTACAGACTCGCCCGGACTTTGCGCGTACCGTGGCGCGAGCGGCTGGAATTCGTGCAGGGAAATTGCGTTGCGAGCCGTCCACGGAATCAGCGGAATCACGAAGCCCACAGCCGCCAGCGCGCCGGCGCGTACTAATTTCGGCCAATCAGCGCGCCGCCTCCATCGCCATAGAAGCACGGATCCAAGCGCCACAAGAATCAGTGGCGTTTCCGGCCGCACCATTGTTCCGCATCCAACAGCCAGACCGCCCAGAAACCAACTGCTCCGAAGAAATGATGAAGTGTTTCTCAATGTGGAAGTAAATTCGTCGGAGCCATGCAGCAATAAACGCCATGACAGTGTTTCATTTCCAAGGGCCGCCGCCACGAGCGCGACTAATGCGATCGCCGTTAAAGATGTCGCCAGCACTTCCGTGAGATTCACCGCGGCGTAATCCGCCAGAAACGGACACAGCGCCGTCAGCCAGATCGCCGCAAGCTGCACTCGCCTATGCGTCTGACCTGATTGCGAAGCAGGGGCCAAGATCCCAGCTAGCATCCCGGCGAGCACGCAGGTACATAGATCCAGCGCGATCTGAGCCAACAGTAAAGGGGTCTGCCTGCGTCCAAGTAAATGGAAGAGTGCGGTGAATACCGGATAGCCCGGCACTCGGATGTCAGAAGGAGTGATTCGGCCGACCGCGTCGAGTCCGTATGTTCCGTGCGCGAACCAGTTGCGTCCCAGCGCCTCGTAGATGGTTCCGTCTACAGACCCAGAAGGGTACTTGAACAAGAAAAATAGCCGAAGAGCCAGCCCCGCACCCAGCGCGGCAGCCAGTGGAATCCAGTTGATGCGTGTTTGGGATTCATTTCTCATAACCGCACCGGTATAATTCCTTTGAAGAAATTCAGTTGTCTGGCACATCTGCCAGCACTAGGAACTCGCCGCGGCCGGCAATCACATGTGCAGTAGGTGATTGACAGTTTTTCGCCGGGCGGATAGCTTGGAACTACTTCGTGAACAAACGCAAGCCCATATTCTATGATGAAAAGCGACGGCGCTGGTTTTTCACTCGTCGCGCGCTCGAAATCAGTGGCGCCATAGTCACGCTGCTGGTTCTCACGTTTTTCGTCAGTATTCTGCAGACAGTCTCGCTGCCCGACCTGAAGGTCCGAAGTTCAATTGCGGGCCGCCGTTCGGTGCAGCCCCTACCTGTAAAAAAAGCCACGACCGCGCGCCCCGGCAGTAAGCGGCGTGTTGCCGCTCTGGGCCGAACACCCTCTAATCCTGATCCGGAACGCGCAGCGTTCTACATTGATGACGACGCGAACGCTCTCGCCTCTCTGAAATACCATTTCCGCGAACTGGATCGCCTGATCTCGTTGGAAGTGCATGTGCTCGTAGCGGATGGTTCCCTATCGGTCGTGGATACCACCTCACACCAGCATTCCGGGCTTTCCGCTGACGATGCCGCGCGCATCGTTGCCGAAAATAAGCTGCACAGTTGGATTTTGGCCAATAACATTGAACTTCCGGTCATGGCGCTTGTAAACAACGGGAACCCCGATGACGACACCTGGCAGACGACGGAACTCGTAAAGTTGCTGGCGAATCCGGCTACGCGGAAGCGATTGGAAGCCAGCCTGATGAAATATGCGTTGCAGAATCATGAGGTCGGCATTTGTTTGGATTTTGAAGACGTGCCGGTATCCAGCCAGTCGCGCTATCAGGATTTCACAGCCGAACTGGCGGCTCTGCTTCATCCTCAGGGACTGGAGTTGATGGTCGCCTTGCCTGCCGCCGACCCCGACTACGATTACGCTTTTTTTGGCAAGACAGCAGACGCGATCGTATTGATGAACTACGACCAGCACACCGCGGATCCGGGCCCCATCGCGTCGCAGAGTTGGTTCCAAAAAAATATCGACGAGATTTTGAAAGTTGTTCCGCCGGCAAAAGTGATTATCGGCATTTCCAATTATGGATATGACTGGACGGACATGGGCAAAGGCCGCTCGACGCATGAATCCGTCAGCGTGCAGCAAGCTTTTCTAGCCGCCGTCGAATCCGATGCGCAGGTCCAGTTCGATTCAGAATCATTGAATCCACATTTTTCCTACGTGGAAGATAATCACGTGCATCAGGTGTGGTTCACGGACGCCGTCACCGCCTACAACCAGTTGCGAGCGGCTGACCGCGCAGGCGTTTGGGGCATCGCGATTTGGCGGCTGGGAATGGCCGATAGCTCCATGTGGAGCATCCTGGACGCGATTCACCCTGATGCCGCCGCGCGCGCAAAAATCATGGATATTCCTCCGGGCCCTGATTTGATTCTGGAAGGCCCGGGACGCGGGGACATCTGGCGCATTCTGGATCAGCCGAAGCGAGGCCAGCGGACATTCCACTACGACGCGGCAACCGACACGTTTCTGGACGAAGCCATTCAAGTGTACCCGTTGTCCTGGCACATCGAGCGGCTTGGCGGCGATCAGCCGAAAAAACTGGCGCTTACCTTCGACGACGGTCCCGACCCGAACTGGACGCCCAAAATACTGGATCTGCTGAAAGAGAAAAACGCCCCGGCCACATTCTTTGTAATCGGCGAAAACGCCAATCGGTATCCTCAAATTCTGAAACGCGAATTCGAGGACGGCCATGAAATCGGCAATCATACTTACACGCACGAAAATATTGAGGATGCTTCAGCCAACACCATTCGCTGGCAGGTGAACGTCACCGAGCGGTTGATTGAATCTTCACTCGGCGTGAAGACCGTGCTTTTCCGCCCGCCATACGGAATCGATCATCAGCCCGAAACAGCGCCTGAAGTTGCGTCGCTGCCGATTCCGCAATCCATGGGTTATATGCTCGTCGGCGCGCGAATTGATCCACACGATTGGGGCGACCTTGGCGGTGGTTCGCCCCCGTCAGTTGATGAAATCGTTCAGCGCGTTCTGGATGACGCCAGCAAAGGCAGCATCGTCATGTTTCACGATGGCGGCGGCGATCGCAGCCATACTCTGGCCGCCCTGCCGAGGGTCATTGATGGATTGCGCGCCGCCGGATATCAAATCGTGCCCGTCTCGGAACTGGTCGGCCAAACGCGCGCCGAGGTGATGCCCGAAGTTACCGGCAAAGAACTGTGGGCTGCTCGTGCGGACTCTTATATTTTTGGGCTGGTGTTTATCGCGCGCGTGGGCATCGCGACGGTTTTCGTTTTGGGTATTTTATTGGTTAGCGGGCGCGCCATCATTATTGGATTGCTCGCTCTCATTGAAAAAATGAGGCCCGATCCGGGCGATCACCCGGAATTTCAGCCGCTGGTCAGCGTGCTTATTCCTGCCTACAACGAAGAAGACGTCATCCTAAGGACAGTTACGTCTGCGCTCGCTGCCGATTATCCCAACACCGAAATTATCGTCATCAATGATGGCTCAACCGACCGCACCGGCGAATTGCTACAAGAAAACTTTGGCGCAAATCCGCGAGTGCACATCATTCATCAGGTCAATGGAGGCAAGCCTTCCGCGCTGGCACGCGGTCTAGATAACGCCACAGGAAAAATCGCCGTAACGATTGACGCCGACACTCATATTGACCGCAAAGCGATTTCCAAGTTGGTTCGCAATTTCATTGACCCACAAGTTGGCGCGGTCGCCGGAAATGTAAAAGTAGGCAATCGCACTCGATGGCTCACCCGCTGGCAAGCGCTGGAATACATCACCAGTCAGAACATGGAAAAGCGCGCGTTCGATCTCCTGAATTGCATCCCGGTTGTGCCAGGCGCGATCGGCGCGTGGCGCGTTGAGGCCATCACCGCCGCAGGCGGCTTCACCGCTGAAACTGTCGCCGAAGATACCGACCTGACCATTGCGATTCGCCGCGCCGGCTGGCGCATTTCTTACGACGAAGAAGCAATTGGCTACACGCAAGCGCCGGAAACCTCCGAAGCGCTCATGCGCCAGCGTTTTCGGTGGACGTTTGGCACACTGCAATCTGTTTATAAGCATCGCGATACGATTGGCCGGTGGAAATACGGCACGCTCGGATGGGTTGCGCTTCCAAACATCTTCATTTTCCAACTCTTACTACCGCTATTTTCTCCGGCAATCGATTTACTTTTCCTGATGTCTCTCGCGCTATGGGGATTATCACAGTTTCATATCTCCGCGATTCCTCAACTTTTTACCGCGCAGGATATGGAAGTCTCCGTGATTTTTTTCCTCGGCTTCATGCTGATTGACCTGATCGCCTGCGCCATCGCATTTGCTTTGGAAAAACATGAGGATTGGTCTCTGTTGCTTCCGCTGGTCCTGCAGCGTTTCTACTATCGCCAGATGATGTACATCGTACTTTTCCGCGCGCTCACGCAAGCCGTCAAGGGACGCCCGGTTGGCTGGCGCGGCGTGGAACCGGAACCGCCTAAGTCTCCGAAGCCTCGCGGCGAGCCGGAGCCCAGTCTGTCGGGCCGCGTCGGCGATTGAATTTTATTTGGTTGATGAATTTGCCGCGGAAAGCTTCGACTTTTCAGTTCACTATAGCGGAATATTCCCGTGCTTCTTCTTCGGATTTGTGTCGCGCTTATTTTCAAGCGCGCGCAATGAAGTAATCAGCTTTGCGCGGGTCTGTGACGGTTCAATGATCGCGTCAATGTATCCTCGCTCGGCAGCAACGTAAGGATTTGCGAACCGCTCGCGGAACTCAGCAACTTTTTCTTGGCGTAGGTGTTCGCGGTCCGCTTCGGGTGCGCGATCCAATTCCCGTTTGTAAACAATATTCACCGCGCCCTCAGGTCCCATCACGGCAATTTCCGCCGTGGGCCACGCGAAATTCGCGTCAGTGCGAATGTGTTTTGACGCCATAACGCAATACGCGCCGCCGTACGCCTTGCGCGTAATCACAGTGATCTTTGGAACCGTGGCTTCGGCAAACGCGAAAAGCAATTTCGCGCCGTGTTTTATAATTCCGCCCCATTCCTGCTGCGTGCCGGGCAAAAATCCGGGTACATCCTCAAACGTAATCAGTGGGATGTTGAAGGCGTCACAGAAGCGCACAAATCGCGCGCCTTTCACGGAAGCGTTGATGTCCAGGACACCCGCCAGAAAAGCCGGCTGATTGGCGACGATTCCCACGGGCCGCCCATCCAGCCGCGCAAACCCAACCACCATATTTTTCGCGAAATGTTCATGCACCTCGAAGAAATCACCATCGTCCACAATTGCGTGAATCGCGTCCTTAATGTCGTAAGGCTGCATCGGATCTTCGGGCACAAGCTGATTCAACGCCGCGTCCGCCCGCGTAATCGGATCACTCGATACACGGCGAGGCGGATCTTCCAAATTGTTCGATGGCAGGAAACCGACCAGTTCGCGGATCATCGCCACGCAATCACGATCGTCACGCGCCACAAAATGAGCCACGCCGCTCGTCGCGTTGTGCGTCATCGCGCCACCCAGTTCTTGCTTCGTCACTTCTTCGTGCGTCACCGTTTTAATGACGTCCGGGCCGGTGACGAACATGTACGAAGTTTCGCGCGTCATAAAAATAAAATCCGTAATCGCCGGAGAATACACGGCGCCGCCCGCGCACGGCCCCATAATCGCGCTAATCTGCGGAATCACACCGCTCGCCAGCGTATTCCTCAGAAAAATATCAGCGTAACCAGCCAGCGACATCACACCTTCCTGAATCCGCGCGCCACCCGAATCATTCAGGCCGATCAGCGGCGCACCGGCGCGCATGGCAAGGTCCATCACCTTGCAGATTTTCAGCGCGTTTGTTTCGGAAAGTGATCCGCCAAACACCGTGAAGTCCTGCGCGAAAACATAAACCAGCCGCGCGTCAATTCGGCCGTAGCCGGTCACAAATCCATCGCCCGCAGGCCGCTGTTCGCTCATCCCGAAATCGGTAGAGCGGTGCCGGACAAACTTGTCGAGCTCCTCAAACGTGCCTTCATCCAGCAAAAGTTCCACGCGCTCGCGCGCCGTCAGCTTGCCGGCTTTGTGTTCACGCTCGCGGCGTTCCGCCCCGCCGCCGGCTTCCGCTTCCGCGTTCATCCGCCGCAGGTGCTCGAGTTTTTCTTCGCGTGACATTTTCTTGTGAATTCAGAAAGGCGTGTGCAATCCCAAGAAAACTTCTTATCGGTCCACTTTCAATCCAATCGGCCCAATGTATTCCGATTGAGGACGAATCAAATGATCCTCGGCGTGCTGTTCGATCACATGCGCGCACCAACCCGCCACACGTCCGCAAGCAAACATCGCAACGAACTGCGCAGGCTCCAGCCCCAGCGCCTGCAGAACCAGCGCAGTATAGAATTCCACATTTGTGCGCAGATTGCGGCCTGGTTTCGCTTCCGCCAAAACGCGCAGCGCCGTTTGTTCAATGGCAATTGCCAAATCGTAGAGCTGGCGATTTTCCAGTCGCGCTTGGCCCAGCCCTTCGGCTACCTTATTCAATACTTCCGCGCGGGGATCGCGCACGCGATATACGCGGTGGCCAAATCCCATAATGCGTCTTCCCTGCGCCAGTTCATTTCGCAACCACGCTTCCGCGCGGTCCGCTGAGCCAATATCGTGCAGCATATCCAATACCGGTCCCGGCGCTCCGCCATGCAAAGGCCCTTTCAATGCACCTAGCGCGCCCGTCACGCTGCTCACCATGTCCGATCGTGTGCTCGCAATCACTCGCGCCGTAAATGTTGAAGCGTTCATCCCGTGATCGATCACGGTCACCCAGTAAGCGTCCAGCGCCTTCGCGGCGGCTGGATCCGCTTCACGTCCGTGTACCATGTAAAGGAAATTTGCGGCGAGTGGCAAGTCGACGCGCGGCGGAATTGGATCTTGTCCCTTAGAAATACGCGCATGCGCCGCAACAATTGTCGGAAAGCACGCCGTCAAACGCATCGCCGCCGCAAAATCGGCCGCGGGTGTAATCGCGTTTGGATCGGCGAGTCCGAGTGAAAGTGTGGCGCACGCCATGCGCAACGCATCAATTGGCGGCGCGGATTTTGCGGCGCGTAAGACGTCGAGCGTCAGCGAGGCGAGTTGGCGTAGCTCCGCCATCTGCGCCCCCAATTCGCGAAGCTCTACGCGATCCGGCAACCGCCCGCGCCAAAGCAAATGCGCAGCAGCTTCCAGTCCGGCGTGAGCGGCGAGTTCTTCCACTGAGTAGCCGCCAATAATCAGCACGCCGTTCAGCCCATCCACATGGCTCATGCGCGTGCGCGCCGCTACTACTCCTTCCAATCCTCGCGGCGTTCCAGCGTTTGCAGTCATCACAAATCTCCAGCCCCAAAACGGCTCATCACGGTCTTAACTTCCCATTTTATGCAGGCTCGCAAGAGTGCCACAACGCGAGACGTTCCGGCAAGCGCACTTCGCGCGTTACAATGATTATTCTAGGAAGGAATCGTTGCGCTTTCAGCTTCGGCGACAGGCCGAAACAGCCACACAGCCACGCGTGTCGCCACCGACGTGCCGCCGAGAAGAAGTACAACTCCCAGTGCAAGCTCGCCACAACGTGCCGCGGCGTGTGCTATCCCTGCTGGGATTTCGCCAATCATCAAACTCACCCGCACCAGCCCCAGCAGAATTGCGAGGAAGATCCCAACGACAAGGACAAACGCCGGAACTGTCAGCAGCACGCGCTTCATTGGATAATTTCCGTTTTAATGCAGACCAGACCAGTCATCGCCGATCAGAATCGAATTGCTGGGATTCGATGGATCGTATTTTATGCTGGCGGGCTGGCCGGCGATCAGACGATGCGGCAACACGCGAGCTTCAAGACCGGTAACATCCTGCGCGGTTTCATACGTCACGCCAGAAATCGAATAGCTGTAGCAGATCATTTGCCGCGTGGCGTTTTTATCCGTGGCGTTTTCGTTGCTCTTCCGAAAAACTCCGCGCGCGCGCCGCTGATCCGCGGGAATTTCCTGCTTCATTAAATCAATCACGCGTCCTTCGGCGATGCGGCCCACCTGATTCACGTGCAAGCGCCTTCGACGTTCAAGTTCGTCCTCTGTGGGCGGACGGTTCCGCCACTTGTACAAAAGTGCGCCCGCCACAAGCACCACGGCTGCGCCCGCGCCAAACCAAACGCGCGGGTCGTTTGCCAGTTTCGCCAGGTCGGAAAGTTGTTTCAACGCGCTGCCTGTTTCGCGGTATCCGGCTCGAAAATTCCGCCGATAGAATCTTTCGCCGCCGTCCAGTCCTTCAGGAACGAAGCCAAACCTTTGTCGGTCAGCGGGTGGTTAAAGAGCATCTCAAAAAGTTTGAACGGCATGGTGCCGATGTGCGCGCCCATCTTCGCTGCCTCCACCACGTGCATCGGGTGCCGCAGACTCGCCGCCAGCACTTCAGTTTTGAAACCGTAGGCGCGATAAATCGCCATTATGTCGGCTACCAATCCCAGGCCATTTTCGGAAATGTCGTCCAGGCGTCCCAGAAATGGGCTGCAATAATTCGCACCTGCTTTGGCCACGATCAAAGCCTGCGACGGCGAAAATACAAGCGTCACGTTGGTGCGGATTCCTTCCTTGGAAAGCGTGCTCACCGCGCGAATTCCGTCAGGCGTCATCGGGATTTTTACGATTACGTTCGGATGCCACGTGGTGATCTCACGCCCTTCGCGCAACATTCCAGCAGTATCCGTGGAAACTACCTCTGCATTCACCACGCCGGGTTTCACAATATTGCAAATTTCAATGATCAATTCTTTGAATTTACGTTTCTCCTTAGCCACCAGTGTCGGATTCGTCGTGATTCCGTCCAGCACTCCGAATGACGCGGCCTGCTTGATTTCGTCAACGCTTGCTGTATCCAGGAAGAATTTCATTTTCGTTTTCCTTCTGTGCGCGATGGTTTCAGACAGCCAGGGCGCAAAACCTGATTCGAACGTGCAATCAATTAACTACCTTGCGCGATCACCGGATTCCGCAACGTGCCGACGCCGCTCACCACCACTTCCACGACATCGCCTGCGTTCAAAGGTCCCACACCTGCCGGAGTTCCCGTCGCGATCACGTCTCCGGGCAGAAGCGTCATCACCTGCGAAATCCATCTAATTATAACATCAACGGAAAACATCAAATCCGTTCCGCGGCCGGATTGTTTCTTCACTCCATTTACAAACGTTTCCACCGTCGCCGACTTCACGTCCAATTCTGTTTCCAATACGGGTCCGAATGGGCAGAACGTGTCGAAGCCTTTTCCGCGCGTCCATTGCCCGTCGGATTTCTGCAAATCTCGAGCCGTCACATCGTTCAGGCAAGTATACCCGGCCACGTAAGGCGTCACATCATCGTGTTCTCTCAACCGGAAGCATGTTCGTCCGATCATGACGGCGATTTCGCCTTCATGGTCCACCCGCTTGGAGATCGCCGGCATCACGATTGGTTCTTCCGTTGCAATTATTGCCGAAGGAGGTTTCAGAAAAATCAACGGTTCAGGCGGTACGTCATTGCCCATCTCGCTCGCGTGGTCGCGATAATTGCGCCCTACGCAAACAATCTTGCTCGGCACTGAAGGAGCCAGCAGCTTCACTTCCGGCAATGTCCACGTGCGAGCGCCGGGTTTCCATCCGCCGGCGAAATCGCCGGAAATTTCCCGGACGGATCCGCCCTCAATCATTCCATACAACGGCGCCGGATGTATTTCACTGCTTACGCGGGATTCAGCAGCTTGAAGAACAACTGGCTGGAATCGGCAGATTTTCATTTCAGGTTGGACCCGTGCCCATCATGCCGAGGTTGCTGTTAATCCGCAACTGGTTAATGAGTGGGCCTGCGCGGCGCGGGCTGCACTGCCAGATGGTGATGGTGCCTCGCGCTGCGAATCATGCTTCCAACCCACAATAACACTGACGCCAGACCGTACACCGCCAATCCCATGACAAATAGCTGGAATGCGCCCAGACGATCCGCGAGTCCCTCAAAATAAATAGCCCAAGCGCGATAGCACAAGCAGGCAATTCCCAATCCGAGGGCTCCTGCCGGCAGCACATCCTTGGCCGAATTACGAAAACGTGCGATCGGTATCAGTCCGGCAAGAAACAAGCTGGCGATGGCGATAGCGTTGCGAAGTGAAGCGAATCGATCGAAGAAGGGCACCCGGTTGGCGATCAACAGCCACGCCGTCAGAATCGCGGAAAGCAGCGCTCCCTCAAGCGCTCCCGTACGAATCACACGTCGAAACGCACGGGCGGTCTGCCCGAACTTCCCGTGTTTTTCCCGTGAATGGGAGCCGTTTGTCGTAACGCCAGCCTATGCGCCCTGTGGGCGCTCAATGTTCCCGTTGAGGTACAGCTGCCGAAACAGGACTGCTGAATGAACTCTCGTTGCCAGAGCGGTCGACCGCGGTAACTCGGTACGTATATTGCTTGCCCAGCACCGCAGTAATATCACGGAACGTCGGGGTCAACAATAGCTGCGTGTTGATTGGTTGGCCGGGCGTGTCTGGTTGTTCACTCCGGTAGACCCAATAACCCTGAAGGTCAGGCTCCTGATTAATGTCCCAGGATAGTTCGATGTGCCCAGCCCCCGTTCCAGTTGCTTGCTCATCACGAATCGGCACGGCAACCAATCTTTGCGGCGTGGCGGGCGGGAACGTATCCTTCGGCGTTACCACCAAGGGCGCGGAGTCACCAGACTCAACCGGCTGGCCCTGCTCGTCCGCCACACTTCGCACCACGTAAACATAGGTGACTCCGAACGTGAACTGTGTGTCTCGGAAACTGTTACTCGCCGCTGGACCCAACAATGCCGGGGGCCCGTTCATTTTTAGTTTTGATATATCTGAAATGTCGCCACTCGGAATTGGCGCGTCCGCCGCGAGTTCTCCGCGATATACCCGGTAGCCCGCGATCCCGCCGTCCGCCGATTCCTGCCGCGACGCCGTCCATGCAAGTTCAATCGCTGATTGCTTCATCGCCGAAACGCGCACACCAATCGGCGCCGGCGGCACTGGCAGAGCGTGCACCGAAACCACATTGGAATCCGCTGACGCCCGCTTCGTGGAAGCTCGCGTCCTGACCATGTACACAATGTCCTGTCCGTGAAGAGAACCGGGCTGCAGCGGATCACGGAATTCGATCAGCCCGTCGCGCGAATACGTATCCACCAATGTCGAAGGCACCGTGTAGATGAGCTGGGTCGCCAACTTCGCTGCCGCGCCCGATGCACGCTCGCCTCGAAATATTTCAATCGACGGAGGTGCGGCCAGCGTTTCGTTCTCATCGGATTTTTTCGGAAGTGTAAACGTCAGAATCACGGAGCTGCCTTGTTGCCGCGCCGCTAGATCCGTCACAGGTCTTGGCAACACCGGACGCGGAGGAGTCGGTACCCCCGGCGCGCCGCATGCGACGATGCACACGCAAGCCGCCAATGCGAAGAAAAAGACGAAGCAGCGTGAAGGGGCTGAAACAGCGCGCATGCCGGGTAACATCGGTCAGAGGATGTAACGGCTCAAATCCTGATTCTTCACGATATCCGCGAGCTGTTTGCTCACGTAGGCGTTATCAATCTTGATCGCCTTGCGCTTCATGTCCGGCGCTTCAAAAGAAATATCTTCCAATAATTTTTCCATGATCGTGTGCAGCCGCCGCGCGCCGATATTTTCTGTCTGTTCGTTCACTTGTGTAGCAAAGCGAGCGATCGTCGCAATGCCATCCTCACTAAACGTCAGCTTCAATCCCTCCGTATCCATCAGCGCCACATACTGCTTGATAAGCGCGTTCTTCGGCTCCGTTAGTATGCGGATGAAGTCTGCTTCGCCCAGCGACGTCAGCTCCACGCGAATCGGCAAACGCCCTTGCAACTCAGGAATCAAATCGGAAGGCTTGCTCACGTGGAATGCCCCCGCCGCAATAAATAAAATGTGATCGGTGCGGATCATTCCGTAGCGCGTGTTCACCGTCGTGCCTTCGATGATCGGCAGAATGTCGCGCTGCACGCCTTCGCGCGAAACGTCAGGCCCGTGTCCCGATTCGCGCCCGGCAATCTTATCCACTTCATCAATAAAAATAATTCCCATCTGTTCCGCGCGTTCCACGGCGCCGCGCGTAACCTGATCCATATCGATCAGTTTGCTTTCTTCCTCTTGAATCAAATAATCGAATGCCTCGGATACCGTCATCTTCCGTTTCTTCTTTTGCTGGCCGAACATTCCCGAAAGCATTTCGCGCAGGTTCGTGTCCATTTCTTCCGCGCCCTGGTTGGACATGATTTCAAACGACGGCATGGCGCGCTCGCGCACGTCCACTTCCACCATACGCGCATCCAGCTTGCCTTCGCGTAATTGCGCTCGCAGTTTTTCCCTTGTCCGCGCCGTCTGTTCTTGTCGTATCGCTTCCACTTGCGGACTCATCGCGCTCGCCGGATCCAGCGGCGGAGGCGAAGGTGGCAACAACAAATCGACCACGCGTTCTTCAGCCGCTTGCTCGGCGCGCTCGGCCACTTCATCCAATTTTTCTTCGCGCACCATATCAATGGAAGTTTCCACCAGGTCGCGCACCATGGATTCCACGTCGCGCCCCACGTATCCCACTTCCGTATATTTTGACGCTTCCACTTTTACAAACGGACATCCCGCCAGCCGCGCCAGCCGCCGCGCAATTTCAGTTTTTCCCACGCCGGTTGGGCCGATCATCAAAATATTTTTCGGCATTACTTCTTCCGCCATTTCAGCGGGCAATTTCTGTCTACGCACGCGGTTGCGCAACGCGATGGCCACGGCTCGCTTGGCGGCCGCCTGCCCGACAATATATTTATCCAGCTCGACGACGATTTCGCGTGGCGTTAATTCGTCAAATGACGGAATTGCCACCGCCTCTTCCGGCTGCGCGTCCCCGGGAAGATAAATCACCTCGTTCTTATCCACTTTGTCTGACATGGGCCCTTTACGATTCCAATATTTTTTATAACTCGATATTTCTTACAACTCCTCGACCGTGAAATTCCCATTCGTGAAAATGCAAATCTCGCTCGCGATTCGCATCGCTTCCTGCGCAATTTCTTTCGCGTTCATTTTCGTATTCTTCGCCAGCGCCCGCGCCGCGGAAAGCGCGTAGGGCCCACCTGAGCCAATCGCGCAAATTCCGTCGTCCGGCTCGATCACATCGCCATGTCCGGAAAGCAAAAATGTTCCCTTCGTATCCGCCACGACCAGCAGCGCATCCAGATGGCGCAATGCGCGATCTGTGCGCCATTCCTTGGCAAGCTCCACCGCTGCCCGCGAGAGATTTCCGTGAAATTCCTGCAGCTTATTTTCAAACCTGCCAAAAAGTGAAAACGCATCCGCGGTCGAGCCCGCGAATCCCGCCAGAACTTTATCGTCGAAGAGTCGACGGATTTTTTTCGCCGAATGTTTCATCACATGCTCGCCGACGGTGACCTGGCCATCGCCCATCATGACAATTTTATTGTCGCGCCGCACGCACAGCACAGTCGTGCTGCGAATTCTTTCCGCGCGCGCGTCTCTTTCGCGCGATTGCCCGCTCCCTCGCCTGGTTGGCATCCCGTGATTATACAGCGTTGGCCGCCTGCAACCCAAAAACACTTCGTTCCATCTTAAGTATGGAGCGTTGTTCGCGATGTGTTTGCAGGAATGTGAAGAGTCTACGTCCTTCGACGGGGGTTTGCAGTTGTATGCGGACACCAATTTTACATTACTGATTGATCGGTGTCCGGCGGTAATCTGAGAGTGTCAAATTCTCGGGCGACCGCGCATTCTTTCCATGCGGGCCTCATAGGTTCAAACATGCGATCTCATAAATCACTACTTGGTGTCCTCGTTTTATCCTTGGCGGTCATTCTCGCGGGCTGCGGCTCCGGCAAGTTTACTATGGGCCAAAATCCACCGCCGGTTACAGGAACGTTTACGAATGCCAGCTTGAACGGCAGTTATGCATTCTTGATTCGCGGAACAATCACAGGCTTCTTCAGCATCGCCGGAAGTTTTCAAGCGAACGGTGCTGGTGTGATTACTGCGGGCACGGAGGACATCAACAGCCCGGGCACCGGAATCCTGATGAACAACGTCGCTATCACCGGCACCTACGTCGTTCTCGCGGACGGGCGCACCACAGCCAACATAACCTCCCCGGCTGGTAATTTTGTCATCGATTTTATTCTACTTTCCAACCAACATGGTTTGGCCATGCGCTTCAATAACAGCGGAACAGGCAGTGGCACCGTTGACCTTCAGGATGCGGCTTCTTTCTCGGCGGCTACTATTCAAGGCTCCTTTGCGTTCAGCTTGTATGGAGGAGATCACAACGGCAACTTTGAAGTTACCGCCGGTGCCTTCACAACCACGGATATCAACAATTCCGATGCGATCCAGGTTGGTGTTCAGGATTTCAACGACAATGGCACGTTAAGCGTAAATCGCACCCTGACAGGCGCATTCGCAAACCCTGCGTCGGGCCGCGGAACAGCGACGCTTACCACCAATGTTGGTGCGTTGAATTTCGCTTACTACGTGGTTGACTCCAATCATTTGATACTGATCGAAACCGATACTGCGCCGGAACTTGCTGGCAACGCATTCCGTCAGATGCCCACGCCAATTTCCGGCGCCCTCGCCGTCGAACTGTCAGGGTCCAGCGGAAGCGTTGCTTTTGCCGCCGGCGCTATCCTGAAAAGCGACGGTGCCAGCAGCATTCTTACCACCAGTACCGAGGACGTCAATAAAGGGGGAACAGTCACGCAAAACCTCGCAGTAAGCGGTGTGTTTTCCGCGTTCCTCAATGGACGGGCCACGATAAATTTACCCGGAAGTTCTGGCATGGCCAGTCTCGTGGTTTATCCAACCACCGCGGGTTTCCTGGTGGTATCGATTGACGCCGGCACCGTGGCCAGCGGCACGGCGTTTACCCAACAATCTTTACCTCCATCCAACAGTTCTTTGAATGGCAGTTATGGATTTTCACTGGGTGGTACGAACTCCGCGGGAACGGTTGACGCCATCGCCGAATTTACCGCCGACGGCAAAGGGAACATCACAGGCAATCTGGACGAAAACAGCGCGGGCGTACTTGGCAGCGGCCTGGCGCTCACCGGAACAAACAGTATCGCCTCAACCGGTCGTGGCACCGCGGTGTTGAATAGCTCCGCAGGAAGCATGAATCTGATTCTCTATATGGTGGATGCTTCGGACTTTATCTACCTGGAAGCGGACACCGGCCAGGTTGCAACCGGCAGAATTCAGTTGCAGCAATAATCGAGATCCGTGCGCGCGTACGGGCGAAGCAGCATCCCCTGTGGGCTACAGGAAAACGCTAAACGCGCAACCCCGCGTCCACTGCTTCTGCGAATGTTCCAATTTCCTGCGTCTGCGTGAAAATATGCGAAGCAATCCGCATTCGCGGCGAACCATATCCTGTCCGTATGGCTCGCTTCCCGCACTCCTCCGAAACTTTCACCAGATCGCCCTTCGTATTGAAAAAACTTACCAGTCCGCCGAAGAAATCTTCGCGGCTGGCATTGGCGGTGCGAAGTTCCGGATGCGAAACAATTGCGTCGTGGACTCGCCGCGCCTGCTGATGAATGCGCGCGTAAATTCGCTCCGCGCCAATCGTGTGATAGAAATCCAGCGCCGCCTTAAATCCAACCATCACGGAAAGATTGGACGTCCCGAGATTTTCAAATCGATACGCCTTCAGCGCGTAGTTGTGCCATTCGCCCGAACACGTATTCACCCAAAGCCGTTCCAATAATTCCTCGCGCACATAAAGCAGTCCCGTGCCCTTCGGCGCCATCAACCATTTGTGCGGGCTCGACGCGTAGAAATCACAGCCCAGGTCGTGCAAGTCCAGCGGCAATTGCCCGACTGCGTGCGCGCCGTCAACATGGGTCAGCACACCCTTCGCCCGCGCCATCGCGCAAATTTGTTTCACCGGCAGAATTAATCCCGTTGGGGACGCTATGTGGCTGAACACCAGAATTTTCGTTCGCGGCGTGATCGCACTCTCCAATAGCGCTACCACTTCCTCCGGCGATTCCGGCGGAGTCGGCAGCGCCACATTCACGATCTTGATTCCGTAACGCGCCGCCTTCTGCTCCCAGCAGCCGCGGCACCCGGGATGTTCCTGATCCGTCAAAATTGCTTCGTCGCCGGACTTCATGTCCAGCCCGTTGCAGACAACATTATTTGCTTCGGTAGCGTTGCGAAGAATCGCCAGTTCATCGCGGCTGATGTGCAGAAACGCGGCCATCGCATCGCGCAACTCGTGGATGTGCGTATTTTCTTCGTAACCAAACCACGGAAACGCCGGTTCGCGAAATTCCTCGGCAGACAATAGGTGCTCGATCGTCGCGCGCAAAACGGGCAGCGGCGTGCATCCGATTGCTCCGCAATTTAGATTGATGCGGTCAGGCGCCAGCAGCCATTGCCTTCGCAGCTCAATCCAGTATCGTTCCGGGTCGCTCGCAAACAAATTGTCCGTCGGCAGCGCGGGCGCATCTTGAGCGAATGCCTGTTCCGCGCGCGCCAGCGGAACTCCGAAAGCAGCCGCAGCGACTGCTGCATACCGCAAGAAACCTCGGCGTTCCATGGAATATTCTCCTCACGCGAGCGGAATCAGCCCGCATCACACCAAATCTCATTGAATGCGCGGAGTCTAGCAGAAAAAACGGGGGTGGAGAGATCGGTGGCGAATTACTTGTCGAAGGAAACTATTTTCGGGATTCACCAGCACAGGTTATTTGGTTTTATGCCCCAGTTCCGCCCAGCGCTTTACCAGCGATTCTCGCGTGAAATAGTCGGCGCTCAGGCCCGTATTGTATTTACAGCCTTCATAGAAAATCTGCGAAATGCGCTTGCCGTCGCGCTCGCGTGAAACTTGAAACGGAGTCTCAACTCCATCCTGCGCGTGCCAGTTTGAGTAACGCGTCACGTCCTCGATCTGCTCGCGCGTTTGCGGATTGCGCGTAATGATCACGAATCGCACCGCCAGATGCGTGGATTTCTCCACGGCGATCCGATACATGTGCTGATCAGTGTCTTCCAATTGCACCCAATCCACTTGCCGCAAATCAACAACGTCTTCGCCGCCATAATGAAAATACATTCCGGGTTCAGCCAGGCGCGATCGAATCAAAACATCGAAACTCATTTTCAGGCCGGCTTGAAAATTAGCGACCGCAACCGCGTTGCCGTCCTCCACTCCGCCCTTGTTGAGCGACCATCCCTGATTGCCGTTGTACACGTCAATAATATTCTGTTTCTTTCCGTATTCCCGGCGCAGCTTGTCGGGCGGCATGCGGACTTCGTGCATCGAAAGGTCGGCGCCCAGTGCGCCCGTGTAGGGTCCGAATTGTCCCATCCTGCCCGTGCATTCTGAATCGTGCACGTTCAGATACGCCGCGCCGCCCATCGCGGCGATCACTTGTTGAAGAATTGCTTTTGTCCGTGCCGCGCTTTCTTCCGCCGGAATCGTGTCAGGATTTTGCGCGCCTAGTCGGGCAGCGCCGCTCAACGCGAAAATCGCGAGCCCGCCAATCATTATCGACAACCTGAATTGCCGCCACTTCGTTCTTATCCGCAAAGCACCGCGCCTCCATTAACATTGAGTACCTCACCATTGATAAAGGTTGCCAGCTCCGACGCCATAAATAAAATCGGCCCGGCAATTTCTTCGGCCGACGCCACTCGCCCCAGCGGAATTGCAGCAGTGGCAAACTTTGCGCCGGCCTTAGTACTCAGCACCGGCTTGGACATGTCCGTATCCACCCAACCGGGCGCCACGCAATTCACCAGAATATTGTGGCGGGATAATTCCGTCGCCAGACCCTTAACCATGCTGATGATTGCACCCTTGGAAGCAGCATAGTGCGCATGGAACGCCTCGCCGCGCTGACCGGCGGTTGAACTAATCGCGATAATCCGTCCGCTCTTCTGCGCAATCATTCGTGCTGCGGTGAAATGCGTCACCGCGTAAACACTTTTCAGATTCACGCGCAGCATCTCGTCCCACTGCTTCTCGGTCAACTTCTCAATCGGTGTGTCATCAACATTCCAAATTCCCGCGTTCGCCACCAGCACGTCAATCCGCCCCAACCGCGCGCCCGCAAATTCAATCAGCTTTTTCGCGCCCGACATTGTCCCAAGATCCGCCTGCAAAGATTCCACTCGCGTGCCGTGCTTCCGCGCTTCCAGTTCCACCTGCGCCGCCGCTTCACGATTCTTGTGATAATTGAAAACCACATCCGCGCCCGCCTGCGCGAATAGTTTCACGGCCGCCGCGCCAATTCCGCGCGACCCGCCGGTGATCACAGCGGCCTTGCCCGCAAGTGAAATCATGCATCCCCCGTTGAAATGGATTTGTGAATCAGCTTATCGCGAATGCCGAAATTCAAAACTTCAGCGGCGCGCTGCCGCCGTGCGTGTTGCCTGGATTAACGTGCGAAACAAAAATTCACTGAACTCATCGCCAAGCTTTTCGTGTGTCGGGCGTTCCGGATGCCATTGCACGCCCAACACCCAGTGTTTATGGGGCTCGTGTTCCACCGCTTCAATCACTCCATCGGGAGCGCGTGCCGCCGCTCGCAGCCCGTGCCCAACATCCCGAATTGACTGGTGATGGGAAGTGTTCACATGCGCCGCAAATCCGTCGGCGGATTTCTCCAAGCCGCACGATGCCGCCATTTGCCCAAGCTCTCCGCCGGGCTCAATCGTAGCGTCGTGAACTGGGTCCGGCGCGCCTTTTGGAACTCCGTCTTTCGTGTGATTCAATGAGCCGGGCAATTCGCTTTCAATATCCTGATAAAGTGTTCCGCCCAGCCGTACGTTTAAAATTTGCGCGCCGTAACAAATCGCCAGTACCGGCTTCACATTCGCAAACGCATCCTCAAGCAGCGCGTAGTCCGTCCGCTCGCGCGCCGCATCTGCATCGCCGCATTTCGGATTTCGCGCCGCTCCGTACAACGCCGGGTCCACATCTGCGGGACTTCCCGGCAACACGTACGCATCGAGCCTGCGCGCGAGCTTTTTCAATTCTGCGTCGCCCAGTTGCAGCGAAATCGCAACGGGCTCGCCACCCGCTTCGCGAATCGCGTGGCAATATTCCACGTGCTTCGTATGATTTCCCGCGGCCTCTTCGGCCAAGGTCCGGTAAGGCACGCCGACTCGTGGACGCTCCTGCGTGGATCCGCACTCTTCATCTCGATTCATATTTAAGACCTTCGTCATGGCATCACGGAAACTTTAATCCTAGCATCGCCTGTCGCAGCCCTTCAACTTCTCCCTGTTCTTGCCGTCAGACATGTTGCAGGTGCGTATCCTTGAAGTTCGTTGGGTACTTACTACTCCGAGCACTAAATTGATGACACTTTTCAAGTGGCGGCGTATTGGACGTGACGTTCGCGAAAATAGTTCTTCACCAACTTTGGTTGAGCCTGCGTGATCCGAAGGTAAGAGCGAACGTTGCCCACCATTTCCTGGACGTTCACCGGACGGACGCGGCCCAGCGCGTTGGTCTTCACATCTTGGTTCAGCAATTCATCCGGATTCAGTT
>OCZU010000146.1_pt1 | contig 51105 bp, 42 predicted proteins | sample 1539001 | NCBI WGS metagenome assembly OCZU01 (sample SAMEA3539306, study PRJEB22396) | soil metagenome | biome: tundra; feature: field; material: soil | place: USA | collected 2010-05 | depth 0.15 m | reverse complement strand
GCAATTGCTGCAAGAAGCCAGGAATGTCGAAGGGAAAGAACTGGCCGATGGTTTCACGCCGCGCCCGCTTAAGATCCCTGCCTCTGCTGGCCCGGACCGGGCCAGCGGCAACCTACCCTAATTGGAGCCCCGGAGTCCGAGTGCCCGAGCCACAGTTGCACCGTGAGCGTCATCAGAGGAGGCACACAGTTGCCGATGGAGCCCTGGTTACGCGGGTGAAGCCGGCGACTAGCTATCTACTTCTGCAGGCTTTGACAGTCTCGTCTCGCACATTTGACTTACTCTCTACACGCGGAAGATTCGCCGGCAGTTCCTGCCGCCCTGGATCTTGGCGCTGTCGCGGTTGTTTTCGCAAAATCGCCTTCACGCTAACAACCCGGTCGCTTGAGTCTAGGAATGCAGGGCGATCCTTGGGCGCTACCAACTTCTTTTCTACGGTCATCGAGCTACTTCAACACAGACAAGACGCCGCGAACAGGTGTGTTGCTCAAAGTTGCTCAAACGCTTACGTTCGACTCTCTCGCGCTCGGCCTGCCCCAACTTCCTTCTGTTCAACCAAAAAGTCGCACCACTGACCTTCATCGCTGAGTTCCGGACGGCACACGCGCCGGTAGGTGAGAGCGAAGAGCACGGCCGAGCGAGATCCGCAGGGCGACTGAATGCGCCGGATTGTGTAATAGTTTTCAGGTGTCATGCTGCACTGCCTTTCATTGCTTCTAGCGAGACACCTGTTTAATGAGCATGCCACATCTGCGCATCACGCGGTGGGTATGGGGTGGCCATGTGCAGCCGTGCATGCTCGTTCATAGCCCTCGCCGCTTGGGTGCGGCTGTTGCCGTTCTGGCTGCTGAACTCGCGGGTGGTGACGGAGTGTCTACAAAGGGGGCACTTGAACGTGCTAAAGCCGTTCATCCTTTTGATGGAGTAATGTCTCATAGCTTCAATTGTAGTCACTTATCTAGGTTAGTACATCGTGGAAGAACGGTCTGAAGAGCGTGGACCATCACTTCGTGATCTGCAGCCACTCGACCGGTTCTTTTTGTTGCGTTTAAGTTTTCCTTCCAGAGAACACACACCCTCTCAATGTCCTCGCGCGACAAGACTGAAGAAGTACCGCTCAGATGCGTGAAATTCATCCCGCCGGAATGCGAATCGATTGTGAAAGCGAGCGCAACTCTTGCCCCAAGCAAGTACCGTGCTCCTTCGCAGAGTTCTTTGAGCAATAATGGCACGTCGCGTTGGTTGGCCATCGCACGTCCGAGCTCGGTCAGGGCTGATAGGCGATTGTTACAAGCGTGTAGACCGACCGTCCTTCGTACACTTGTATTGTGGGCAACCCTCAGATCTTCTAGAATGACCTTCTCGTCGGGCGCCGGTGCCCAAGGTCTGGGATCCTCGCCCAGACATTGCGCGACAAGCCGGCAGATGTCATCAGGTGATGCTGACTTGCTCGCAATGTGAAGCACATTGCATTCCTGGGCAAGTCCCAAAGCCTCAGGCCTGAGGTAACCAGCGGTCCAAAAGATGACAGGCAGACTAGATTGCCCAGGCTGGCTACGAAGAGCGCTTACAAACTCGTAGCCGTCCATCGTGGGCATTAAGATGTCGATGAACACGACCGCGGGAGGTGTTAGGCGAGCAAGCTCCAGCCCTTCCGCGTCATCTCGGGCTTCTGTGACCTGGTAGCCTAAGCGTTCAAGTACGTGTCGCAGGTATTCTCTGCTGGAAGTATGGTTTTCAACGATCAGAATCTGGACCATCAGGGGTCACTCTTTACTTAGTACCTTCATTTGCTGTGCCACCTTGCTTAGCAGCCCGTGTCTAAAGTCACCTGAAGGGGACTTTCGGTCCTCTTGCAGTCAGGATCCCCCAGCGCGAAGAATTTCAAGCATGCAGCTTCAGCTCTTAGCGGTTTCGCGAGCCTACTCATCTCTTCTTGCTGGTCTGCGAATGGAAGAAACTGGCAAGTTCGGCAACCCTCTTGATCTGTCTGTCCATTAGCCCCAAGTTGTATTCCAAGTTGCGAGCGAGGGCGGAGGAAGGATTCTTCATATCACCAATTCCCTTCATCCAAAAACTATAGACCGAGTGCTGTGCGAATCCAAACTTAATTACTTTTGCGGTGGGAAGTTTTCGGGGTAGGGTTGGGCCATGGCGATGGGAACACGCAGGCGGCGTGAGCGGCAAGAGGGGTTTTGGTATCGCGGGGATCTGTCTGAGGCTCCGGGACATCCTTTCTACACGAAGCTGAGCGAAGTGTTGGAGAAGGCCAGCTTCGACCAGTCCTGTGAAGAGCGCTGCCGGAAGTTCTATCACGAGAGACTGGGGCGTCCGTCGTTGGCGCCGGGGATGTATTTCCGTGTAATGCTGATCGGTTTCTTCGAGGGGATCTGGTTCTAAGCGCTTGTTGCGCCGACCCTGTTGTGAGGACTGCGTAGCCAGCCCTGAAGACCTGATAATCCGCCTGAGAGCGCCCAACGCCCCGGGAAAGGAAAGCGATTCCATCGGTTCCGCCGCCGCCACAGCCCATGGCAAGATGCGAAAACTGCAAGGCTACACTCCTGGGATGCTGGTGCACGACTCACGAATACTGCAGGTAACCCTCTGCGGGATGTTGCAGAGTAATCTGGGGGCTCTGGATTTCAGCTTGCTGTTACCCGATGTCATGACGATCGCGGATGAGGTGGATTCACAGTTGGTGCAGGCGATGGATAGCTACATGGATGTTGCACCGAAGCTAGCGGCAGCGTAGCTACCACCACCATCGCAGGCGAAAGCACGGCTGCGCGGGAACGCCGAGTACGCCGATGGCTCGGGCCAAAGTAGAAACCGCTCAGCAGGGCTGACATTCCTCCAAACGATCCGCAATCCAGGACTGCAGTCGTTCCACCACTGTCGCGGGAACCTGCACGAACTCTAGTCCCATACGCCCCGCATTGTCTGTCCAGCAGACCTCACCACTTATTCTTGCTGTGTTCTCCATTCCCGGTAACGTTAGCTTCAGATTCACTCTTTCGCCGACCTGGAGCGGAACCGAACTGGCGAGAGCCATGCCACCCTCGCTGACATCAACCGAGGTGGCGGTGAACTCAGGGCGGGAAATACTGGAGAGATGGACGGGGATCTGTACAGGGTATCGATAGTAACGCCTTCTCTCCCGTACCATGAGCGGATAAGCCGCTCTCAGAGTGCGCGTTAGGATCGCGGGATGCAAAGGTCTCACCAGCGCAAAATTGGCTCCGGCCCGGAAGGCGTCTGGCATCTCGTTACTGCCATTCAAAATCGCCAATACCACGGTTCCCTTGTGAGACGTCATCTGACGCGGCTTTTTGATGAGTTCCAGAGCTTCTGCTGGGTCCTTGAAGTCAACTACTACGGCCTCGAACTTGCCATGGCAAAGTTTTCGAGTTGCCGAGCCCATGTCGGAGCAGACCTCGACGTGCATTGCCATCTGCTCCATGAAGTGGCAGAGAGTATCTATGGTCTGGATGTCCCCGCTCACAAGCAGGACTCTGACGCCTATAACCTTCGCTGGCACGGTACCTCCCTTGTCGATCTTGTTTCTAGCGTGGACAGTCAAACAATCGCTCAGATCGCAAGAGCGTCGGGTATTTCCATTTGCCCGAGGTCGAAAGCAACTACAAATGCATCAACCACGGCCGGGTCAAAGCTGGCCCCTGCGCCCGAGACAATCATTTGCTTCGCTTCAAATGGGGTGACTGCCCGGCGATACGGCCGATCACTGGTCAACGTGTCATAGGCATCGGCCACCGCCAACACTCTGGCTTCGATGGGTATCTCATTACCTTTGGCAGGGCCATATCCCGACCCGTCGAACTTGTCGTGATGGGCAAGAATAATCGGGAGCACTCGGCGCAACGATCCTCCAACTGGTTCCAGCAAGGCGACTCCCTTTTGGACATGCTTTCGCATTTCGACCATCTCTTCAGGTGTCAGGCTGGCGGCTTTGTGCAGAAGCTCCCGGCTGGTTTCGAGCTTGCCAACATCATGGAGCAGGGCCGCCGCCCGGACATCGTCGATATGCTCTTGGTCAAATCCCATGCGCGTGGCCAGCGCCGAGGCGTACAACGCCACTCTGTAGGAGTGATTGTGAGTGTATTTGTCGTTCGATATGAACTGCTGCAGAATCGTCAAAAGACCAAAGTAGGTTTGGCGGAGTTCTTGCAGATGGTGCTCCGTCCGTTCATATAGAGTTCCCATCGCGTAGGCCGTAACAAGAAGCAAGCCTGCCCAGGTAACCAACTCGGCCCACTGGTCGTACTCTGAAACAAAATGCATTGATCCCACGAAACGATTCATGTTCGTCAGCACGAGGACAACTACCATGAAGATGCTCGCGGCAGCGGTCAGCACCGCATGTCTTCGACCATAGACGTAAGCGGAGAAGAGCGTGGGAAGCGTGTAGAACCCGACAATCAGGCGGTGCGACGCAACCAGCCAGTTGATCAAGCCCGCGATAATGAAGAGGGAGAGCACCAGCCATAGCTCCTGGTTGACCTGGGGAAGGCGGAGTTTCAAGTTGGATCCGCCTGCGGTATCCACCCGTCTAGCAAATTCGCGTTCGTAAGCCAATGATGATTTCATTTTGTCCTCTATAAGTTTGTCGACGTGTCCAAGCTCCGACTTAGAGCACGGGTCGCCCTGGCGGCCCGCCCTTCAAAACCCCTGCGGCCAATTTAAAGCGACTGTTCTTTTTCAGTTCATTTCGCTCCGGATGTGGGTTGTGACGGATGCCCGTTCGGCCCGCGCATGCCAACATGAACGGCGACGCTGCACTCGTCACAGCCCGCAGGAGGCTCGCGCGGATCTGCAACGCTTGGTCAGCGCCGCGTCCTGGAGGGCCGAGCGCAGTTTCGGAAGAGCCAGGGTATGAAGCTGACAAATTCTCGACTCCACGCGCTGCATCACCACCGCGATCTCCTTCATGGTCAGTTCTTCTTTGTAATAGAGGGAGATCACCATCTGCTCTTTTTCCGAGAGGGTTTCAATTGCCGCCGCGAGCTTCTCTTTGACCTCCGTCCGCAGGCAAAGCTCAAAAGGATTCTCGTCACGACTGGGCGCCGATTCGATGAGGTCGTGCTTTTTGGACCGGTCATCCATCGATTCAGCCTGCTGGCCGATCAGAATGGCTCCGTCGATTCGATGGGCGATGGCATAGAGTTCGTCGATGGAAATGCCCAGATCGGCGGCGATTTCCTCTTCCTCAGGCTGCCGGCTCAGTTTCTTAGACAGGTTCGAAATGGCCTCTTCAATCTGCCGGCCTTTGTGGCGAAGCCGACGCGATCCCCAGTCTAGTTCGCGAAGGCTATCGAGTATGGCTCCGCGAATGCGAAACTTGGCATAGAACTTGAGCGGAACCGACTTGCTCGGGTCGAAGCTTCGAACCGCCTCGATCAAGCCGATCACTCCGGCATGGACCAAGTCCTCGAGCGGCACTTGTTGGGGCAGACGCTCATGAATTCGTCTCGCAATGTAATAAACCTGGGGCAACTCTGACATGATGAGTTGATCGCGGTCTTCTTTTTCGTCTACTTGCTGTTCCTTTTGCTGTTCCTTGTATGCGCTTTGTGCCGATTGCATGGGGCCCTCGACTCATCTGTGTTGCGATCGAATTGACTTACCGTAAAGCTCAATCAATTGAACTGGAACCAACGGCGGAATCTGCCTGGGATTCCGTATCCTTTGCGTGAGAGAGAAACTTAGCCTCGGAACTGGTCTGACTCTGGTTGGCCTCGAATCCGTAGCTCGCCCGCACCGGGCCACTCTGGAGGGGTCTGGTCAGTCGCAGCACCTGTAGCGCTGCAGTTTGCTGGGCAGGAGACGCTGTGGTCGCCTCAATGGCGGCAAGAGGAGCCGCCCCAACAAGAACGTTAAGCTGCATCGCATGTTCCTTCGCATGACGAGTTTTGTTGGCGCTGACGCTTGCCTTATCACAAGCTGTCAAACCCTTAGGGGAGGGTTAGCAATAGGGGCTTGATACCAAAAGGTGCACGGCTCGTGCCGAATGCGTAGTTTCGGCGGCGATATTGGCAAGCTCTTGTTTAGGTGTGACTTAGGAGGAATCGTTGAGAAATAGTCGGGGTAGCTACCGCTGCATTTTCGTCGGTCTTCTGGACTGATGTCTTACGGCTGGACTCCCTGAGACGCGCTGGCCTATTTAAGAAGGCAACGACGTGACAGTCCCGGCGAGCCGTCCTATGGCTTCCAACTTCTCAGTTTAACGGAACTGTTGCTCTTGCAATCGTTGCTCGGCGATGTCCTCGGCAAACATCGTGTGACTGATGGGTGCCGACTCGTTCATGAAACGTGGTAGTGGGAAGGTCACTTGCTATATCATGATTTTGTTAGCGGTCGAACCCCGGAACGGAACGATTAGACCGTAAAGCCTAGGCTTCCACGGAGCGGGAACCGGCCGATCGCAGGCACCCACCTACCTGCGCGTGTCGTAGAAGGGTTGCAGGCATGCCTGAAGACGTGATTCTGATTGTCGAGGACGATATAAGGCAGCGCGCCCTCCTCAGCGAATTTTTATCAGCAAACGGCCTGAAAGCTTTGACCGCCGGGAACTGCCTCGAGGCTGAGCACATCTGCAGGACCCAGCGTCCCGACGCTGCCATTCTCGACTACGAGTTGCCTGACGGCAATGCACTCGGCCTAATGATTCGGCTAAAGACTATCGATCCGTCATTGCCCATAATAATCCTTACTGGGCAAGGCTCAATCCAACGCGCCGTGGAAGCCGTCAAGTTGGGGGCCGATCAGTTTTTGACCAAGCCGGTTGACCTTGTCACTCTTACGGTACTTCTTCAACGCAGCCTCTTTAACAGTCAGATTCGGCAGGTACAACTAGCCGACAAGAGACGGATTGGTGAGCATGTTACGGATCCCTTTGTCGGCAAGAGTGCGAGTATACAAAAGCTCACCGAAGTTGCCCACAAGGTCTTAAATACAAACAGCCCCGTGCTAATAGAAGGCGCGACAGGGAGTGGCAAGGGTATCTTGGCGCGTTGGTTGCACCAGAAAGGTCCACGGTCAGAGCGGCCATTCGTGGATTTGAATTGCGCCGGACTTTCTAAGGAACTGCTGGAGACGGAACTCTTCGGCCATGAGAAAGGGGCGTTCACTGGAGCTGTTCAGAACAAAGTGGGCCTACTGGAGATCGGTCATAGGGGAACCATTTTCCTGGACGAGATTGGAGACCTGGATCTTCAAGTCCAGCCCAAACTTTTGAAGGTGCTCGAAGAGAAGAGTTTTCGCCGGCTCGGGGACGTACGAGAGCGGCTTGTGGATGTACGGCTCATTGCCGCCACTAACCGGGATTTGCGCGAACTCGTGCGTCAAAAGACATTCCGGGAAGACCTATATTTTCGGGTTAGCGCAATCTCTCTATCTGTGCCTTCACTGCATGAGAGGATCGAGGATATACCGATCTTAGCCAGGCAACTTCTGGATCGTGTGGCCGCTGATTTGGGAGTACACTCCGCTGAAATCTCCGACGAAGCTATGCGTTATCTCCAATCCTATCCGTGGCCCGGAAATGTTCGAGAATTGCGAAACATTCTTGAGCGCGCGGTGCTGCTGGGTGATCAACAACTGCTGACCCCCAAAGATCTTCATTTCGACGTGCGCACACACCCCGACCGCTTCGATGACGGAGCTATCACGACACTGGAAGAGGTCGAAAGGACCCATATCGCCAGGGCGCTCAGGATCCTCGGGGGACAGGTGCCAGAGGCTGCAAAGGCGCTGGGGATCCCTCGGAGCTCTCTCTACAATAAGATAAAACAGTATCGAATAGGCCACGACGGCAAAATCGAATTGCCAGCTGCGGCATCGGATGCACGGGTGGAAGCCGAAACGCCGGTGGGGTTTGCCGACAAGAGTTCGTAAGCAGGCTTCTGTGGTTTGGACGCTCTCGAAATCTCCAGAAAGAACTGCCCGACGCCTCAAGACAGGCTGATTTTCCTCCGCTCAGTTGAGTGTCCGACCGGAGCCTCGCCGGTCACCGTGAATCCGCTATCCGCAAGAGGTAACTTTCGTCTGGAATATGGCCTCGAATCCAGACGATGGATTCAATGCCTGGATCAGTGAAGCCACCCTCGTTGCCCTCCGGATGGTTTTCAAACGCCCTAAATAGCTCCACCGTAATGACTTCGGCCATTCACTGCCCTGGCACGGTCTGGCTGCAAATGTTTGGCAACTTCCGTGCCAACACAAGATGGGTGGCTGCTCTGTGAAATCGTGTTACACGGCTTCGTTGGCCGTCACCCTCCCCCACAAGACCCCTTCGCACTCAAGTTATGAGCCGATTCGATAAAAAACCTCTGCTGGCATCTGCTGCTCAATTGCCGATGCGGAGCATTGTGTCGGCCTCTGCCATCGTTCTGATTACACTTGAAATCTTCGTCTACGACAAGAATGAGCTGTGGGGTCGCCTCTTTGCGATTCTATTTACCCTCTGTTCTATTGCGGCTGTGAGCCTCACCTTCCTGAAAGAAGATAGATACTCACGTCTGAAATCTGATTGGCATGGAGAATTGCCAGCCGGTCAAAAACGCATGTACCGAGTTGGCACCTCGCTTATGCGGAACAAGCGCGTAATTATCCGGCATGCGCTTGTCTCTCTTTGTTTTGTGCTGCTTTTCCTGCTGCTCAACCATCCAGAAGTTATCGTATTGTCCCGCCTCGGTTCTGCAGCTTGGTATCCGGCCACGGGGCTGGCCCTGGCGTTGTTGTTGGGTTTAAGCCCCTGGTACGGGATTCTGGTCTCTTTTTCTGCTGCACTTGCGGGAATACTGATTTACCAACAGCCGCTAACGTCTCTGAGTGGAACGGTGGGGGCCGTCGGTTGTAGCGCCTTTTATGCCGCAGCGGCATCCGTTCTGCGCGGCTCGCTGAAAATCGATCTTGGTCTTCGCGAGCGACGAGACGTAGTTCGTTATGTGTCAGTGACTACAGCGGCTGCTTTGGGGTCGACGGCCATTGGGGTCGCATGCCTGGCGGCAGACCACGCGATTCTCTGGACCGAATATTGGCATTCAGCATCGATTTGGTTCCTCGGTGACGAGATCGGATTGCTCGGTGTCGCACCCTTTCTTCTCATCTATGTATTGCCGTGGGTTCGTAGGCAGTCGTCGCCTGGGCTGGTTGAATCCCAGCCGGAGAAGGCGGATTTCGGCAAGAAGACGTTGACCAGCGGGGCCGTCATGGAAGCGGGTGCCCAGTCTTTCACTCTGATGGCTGTGCTCTGGGTGATGTTTGGCCCGAAGTTAGGTAATTTTGCCCTGTTTTACCTGAGCTTCATCCCGATTATTTGGATTGCAATGCGTCACGGAATCCGCCGAGTTGTCATTGGATTGCTCGCACTGAATTTCGGCATAGTGGTCGCGATGCATTTCTATCCACCAGCCTGTGCCCCTACCACAGTAGCTCTGCTCATGTTCGTAATCTCGGCAGCCGGACTAATCGTGGGATCTGCGGTAAGCGAGCGACTCCGCATCACCGGCCAGCTCCTTCAACGCACCGCCGAATTGGCAAACGTAAACTCCCGGTTGCTGACTTCCAAAGACGCCGCCGAAGCAGCGAGCCGTATCAAGAGTCAGTTTCTGGCCAACATGAGTCATGAAATCCGTACGCCCCTTAACGGGATCATCGGGCTGACCGAGTTGACCCTCGACACGGAATTGACCCCCGGACAGCGCGAATACCTAACAATGTTGAGGTCCTCCGGAGATTCATTGCTCGGCGTAATCAACGACATCCTCGATTTCTCCAAGATCGAGGCGGGCAAGCTCGAGTTAGACCCCATCGACTTCAACCTGCAGGATAGCGTGGGCGAGGATATGCGAGCGCTGGCATCACGAGCTGATCAGAAGGGTTTGGAGCTGACTTACCAGATCAACCCGGACATACCGGCTTACGTGGTGGGAGATCCCGGGCGCATGCGCCAAATTCTCATCAATTTAGTGGGAAACGCCATCAAGTTCACACAACAGGGGGAAGTTGTCGTGCGGGCAGAGTGTGCTTCTCGAAGTGATCACGAACTCGAACTGCACTTCACAGTCGCGGATAGCGGTATTGGAATCCCTGCCGACAAGCAGTCTCTCATCTTTGAAGCTTTTGCTCAGGCCGATGGCAGCACTACTCGTAACTATGGTGGAACCGGTCTTGGCCTTGCCATCTCATCCCAACTCGCGGGATTGATGGGTGGCCGAATCTGGGTGGAAAGCACGATGGGCAAGGGCAGTACGTTCCACTTCACGATCCGGGCTGGTGTCGCAGCAGATCAGCACGCCTCCAGCGTGCAGACATTTCAGGCCGAACTATTGCACCTTCCGGTACTGCTGGTGGACGACAATGCCACCAACCGTCGAGTCCTCCTGGAGATAACGCGGAGCTGGGGCATGCAACCGACTGCCGTGGATAGCGGAGCGGCTGCCCTGGAAGCCATGAAACGGGCGAGGCTAGCGGGTCGGGAATTCCGTCTAGCGATCATTGATGGACACATGCCTGGTATGGACGGTTTCGAACTGGCGGAGCGAATCAAGACCGACTCCCAGCTATCAAACGCCGTAATCATGATGTTAACTTCTGCCGGGCAGACCGGGGATGCCGCGCGCTGCCGCAGACTGGGCGTCGTCGCATATCTCCTAAAACCCATTCGCAAGCCGGAACTGCTTTCAGCGATTCTGGCGGTCCTGGGTCAAAGGTCCGCCGAGTCGGTTCCTGATTTGGTTACGAAAAACGGTCTCCGAAGCACGTCCAGAAAGCTCCGTATTCTCGTGGCCGAGGACAATCCAGTAAATCAAAAGGTTGTCGTACGGATGTTGGAAAAGATGGGACATCTACCGACAATCGCTGCACACGGACGGGAGGCCCTCTCAATTCTGGCGTCCGATACCTTTGATCTCATGTTCATGGACATACAGATGCCGGAGATGGACGGGCTGACGGCCACTAAGAGGATCCGCGAGCGTGAGAAAGCCACTGGACTTCATCTTCCAATTGTTGCGATGACCGCCCACGCGATAAAGGGCGACCAGGAACTCTGTCTCGAAGCAGGCATGGACAGTTATATGGCCAAGCCTGTCAGCGGCAAGCGAATCGAAGATATCATCGCCAGAATTCTCATCCTGGAGCCTAAAGTACAGCCTCTCCCGGCTGTGAAGTTGGTCCCCAGTTCGATTGTTCTTTGGGACCCCGACAAGGCACTGGAGAGACTGGATGGCGACGAACAGTTACTGCACGAGATTGTTGCGATTTTCCTCGAAGAGAGCCCCAAACAGCTGGCGGACCTGAAGCGAGCCGTGACGGAAGCCAATGCTGAATTGGTTGAAAGAACTGCGCATAGCTTGAAGGGAGAATTGGGCTATCTGGGTATGCCAGCCGTCTCCCAGAAGGCTCAACAACTGGAACAAATGGGTCGCGAGAACGAATTGGACCGTGCCTCTGAAGTGCTGGCTGTATTCGAAGCTGAACTGTCCGCTGTGGCTGCGAACATGCACAGTACGCTGGGAGTGAAAACGTGAAACTGTTAATCGCTGAAGACGATATTTTATTTCGCCGCCTGTTGCAACAGATCCTCGCACCCCACTATGACGTGATCACGACACATGACGGCAACGAGGCTTGGGCTGCACTACAACAAGCGGACGCGCCGCAGTTGGCGATTTTGGACTGGGTTATGCCCGGAATGAGCGGCCCGCAGCTCTGCCGGAGAGTCCGGCAATGTTCACGCTTAGATTCTATGTACCTCATCATCCTCACGGCGCGAAACACTGTCGCCGATGTTGTGTCTGGCCTTCGGGCGGGGGCGGATGATTACGTAACCAAGCCTTTCAGTCCCCAGGAACTCAGAGCACGAGTCGAAATCGGTGAGCGCATCCTGAAGTTGAAAGACTCCCTCGCGAAACGCGCCGTGCAGGCAAGCGAATCGTCGGCGCGGGAGACCTTGCTTCAGCAACTCCTGCTCAGTCTTCCCTGCTGTCAGGGATCGGACATTAGCCAAGAAACCTGGGGAGTCGAAGCCTACCTGAGACAAGGTTCCGAAGCCATTGATATCAGTTGCCACGGTTGTTCCTTGCTTTCTGACCGTCCCAATCTGCAACCGGCAACCAGCCCTTGGACAATTTCGCATGAATGACAACAAGCAGGTCGGAATTCTTATTTCTGAATGCGAACTCGACACGAGCGCATCGAGCGCTGTCACGGTTGGCACGCCCCTTTTCCTCACTGCTGATTCCCCTCGCGCGGAAACGGCAGCTTGCGAGGATGTCCAGGTTGCGCCGGGCAATCGGTCGGCGGTTGCTCAGAGTCCCCACGGACGGGGGCTGAATGGAAGTGCGCTTCCGATGAGCAAATACCGAGGCCTGTTGGAAGCAGCTCCGGATGCGATGGTGGTGGTGAACCAGGGGGGCGAAATCGTCCTGCTGAATGTTCAGGCAGAAAAACAGTTTGGATACCACCGCGACGAACTTGTAGGGCAGAAAGTGAAGAACATCATTCCCGAGGGTTTCGCGGAACGGCTGATCGCTGACGGTACGCGAAGCGCGGCTGATGCGCTGGCGCAGCAGATCGGGACGGGGATCGAACTCTCCGGGCGGCGGACGTGATTGGAAAGCCCGTGGACAATTTGGCATGAATGACAATCCAAAAGCTGGAATTCTTATTTCCGAATGCGATTTCGACAAAACTGCATCGAATACCGTTCTAGTCGCGGAAGATGATCCGATCTGCCGTCGAGTTCTTCAGAGTCGACTGCGGAACTGGGGTTTTCGAGTGATTATAGCCGAGGACGGACTAGAAGCCTGGGAGATCATTCAGGAAGACAACGCTCCAGATCTCCTCATTCTGGATTGGATGATGCCCGGCATCGATGGTCTTGAACTCTGTCGCAGAATTCGTCAGAGGCGACATGTTATTTATCCGTACATCTTGTTGGTTACCGGAAAAGATGACACCCAGGATGTGGTGCGGGGACTGGAAGCTGGAGCCGATGATTATCTCTCGAAGCCGTTCGATCCTACAGAGTTACGGGCACGGCTGCAGGTTGGCAAACGAATCCTTACGCTCCAGCACGAATTGATCGAGGCACGAGAAGAGCTTCGCTTCCAGGCCGACCATGATGCTTTGACAGGGATATTGGGTCGTGCCGCCATCTTGCACCTGCTAGATCATGAACTGGAGCGAGGGGCTCGCTCGGGGACGCCGACGGGAATACTGATGATGGACCTCGACCGTTTCAAGACGCTCAATGACACCTATGGCCATCTGAGTGGCGATGCCATACTGAAGGGAGTCGCACATCGTATTAGTCAAGCTGTGCGCTCTTACGATTTCCTGGGGCGCTACGGAGGAGAGGAATTTCTTGCGGTACTTTCCAATTGCTTCCCAGACGATCTCCGCACCATTGCTGAAAGGGTCCGCTCTGCGGTTTCTGACACCCCGATTTGTACAGAAACCACAAGCTTGGCTGTCACGGTCAGCGTGGGTGGAGTCGTAACATCCCATGCAACCTCGGGACGCGAGTCACTTTCCGCCGCTGACGCCGTGCTGTATGAGGCGAAACGCAACGGAGGGAACAGGGTGGAAATTGGGCCGTGTGATCTGACCGGACTCAAGGTGAGGAGCTGAAGCACAATAGCTTACTGCTTATCGCGATGACAAAGCTACCGGGGACGCGCTACCGAACGAGTACTTGTCGAGGCAGCTCCTGGCCACCAATGCCCATCCCACCGCTCTGGTACGGTGGCAGGCTCCTGGCGCGTTCCGAGCTTAACAATACGAGAGTCTTCGTGACGAGGTCCTGAAATTAATTGACTGATCGGCCGGGACGTCGGTCATCTTGTACGCAATCAGTTGGACACGGAACGAACAAAACGGAGGTCCGTATGAAGTCGATCCTTTTGGTCGAGGACAGCAGGTTATTCCGGCTGGCAAACGAAAAGGCACTTGTGAAAGCTGGCTACACGGTCGTGACCGCCAGCGATGGCGAGGAAGGATTGCGTATAGCTTACGCCAGGCTTCCGGACCTTATCGTCTTGGATATGTTGTTGCCGAAGTTAGGAGGGGTGCAGGTTCTCCACGCATTGAGAAATAACCCACTTACCGCGCTAATACCCGTCATCGTGCTGAGCAGTCTTCCTCAGAAGAACGAGATCAAACTCAAGAAAGAGGGCGCTACAGCCTACTTCGAGAAATCACAATTGGACCTGGGCCAACACCCGGAATCCCTCATTAACGCCGTGAAGAAAACGCTGGATGATTTCACCGAAATCATAACGGCATCACATCATCCCCGTGCAACGAGTACGATGGAGAATGGGAAGTCAACGTAGATCCTGTAGTGCACCCCCTGACTCCACTTTCGCAAGCGCGATGGTTGCGCAGGCAACGAAGTGGAGCAGCGGTAGTGCAACAGATAGACCCAACTGGGATGTTTAGTGATCAGGTTAACCCCCTTTCCCCCTCTTTCTACGAATGCTTTCAAGATAAGCCGCGCTGTCAATCCGCATAAAGGCTGAAATACCCTGTGTAGAACCGCCTGTCCTCAGTTTTATTCCGCAGGAAATTCTTTTGGCCTGTGGGAATAAAACGATCGCCCGCTGGTTTACTCTAGTGTGCGTGTCGGAAGAGCGCTCGCCATCAGGGTCGTTCGAGCAGCTAGCCATGCCCCACTTCGAACGCCTTTATAACTTTGCCTGCTGGCTGACGCAGGACCGGCATGAAGCCGAAGACCTGGTGCAAGAAACATATGCCAAGGCCCTGAAGGGGTTCTCGTCTTTTCAGCCAGGGACAAACTTTCGCGCCTGGATTTATAAGATTCTGCGGAATGCGTTCCTGACCTCCCGCACCGGATTGAAGGCTGCCGCGACCGTGCCGCTCGATCTTGAAGGCGAAGAGGCAGCGCTCCCCACGGTCAAGGAAACGCCAGAGAGCATCCTGCTGCAACGTTCGGATTGGCAGCTCGTGCAGCAGGCGCTGGAGCAATTGCCCGTTGCCTATCGCGAGGTGCTGCTGCTGTGCAAGGTGGAAGAGATGTCATATCCGGAGATCGCCGCCACGCTAGCCGTACCGATGGGCACCGTGATGTCGCGCTTGTCCCGCGCGCGGCGCACTTTGCGGGATGCGGTGCAGAAAATGCAAAGGGGCTGAGCTAAGGAGTCAAAATTGTGGTCTGCGAAACCTGGACTGAAAAGCTCGACGCCTATCTCGACGGCGAGCTTCCGGCTGACGAAGCGAGGGCACTGGCCGAGCATCTGCGAGGGTGCTCCGCCTGTGCCGCGGAGAGCTTGAGTAGAGTTCAGCAGAAGCGTGCTCTGCAAGGTGCCGGCCGGGGGTTTACGCCGGACCCTGCCTTTCGTGCCCGCATTCAAGCGAGCATCGCAGCACGCCCGCCCACGCGTTGGAACCGGTTCTGGTTCCCCGTTCTGGCAACTGCGATGGTGCTGTTCATTGCAACCGTACTTCCTATGACTCTCAACCGCAGCCAGCGAGGAGAACAACAGTTGATGAGCCAGTTGGCAGACATGCACGTGGCGACTCTGGCCAGTTCCAACCCGGTCGATGTAGTTTCCACCGACCGGCACACCGTGAAGCCTTGGTTTGAAGGAAAGATTCCGTTCACTTTCAACTTGCCCGAGTTACAGGATTCACCTTTCGTCCTGCTGGGCGCCAAGGTGAGTTATCTCAACCAATCGCCCGGCGCGGAACTGATTTTCCGCTTGCGTCAGCATCAGATCTCGGTCTTCATCTTCCAGGAGCGAGCCTTGGGGAACCTTCACCTGGACGATGCGGCGCAGAGCGCACTCTCATTCAACGTGCGAAGCTGGAGCCACAATGGTCTCCGCTATTTCGTAATCGGCGATGCCGGCGCTCAGGATCTGGACAAACTCAGCGAGCTGCTCAAGGCCGCTGGCTAACCCCCCGAACTGCCCGTCAACTATCGCGAAGTCATTTTTGCCGCGGGTCGGAATAAAACCTCGTCTTGCCGGTTATCCGTCATGAGCGCCCGACTATGGTCAATCCTTTCGATCTCAAGACAGTATTTCTGGCCAAGCACGCGCAGCATGTCGTGCTGATCCATTTTCCAATCGCACTATTCATCACGGCAGTGGCGTTCGACTTTATCGCGCAGTGGACGAAGCGTCGGAGCCTCGCGGATGCGGCTTATTACAACCTGTTAGTGGCTGCGATTTCGACCTTCCCAGTTCTCGCCACCGGCATTTTCGCGTGGCAATTCCAACTCGAAGGACAGAAATTGAAGGGCGTCCTATTGTTGCATCTGGTGCTGGCGTGCGCCTCGAGTGTGATGATCTGGATGGCGTGGTGGGCGCACTTCCGCGCGCGACGGCGAGCAGAGCTACTGCCGCGTTATCGTCTCGCCGTCGAAGTTCTGGGTGTTGGGATCATCGCCCTGACAGGACACTTGGGCGGCTTTCTAAGTGGCGTAAACGGGCCTGCCTAGCTGCTAGATGCCAGTCGAGACTCAAGAATCAAGAACCTCAGCAACCACCGAACCGGCCTTCCGGCACTTCAACTTGGCCGGGATTAAGAATGACTCCGGCCAGTTATCAATTCAGAACGTTACAAAACCACGGAGGAAAGCATGGCGGAGGAGAAACAAGATCTTATCGATCAGAAGTTGCAAGACCTGAACAACGATGGCATCGATCGTCGCGGGTTCCTGAAGTGCATGGCATGGGCGGGGACAGGACTGGTGTGGACCATGAGCGGTGGCATTCCGGTGTCTCGGGCGTTCGCCAAGAATGCGGGCAAGAATGCCGGCAAAGGCGGGGACTTCAGCTTTGTGCAGATCAGCGACAGCCACATGGGATTCAACAAGCCAGCCAATCCAGATGTAGTCGCGACCCTGCAGGCAGCCGTGGACAAGATCAACGGACTGCCAGACCAGCCGGAGTTCTTGCTGCACACGGGCGACATCAGCCACCTATCAAGGCCGGACCAGTTCGATACCGTCGATCAGGTTTTGAAAGGCGCGAGCACAAAGGACGTCTTCTTTGTGCCTGGCGAACACGACGTGCTGGACGATGAAGGGAAGTCGTATCTCGAACACTACGGAAAGAGCGCGCAGGGAGCTGGATGGTACAGCTTCGACCACAAAGGCGTGCACTTCATCGGGCTGATGCGTGCTGAACCTGAAAGCTGGCGGGCTCGGTTCGTTAGGCTCTGAGCAGCTCCAATGGATGGAAAAAGACGTCAAGCATCTGAAACACAGCACGCCGATCGTGGTGTTCGCTCACATTCCTCTGTGGACGGTCTACCCCGAGTGGGGTTGGGGAACAGAGGATAGTGGGCAGGCACTGGCTTACCTCAAGAAGCTCGGTTCCGTCACGGTTCTGAACGGGCACATTCACCAGACAATGCAAAAGGTCGAAGGAAACGTAACCTTCCATACCGCGACGTCAACGGCGTTTCCCCAACCGCAGCCGGGCAAGGCAGATTCTCCGGGACCGATGAAAGTGCCGGCAGAGCAGTTGTGGAGCCTGCTGGGAGTTACCGACGTGAATTACGTAAAGGGCCATCATTCTCTAGCGGTAGTTGACTCAACGCTTGGGTAGAGCAGCAACGATTGGGTCAGAAGCAAAAAAATGATCAGACAAGAAGAGCAGAGCTGGAAAGGAAACACACAATGACGAAGAGAAACGTGTGGTTTACTGGTTCGGCGATGCCGCTAATGATTGCGATTCGGCTGTTAGCTGGTTCACCCAGCGTCACCGCGAATGACCAGCCCTCAGCGGCAACCGCCGACGTGAAGATTGATAATTTCAGTTTTGGGCCGCAGACGCTCACGGTGCCCGTCGGCGCGACAGTTACCTGGACAAACCGTGATGATATTCCGCATACGGTCGTCAGCACGGAGGGTGTGTTCAAGTCCAAAGTACGGGATACAGACGAGAAGTTCGTCTACACGTTTGCCAAGGCAGGAACGTATCCCTATTACTGTTCGATCCGCCCGAAGATGACCGGAAAGGTGGTGGCGCAGTGAGACTCGATAGAGATTGCATTTTGGACCGGCCGCACTGTCCGAGTAGCGAGTCGTGCTGTCCCTTGCCCTCAGCCGGTTTGGCGCAAGGCCGTAACCGGCACGTGCCCACTTTCTCCGGACTGTAGATCTAACGGTATGCGGACTCGCGTGATTGCTCCGCCTCCGGGTAGGCTCAGGAGTTCCAAGCTCTGGTCCTGGCCATAAAGAGATTCGAGCCGTTCGCGCGTAATCCTCAAACCCAGACCACTCGCCGGGAAAGGACCTTCCTTTCCAAATCCTGGTCCGTTGTCTCTTATTTCAAGTTGGAGTTCGCCGTCCTGAGCGCTTACAGTGATTTGAATCTCGCCTCCAGCCGGCAGCTTTGAAATGCCGTGTTTGACGGCGTTATCCACGAGAGGCTGCAAGAGCAGGTGAGGAACCGTGGCATCCAGCGTCTCGGGAGCTATGTCGAGGGTCACGTGTAGTCTCTCGGCAAATCGTACCTTCTCGATTTCCAGGTAGCAATTCACGAACTCGAGTTCGCGGCTGAGTATTGTGATTTGGGTCCCGGCAGACTCAAGGCTCATTCTTAGCAAATCCCCCAACCGCGTCATCATTCGATCGGCAGCCTGAACGTCGGTAAGCATGAGCGATGAAATGGAGTGCATGGTGTTAAACAGGAAGTGCGGCTGCAACTGGCTCTTCAGCGTTTGCAAATGCGCTTTTGCAAGTTGTCCCTCCAACTGGGTGGCACGAAGTTCCCGCTCCCGGAACCTCCGGTAATACGAAAGGGCCTGTGCGACCAATACAATCGGAACGAAGGTCCCTGTGATGTCATCCACAACCCCTGAAAAGAACTGCCTCCGCAGCACCAACCATTGAACCTTAAACACGTGAGCATGGGAATCCCAGATCGCAGAGCCAAAAGCACGATATTTCGGATCCCAGTACGCATACGGAGTCAGGGATCGCAACGCTATATGTGCCACGGTAAAAACGAGCCCGGCCACCAAATACTGCAGCGATCGGCGCGCCCAGTTTTCCCGACGAATCGGGCAAAGGGTAGCGAATGCGAAGGCAAAAGGAGTGAGAGGAGCATAGGTGAGTATCTGGCTGAACTCCCAACCCAAAGTGCTCATGAACGACATGGGAGAATCGGTCGAGCGGTATAACTCGAAAATCGTCAGCGTCGCAGCGAGGGCGACGAACGACCAAACCCCAAAGCTCACCACCCAGATTAGCCAGGGACGATTGCGTGGTGGGTTCGGCTCCCTATCATCCACGCGTCCCGCGAGGGTTGTCCGGCGCGGCCGGCGCAGCAACTCACCTCCGCAATGGGGACAAACATTCCGCGTACTCGCCGTACAGTCGGAGCAGAAGGTACATTCAAACGAGCAGACGTAGGCCTCCCCATCGGCGGGCAGGGCGCGGTCGCACGCTTCACACTTAATTTTCATCTCTGTGGAGGTCTCGACGATATCTCTTGCAGCGACCGGCCGTCCGAAGCCATTGACTCTGCCCTTGAAGCCGAACCGTCGCCGGACTTTCTCTGAATCCGGCAAAAAAGCTATTGGAACATGCTGCCATTTGGCAGAGTAGCAAATTACAGCCCTCAAGTCCTGGTATCAGTCCCTCAAACTCACCGGTTCGTCCCACTTCTGTGGTGAACCTCGCCCAGGTCGCTTGCGAAACAGCGGACTTCGGACTGATCGAGTGTGGTTCGGGGTTTATCTATATCTCCAGCCAGTGCGCTTTCGTCGCTCCTCCGTTTGGTTTCCCCTCCAACAACGAACGCAACCAGTTTTATGGGCCGGGATTCTGGGACTGGGATGTAACCCTCGCCAAGAAAATGAATTTGACCGAGAGGGTAAAAGCTGAACTGCGCTTCGAAGGCTACAACATTCTCAATCACCCGCATTTCCTCAATCCGGGAACGGACGCGGCGGACCTGGGCAACTTGATCGACCAGGGGCAGTTGGCGTCGTTACGAGCGTCGTTACGAGTACTTTTACGCAACCGGACGGAACGACTCTCGGCCCGCCAGATTCAGGTGGCTTTGAAGATCACGTTCTAGCACACTGACTTTCAACCTTTAACGGCCCGCGGCAATTGCCACGGGCCGTTGGCTTTTTGTCTGTTCGGCGACAGTCCGCCCGTCTTCACTCTGTCTATTGAAGACAGTATCTCAGAACCCGCAGCTACGAATTCTTGTAGAAAGACCAGGCATTCGCTGCCGAAGCACGCCCCAGCACCAACCGAAAAACACGCGGAGCAGCGATGCTTTTACACGGTTGGTCACGGAAAGCTGGTTACTTGTCCCACGCCTCGTGGTTGATCCGATAAGTGGCATCCCGGGTGTTGCTAACTCTCACGCCGTTTCTTACACCGTCAGTAGCGTTGTCGCTGAGTGTGCAACGTCCCTGTTTTCGATGTTAAGAAAACAATCCGCCGCAATCTCTCGGTTAGGAGGAAGCAATGAATACGCGCAGCATGAGGTTGGCTCTGGTTCTCCTGTTGGTGGTCGGTATGGGCAGTGCTCTGCCCGCGTGGGCACAATCATCGTCAACCGGTACGGTTGGCGGCGCAGTCACTGACCCGTCGGGTGCGTTGGTGGCAGGCGCCACGGTTACGCTCACTGACATCTCGACCAATGTTGCGCTAACCACCACCACAAACCCAAGCGGGCGGTACATCTACGTGGACGTGAACCCGGGTGTGTACAGCATTGCAGTCAGTAAGGCCGGGTTTGAGACCACGAAGACTCTCAATCAGGAAGTAAAGGTCGGAGCCAGCCTCACCGTCAATCTGTCTCTGCAGGTTGGTGGCGCGAATGTGGTTGTGGAGGTGTCCGCGGTCGGCAATGAGCTGCAGACCATGAATGCCACAGTGGGCAACACCATCACGAGTACTGCCATCGACAATCTGCCGAGCCTTGGCCGTGACGTCAGCACGTTCATCGCGTTGCAGCCCGGCGTGAGCCCCGATGGCTCCGTTGCGGGAGCGGTTGTGGACCAGAGCGCTTTCACGCTCGACGGCGGCAACAATACCAACGACATGGACGGCAGCATGAATGTTTACACAAAAAGCTTCGCCGGCGACCCGACCGGTGGGGTTGCCAATCAAAATAGCGTAGGACCCTCGGAAGGCGGCACGGGGGTGGGCGGTGCGACGGGGGTGTTGCCGACTCCGCAGGACAGCGTGGAGGAGTTCAAGGTGAATACCGCCGGCCAGACCGCCGATTTCAATAGTTCCGCCGGTTCCGAGGTGAAGATCGTCACCAAGCGCGGAACGGATTCATGGCATGGCACGGGCTACGAATATTATAAGGACAATAACTGGTCGTCCAATAGTTGGCAGAATAACCACAACGATCCTATAACTCCGGTTCCCAGTTTCCATTACAGCCGTTATGGCGGGGCGATTGGCGGGCCGCTTATCCCGAAAACACTTCTCGGCGGCAAGACCTATTTCTTTTTCAATTACGAGGGTTTCAATTTTCCCAACTCCGAGACAATCGTCAGAAACGTTCCATCGCCGACCCTGCGGCTGGGGCTGTTGACGGACGACGCGAAGGGTACCCTTTACAACCTGAACCCGACCCCCGTGACCTATAACGGCGTCACTTACCCCGGGACTGCCAACGATCCGCGCCCCACACCGATTGGAATCGACCCCCTGGTTCAGCAGATATGGACCAAGTACGAACCGCAGTCAAATGCCAACTGCACTCAAAGTTTATGCGACCACCCTCTGGTTGGGACCAATTCGAACATTCAAGGGTTTTCGGCCAATCTTGCCCAGCCAACGACCAGCAAGTTTGCCGTCGGGCGCGTGGACCACGACTTTTCGCCGAAGTGGCACTTCATGTCCAGCTATCGTTGGTTCAAACTGAAAGCAGCCGCGGATGCTCAGGTTGATATCGGCGGCTTCTTCACCGGCGACACCCTCGGCACACCGGCTGCTCAGTCCAGTCTTCCGCAGCAGGCATTTTTGTGGTCGGCGGGAGTGACCACCAACATCAGCAGCAACACCACCAACGATTTCCACTACAGTTTCCTGCGTAACTACTGGCAATGGGATCGGACGGGAGATACCGCGCAGACGTCCACGCTGGGAGGTGCCCTCGAATTCTATAGCGGCCAGAGTCACACTCAGGATCTCGGCCCTTACAACGTGGACACCCAGGATACCCGCAACCGTTTCTGGGATGGGCACGATCAAATGATTCGCGACGATATCTCCACGTTGAAAGGCAACCACCTGTTTACGTTTGGCGGTACTTATGAACACAACTGGGACTACCATCAACGCACCGATAACGGCGGAGGTATCAACAATCAGATCGTCTATGAGCTGGGCAACGGAACTACCGGATCGGGACTCCAGGCCGACATACCACTCTGCACACAACCCGGCGTCACCATTACCAACTGCAGCTCCCTTTCCGCGGCAGCGCTGGGCATCGTTTCCATTTCTCAGGTCGCCTATACCCGCTCCGGCTCGACTCTGACCTTGAATCCTATCGGGTCTCCGGCATTCGACAAGAGCACCATCCCTTTCTACAACGTCTATTTCACCGACACCTGGCATATGAAGCCGACGTTCACCCTGTCGTACGGACTGGGCTGGACGCTGGAGATGCCGCCGGTTGAACAGAGTGGCAAGCAGGTGGAACTGGTGGACTCGTCTGACCAGCCAATTTCGGGTGCAGCTTACCTGGCGACTCGGAAGCGCGAGGCGCTGTTGGGCCAGAACTACAATCCCGAGGTTGGTTTTGCGTTGGTGGGCAATACCAGCAATGGACTGAAATATCCGTATAACCCGTTCTACGGCTCATTCAGCCCACGGATCGCAGCCGCCTGGAGCCCTCGCTTCGAGGCTAATTCGCTGGCGGGCAAGATATTCGGTCACGAAGATACGGTCGTTCGTGCGGGCTATGGCCGCATTTTCGGCCGCCTGAACGGTGTGGATCTGGTGCTGGTTCCGTTGCTGGGACCTGGCCTCCTCCAGCCCGTACAGTGCCGCACTGCCCTGATGGACGGTACCTGTGGCGCCACCGGGTCCAATATGGCTGCCAATGCGTTTCGCATTGGCGTGGACGGCTTGACGGCCCCACTCCAGCAGGCTTCGGCAACGCTGCCCCAACCGTACTTTCCAGGAGTTAATGGCATTTCAGCCGCCACCGCCTCTGTCTTGGATCCGAATTTCCGGCCCAACCAGGTGGATTCGTTCAACCTCACGATTCAGCGTCAGCTGTCCCGCAAAGTCATATTGGAGGTTGGCTACATTGGGCGCCGGATCACCCACGAGTACCAGCCCGTCAACCTTAACGCCGTGCCCTACATGATGACGCAGGGCGGGCAGCAGTTCGCCCAGGCTTATAAGAATGTCGTATTGCAATTGTGCGGCGGCATTGCCGGGCTCGCTGGTGGCGGTTGCAACGCCAATACCACGGGTAAACCCAACCCGCCCGCTGTTCAAACTCAACCGTTCTTCGAGAAGGCGATGAACCCGGCGTATTGCAATATTGGCGGGGTCGCGAGCACCTGCACTGCCGCCGTGGTGAAGAACGAGGTCGGAAATCTCACTACGGCGCAGGTCTGGAACCTGTGGAGCGATCTGGATGGCGGCGTCGGCTGCGCCGGCTGCGTTGTCAACGGCGTGGGCCAAGGTTTTAATTTCGGGACCACGATGATGAACAACACCAACCCGGCCATTGGGGGTACTTCTCCCCAGATGACGTCGGGCCCTGCGGTTAACGGAAGCTATGGTTACGGAAACTATAATGGCGGTTTCGCCTCCCTCAAGATGGCCGACTGGAGAGGATTGACAATGCAGTCCAACTTCACTTGGTCCAAGGCCCTGGGGACTGGAGCGGTAGTGCAGGCAACCAGCGAATTCACTCCAGACGATCCCTTCAATTTGCAGACCCAGTACGGGTACCAGACTTTCAACCGCAAGTTCGTATACAACGTCTTCTTCGTGTACCAGCCGCCCTTCTATAAGGGACAGTCGGGACTCTTGGGGCGGGTGCTGGGCGGCTGGACGTTCTCGACCGTGTTCACCGCGGGCAGCGGCTCGCCGGTCGAGATTTTCACGAGCACAGGAGATGGTCAGGAGTTTGGCGCGGGGGATAATAGCTCCTACTTTGGCAACGAAAACGCCGTAGAGATTGCACCCATCCAGAGCGGTCACGCCTACTCCCAACCCGGAGGCCAGTTTCCCAATCTTTTCAAGGCTGGGCCGGCCGCGGTTAACGACTTCCGTAACCCGATTCTAGGGTTGGATAACAGGGACTGCGGCTTTGGCTGTCTCCCGGGACTGCCCTACTGGAATATGGACTTCAGCATCAAGAAGAACATCAGAGTAGCGGAGAGCGTTAGTTTGGAATTGCAGGGCGTCTTCGCTAACATTCTCAACCATGATCAGTTCTTGGACCCGAACGGCTTTTTCCTAACGGGGCTCTCCAGCGGTTCAGGGCCAAATGGTTTCGGAGCACTGAGTGGGGGTTCGGCGCAGGAGGAACCAGGAGGCAACCGGCAGATCGAGGTGGGCATTCGCGTCCGCTTCTAAACTCAAAAGCATTCGAGGCACCATGGCCTGGCGCATCGGACCACTCTTCCGGCCGCACCGTAAGGTGCGGCCTTTCTTTTTTCCGTGCTCTCGCAGCGCTGGAGGCTAGCCTTCCTTCGCCCCTGGAAGCCGCTCCCAGCGCGGGCACGCACCACATTTCAACAAGCGGACTTCTCCCTCCTCGGCCATATCATTCAGTACTTGCACCAGAGCTCGGGTTGCGCATTCCATGTTCGCCAAGGAGAAGGATCCTCTGCGCACAATGCGTGCATAGATCTCCTCCGCGGAAGCCGCGGTTCCCGCTTCCATCAGCGCAATGCGGCACGCCCGCTGCAAGCTGAGACTCACCCGACTTGATTTGCACTGCCCGCTGGATTGCAGGCGGCGGACTGACAGACTGGCAATAGTGTGATCGTCTGGAGCTGGTGCAGGTGCGGTCTGAAGAACCGGGGACGAGGCCAGCGGCTCTACGCGGAGATAATCGAATGCCGGTCGACTCGCGATCACCCGCAAACCGCGCATCACCTGATGAAGATTCCGGATGCGGGCTACCAGTTCTTCGCGACGCGTCATAAGGCTGTGCAGTTCAGTCTGCATCTGCGCAACAAGGGCGCAGACAGAATCCGAAGGCGCAGGCACTTCGACGTCGCCACGTTGATTGGCAAAGGATGTCATATCTCCACATTTGACGAGTCTTGCAGAGGATATCCATGGCGTTGGGACGGGAACTCGAAAACCGGGGATGGGCGCGGTATGCCGGAACCTAGGTACATCAACCGGATTTGGATCTATCGACTCCAGACATAACACCAACCGACATTAGGTCAGGTGAAGACAATGCTTCAGCATTTGCAACTCAACATCACCCGTTGTTATTGTTTTGATTCAACGTCTCGAAAACCGGGACAACAACCCGCACTACAACACAACCCAAGTATCCGCAATTGTTTGGCAAACCATTGTGTTTCAGGCACGTCTATCTAATCGTCGGATGAAACAGGCAGAGTGCGAAGTGACTCATGATTCCCGAACCGGCAGCAAACTCATCGCATGATCAACCGATTGGCTCCGTTGTCCGCACCATTATTGCGGATGACGAACGCCTCGCCCGCCGAAAGCTCCGCATCCTGCTGGATTCTGAGCCGCAGGTCCAGGTTGTAGCGGAGTGTCACGACGGCGGGCAAACTCTGGCCGCGATTCGCACCTGCCGTCCTGATCTGCTCCTGCTCGATATTCAGATGCCGGATCGTGATGGGTTCCAAGTGTTGAGCGAAATCTCACCCGAAGAGATGCCGGTGGTCATCTTTACTTCAGCCTACGATCAATATGCGATTCGCGCCTTCGAGGCCCATGCACTGGACTATCTGCTGAAGCCGTTCGACCAGGGCCGGCTTCATCAGGCCATCGAGAGGGCCCGATTTGAATTGCGCAAGTCACGGGACCGCGAGATTACACATCGCATTATGGATCTCCTCTCCCAGGTGAGATCCGAGAAGCAATCCGTGCCCGAGTTCGATGGACGCCTGGTGATCAAAACGAAGGGCCGGATCGTGTTCCTGAACCTGGATGAGATCGATTGGGTCGAAGCCGCGGCCAACTACGTACGCCTGAATGTTGGTAAAGAGTCCTACCTGTTCCGGGAAACCATCTCCCGAACTTCAGAGCGGCTCAATCCGAACCACTTCATTCGCATACACCGCTCGATGATCGTGAATGTCCAGAAGATCAAGGAATTGATACCGGTCAACAGTGGAGAATATATCGTCGTCCTGAAGAGCGGGAAGGAACTGTCGTGCAGCCGGGGTTACCGCGTCAACGTGCAACACCTGATCGAGAAGAATTTCTGAAACTTTAGTGTTTCGGCATTGGCATGATGACCCGGAATTACCCACCCAATCCCGAATGTTCGGAAAGAGTCCGCGTACCTTAACTTGGCATTCCGTATCCTCGAGGAAAGAATCATTGGTCTTAAGACCGCTCCAGCCGCGCCACGCTGGGCCTGATCGGTGATCATTACACCAGCCTCAGATGCCGGATACACGCCCAGCTTGTGGCGGAAGTGAGAAAGCAACGCCGGGCGCGAGGGCTGATGGCCTCCTCCGAAGGTCCTAACTTGGAACCATTGTCCGACCGGCCAATGGTTCGATGAACTCTCGGAATCTACCAAACCCGACGTAAGAACTTCAAACTGGATCGTATGCGACTCCCCCAGTCCAACCTCCAGTTTCTTTACCTGCGCATAGTCCACTTTCTAACCATCGGCTTGGCGATCCCGCTCCTCGGAATGGCTGCTGTGAACGCCAGCGCGGCCACCTCGCAGCTCGCGTTCGTACCAGCCGGGCTCCGTTTTGGCGAAGTCGTTGTCGGCCAGACGCAAACCCTGCTGGCCACGGTGACGAATAGCGGACAGACGAGCGTGACGGTTTCGAGTGTCTCGACGGGCAACCCCGAATTCACCACGTCCAACTTGAGCCTGCCGCTGGTTTTGGCTGCGGGACAGAGTGTCAATCTAAACGTAAGTTTCACGCCAACGGCGACGGGATTGACTCAAGGCACGATTAGATTGTCCAGTAATACGTGGAATGCGGCGCTTCAGTTTAACGTTTGGGGTAGTGGCGTCAACAGCGAGCCTGTAACCGCGAGCCCATCGATTGCGTCCTTTGGCCAGGTGGCCGTAGGGACCAATTCGACCGTGCCGGTCGTTCTTACCAATGCTCGCAGGTGGAGGGTAACGCTTCAGGGAGTCCAGACCACGGGCAGCGGAATCTCCATTAGCGGGCCCACGTTCCCCTTGACACTGAACCCAGGGCAAAGCGTTACGTTGAGCGTTACCTTTGCTCCAAAATCGACCGGGGCGACCGGGGGCAGCGCGTTTATCTTCGGGCCCTCTCTGGTCATACCTTACACGGGCACTGGAACTACTACCGCCGCGGGCCAGTTGAGCGTAGCTCCCACACCACTGAACTTCGGTAACGTAGTCGTTGGATCGACCGGGACTCAGCCAGTCACCATGAGCGCTTCGGGCGCAAGCGTGACAGTATCTTCTGCCAGCAGCAGCAGTTCTCAATTTGTCTTGAATGGAGCGTCGTTCCCGATGACGCTCGCCGCGGGACAGAGCGTTTCCCTCAATGTGGCCTTCAAACCCCAAAGCAACGGGACAGCGTCAGGGTCGCTCACGTTTGTCAGCAACGCCTCCAACTCGCAGTCGTTGACCGTGCCTTCGACAGGCATTGGGACTGCAGCCCCGGCGGGCCAGTTGAGCATAGCTCCCGCACCGCTGAACTTCGGCAACGTGGCCGTGGGATCCACCGGGACTCAACCCATCACCCTGAGTGCTTCCGGAGCAAGCGTGACAGTATCTTCTGGGAACAGCAGCAGTTCCCAATTTGCCTTGAATGGAGCTTCCTTCCCGTTGACGATTGCCGCGGGACAGAGCATGTCCTTCAATGTTGCCTTTACGCCCCAAAACAGCGGGACCGCGTCAGGGTCGCTCACATTTGTCAGCAATGCCTCCAACTCGCAGTCGATGGCCCTATCTTGCACGGGAACTGGAACGACCGCCGCGGGACAGTTGAGCGTAGCTCCCGCACCGCTGAACTTCGGCAATGTGGCCGTGGGATCCACCGGCACTCAACCAATCACCATGAGCGCTTCGGGCGCAAGCGTGACGGTGTCTTCTGCTGGCAGCAGCAGTTCCCAATTTGCCTTGGATGGCGCTTCGTTCCCATTGACGATCGCCGCGGGGCAGAGCATGTCCTTCAACGTTGCCTTCACACCCCAAAACAGCGGGACCGCGTCAGGGTCGCTCACATTTTTGAGCAATGCCTCCAACTCGCAAGCTGTAGAATCGCTTAGCGGCACCGGCACTGTGCCATCGTACAGCGTGAACCTTTTCTGGAATTCCAGCTCGGATGTGACGGGCTACAACGTTTATCGCAGCACCTCGACGAACGGAACCTATTCCAAGATCAATTCCACCTTGAACGGGACCACCTCCTACACTGATAGCGCAGTCGCCTCCGGGCAGACGTATTACTACGAGGCCACAGCGGTGAATTCCAGCGGACAGGAAAGTGCCCGCTCGACGCCGCCGGTGCAGGCAGTAATCCCGTAGCCGCCCGGCAAGCAATAAGGCGATTCCTAACACGACGCTTCCCGGTCCGACGCTGGCTTGGCACCTCTGCAGGCTCCGAGTCTGCGTCGGCTTTTCTTTTGGCCCGAAGCTCGCTGCCAGCCCTCTGGCACCAAGCAAGCCTCTCAGCCGTCGTCGAACGGAGACTCTCTTGTGTGCAGGCGTTTGCACACTCTGAGGTGACTTCAGTAATTCCCGCCGACACTCAAAGTAATCATTCTAAACACCTTGGTGGCACATAGGGGCCATTCACCCCTTGGCCCGGCGTTTGCGATAGTACTAGTACGGGTGGCCAATGCTGGACCCTCACCAAGGTTATGCTGACAAACTGGTTTAGCGCGATTCGCAAGCACCGGACAGCGATTCTGCTGGTGGTTCTGGGTCTGTGCCGGCCGGCACTGTCACAGGAAGTCTCTGTCGCGCTGCTTCAACCCGACGCCATACTGCCAGCCATGGAATCCGCGCCCATGGTGACGGCTGTCCAACCCGCCACGCTGCCGGAAGCGCCCGTCCAACATCGATTTTGGGATCGTGAGAATAGTTTTCTGTTCGTCACAAGTGCAGCCTTCAGCGCTGCCGACTTCGTCGTGACCCGGGATAACCTGCGCAACGGCGGCCAGGAACTGAACCCTGTCACGCATGCCTTCAGCGGCAGTACCGCCGGGCTGGTAGTGAACTTCGCCGGGGAGACTGCTGGCGTGGTCGGCCTCAGCTATTTCTTCCACAAGACCGGACATCACAAACTGGAGCGGGTCATTTCGATGCTGAATATCGGTTCCTCGGCAGCAGCCGTGACGTTTGACCTTGCGCACCGATAGTCCACTATCACGTCAATCGGCTCTTCTCGCCCTGCTTGCCGGTTTGTCCCCTTCGCCATGATGCAGAATCCATAGCAGTAACGATATCGCCGCCAACGCGATCAAAAAGAAGACGATTCCACCCTGGTGGTGCAGTCGGCCCGTCAGGTAACTGGGATCGACGCGCGTTGCCAGCATTGCGATAACAAACACGCGAAGACCGTTCTTAGCGACGGAAAGAGGGATTGCCACGGCAACCAGCAAGATTCTTCGCCAGGGTGATCGCACGAGGAGCTGCGCCAGTACCATCGTTGTGACCACCAACATCAAACTGGAACGGATGCTGCTGCACTCTCGCGCGACTTCGACCGTCAGCCCGGGAATGTGAACCAGCACGCCCTTTTGCTCCACCGGAACTCTCGCCGCTGCAAAAAGCCAATGGGCGGCTGCCGCAGAGCCTTGCTGCAGCAGGCTTATGATCGGGTTCAACACGAAATCGGGAAACGGAACCATCCACAATAAAAAACAAAGCGGAAAGAGTGCGCGCCGGAAAGCGCGAGTGCCGAAACACAGGACGAAAGCAGCCATCCACCACAGCACAAATGCGAGGACGTTCACCGAAAGTTCTACATCGGAGGGCAGCGGAACCACGTTCCGTCTAACAACGGCAGTCACCAAGACAGCGATCACCAGAAAGAATGAACCGATGCCTACACTCAATCTTGAATAGGTTTCAGGCGGTTTCCAGTCCAGAATGGTTAGAGCCGCGCTGATGGGGAGAATCAGCAGGATGTGCGTGTATTGGTCGTTGTGCAGGGCCATATCGAACAACGACCTGAGCGGCCCCCACCAAATCGCGAGGGAAGTTGCGCCGAGAGTGCCAAAGACGGTCAGCGACGCCAAGCTGGAAATCGATTCTCGGTTCGAGGCACTCTGCACAATGTACCTTCCAAACTGGTTCGTGCTACGCTTTGAGCCGAGTCGTCAGCCGGTTCGCCCGTCCCGACCGGTCGAGCGCCAGCGCGGGCTCCTCTGGACTAATCGCTGGCCCGGGCGGCGTGGATTCGTGACTATTCGTCCGCCTATGCGGCCGCTTGCCTCTCTACCGTCCTGGGAAGCGCCTTCTCGGCCGAGGCGAGTGCGCGCACCTCCGACGCCACGCAGATGACGAAGCAAATAACACTTATTTCAAACAGATTCCGCTTCGTCAGGCTGATGGCCACGAATAAGGCTTTGGCGATGTTCAGATGCACCAGCCCCCCACATACAAGCGTGACCCACCCTACGTAATAGGTGATCCTTCCGACCAGATGCATCCGAACAGATCGATCCATGGCGCTACCCTCCTTAGTCTTTTCAAAGCGACGGTTCCGTCAACGCGACAATCGCGGTTGCCCCAAAATAGGTGCAATTCCAGGCAGCGGCATTTTACACCCCTTTTCGATTCTGGGACCCATTTACTTGGACCGGCGGTGGCGCCGATGGTCACCGCACACGGCGAAAGCGTGTCGAATCTGCGTCTTCGGCCCCGGCAGCGCAAGGAGTTGACCCTCGGGCCAGACTCCCAAAGCTATTTCCCATTGGCCGGCTCGCGGCATAGGGGAGCCGAAGCTCCTGAGACGGTGGGATTGGTCTGGCTGTGGGCTGGAATTGAGGCGGGTGCCTCATTCGAGACGATGCTGGTAACCCCTTTGGCGCTAATTGCCCGCACTACGTAGTAGTACTTTTTGTCGTTCTGCACCACGTCGTCCATGCAGCGGGTGCCTGGAAAGGGCATGGAGTTGACCAGCTCAGGGGACGGGTCCTTATGCTTCACACCACGATAGATGCAATAGCCCATAGCGGCAGCGTGCTTGGAATCGACCGGGGCGCTGGCCTTCCACGAGAGAATCACCCTGTGCTTTCCTTCCGCGGGAGTAGCCGGTGCCTCCCCGGAGGAGCCCAGGGTGGGGCAGACTAGCGGCACACTGGAAGACGCGCCGGAAATGGTTTCGGCATGCCTGGGCGTTTCCGCCGGCTGCGGGATTGAGGCTGGGTTGGGGGTAACTCGGCTGCTGGTACAGCCGGTCTGGAGCATGACGACGATGCACCCGACCACAACGACTCCAAGGACGCGAGTGAACCCCAGCCGGACTGTCGAGCATGGCTTCATGCAATCCAAATCGTCGCTGCACCGGAACGATCCCACCGCACAGGGAATTATGACATCGACAGCAAGCTGCGAGAAAAGATTCCTCGCGCTGTGTAGGGAAGCTCGCGGTCGACAGGACGGAGCCCTCGCCCACACAGTATCGGGCAGTCGTTTCCCAAGGGTGAGAAATTCACCTATAATCCGCTACCTGAGCGCCGATTATGGGGCCATCCCTTCGCCGCGAAGCAAACCAACCCGGAGCAGAGCAGTATTCGATAGCGATCGTCACAGTGAAAGAAACGTCTTTCCCTGAGATCCGTCGCTACCTCGCGCCTACCTTCAGGACCGTGCTGGCTGGCACCGAAGAGCAGATCCAAGCCGCGGTGCATGACTCTGGCGTGCACGCAATCGTGTTCGACCTCGACTGCATTGGTGAGGGAGCGGCCGATGGCATCGAGGTTCTGCAGGAAATCCGCAAGCTGCGAGAAGACCTGGTGCTGGTGGCGATCACGGAGTCGACCGACAGCGAGATACCGCTGAAGGCCAGCCAGGCAGGCGCGGACGAATTCTTCCTCAACACGATGGACTTTAGCCAGTTGCCCGGAGTGCTGCTCGGAGCGATCGAAAAGCGCGCGCTGCAATTCGAAGGACGGCGGCTGCTCGATCAGGTGGAGGGCAAATCAGCCTTCTGTGGAATGATTGGCGGCAGCGAGGCGATGCAGAAAGTTTACCTTGCAATCCAGGCAGTTGCCGATAGCAACGCGAGCGTGCTGCTGCGAGGGGAGAGCGGTGTGGGCAAGGAGCTGGTCGCTCACGCCATCGTGGAATCCGGCGACCGGCAGGACAAACCGTTCGTGTGCCTGAACTGCTCGGCCCTGCCCGAAAGCCTGATCGAGTCTGAGCTGTTCGGATATGAGCGCGGAGCCTTCACGGGAGCGGATGGCGCCAAGCCCGGCCTGATCGAGATGGCGCACGGCGGCACGCTGTTTATGGACGAGATCAGCACCTTGAACCATCCGTTGCAGAGCAAATTGCTTCGGATCCTGCAAGACCGCTCGGTGCAGCGCCTCGGAGGCCGGTCGTCGCGCAAGATCGACTTTCGCCTGATCACGGCGACCAATGATGATTTGGAAGACATGATGCAGAAGGGCCGCTTCCGCGAAGACCTTTACTACCGTATCAATGTGGTGCCGATCGCAGTTCCCCCCCTACGCGAGCGGAATGGAGACGTGCCGCTGCTGGTGGAACATTTCCTGCGCATCTACTGTGCGTCCAACAAGAAACCAGTCAAGCAACTGCAGCCCGACGTGATGCATATCCTGGAGGACTATTCCTGGCCGGGCAATGTTCGGGAACTGGAGAATGTAGTGCAGCGCATGGTCGTGATGAACGACGTTCCTGTGATCACCGCCCAACACCTGCCCCAACAACTGCTCTACTCGAGCGCTGCCAGCCACGAAGCGATCCTAATCCCGGAAGGAGGGGTGGACTTTGACGCCGAGATGGAGAAGATCCAGATCGCCTACCTCAGCGCCGCCCTCCGCCGGACCGAGGGTAAGAAATCCGCGGCCGCCGCCCTGCTCAGTATGGATCCGCAACGCATGAAATACCTCTGCCGGAAGCTCAAGCTTTAGCCCTTCGTAGTTGTTAAGGTTAAAAATTAACCCATCGACAGTTAATTATTAACCGCGATGAATTTTTCACCGTTCGAGATGGGCTCTTGGAGTTGGGCGACGGGCAGATAAGCCATGTTGATTGTTGCATTTAACGATTCCGGGGTCAGCTCTTCTGGTTTGGCATGGCCCGTGCACTAGAGGAGACCGATCGACGGAATACAATTAAAGAAAAAATGAGGAGCGCACCGTGACGATTCAGAAGAAATCCTTGATCAGCACCCTGAACACCACCAAGAAGGCCATCGTAGCCAGCACCCCGGCCTCAACCGAAGTCTCGGCCAGCGAAGTGCGTTCCAACGCCCGCGGCAACGCTCGCGGCAACGCCCGCGGTAATGCTCGCGGCAACGCCCGCGGTAATGCTCGCGGCAACGCTCGCGGTAACGCTCGCGGCAACGCCCGCCGATAGCAGCGAATCATCGGCTAAAGGGAGGCTGCGGGGGGGGACCCGCAGCCTTTTCCTTTTCCTACCAGAGCTTCCGGCCAGCAAAATCTGCTATCTCCCGGTAGCAGAAACCAGCAATACTCTGTCGTCGGCCATAGACCCTGGCCGTACCCACCATACCGGGTTTCAGGCTTCTGTCGTCGTTTCTTGCCAGAAGATCAATTTCGTAGAAAGTCGGCGAGTGCATCCCTTTGAATTTCGACAGGTCGAGCAAGCCTGGCGCAATCTCGGAGGAAGCTGGCGAAACCCTCAGCGACCCGGCATCCCACTTCCGGAAGGTTCCGTCCACGTGCATTCGGGCAAACGAATTGGGGCGGTACTTATAAATCTCGTACTCGGAGACATAGATTCGGGCACGCATAGTTCGCGTGTCGTCAACTTCCGCCAGTTCGGTGCCCGCCGTCACATAGCTGCCGAGGCGGTCGGTCACTCGGGGCGTCGTCACCACTCCAGTAATCGGGCTTTTCAGTTCCAGAGTGGCGACTTCGGAGCCGACGATACGATTCTCTTGCACGAGTTGGTCGCGTTTCTGCAGGGCCGCGCCGGTTCCCGCGTAGCGGAGTTCCGCTGAATTCACGGCGGCGGCGGCAATCCGATAGTCGGCTTCGCTTTGGGAGCGCTTCGATTCGAGCGGCATATTCCTGAGCAGCACCAGGGGTGCGCCCGACGTGATGGTCTGGCCTTCTTCAGCGAAGACCTTCTCGACCGTGCCCGCTACCTGGGCCCGGATCATGGCTCGGTCAGAGGCTTCAAGAACAAACCGTCCGCTGAACGATTCGCGCCACAATGGAAGGAGCAGGAACGCGACGATTCCCGCTACTGCCCATGGCCGCCAGTTTGAAGTCAGCCAGACATGAAGCCGGTCCTTTTTGTCCAGATATATGAATTTCATAAGGTTCACCGCCGAACGGATTCTAGACCGGAAAATCAGGGCTCCGGTGGCAAGTTCCGGAATGAACGACCAGTCAGGATTGAAGTTGCGAAAGACGTTCCCAACAAATCGAACGACTATGAACAGAACGGTGTAGCTGTAGAGTCCCGAAGCGACAGCATAGGCGCCAAAACCCAGCCGCCTACGCTTGGGAACATACGGAACCTCGACCGGCAGGCCCCAGACGTGCCGTTTGACCCATGCCGAGACAAAGGCGGTCGAGTTTTCTTTCAGATCCAGAATGCCGATGATGTCGCAGAGAATGTAGTATCCGTCGAGTTTCATCAGCGGATTCCAGTTGATCAGGAGGGTTGCGATGCCGGTCATTAACAGGACGACGTAGGCGAAGTCGTGAACTGGGGTTCCGGGAGCGGTCCCCCACCAGATGATTGTTGCGGCTGTGCAAAGGTATAGTTCTGACCACACCCCCGCAACGGAAATCAGCACGCGTTCGAACGGTGCGCACAGAACCACGCCCTCGGTGGTGTCGGTAAAAAAGGCTGGCGTCAGATAGATCAGGGCAAAACCCATCGACGTGACCCGGCCCCCAAAGTGTCGGCAAGTGACGCCATGGGCCACCTCATGGACCGCCGACAACACCAGGGTTATGCCCCAGAATACCGCGAGATCAAACCAGGTCTTGTCGGCAAAATTGAAGAACTGCAGGGTATCGCGGCTTACGGCGCTCCAGTACAGGATGAAGATCGTCCCGGTGCAGGCAAATGCAGCGAGCGTGATGAGCGTGAACCACCAGGTAAACACGAACCGGATTCGCTCTTCGAGCCAAACCAGAAAGTCGTCGGGATTGAATGCTGGAAATTTAATGAACGCCAGGTCGCCCCATTTTTTTTTCTGTTTCAGGGCATTGCGGCGCTGATCCGCGGACTGCTGCATGAGTGCGATGTTTTTTTCACGCGGAGTCTTGTACCAGAACTCAATGGATTCGAGGTCGTCGGCTAGCCCATGCACGTCGTCAAGGGAAATGGGCAAACCGGTTTCCCTGGTGTATGCCTCCGCCACTTGTTCGAAGCTGCGCTGGCCGTCAAAGAAACGCACCAGTTCCCAGGTCTGGGGCGCAAGGTTGAACATGGCATCGACGCCCGGCACGAAAATCCGCACCGTAGGCCTGCCGTCCACAATATGTTCTTTGAAGACAACATCGGGATGTAGGCGGGGACAGGTTTGTGCAATCAGGCGCGCCGGAATCTCTGGCAGAGCTACGTTAAGTGCCTGAGTGAGATTCATGGACGGGCATCGATGCGCAGAATCGTGTTCATGCCCGGCCGCAGCGAACCCGGCGCCCCCATCACTTCGACCATGCCGTCAAAGGTGCCGCTGGTGGGATCGACGATCGGGCTCAACTGCACGACTCTAGCCTTGTGTTCCTGCCCCGGAAAATCAGAAACTGTCAGGACCAGTTGCTGGCCGACCTTCAGCACTCCGACAAACTTCTCGGGAACCGTGAATCGCATGCGCAAGGGGCCCTCGGCAGTGACCCAGAACAACCGGTCTCCCTTGGCAACCTGCTGTCCTTGACGGACGTAGCGGCGGGCCACCACGCCCGAAAAAGGCGCGCGGATCTGGGTTTTGTCGAGCTCCAGCTCAAGGGAACGCTGCGTCTCCTTGGCATTGACCAGCAACTGTTCCACCCTCTGCACGTCAAACTGATCGGCTTCCGCCTTGTACTTTGCATGCTCAAACGCTTCGCGGGTAATCAGACGGGCGTCCCACATTTTCTCGGCCCGTTCGAGGTCGGATTGCAAGACTTTAGCTTCGGACTGCCAGGCCTTCAAATCGGCTTCGATGCTGTGGGTCTTGGCGCGCGCCGCCTCCAGGTCGGCCACTAGTTGACGGTCGTCGAGCTGCGCGAGCAGGTCTCCGGTGCGAACGTGAGCACCCGCCTCCGACTGCAGATCGGCGACTACGCCGTCGCGCTGCGCGAGCACGTCAAGCTGGTGTTCCACAATTAGCGGACCTGAAACGGTAAAGCTGCTGTCGCCCACCGGTGCGGTCGGCGACGGGGCGAGTGCTGACCCTGCCGACGGCGGTGGAGGCGCGGCGGCGACTTCGGCGCTCTTCTGGGAACACGCCAGCCATGGCAGCAGAGCCACGCCCAGCAGGATCAAAGCAAGATCGCTCGGTTTTCTACGTTGCATCTCCTCACACTCCAAACCACGACCATGCCCGTGAATAGATCCACAAGAATGGCTTGCGAAACAGGACATAGCCGGCCGGATACCATCCCACGCGCACTTTCCCGCGTCCTTCCATTCCAGCCCGAATCGCGCCGTCGGAGTTCGGGACCGAGACGCGCGCAAAAAACACCCGGGAATCGCCTTGAAGAACTCCCTTGGGGCTGACGACCATCACGTCGCCGCGAAAAATTCGCGTCGGGAAGCCGTTGAGCTTGATGGACGCTGGCGCCCCCGCACGAAGCGGGGCAGAATCGATATCCTCGACGGCCACATCTACGATCGCCCGCGAGGTATCGACGATCTCGGCGAAGCTGTCTCCATATTGCAAGCGCCTCCCCACCATGTTCTCCACCTGGGGGGTTGCCACGAGGCCGTCGATCGGTGAGCGCATTCGCGTCTTGTCCAGCCGTTCCTGGTTCCTCGCAACTTCCGACTTCCAGAAGTCGGCCTGTATCCGTTGCACGCCGGCCTCGCTGCCGTCATTCGCTGCCAGCGAGCGATTCATCTGCAGCAAAGCCATCTGGTACTTGGCCTGCGCCTGGACAAGGGCCGAGCGAGCCTCCCAATCAGCGAGTTCCGCGATAACCTGACCCTGGGAGACACGGTCCCCTTCGCGAACGTACACTCTGCTGACCACCCCCTCCATCTCGGGCTGTATTTGGGCGGAGTGCAAAGGAGTGACGATGGCATCTCCGTCCACCCGCAAGGGCAAAGGAAATCCCGCGAGGAAGATCAACAGCACTGCCGCCGCAACCACCATCGAGGTCCGGCGCCGTTTGTCCATGGCCATCAACTTCCGTTTCTTCTCCAACACCGGCCGCAACACGGAAATGAATGGCACTTCTTTGTACATCTGCGCATTGCGCAGCGCGACAGTCGCCTGCCCAGCGAGCACTTGCAGGATCTCCACGTGGGCGGGCAAAAGAAAATCCGGATCGGGGCTTTCGAGGCCCAGCACACCGACCCGCCCCGTGTCGTCGGTGAGGGGGACCGAGTAGAACGCCCGCATCCCAGAGGTTTCGAAATAGCTTTGGAACTTCGCTCGTGTCTCTTCCCGCGCCGTGTCAACTTCGTGGCCGTGCTGCCGAACATGCACCACCTCTTCGGAAAGCATGGCCCAGCGCAGGATGTCGTTGAGCGGGGCGATGTCAGGAGCGCCGGCGTCGACCTGCGTGACTCCAGTGACGGCGCTGAGCTTGTACTTTCCACTGTGCTCGAGGGCGACCGCAGCACGCTCGTAAGGAATCACCGCCTGCGGCGCATTGACAATGGTCTGCAGAACACGCTCCAGGTTTAGCGTAGAGGTGATCTCGTGGCTGACGGTCACCAGCATTTCCAGGATCTCCACTTTGCGCTCAGCCATCAGGAGGCTGGCATTGCGGAGAGCGATGCTTGCCGTTTCGGTCAGGCTGCCCAGTACGAAGAGGTCGTCATCATCGAAAGGCGTTCCGTCGAGCCGGTTAACCGCTTCGACTACGCCGACCAAGTACTCCTTGTCGAGCACGGGGACGGCCACGACAGACTCGACCCGCCCCTCCTCCATGTTCAGGTTGCGGCGAACCAGCCGTTCGTCCTCGGGATCTGCGATCAGCAAAGGCTCCCCGTTGTCGGAAACGTCACCCGCGATCCCTTCGCCTCCTTTCTGCGTCATTCCCTGGTGGGTGGTTGGATCGTGGCCTGCCTGGCGCATCAGTGAAAGACTGCCATCGCCTTGAACCATCCACACGTTGACCGCCTGGCACTCGAGCGTCTCGCAGATCTTCGACCCGATGATGGGGAGAAGTTGATCCATCTCGAGGGTGGAGCTGAAGACTTTCTCAATGTCGTAGAAATGGGTGAGGCGGGTAATCGAGGTCAGAGAGTTATGGCGCTCGACTTCATACTGCCGGGCGGCATTCAGGGCCGGACCAGCAACGTCGGCCACACCTTGCAAGACATTGAGATGCGCTTCTGACAGTGGCGCTTCGAAGCTGAGAATCTCAATCGTGCCGACCAAGTCATCGTTGGCAATGAGCGGAAGGTATGCAAGAGATTGCAGGGTCTTGCGGACATTGAGATGGGCATACTGTTCGCGGATGAGGGTCTTGCCGGCGAACAGCAGGGGCTTGGGGCTGCCGGCAAGGAGTCCGAGCGTGCCGGCGTCGAGGGGGACCGTTTCGTCGGGCGCGGCGTCGCCGACCGTGCCGTGCACCGCCCAGACTTCTCCCTCGGTGGTGTCGGAAATCATATAGACGTTGACGGCAGAAGCGGGCAGTAGGGTGCCGAGGGCGTGCGCAATGGTGCGCGCCCTGGGGGCGATCTCTTGAGCCTCCAGGAGACGAGCCGATATTGCACCGAGGTCGAGAACCAGATCGGGGCTCTGAGTTGCCATGAAGCTCGCCGCGGAACGCTACGATATTCTTACTCAGTCCGGGGAGGCAGCAGTCCCAACTTGCAAATTCGCTGAGCTTCCTCTAAGTTGAGCGTGCACTTTAACAGACGATTGGGAGGCTGTCAACGCATCCCACGGCTGCGCCGGTTTCCCGATCATTGAGGTGAGGCCAAGGTGGACATCGAACTTCGTACTCTGGGCCAGGTGAAGCTGGCCAAGTTGCGCGGCAAGCTGAATATGGGGGACCCGGTGGATCGACTCCGGCAAACCCTGGACGAACTGTTGGGCAGCGGCGATACGCGCATTGTGCTGGACCTGAGCGAAGTTCCCTGGATCGACTCCAGCGGGATCGGTTTGCTGGTCAAGATCCTGACTTCGGCCAAGCAGCGGGGCGGATCCATGAAGCTGCTCAATCCTTCGAAATTTACGGTCCAGACCTTGAAGATGATCTGCCTGCTGGACCTGTTCGAGATCTTTGAAGACCAGCAAAAGGCAGTTGAGTCATTCGGCTAGGGTTTGTCTCCGGCGAGGTCGTTCTTGAAGACAGTGCCGGCCTTCATCACAAACTTGACGCGCTGGAGTTCGGTGATGTCTTTGAGGGGGTCGCCGGAGACTGCTACCAAGTCGGCCCACTTCCCGGCTTCGATGGTGCCCATTTTGTCGGACCAGCCGAGCAGTTCGGCCGCGGTGACGGTGGCAGTGCGGATCGCTTGCTGGGGCGTCATGCCATAGTTGACATAGTATTCGAATTCCTTCGCTTCATTCAGACCTCTCCAATCGAAACCCCCGGCGTCGGTACCGAGAACGATCTTTACTCCTTTCTTCAGAGCTAACTGGAACGCCGCCTTTTCAGTATCCACCATTTTTGTCCAGTTCCCCTGGCGCCCGGGTGCGACATAGGCGCCAACCATGATGGTCGGAACCCAATAGATGCCGCGCCGGGCCATTTCTTCCATTTGCGGCTCAGTGAGACCATCTCCATGCTCGATGGTGTCTACGCCCGCTCTTAACGCGGCGGAGATGCCATCGTTGCCGATGGCGTGCGCGGCCACTTTTTTCCCGATGCGATGCGCTTCATCCACGATGGCCTTGGCTTCTTCATCGGTAAAATTGACATGGCTGTGCAGCACGCCGTCGGGTCCATAAAAGTAGCCGTGGTCGGAGTAATACTTGATCCAGTCCGCGCCAAACATGACCTGCTCGCGAACTGCTTTGCGGGCTTCTTCCGCGCCGTCGACGTATTGCACGCCCTGAGGCACACGGATTTCCCATGAATATCCTAGCGGGCCGTACATGCCGGTGGGAGTCATCGCCCTCGTGGCCACTTGCATGTGTGGACCGGGGATTTCCCCGTTGGCTATGGCCTGCTTGACGTCGACGTCGGCGTACATCGCTCCTTCGGTTTCCAGGTCGCGCAAGACGGTGAAGCCATGGGAGAGAGCAATCTGCGCATTGCGCGCCCCCAAGATCGCGCGGTACGGAATCGACTGCTTAAGGAGTTGCTTGTCGTAGTCTTCTGCGGTGATATCGCCCTGGAGCAGGACGTGCGTGTGGGCATCGACGAAGCCGGGAAGGACCGTGGCCCTGGAAAGATCGATCACTTCGACGCCTTGGGGCGGGGAGCCCCCAGCCGTGACGCTGGCGATCTTCTCCCCTTCGATGAGAATGAGGGCGTTCGAGATAGGGCTGTCGCTTTTGCAGTCGATCAAGTGACCCGCACGAATTGCGACCCGCTTCTGGGCCGGTGGGGAAGATGGCTGGGCGTGCACAAAGGCACTCGACGCCGAAAGGAGAATCGCAACCGCAAGAAGTTTCCGTCTGTAAGCTCCAGTCACACGTGCCTCCTGGGAACGGCGACAGCCTAACAGAGGCACAAGAAAAGAAAAAGCGAGACGCTCCGGTACGCTGACTGTCTGGTCTTCAATTGTTGACTCTTTGCTGATGCTTGGTCCTATAATTCCCCCGCAATCAATTTCGACGACAAACTGAATTGCTTGAGGAGGTTCTTTTGACTTCACTGTGCTCTTTTCTCGCCTATCTGACGATCATGAGCATCAGCCAACTCGGTTTAGCACAATCAGCGCCCACTGCGGCTCCGGAGACCTCCCGTCTTGCCGGATATGCCTCGCAGTCCTCCAAAGCAGAGCGCGACTGGGAGAAAAAGCTGCAGGATGGCATCGTCCCCGAGAACTTGCGTCAGAGCATGCAGCGTTTGAGTGCGCGACCACACCACGTGGGCTCTGCTTACGACAAGGAGAATGCGGACTGGATCCTTTCCAAGTTCAAGGAATGGGGATTTGACGCCCGAATCGAAACCTTCCAAGTGCTTTTCCCGACGCCCAAGGAGCGCATCGTCGAAATGATCGAACCGACAAAGTTCCGGGCGAAGCTGCAGGAGCCGCCAGTGGCTGGCGATCCGACCTCCAATCAAACTGCCGAACAGTTGCCTACCTATAACGCATACTCCATCGACGGAGACGTGACCGCACCGCTGGTGTACGTGAACTACGGCAATCGTGAAGATTACGAGCAACTGGACCGGCTAGGGATTTCGGTGAAGGGCGCCATCGTGATCGCGCGCTACGGCGAAGGCTGGCGCGGCATCAAGCCCAAGGTTGCAGCCGAGCATGACGCAATCGGTTGCATCATTTATTCCGATCCCAAAGACGATGGTTTCTTCAACGGCGACGACTATCCAAATGGTGGGTGGCGGCCGCGGGAAGGGGTGCAACGGGGCAGCGTGATGGATACGTACTATCCCGGTGATCCTTTAACTCCCGGAGTTGGTGCCACCGCCGATGCCAAGCGGCTCGACATCAAAGACGCGAAAACCATCACCAAGATTCCCGTGCTTCCTATTTCTTATGGAGATGCGCTGCCGCTGCTTTCCGCCTTGCAGGGTGCGGTTGCGCCGGAAACATGGCGAGGCGCCTTACCGATCACGTATCACGTTGGCCCCGGCCCCGCGAAAGTTCATCTGAAAGTGGCGTCGAACTGGGACTTGAAACCGGTGAACGATGTGATTGCAACTATGCGCGGCTCGGATGCACCCGAGGAGTGGGTAATCCGGGGAAATCACTACGATGCCTGGGTCAACGGTGCGGATGACCCGATCTCAGGGATGGTCGCGGTGCTGGAAGAGGCTCGCGTGCTCGGCGAGCTTCATCAACAAGGATGGAATCCGAAGCGGACGATCATCCTCTGCGCGTGGGACGGCGAAGAACCCGGACTCCTGGGCTCGACGGAGTGGGTCGAGACCCATGGCGACGAACTTCAGAAGCACGCGGTCGCCTATATCAATTCCGACAGCAACGGCAGGGGCTTTTTCCATGCCGGGGGCACGCATGACCTGCAACACCTCATTAACGATGTAGCTCGCGACATTCAAGATCCGGAGAAACACATCCCGGTCCAGCAACGAGCGCGTCTCCAGCAAATTGCCAGGGCACATAATGCCGAGGAACGGACCGAAATCAGAAAAAGCAGCGATGTGCGGATCGGCGCGCTGGGAGACGGCTCGGACTACACAGCCTTTATGGATCATGCGGGCATCTCGTCTCTCAACATCGGGTATGGCGGAGAGAACGATGCCAACGCCTACCATTCCATCTATGACGATTTCTACTGGTTCACCAAGTTTGTGGACCCGGATTTCTCCTACGGCCGAGCGCTGGCACAGACCGGTGGAACTGCGGTCATGCGACTGGCGGATGCCGACGTCATTCCCTACGAGTACAACGGAGAGGCCGAGACTATCGAACGTTATGTGAAAGAGCTGGAGAAACTGCTCAAAGACAAGCAGGACGAAATCACGGAGCGCAATCTGGAACTGAAAGAAGGTGTGTTCTCAGCGACTGCCGACCCGCACAAAACCTCTGTTCCGCCTCCGGTCAAGCCCGTTCCGCCGTTCATGAATTTTGCTCCCTTGAAGAACGGAGTGGAGTCGATCAAGAAAAGTGCGGAACGTTACCAGGCCGCACTTGGCAAGTGGCAAGCCGCCGGAACCGATTTGCCGGCCCAGGCCACCACCGCACTCAACGCAGAACTCATCCAGATTCAGAGAACATTTCTGACTGAGGCAGGACTACCCGAGCGCCCGTGGTTCAAACATCAGGTGTACGCTCCCGGCGCATACACCGGCTACGGCGCCAAACCGATAGCGGCGGTGCGTGAATACATGGATCAGGAAAAATGGAAAGAAGCCGATGCTCAGGTCCCCATGGTTGGCCAGGTGCTAAACAATGTAGCGGCCGCGATTGGCAAAGCGGCGGATGATCTGGAAAAAGCGGCTGTGCACCATTAGGGGCTGGAAGCACTGCACACGTATGACAAGCTCTCTTTCGGCTTTCGCTCGGCAGGCTCCCACCAATGGCGGACGTCCCGTTTAACTGGCGGACGCACCGGCCCACGCGATCAACTCCGGCACGAAGGGGCTGATCAAGTCAGGGTGATGGGGCAAGACTCGAATGGAATAACCGTGCAGCCCGGTTCTGGTTGACGGCTTCACAACCGCCTCAAAGAGATCGACTCCAGAGCTATCTCTTCCGGAGGACCGCATCGGAATCACCACCGGATTCTTGATTGCACCGTCCGCGTCAACCAGGCCCATCACAACCTGCACCGCAACATCCTCCGGCGCGAGTGTATCCAACGCTACTCGTGCGGACACGACAATCTGGTCGCCCAACAGGATCTCAGAAATGTCATTCTTAACGGAGTCCGCGCGGACCGACGACCATGCGGTTTCCACTTTTCCCAGCCAGGCTGCCAGTTCCTTTGCCTTCACGGAGTCTTCGGCGCGCAGGCTCTGGTAGCGACGATGGGCGACTAAATAGTATCCATCCGCATATTGCTTTACCATCCGGTGCATGTTGAATTCGGGACAGAGCCTCGCAATCGATGATTTCATGGACGCAATCCACTTCGGTGGCATGCCGTCGGCACGACGCTCGTAGAAGGTGGGCACGATCTGGCGTTCGAGAAGTTTGTACAAGGCTTCGGCTTCCACCTGATCCTGATAGGCAAGATCGTCGTACACCTCACCACTGCCGATCGCCCAGCCGATGTCCGCGCCATTTCCGCTGCGCAAACGCCATGCCTCGTCCCACCACCCGTCCAGCGTACTCACGTTGAGTACGCCATTGGCCTGGGCTTTCATTCCGCTGGTGCCGCTTGCCTCCATCGGCCGAAGCGGCGTATTCAACCACACATCACATCCCTGCAGCATGTAACGCGCAATCGCCATGTCGTAGTTTTCCAGGAATACCAGCTTGCGGCGAAAGTCCGGCCGGCTGGCCAAAGTGATGATGGCCTGAATCAGTTGTTTTCCACCGTTGTCTTGAGGATGAGCTTTGCCGGCATAGATAATCTGGACCGGGCGTTGGGGATCGTTCAGGATTCGGGACAAGCGCTCTGGGTCGTGAATGAGCAGGTTGGCGCGTTTATAGGAGGCAAACCGGCGTCCAAATCCGATGGTAAGCGCATCGGGGCTCAACACTTCGTCAGCGTCGTCCAAGGCTGTCTTGGAGGCTCCGCGGCTTACCAGTTGAGCATGCAGCTGTTGGCGGGCGTAAGCTACCAGCCGCTCTCTGCGACGCTCATGCGTTCTCCATAATTCCGCTGCGGGAATTGCCTCGGCTCGTTGCCAGAGCTTGGGATCAGCTGGCTCTTCCCGCCATTTCGGGCCGAGGTAGCGATCGTACAACTGGTTCATTTCGAACGAAACCCAGCTCCGGAAATGCACTCCATTGGTCACGTGTCCAATGGGAACCTCTGACTCGGGGACACCTTTCCAAATCTGATTCCACATGCGCCGGGACACGCTGCCATGAAGCTGGCTGACGCCGTTACTGAAGGAAGCCAGACGCAAAGCCAGAACCGTCATGCAAAAATCCTCCGAATCGTTCTTGGGATTTTTTCGACCGAGCCCCAGGAAATCGAACCGGCTGATTCCGAGACGTCGCTCGACGGAGGAAAAGTAGCGATCCATAAGTGCGGGGGGGAAATAGTCATGACCTGCTGCCACGGGCGTGTGGGTGGTAAAAATCAGACTCGCTGACGCCAGTGCACGGGCTTCGCGGAACGAAAGTTGCCTGGTTTCCATCAACCGCAGAATTCTCTCCAGCCCGAGAAATGCGGAATGACCTTCATTCATGTGGAAAACGGTCGGCTGGAGTCCGAGGGCTTCCAGCAAACGATATCCACCGATGCCCAGCAAGATCTCCTGCCGGATCCTCATATCGAGATCTCCCCCGTAGAGGCGGTGGGTAATTTCCCGATACTGAGCCCGGTTCTCGGGGATATTTGTGTCGAGCAGAAAAAGCTTCAGCCGCCCGACGTTGACCGACCACACTTGCGCAGAAACTGGCCCCTCGGGCAATTCAACTTGAATCTTTAGATCGGCAACAAGAGAGATGGGCAGAGTGTGAAAGTCGTTGTCTTCGAAGGCCTCCTGCTGCCAGCCCGCTGCGTTAAGGTATTGACGAAAATACCCCTGCTGGTAGGCCAGTCCCACGCCAACGAGGGGCAGGCCGAGATCGCTGGCTGCCTTGAGATGATCGCCGGCAAGCACGCCCAGCCCACCGGCAAAGATCGAAAGGCATTCCGTGATGCCAAATTCGGCAGAAAAGTAGGCCACCGCCAGTTTGTCCTCGGTACGGTGTTCCCGGCGATACCAGGTACCCTCCCCCGAGAGATACCAGTCGAGCTTGTCCGAGACGCCCTTCAAATGTGCCAGGAAGGAATCGTCGTTGGCGGCGGATTCCAGCACAGCCTGGTCAACGCTCCCAAGAAGAGCAACGGGGTTATGCCCGGAGGTCTCCCAGAGATCGCGGTCCAGCCTTAAGAACAATTGAACGGCACCGGCGTCCCAGCACCAGCGCAGGTTGTAGGCGATACGCAGCAATGGCTGGAGCGGCTCCGGCAAAAGAGGACGGACAGTAAAAGTAGAAACTGGTTTCATCAAAATGCCTCACGGACTGCCTAAACGGAATTTCGATTCTAGCCCCCAACCGCCCGACAAGCTACCCTCCGGGGATTTTCTTGCTTCGTCTTACGGAAGAGGATGCCAGCTCGGGCGTGTCCCGACAACGGCGAGTGAGCAGAAGAGCCACATGCTGGCTCTGCAATCGGAGGAGCCCGGAAAAGTCAGCCAACGACTTGAGTGTCGGGCCTTTCCCGTTCATTCTGGCGGAATGCTTCTCGAATATAACGAGTAAGTAGAACGGCGAGGCCTTCGAAGTGGGTCGTAACCATATCCAGATGGGCTCCGGACACAGTCTCGACTTCAAGTTCATCTGCCAGACTACTCCAAACCGCCGTCGGATCACCCGGGAAGTATCTGTCGCTCTCGCTTTTCACGAATTTTATTTTGCCCCTGTAAACCCGGGGCTGATAATGCGCTAAGGCCAGTTCTGCTTTATCTTTGACCCGCAAAGTTGACTGCGCCAACGATAGGCGAGACGCCTCCTGAAGATGTTTGCGGCTTTGAGCTCGGCCAATACGCAATTGATGTTCGATTCCGCGAGCAACGTATGAAATTGCGCTCCGGGCCGGCCTCACCCTCACTTCGGAGACATGGCGCCGTGCCCGCTGCGCCATAAGCCGCAGTCGCTGGCCCGGTGACAGATAGCGTGGATGAGGGTACGCGTCTACCAGCACCAGCAGCCCGACAGCTCCTCCGTTCCGGGACAGGCGTTGCGCCATTTCCAGCGCAACCAAACCCCCGAAAGAGTAACCGATCAGGATGTACGGGCCGCCGGATTGTAGCGTGGGGATCGAATCAAGATAGAACTCCGCCATATCCTCAATGCGGTCAAGTGGTTCCTCCATTCCGTCAATACCCTTGGCCTGAATCCCATAGATGGGATGTCCGGTATCAATGTGTGTTGCGAGCCGTGAGAAACTCGCAAGGCCACCCATACCGTGTGCCAAAAGAATCGGCGGTTGCTCGCCGCCAGCCCTTAGCTGGACGAAAGGTGGGAACCCCGCAAGAGTAGGCTGCTCTAACAGGGAAGCCAGGGCCGCAATCGTCGGGGCGTGGCAGATGGTAGCGCTCGGCAGTTCCCGGCCGCACTCCCGCGCGATCTCGGCAAATAGCACGTCTGCTGACTGAAGATTCCCACCCACGTCAAAGAAATTGTCATCGACCCCGATGGATGACCTTTGCAGCACGCGCCGCCAAATCAGCGTGAGCGACTCCACCGTCATGGATAGAGCCTCTTGATGCGGCACACTGATCTGGTGGGAATCAAACGGAGTCATTGAACACAACCGGTACTCTTCATCTTCATGATACGAGCCGAACCAGCTCGGAAGAGCTTCGGCGAGGCTGCGTATTGTAACCAAAGTACCCACGAAGGAATTTTGATTTGATGGTGGAGTGTGCAATTCTACTTCTATAAAGCCTCCGGGGAGAGCTCAGATCTCGCATGATCCAGCACGGCCAGTTTTCGAATGAAGCGCTACTGTTCAGTATTATTGTCGCCGTGTACAACGACTGGGAAATGCTAGATGGATGTCTGCAGTCCTTGGCCCTTCAAACGAACGGGCCAGGCTTCGAAGTCATCATCGTCGACGACGGCAGCGAGGAAAGGGCCCCAGAATATGTTCGCCGCGCGACCCATCAGTACCCGCTCACAGTAATCCGACAGTCCCACACGGGGATTCCGACGGCTCGGAATCGAGGGATTCGGGATTCCAAGGGCAAGGTGTTGCTATTCGTGGATGCCGACTGCAGACTGCAAGAAAACTGCCTGACTGCCCTGCGTTCAACCATCGCCGCTTCACCACAGCATGATTGCTTTCAACTTCGGCTCGTGGGGAATCGCTCCAATCTGGTCGGCAGAGCAGAAGAACTGAGGCTCATTACCTTTCAAGACCATATGCTTCAACCCGACGGGCGCATTCGATACCTGAATACGGCTGGCTTCGCCATTCGACGGACTCGAGCAGACATCAAGGCCGGTGTGTTTGATCCAGTTGCGCTCCGAGCTGAGGACACTCTCTTGTTAGCCAATCTGATGCAGGGTGGGGAACTCCCCCTGTTTGTTCCCGACGCCATCGTCGAACATTCCATCCCACTATCTCTGATGGGGTGCCTCCGGAAGGATATTCGGTCGGTTTACCTGGAGGGAAGGGCGTACGACATCATCGCCTCGAAGGGAGTGAGAATTCGTGTGACCTACCGGGAGCGTCTGCGATTGCTGTTGTCCATGTGGAAGACCGCCGGCCAGCGGTCGATCGGAAGATCAGCCTGGGTTGTGCTCGTGGTCAGGCAGACGCTTCAGCGCACGATCTCCTTTGGTTATCAGCATCTGCGGGTTGGGTCTGCCACGCACACGTAAGGAGCGCTCTTCCCCGGGATGCCGATCCCTCCTGCTTCAAGGTTACCCGGTTCTTGTATAATGATAGAAGTTTCTTGATAGTCGGCGCCTTGTCCGACTTCTCCCCCTGCATTTTCTTTTGTCGTTTGTGGTTGATGATCACTTGTAGGGAGCGATCGCAGTTAGACTACGTATGGAAACAAGCGGTGCCTGGCTGAAGCGCCTCGTGGCCCTGGCATCGGCCGCTTGCTCGCACTTGCCCCCTCCCCCAGCTCAACGAGATCCCATGAAAGACTGCCGCCGATTCTACATAGATGGAGAGTGGGTCGACCCGGTCGAAGTCCACGACAACACAATCATCAACCCCGCCAACGAGGAACCCATTGCGACCATCTCACTCGGCAGTGCGGCAGATGTTAACCGGGCCGTTGCCGCAGCCAAGCGAGCTTTCGAGTCGTTTTCAGAAACCGGTCGGGACGAGCGCCTGGCGCTCTTGCGCCGGATCATTGAGGTTTATCAGTCAAAGATGGATGAGATGGCTGAGACCATTTCGCAAGAAATGGGCGCCCCCACGTTACTATCCCGAAAAGCACAGGCTCCCGCCGGACTCGGACATTTGCTGGAAATCGTGAAGGTGCTGGAAAACTTCAACTTCGAAGAGCTCAAGGGTTCGACCCTCATGCGAAAGGAGCCCATTGGAGTCTGCGGCCTGATCACTCCTTGGAACTGGCCCATGAACCAGATCGTCTGCAAGGTAGCGCCGGCACTCGCGGCCGGGTGCACCATGGTTCTCAAGCCCAGTGAAATTGCCCCGCTCTCCGCTTACTTATTTACCCATATCCTGCATGAAGCTGGCGTCCCGCATGGTGTTTTCAACCTGGTGAACGGCGATGGTCCCACGGTCGGCGCAGCGCTATCGGCACATCCTGACGTCGCTATGGTTTCCTTCACCGGGTCCACGCGAGCCGGTGTCGCTGTGGCAGTGGCCGCCGCCCCGACGGTAAAGCGAGTAACGCAGGAACTCGGCGGCAAATCAGCCAACATCATTCTGGACGACGCTGACTTCGAGAATGCGGTCAAGCAGGGTGTGCAGGAGTGCTTCCGCAACACCGGTCAGTCCTGCAATGCCCCCACGCGAATGCTCGTTCCCCGGACCCGGATGGGTGAAGTGGTGGTAGCCGCAAAGCAAGCGGCCGAAGCCACTAAGGTTGGCGATCCCTCGGCCGAAAGCACCGGCATTGGACCGCTCGCGAGCAGGTCCCAATTCGACAAGGTGCAGGGCCTCATCAAGAAGGGCATCGAAGAAGGCGCACAGTTGGTCGCCGGAGGTCCCGGCCGTCCGGAAGGTCTCAGGAAAGGCTACTTCGTGAAGCCGACGGTATTCGCGGATGTGCGCAATGACATGACCATCGCTCGCGAGGAGATCTTCGGGCCTGTTCTTTGCATCATTCCTTACGAAAATGAGGACGACGCGGTCCGAATAGCGAACGATACTCCCTATGGATTGTCGGGTTTTGTAACATCAGGAAACAGGGAGAGGGCGGGAAAGTTAGCAAAACGCATTCGATCCGGCAACGTCCACATCAATGGCGCGCGGCTCGACTTCGGAGGTTGTTTTGGAGGCTTCAAGCAGTCCGGCAACGGGAGAGAATGGGGGAAGGCCGGCCTTGAGGAGTTTCTGGAATTGAAGGCAATTCTGGGCTATGCATCGGCGAAGTGAGACCGGGAAGACACCGCCCTCCCTTCCGTTCTGTAAAGCGGGGTCTGTGAAGAACTTTTCCACGGACGCAACAGGAACCTGCTAAGGTGACTCCGGTCACTGGACATAACATGCGCGTTTACATACGCTTATGGTAGGTCCGAAGTGGACTGCGAAATGCGAGAAGGGGCCCAGAGATTACCAGTTTGCGGCCCGCGCAGCATTCTTCCCCCTGGTGGTCGGTAACCCAAGGGGTTGGGAGCTATGAAAACTGAACAAACCTACCCACCCGCGTCCGTCAACCATTTGTTGACGTCTGAGGTCACCACCCCGGAAGACGACACGGCAAAACAGCTCTCGCACATCTGGCAAGAACAACTCGGCGTTGGTGCCATCGGTCTCGATCAGAATTTCTTCGACCTCGGCGGAGACTCGTCGCTGGCAGTTCGGATGTTCTCCGAGATCGAGAAGATTTTTGGCGTCAAGCTGCCGCTGGCTACTCTTTACGAGGCCCCCACGATCGAAGAACTTGCTCGAGTCCTTCGTGGCGAAGTGTCCGCCTCCGGATGGTCGCCACTCGTGGCCATCCAGCCAGAAGGTTCGCGGCCTCCTCTCTTTTGTTTCCACGGAGCCGGCGGAAACGTTCTGATCTATCGCGATCTTTCTCGCCATCTCGGATTAGACCAGCCGTTTTACGGCTTACAAGCCCAGGGACTAGATGGCAGTCGCCCACCACTCACAACCATCGAAGAAATGGCCGCGCTGTACGTGAAGGAGATACGGAGATCCCAACCTCACGGGCCGTATTTTCTCAGATCGGAAGAGCGT